>Ga0302322_100003792_pt1 | contig 13060 bp, 13 predicted proteins | sample Fen_T0_2_FD_203757 | JGI IMG/M metagenome (GOLD analysis project Ga0302322, IMG submission 203757) | Peat permafrost microbial communities from Stordalen Mire near Abisko, Sweden - Fen_T0_2 | ecosystem: Environmental > Terrestrial > Soil > Wetlands > Permafrost | place: Sweden: Abisko...
CTGACCGTCAAACGTGTTGGCCAGCAGATCGAGGCTTTGCTTACCGGTAAGGTGTCGGGCAATTGGCAGCTCCAGTTAGTCGGAGCCAAAGCCGTTGGCAGTGTCGAAGGTGGTACCGCAGTTGCCGATCCGCTCGGCGTCATCATCACTGTTACCAGCTCCGAAATTCGCCGTTTACGTATCAAGCTTCTCTGACGCGCGCTGAGTAGATTTTTACGCTGCATCGGTAGCGTTTTGCTCAAGCTCTTATTAGCGAGTTGCTATCCATTAGCACTCTCAGGCCGCGATCACTTCGCGGCCTTTTTGTTTTACAAGAAGGGAGGCTTGCGGTGATTGAGGCGTGTGTTGCATGTTCGCGCGAATCTTGCGACGTAAGCTTGCGAGCTCACTGCTCGGTTCGCTTCAATCGCCAAAATCTCTCCATCCACTCTTATGCCTTTTGGAAAAAAACTGATCGTTCTCTGTGTTCTTGGTTTGGTTGGATGCACCTCCGCTGGGCCTAGCGCGCGCGTCACCGTAGCGGGCGGTCAGAAGGTAACGGTTTCGATGGCCACTGGGCGAGTGGAGGGCAGTGAAAATCAGTATTTTAAGGTAGAAACCGCCACCTTCTTAACCAACAAAGTCAAAAAACAAGGGACTTATGTTTTCCGCATAGCTTTTTTCGGAGACGCCGTGCCAGAGAGTATCAAAATCGAGGATGTTTCTGAAAACAAAGCACTGCTGATGGTGCAGGATACGAAGCCCGCGATGGTCGGCCGGGAATGGCATTATGTCTGCGAACCGGTCGGTCTTGATGATGTGTCTGCGAAATGGATACACGACATCGACGACAGCTTCCGCATCTATTTATTTACCGTCACACTGAAGGACGGCCAGGTGATTCCAGTCTATCACGCTGCGCTCTATCCCGGTTTCCTAAAGATTCATCTACGCCGTGAATTGGGGGTAGACGGTGGATGATCACGCTGTTAGGCAAATTTAACCACAGTTATAAAACCAAAATTATGACCTAAGAATATGAATGATAGCAATACTAAGGCGGTTTGCACCACAGCGGTCTGGATCGCGACGGCTGTTATATTTGTATTTGGCGTCTTTCGTTTCAACTGGAACGGGGGGGGTCTCCGGTATACTTTGGGCGGCTGTTGCTCTGGCTTTGGCTTCCGCAGCAACCTTAGCTACGAAAGCGATTTGGAAGTAGGAGCTCCTTTAAAATGGGCCTTTCTGATGAAAAATCGCGGCCTAACCAGCCACTAGAATACAATGCCTATGTCCGTCACGATCCATGCGGGGCACGTCTCTCGCCGGCCATAGTCATGGCTCACTTGTAACAATCTGCTATAACTCTTGCGACTGGGTAGCTTTCACATTGAAGTATTGCCACCATGACTAGTTCGAAAAAGCACAAGCCGTTCCGGGCGGCGACACTTTCTGACGTTGGGCGGGCGGCTGGGGTGTCAGCCATGGCGGCCTCTGCTGTGCTCAATGGTGCACGCACTTCGTCGCGCATTGCGGCCGAGACGCGTGAGCGCATCATTGAGGCTGCGGCGAAGTTGCAGTATCGGCCCAATGCCGCTGCTCGTGCTCTGGCGAACCGCCGCATGCAAACGTTGGGACTCGCTGCGGTGATTGAAGGCGGTGAGCTCAACCCATATTTTCTGGAGGTCTTCAACGGCATTCTTGAGGCCGCCGCTCGCCACGAGCAAAGCACCACTGTTTTTACACTGCACGATTGGCGACGCGATGCTTCCCGCCTGCCCAGTTGGTGCGACGGGCGTATCGATGGCATGATCCTAGTCGCGCCGACGATGACAGCAGAAACCGCCAAACTGCTGCCTATTCACACTCCGTTTGTGGCAATCCATGCCAACGTGGCATTGCCAAATGTCGTGAACATAGAGACCGATGAGGAACGTGGTGCCTATGAGATGGTTCGTTATTTAGTTGCACAAGGGCACCGTCGCATACTGCACGTATCGGGTGACGAAGGTTTACTTGGCGCCGAACGCCGTCTGCGCGGTTACAAACGCGCGCTAACGTCCGCGCACATCAAGGTGGATAGCTCACTGATTATCCCTGCGAGTTTCAGCGGTGAAAGCGGTCGCAATGCTATGAGGGGTTGGCTGAAACGCCATGCAGGCGAGCCGCTCCCGCACGCAGTGTTTTGCGTGAGTGATGGCGTGGCGATCGGCTGCATGGAGGCTCTGGCCGAAGTAGGCTTGCGCGTCCCCGACGATATCTCAGTGGCTGGTTTCGACGACACGTTGGCGGCGCGCACGACGGTGCCCCAGCTCACGACTGTACGCCAGCCGCTGCGGGCGATGGGTAACCGTGCCGTTGAAGTCATGCTTAACTGCATCCAGCGTCAGAGCGATCAAAGCGTTCCTTCGCCGCTCACCCCGCTTGTGTTCCCGGTTGATTTGGTGCCGCGGGCTTCGGTGGGCGCGCCGCCTGCGGTGAAACGCATCGTGCCTTCACATCGCGCAGTTCCGTAAATCGTAAGCGAGTAGGGGATTGTCCCTGCGAGCCAAAGGCTCACAGTTTTTTATTAGAATTCTGGATACAGTGGCTTAATCTACGACCGGGAGGAGCCGATTTATGAGAGCATGGAACACTCCCACAGCTCAGACTCGGCCCTCTATCCATACCCGCTCGACGAAATCAAGAGCATGGCGGATGAGTGCGGCTTTTCTGTCGAGCAGATGGTGAAGGCGTTACATCTAAAAGAAACTGCGAAAGCTCAGCAGCTTTCTGATTCGGACCTCGCCGATGCTCTTATTTGGAGCGTCTGGGTGGACATAAATCCGAAGAAATGCCCGTTGTCGTTCGCATTACTCGAAGAAGCCATCACGCGTTTGCAGAGATGAAAAAAGCCGTGCCGGCCAACCGGCGCCACCTCTCGCAAAAGTGCGAAACGAGGTGAGGCGGAGCAACCTTCGAAAAAAAGAAGGCAGTGGATAGCGGCCGAAAGGCTTAGCAGCTTCTCTCGTCTGTTTGGGGCGAGTCGGCATCCGCCGATCTGGATTCCGCTCCTCGAAAAGCGAAACTATTAAACACTGGCGGAGAGGGAGGGATTCGAACCGCTGTTTGCTCAACAATCTAAATGCTTCCTTAAGCGTGTTTTAAATTGTTTATTAATGAGTTAGAACAGGAAAGAAGATGCAGCTTGATGCAAAGAAAACAAGATATAACAGCTTTCCTGACAAATCTGTGGCAAATCCAAGTTGGAGTTTTGATTGGTTCGAGGTTTTGCGCCGGCGCTTTTGCGGCGAGCCATTGCTCAGATTACGGCCGAATAGCGCGAGGGATTCCTCCGGGCCTCCAACGCTGTAATATTGTCGGCACTTCTGTTTCCCAGTAATGCGATTCGTTTGGGATCGATATTAAAATCGGCTGAGAGTGCCTTGGTCGGCAAAAAAATGCAGATCAGCGTGAGCGGCAGCTGGCCCCAGCTTTTGAAGGACGGCTTTGCTCGCCTGCACGAGTGGGTCCGCTCAACTGCGCCGCTGATTCTTCGCATCGAAAGTCGATACGAGGAGGTTTGGTGACTTTGCCGAGACAAATTCGAGAGAGCTGTTTACTGCGGCGATGTTGTTCGTCTTGAAGAGAGGAATCGACTTTTGGGTAAAGGACTGGCAGCTTCTGCGATTGGTTGCTGCTCAACCAATCATTATGGCATCACCGACAATTTCCCAAATCAATCGGGCAGTGGAGATCAGAACCCCGCTTGGTAAAGACGTTCTTGGATTGCGAAGCTTTGTTCTAAAGGAACAACTCAGCCGCCCATTTGTGATTGAGGCTGAATTATCCAGTGATGATCCCGACATCAAATTCGATGATATTACAGGGCATCCGGTCACGATCCGCATGACTACGCCGGGTGGAACGGATCGTTACTTCAACGCGATCGTTGCCCGATTTGTGATGGTTGGGCAAGTAGGACATTTCTTTCACTATCGAGCGACGCTGATGCCTTGGTTGTGGGCGCTGACACGATCGGCGGATTGCCGTATGTTTCAGTCGATGAGTGTGCCGGATATTGTGCAGCACGTATTCCGTGATCGAGGGGTGAAGGATTTCGAACTGGGCATCACGGGGTCGTATCCGACCTCGGAATATTGTATCCAGTATAGGGAGACAGATTTTGATTTCGTGAGTCGGCTGCTTGAGCGCGAGGGTATCAACTATTTTTTCAAGCATACAGAATCGCAGGGGGTGCTGGTGTTGGCTGACGACAAGTCCGCCTACAGTCCAGTTTCTGGGGTTGAGAAGATTGTGTACCGGCCTACGAACCTTGAGGCGAAACATCAGGATGCCATCAAGTCGTGGGTCATTGAGCGGGAGGTGCAGCCCACGGAGTATGCACTTAACGATTACAACTTCCTAACGCCGAAGCAGTCGCTCATGAACCTGTCGCAAATTGGAAAGGGTTATGGGCTCAATGATCGCCAGGTCTATGACTATCCTGGTGATTTTCAGGAGACGGCTGATGGTGAGCGATTGGCGCGTATCCGGCTTGAGGAACGGCAAGTTGCTGCAGAGGTTATGCACGCGGAGACGACGTGTATGGCATTTTCTGCAGGGAGTCTTTTCACGCTGGCAGACCATCCTCGGGCCGACCAAAACGTAGAGCACCTGATCACATCGCTTCAGTTACAGGTCGATGCGGGTGAGTTTACATCTACTGATCGGAATACGAAGTTCCATTGCGACTTTACAGCGATTCCTTCTGAGCAGCCATTTCGTCCAGCGCGTGTCACGCCGAGACCGGTTATTCAAGGACCCCAGCCCGCCATGGTCGTCGGACCTGACGGCGAGGAAATCTACACCGATCAACATGGGCGCGTTAAAGTGCATTTTTTCTGGGACCGCGACAGCAAATCCAATGAGAAGAGTTCTTGCTGGGTACGCGTTTCGCAACTCTGGGCAGGGAAGGGCTGGGGCGCGATACACCTGCCGCGTATTGGCCAAGAGGTAATCGTCGAGTTTCTCGAGGGCGATCCGGACCGGCCGATCATCACCGGGCGAGTCTACAACAGCGTTGAAAAGCCCCCCTACGCGCTGCCGGCTGATAAAAATATCTCTACGATCAAGAGCGAATCGACAAAGGGCGGCGGCGGTTTTAACGAGGTGAAGATGGATGACACCAAGGGCAAGGAACTGCTCTACATCCAGGCCGAAAAAGACCGTGCAGTGCTCGTGAAGAACGACAACGCTGAGACGGTCAAACACGACGAAATAATCGAAATCGGCAATAACCGAACCAAGCACGTCAAAAAGAACGAAGACGTAACTATTGACGAGAACCGTACCGAGGAGGTTAAGAAGAATGAAGATATCACCATTGGTGTGAATCGCACCGAAGAGGTGAAGAAGAACGAGGATATTACCATCGGCGAAAACCGCACTGAAGAGGTAAAGAAAAATGAGGAGGTTAAGATCGGCGAAAACCGCACGCACGATGTTGGCAAGAAAGACATACTCAAGGTGGGCAAAGAGCTTCTTATCGATGTTGGCGACCAGATCACTATCCAGACCGGTCAATCGAGCATCATTATGAAGAAGGATGGTACAATTCAGATCAAAGGTAAGGACATCTCGATCACTGGTTCGGGCAAAATCAATATTAAGGCTTCCAGTGACTTGGTTCTAAAGGGCAGTAAGATCGCCGAAAATTGATCGCCACCATTACGTATAAAGCGACTCGATGCTGCAGCTAAACAACAAGACTCGGTTCAAGGGATCCCTCGCCTTGTTTGCGAATCCTGAGGGCGTTGACTGTGCTTACGGGGTCGTGAAGGCGACCTTCCGAATCGAAGATGACGGCACCTTATCCATATCCAATGACCAACTCCCACTTGCGGTCGCTGATGTCTTTTGGGATGAACCGGCGAAGTCGAGCCTCAAGCAGGCTGGCGAGATTGGCTTGGCCAAGTCAACCACAGATATTCTGCTTAGCGGACATGCCTATGCTCCCGATGGCGAGGCACTCTCCTCGGAGGTTCGACTGACGGTGGGAGCGTTGACCAAGACTGTGCGTGTCTTTGGCGATCGTACTTGGGAAAGCGGGCTATTCGGTGTGAAGATCTCGCCGCCAAAACCATTTCGGAAAATCCCGCTGCGTTACGAATATGCCTTCGGAGGTACCTATCTGCAGCCAGAGGATGAGAGTAAGACCGAGGTTGAGCCACGAAATTTCGTTGGTCGGGGCCTTTTACCGAAACACAACAAGGCTTCTTGGAAGGGCGTCCAGCTGCCCAACCTCGAAAATCCACAACAACTCATCGCCAGTCCTAAAGATCGGCCGACGCCTGCGTGTTTTGCGCCGATTTGTCCGCACTGGGAACCGCGCAAATCCCATGCTGGCACCTATGATGAAGCGTGGACAAAGAAGCGTGCTCCGTATTTGCCCAAGGATTTCGATTCTCGTTTTCTGCAAGTTGCCGCGCCCGACCTGATAACGCCCACTTACCTGCGAGGCGGCGAGACAGTGGAAATCGTTGGTGCGACTCCGGGCGAACCGTTGCATTTCAAGTTACCTGCGCAGGTAGTTGAAATGGCCTTCCATTTCGATGGGCAGGTTTGCGCACCTCCGCTCAATCTCGACACTGTTTGCTTCGAGCCTGATGAGAAACGTTTCTCCATGATCTGGCGTGCATGCCTTGTGGTGGATAAAAAGGTACACAGGTTAAGCGAGTTGGAATTGCGCTGTCCTGAATCAAGCTCGGCCAAGGAGGCGAGTGGAACATGAGCAGCGAAGTCGTAATCGTTGGTTCGGGTCTCATGACCCCTGTGGGGTTGAGCACGCAGGAGACTGCTGCTTCTACGCGGTCACGCACCGCGCGGCTTACCAGTATCGATTGGCGCGACAGCCGGTTTCAGCCGTTCACCGTGGGTGAGGTGCCCGCGGATGGGATCCCGCCACTACAACCCGAGCTTGAAAAACTTCCGCTGACCTACCGCGAAAAACGTATGCTCTGCTTGGCCGACCCAGCCATGAAGGAAGCTCTGCAAAAGCTACCGAAAACAGCCAAACCGATCTCTGCACTGGTCGGATTGCCGGAATTACACACTACAATCCCACTGAAAGGACCGGATTTTTTGGCGCGGTTGGCCGGTCAAACCGGAGCAGCACTTGATTTAGCGAACAGTGTGGCGTTCTCCCACGGACGCGCTTCCGCTCTAGAAGCACTCAGTGAGGCGTGTGATCGGCTGAGCCAAGACAAGGCGGAGTTTGTCTTGGTGGGTGGTGTTGACTGCCAGGTTGACCTTGATGTGCTTGGCATACTCGACGCACAAAAACGCGTGCGCAACAGCGCGAATCCCGATGGTTTTGCGCCAGGAGAGGGGGCTGGTTTTCTACTTCTGACCACATCGCAAATCGCTCAGAAACACAGTTTGAACGTGTTGGCCAAAGTGATCGCCAATGGTACAGCGAAGGAAGAGGGACACATCTACAGCGACAAGCCTTACAAAGGTGAGGGGCTAGCGGCCGCATTCGAAAACCTTTTCTCCAATACTCCGGACATTCCGCCGATTGGATGCGTCTATGCCAGTTTCAATGGCGAGCACTATTGGGCCAAGGAGTTTGGTGTGGCGATGGCGCGCAACCAAAAGCGCTTTGTCGAGGGGCACCAGATGGAACACCCTGCGGAGTGCTTTGGCGATCTTGGCAGCGCTCATGGTGCGGTTATGCTCGGGCTCGCCGCTGCTGGCCTGAAGCGTGCAAGACAGAATACCGCTACGCTTTTATATGCTTCCTCTGATCTTGGTGATCGCAATGTTACTCTGCTGACTGCTGGGACGTGATTTGAAAATTTAACAACGAAAACATTATGCCTTGCACAGTACATAATATCAAAGGTTTCGCCCATAAAGGCAGCGGCGGCATGAGCACCGTCTTCCCCGACGTCTGCAAGACGCCTACCCCTGGCGGGCCGGTTCCGATCCCCTATCCGAACATCGGGAAATCGGCCGACACCTCCGATGGCACGACTACCGTCAAGGCCGATGGTAAAATGATCATGGTCAAAGGGGCAAAATATTCGATGTCGACCGGAGATGAACCTGGAACCGCTGGAGGAGTGGTTTCCAGTGTGAACAGAAGCGAGTGTGAGTTCATGATGTATTCCTTCGACGTCATGCTCGAGGGCAAGAATGTCTGTCGCATGGGAGATCCCTTATGGCATAATAAAAAGAATATTATGGGATAATATAAAGGCTTAGCTCCCGTTCCGGCTGCCAAAATTGAATATATAATTTAATAAAATGAACACCATCGAATCTAAGGAATTATTGAACGATATCATGATCAATATGGCCGAGTCCGCGCCCTCGCGTCTTTGCCGTGGTGTGATCGCGCAGACCACGGAGAACGGCGAAGTCTTTGTCTGCGTGCCAGGTCCTGCCACCACTGTCTTTGCCTGTGACGTCCTCCTGAGCGGCGGACGTTTGGCCTTAAATGTAGATGATCAGGTGCTGGCCTTAATGCCCGCTCTGCGTGAAGAACGTGGCGTTGTTCTCGGGCGCGTGGGTGCATATACCCCGCAGTCCATCGTTGCGAGCCAGTCTGTTGACCACTTCCAAGTGGAAGCAAAAGAATCAATCTCTTTGAAATGCGGTGAGAGCGCGATCGAGCTGCGTAAAGATGGCAAAGTTTTGATCAGCGGAAAAGACGTCGTCAGTCACGCCAAGCGCAACCAGCGAATCAAGGGTGGTTCGGTGGCGATTAACTAAACGATTGCCACAGCTACGATGTCTGCCGCACGCGCCACCTTCATCGCCGATCTCCTCGAACAACACTTCGAGGAACTGAGTTTCCTTTGGGGCCAGCGGCTAGCTGCGCTTAACTCGCCTGTTCTCACCCACCGCTCCTTGCGCGAACTGGAAGAGCGGATCGAGGCGCATGTGGATGGCTTGCTCGTCGGCGGTGAAAACATTCTCCCGCTGCTTGAGCACGGCTTGATGGATGCCTCATCCAACATCGCTTTTGCCGCTGCTTACCCGTTATTGCGCCTGGGACAGACTGCTGCCACCGAGCAGGTGTGGAAGGCCTTTACCCAGGCGGAAGGCGCTGGGCTCAACGGCCTTTGCCAGGCACTGTGCGCATGTTGCCCGCTGGAACTAAAACCACGCCTAATCGACCAGGCGACGGGCGCGCCCTCGTTGCGAGCAGCCGCCGCGCTCGAAGTGCTGGTGTTTACTTCGCCCAGCGATGTCAAGTCGGAGAAGGTCTTGGCCTTGCTGAAGGCCGAAGTGCCACGCCTGCAGCAGGCGGGTTGGCGGCTGGCGGCACTTGCCGATGTTAGCATTCCTCGTGAGTTGTTTGAAAAGGCGCTGGCCGATAAAGATCCCCAAACGCGCCGCGAATGCCTCTGGGCTGCTGCTTGGACGAAACAACCCTGGCTGCTCGACTATTGTCGGAAGTTTGCCGTGAAAAGTCCGCCCATCGATGCCAATCCTTACCGATTGCTGGCGGTTTTGGGTCAACCCGACGATCTGCAGCGCATGCTCTATCTTGGCAAAGACGCGGCGCTGGGACCGCAACGTTTCGAATGGCTCGGAACCTTCGGGCACCCTGGCGTGATCGATTTGATCCTCGAAGGTTTCAAATCCCAAAATCCTCGGGAAGCGGTGGCGGCTGGCAATGCATTCACCCAAATCACTGGTTTCGACGTGGAGTCGCAAAAACGTGTCACGCTGCCTCCGGAGGGTGGCCACGAGCCCGACGAATTAGAGAAGGAATTCCTTGACGACGCCTTTCTGCCCGACTTCGACCAAGCACAGGCCCACTGGCAAAAGGTCAAAGACGGATTTGCGAAAGGTATGCGCTGGTCGCGTGGTCATGATATAAGCCAATCGCCGCCGAGCCCACTCCTTGACCGGCTCGATCTGCAATCACGTTATGAAGCGATCCTACGCGCAAAAAGCACAGGCCTATCGAAGGGTGGGGCGCGGCCTGACCTGGTTCGTTTCCCTTTTTTGATGAGCAGCACACTCGGCGAAAAGGGATAACCCGAAACCGCCGAACGACACCAATCCAACACAGTTTTATACTTCTTATGTATCAACCTAGAATACACTTTGGAGGATCGATCAATGTCTGAACTACTCGAACCTTTCATGCTAGGTGTGGGCCACACACCGGAGAAATGTCCCTTCTGTCCGAAAGAGGATAATACGCAGCATTACAAAACATATAAGGGTGAGAACAACAACGGCACAAAGCTCGGCAACCTTGTCAACGAGCCAGAGAAGTTTGGTACGAGCACCGAGCCAGACGCCCGTCCGAAGGATGGTAAGACCGGTAAGGATGGCCGACAGAACCAATCATTCGCCGATACTGGTGATGAGACGTTCGCAAAGATTAAAGGAGACGATAAAGACTGGAAGTTCCAGTGTCATCACGCGATTTCTGGCAATCAATGTTTGAAGGGGCACGACGTCGAAAAGTTTATCGTTGCGGGCGAAAAGCTCAAATATGACTCTGGGTATTCGGTCAATAATCCCCAACAGGGCATTTGGATGCCTTCCTTCCCCGAGGATGGAAAATGGCCAGCTAATCCGGCCGAGAAATTTGAGCTGGCAAAAAAGGCGATGGATAAATTCGGCCGACAGTTCCATTTGGGCCATCACAATATTCAATTGGATCCTGATAAGATGGATTTGGAGACCGATAGGATGTATGTTGATTATGTGAAGAATTTGTTGGATACGCTTCACGGAACACTATCTCCATGGGAAGTGTCTTGCCCCGAAAAAACGCTTGAAGGCAAGCACATCGGAAACACACGAATTCATTCTGGCTTTGATAAAGCTTCAGAAAAAATAATAGAGATGCTTAAAGGGACGCCTGAAGATTGGACTACTTTTGTCTCAAGACATGCCAGAGACTATACCTTTCAGAAACGCTACCCAGATGAAAAAATCGATTTTACAAAATAAAAACCATGAACAAATTCCATCAATTTCAAAAAGATATATTCAGCAAACATGTAGCTGAAATCGTACTGCCTTTGCCCGATGGGGTAATGTTTTCAACTGGGGCGGTAATTCATAAAGCACTCCCTGTTCCGCTGATATTCGAGACAGGTTACTCGATGCAAGAGCCGCCAACAGCGATTCTGAGCAATCGGATTCCTGTGTTATCTGATGCCCTGATCAAGGCTCTGCAAGAAGCGGGTGTGTCAAATTTGCAGTGTTTTCCGGCAGAGGTGAGCAGTAGCGTTGATGGAACCGTTTGGAAGAACTATCAGGCTGTTAATGTCATTGGATTGATTGCCTGTGCTGACCTTGAAAAGTCGAAATACATAATTATAGCTGATAGATGCGGAGAGGGTGCTGTGCCCTTAATGGGATTTAAGAAACTTAAAGTTGATCCTGTTCGCGCAAGGGACCAACTATTTTTCAGGCTGGCCGAGGAACCTAGTACAATTATCGTTTCAGGACGCGTCGTTGAATATCTTCGCACGCTAAAGTCTACACGCGAATGGGGCCTAACCCTTGACGAAAAGTCGTAGCCAGATGCGGCCTCGCATACACCGAACCAGTCCTATGTCACTACGTTATGCGGGAGGGAGGGTAGCGAAGAAAAACCCCAGCTGAGTTAGTCCTTGCAGACTGTTCGTGAGTTGTGCGGACAGTGTGGGAGCATCGGGTTGTGGGAGAGCTGGCGGTGGTTGTCCCTCCGCTTTCGCGGTAGCATGAGCTTGGGCGAGGAAGGCTCTGATGTCGGTTAGCAAGGCTGCGTGATCTCGGGTGCCATCGAGGCGCGAAAGGAGGAATCGTCCGAGCGGGTCATCAATCTCAACAAACTGTCCGGTGAGGTTCGCCAGCTGTGGAGAATTTTGGGCAAGCATCCAGTGTACGAGCGGATTCGCCTGTGGTCGTTGTGGCGTCGTGGTTGCATAGGCGGGGCGTCCCCAGGAGAAATCGATCAGTCCAGGTACGCCGGAATGAATGATGAATTTACGCAGTGCAGGTTCATAACCATCGCCAAGAACTACGCCGGCCTCTGCGGCTCGTCTTTGCACTGCGGTGATTAACTGGGCGTAGGAGAGTGTTCTGCCGTTTGTACTCGATAGTACCAGCAACGCCGCTTTTTCGGCCGGAGTCTTTGCGCGCAGTATGGCCTTTTTTTCTCCGTGATAATCGGTTGGTTCATCTCCGGTGATATTTGTTGTCGCAGTGGCTGGTTTTGCGCGGAGGTGGATGTGGAGCGTGTCGAGTCGCTCGGTGGCAAGGCTGGTGCCGAGACCGGGTTTGCAGAGCAACGTTTGCCGGAATCTACGCCCCTCGATGAAATCAAGGTACTGCTCGAGGAGAACGCGGTTGGCTTCAAGCGGGCGGAGGCGGGTGCGGGCCTCCTCGGTGAGGAAGCGGCCCACGGGCAGGAGATACTCGGCTTCCGAGAAAAACTGAAGGCGGTGCTTGGCGGCATGGTCGAGGAACTCGGTGAATAGCACGGGTGCGCTGATCTCCGACAATTCGTCGTGGAAAAAACCTTCGTCGGTATGCTTCTCGATAAGGTCTAGTTCGGCTGTCAGCCATTGGCTATAGATGTTGGGTTCGGCGGTGGCGCGTGTGACGGTCTGGAGGACGGCGCGTGCCTGAAGAACTTTTCCCTTCGGATCAGTTACCGCGCGGGTGTGGAAGCGAACGATTGAGCGGACCGTCTCGCGCATGTAGGCACCGGGTAGTGCGAGGTAGCTGACGAAGGCCACTCCATGGGGGGCGAGGTTGCGTGAGATCACGGCCAGCAAGGCGTCGCGTACATCGGACGGCACCCAAGAATACACGCCGTGCGCGATGATGTAATCGAACTCACCGAACTCGGCTGGGAGCGCCCGGATGTCCGCCGCTTCGAGGCGTACTTGGGACAGGTTAAGGCCGGTGAGAATCTTGCGACCGCGTTCGATCGAATCAGCGGAATAATCGATACCTGTGTAGTGCGCATCGGGGTGGATGACGGCCATCGTGGCGAGGTTAAACCCATCGCCACACCCAAGCTCAAGCACGCGACAGCGATCAGGCGGGGCGACATCGAGTCCGCGCAGGAATC
>Ga0302322_100003793_pt1 | contig 13059 bp, 11 predicted proteins | sample Fen_T0_2_FD_203757 | JGI IMG/M metagenome (GOLD analysis project Ga0302322, IMG submission 203757) | Peat permafrost microbial communities from Stordalen Mire near Abisko, Sweden - Fen_T0_2 | ecosystem: Environmental > Terrestrial > Soil > Wetlands > Permafrost | place: Sweden: Abisko...
GGTCACGCCCTGCTCCTTCAGGATTTTGTCCAGCGCCTTGCGCGTCGGCGTGTCGGGTTCGAAGCTGATCATCTTCTGGCCTTCCAGCGCTTCGAGCTTGATCGATTTCTTCTTGGTGAACGGATGATCGGGGTGGCACACCAGCACCAGCGGCTCTTTGCGGAGCGGAATGATTTCCAACTTGGCGTCCTTGATCGGATACGCGATCAGGCCCAGGTCCACGACGTTGCTCAGCACATCCTCATAAACCTGCGTGGCCCCGCGATACTCGACGTGGACATTCACCGTCGGGTAGCTCTTCATGTATTTCTTGATGTACGGCGGCAGGTCGTGCAGGCCGATGGAATAAATGGTCGCCACCCGGATGGTGCCCGAAATGATGTTCTTCAGATCCTGGAGCTGGCTGTGCAGCGAATCGTAGGACTGGATGATCTGCTTGCTGTAGTCGTACAGCACCTGGCCTTCGCGCGTCAGCCGGAATTGTTTCTTGCTGCGCTCGATGAGCAGGGATTTGAAGGTGCGCTCCAACGCGCTAATTTGCTGGCTGACCGCCGATTGCGTTACGCTGCTGATTTCAGCCGCTTTCGTGAAGCTCTGCGTTTCAACCAGGTCACAAAAAACTTTCAAACTTTCAATTTGCATCACCCGATTAAACAAAATTATACATGATAGTCAATCGCTGTTATAACCGTTTTAAAGAATGGACCAAAAAGGCTGCCGTCGGGAGGACGGCAGCCTTGGCAAAAATGGGCTGGAAAACGGGCTGTTTACCAACGGCGACCGTCATGGTGACCGCCATAATAATGGTGGTCGTATCGCACATAAGCCGGACGATAGTTCCATCCGCCGCGAACCCAGACGTAACCCGACGGACGATAAGCCCAATAACCGGGAGCCCAGACATAATCCCCACCGGGACAAACTGGCACCGTTTCTACCACCGGAGCGGGGCAAGCTGGTGCGGTAACGATAACGGGAGCCGAAACTACCACCGGCAGTGGCAATCCGATGGAAATACCGAAGTGAATCCCGGCACTGGCAGACATAGCTGCCGCACCGACCAGAGCCGCCGCGAGAATCGTTTTTGTATTCATAATGTTATTTGTGGCATTTTGCCTACCCCTACTCAGACGAGGCCGTTTTCCGCAAGTTACAGAGGTGAGTATTTGTATTATGCTTATAAAAAACATGTTGCAACAATACTGTAACCACCTCAAAATGAATCGTCGGCAAAACCTTGAGTTGCGCAAAATCTGCACGATGCCAATTCGATACGTCGAAAACATCCAAGAAATGAGCGCATGGCATATTTTGGCTGGCTGTGGCTGTTTTCTTTGGTTCGCCGCCAGTTTTGGCGACGGTGGCTCCGGCGAGTTTTCGCGCGAGCGCAACGGCGGGCGAAGGAACCGGCCCGGGGAGGCCTTTCCTTGCATTGCCCGCCAGGGAATTTTCCGTTAGCTTCGCCAGCGTATGGCTTTTGATTCCTTCCGCGATTTTGTCAACGCCCTCGACCGGGCGGGTGAACTCAAACGCTTTTCCGCGCCGGTCGCCACCGAACTCGAAATCACCGAGATTGCCGACCGCGAAATGAAATTGCCCGGCGGCGGCAAGGCCTTGCTGTTCGAGCAGCCCACCATCAACGGCGTCGTCTCGCCATTCCCAGTGGCCATCAACACCCTCGGCTCCTACAAACGCATGGCCCTGAGCATGGGCGCCGCCTCCGTGGACGAGGTGGCGAACGAACTGGGCACCCTGATGAAAGCCAAGCCGCCCACCAGTTTCAAGGAAGCCATCAAACTACTCGCGCTGGCGCTGGATCTGCGCCATGCGAAGCCGAAGACGGTGAAGACCGGGCCGTGCAAGGACGTCATCCAGAAATTCGTCCCGCCAACCGCCGCCCAAAGCTGGCCGGCCGCACCGGATTGGCAAAAGGGTACTTCGCCCACGCCCCCCACGCTCGCCAATCTGCCCATCTTAAAATGCTGGCCGCTCGATGGCGGCCGCTTCATCACGCTGCCCTGCGTCGTCACGCGCGATCCCGACACCGGCGAGCGTAATCTCGGCATGTATCGCATCCAGATTTACGATGACCATACCACGGGCATGCACTGGCAGTTGCAGAAAGTCGCCGCGCGCCATGGGCGTCGTTACTACGAAAAGGGCGAGCGCATGCCCGTCGCCATCTTCATCGGCGGCGACCCGATGTTCCCCTTTGCCGCCACCGCGCCCCTGCCCGATGGTCTCGATGAATTTCTGCTCGCCGGTTATCTCCGCAAAAAATCCGTCGAACTGGTGAAGTGCGAAACGAACGATCTGGAAGTGCCCGCCAACGCCGACTTTGTTATTGAAGGATATATTGACCCCACCGAACCGCTGCGCGAGGAAGGGCCGTTCGGCGATCACACCGGCTATTACACCCTGCCCGAGCCGTATCCCGTGTTTCATGTCACCGCCCTCACGCATCGCCGGGACGCGGTGTATCCCGCGACCATTGTCGGCATTCCGCCCATGGAAGATTTTTACATCGGCGGCGCCAGTGTGAAATTGTTCCTGCCCATCTTCAAGATGAATTTCCCCGAGATCGTGGACATTGCGCTGCCGGCGGAAGGCGTGTTTCACAACCTGGTGTTTGTCAGCATCAAGAAAACCTACCCGATGCAGGCCTACAAAATCATGCACGGCCTCTGGGGCATGGGGCAGATGATGTTCACGAAGTATATCATCGTGGTGGATGCCGGCGTGGATGTCCACAACACCAGCGAAGTTCTGTTTCATCTCACCGCCAACACCGATCCGCAGCGCGACAGCATTTTCACCAAAGGCCCGTCCGACGTGCTCGACCACGCGACCAGCGAAATCGCCTGCGGCAGCAAAATGGGCATTGACGCCACGAAGAAAATTCCCGGCGAAGGTTTCAAGCGCCCCTGGCCGCCGCTGATCAAGATGGACGCCAGCGTGCAGGCCAGGGTGGCCGCGATGTTGAAGCCGAAGCTCTGACCCGTTATGGACGCGGAGTCCTCCTCGCCCGACTCATCTGCCCCAGCGGGGAAAATGGTGCCCGCAGGGCGGATGCAGGACCCCGGATTATTTTCTCGCCCCATGTGGAAAGATGATTAAGTTAAGCCCGGTTCCAATTGGAAACACCACCTAAACGCTAATGACCGGCGAAGGTATTAAATGCGCCCGGCCGGAGCAACCAGGCCTGAAGTTAAATTTAATTATGACCGGGAAGATTAAAAAAATACTCGCCATTACCGTTGGTTTGATCGCCGGCCTCCTGTTTCTTGTTCATGGCTATAAGGAGCTGAGCCATTCGCAGCAACTGAAAGCCCGTGGCCAGGTCACCACTGGCGAGGTTTTGGATGCGGAGGATCATGTCAGCGGCAGACTCCACTGGCACGCGTATTATCTGGAAGTCCGCTTCCAGCCGAACCATGGTGAAACCTGCCAGCCCCGCGTCAAGGTAAGCGATGAGGTTTACGAAACCGCCACCATCGGCGGCTCCGTCCCCGTTCACTATCTGCCGGAGGACCCGGCCAACTGTCAGGTTGGCCCGGCGGTGGAACTCCGCTACGGAAATTTGTTGTGGGGCATTGGCTGCCTGCTCGGGGCAGGCTATCTGCTGGTTTTCTTCGCCCAGCCGGCCGATGAAAAAGAAGCGGCTGAGCGCATCAATGAAAGTTTCAAAACCCTTGAGTTGAGCCAGTATGAATACGCCTCTGCGAATGCCAAAAATTTCACACACCTCGATCTGGCCTATTACGACCGCACCCAGCACCAGCTCGAAGCCCTGGGCTATCGCTTTCTGGCGGATGAAGAAAATGTCACCCTCCGGCAACGAACCGGTGTGCGCGTTTTCAATCGCCTCCTTTTAAGCAGCGACCAGACCACCATGACCGAACTGTATCACTTCATTCCCAAGTTCACGTTGCGGATGCTGGGGGCCAAACCAGTGAAAGTGCTGGGGTTTGAAACGTGGTTTTCCGATGGCTGCTTTGTCGTGACCAACAATGCGGAACTGAGCGGCAAGCTGGATTCGCCACCTGCCATTGATGCGCTCCGGCTGCCAGCAGGCACCGGCTGCGACCTGCTGCTGCCCGCCCATCAACGCCGGGTGGCCAGGCATCTCGCCGGCCACCCCGGTGTAACGCCGGTGAAGATTGCCGGGCTGGCCGGCTACCGCAAAGCCCAGGATGAACAGCAACGCATCAAATCCGAATTTCGGAAACGCGTCGGCTTGACCAAGGCCGAACTCGAGCGGTTCGCCGAAGGAAAGGACGTGGCCGTGGACCGGCTCCATGACGCCATCACCGAACAGCGTCAACGCGAAGGTAACTCACGCTGAAACCGCTGATCACGTTGGACACCAGCGAACAGGCGAAACTCTGAACCACCTTGGGGTGCGAAGTCTGTCGCCGCTCAGCCTTCTCCTCCATCGGGGGAGAAGGTGGCCGCAGGCCGGATGAGGGGGCGCGAACAACAACGAGGCCGTCTGCCACCCATACTTTTTCCAACCAAAAACTCTTCCTAATCACCATCCCGCGCGAACTGTCCTGCGGTTGCCACGGTGGCCGCCCCGCCAGTGGCTCATCCCTGCTTGTTAAACGCCCGGTGCGCCACGCGGTCGCTCTTGCGGCGGTCCTGCCAGCCGGCGCGCTTTTCCGCCTCACGCAAATACCCGATTTCAAGCTGCAACTTGACGAAGCTGTCATACCGGTCGCGTGACAGCGTGCCGGCCGTCAACGCGGTGAGCACGGCGCAATCCTTCTCCTTGGTATGCGTGCAATCGCGGAAATGGCAGCCCGCCGCCAGGCTTTCGATTTCCGGAAAGGTTTCCTTCGCGCCCTGGACGGCATCCCAGATGTGAAATTCCCGCATGCCGGGCGTATCAATCACCACGCCACCCTTGGGCAGGAAAATCATCTCCCGCGAGGAGGTGGTATGCCGGCCCTTGTCATCCTGCTCGCGCACTTCCAACGTGGCCTGCAGCTCTTCGCCATAGAGCCGGTTGATGAGGCTGGACTTGCCCACGCCGGAAGTTCCGATGAACACCACCGTGTCGGCGGGTTTGATCAGCGCGGCCAGTTTCTTCACGCCGCGGCCGGTAAGCGCGCAGACCGCCAGCACCAGTGCGTCGCCCGCCACCTTCGCGGCTTCCGCCAGCTTGACCTCGACGTCGTTGCACAAATCAATCTTGTTGAGCAGCACCACCGGGCGCGCGCCGCTTTCATGGGCCATGACCAGCATCCGTTCCAGCCGCGCGGTGTTGAACGTGGAGTCGGCGGCGGTCACGAGAAACACCGTTTCGATGTTCGTGGCGAGAATCTGCGCGGCGGTGTCGCGGCCGCTCACCTTGCGTACAATCTGGGTGCGGCGCGGGAGGATGGCCTGGATCATGGCCTTTTCCTCATTGGGCACGAGCTTCACGGCCGCCCAGTCGCCCACCTTGGGGAGCTTGGTATGGTCCCCGCGCGCTTCATGCATCAGCTTGCCGATGATCTGCGCGGTGAGCTCGGCATCCACCGTCCAGACACGGTAAAAATGTTTGTCTTCCACCGCCACGCGCGCCGGGATGAATCCCTTCGCCAGATATGGGGCGAACTGCGCCACGCGCTCGGCATTCCAGCCCAGTTTGGTCAGACTCATAATTGGCGGGTGGCGGACAGCATGCGTCTCAACGGGTGGAAATACCCGTGGCGTAGGTGGTCGAAAGGCTCAGCATCCCTGAATCGAAGCAATTGCGCCGCGCGCCGTCAATGCGCGATTCAACTTCGCGTACCACAGAGCCCAATTTAACCCACTTGAAAGCCCAAAATTGCCCCAAAAGACGTGCTGCACCGGCCTCGTTTTGCGCGCCGGGGCCAGCCCGACCTGAGACTGGCAAGTTAAATCCCCGCCAGCCAGGCCAGATATTTCTGGCTGCCCGCCCCCAAGGGCAGGGTCACAAACTCCGGGGTGTCGTAGGGGTGCTGTGACAGAATCAGCTTTTCCAGCGCCACCAGTTTGGTCTTTGATGTTTTCAAAATGAGCAGCACCTCCGTGCCGGACTCGAGCTTGCCCTGCCACCAATAATGCGATTCGATCTTGGGCACAAGGTTGGCGCAGGCAATGAGCCGGGCGGACAAGGCGGCCTTCGCCAGCGCCCGCGCCGTTTTCAAATCCGGTGCGGTGACGAGTATGAGCGAGAATTTCGTGGCAGGTTTCATCCAGTGTTAAAACCAGATAACCACAATCGGCCGACGGCGCAATGCGAAATCACCTTTCGCCGTTTGAAACGAATTCCCGGCGCGGCCAAAACCACGAATCCATTTTATTTCGTGGCACAATTCTGTTAAGTCAAGGCATGGATGCCGCATTGCCACCGCTCACGCCCAGCACGCTCTACCTCGTCGCCACCCCCATTGGCAACCTGGAGGACATCACGCTGCGTGCCCTCCGCGTCCTGCGCGAGTGCGACGTGGTGGCCGCCGAGGACACCCGCCACACGGGCCAGTTGCTCCGGTATTTCGAAATCTCCAAGCCGCTCCTGAGCTATTTCCAGTTCAACGAGGCCCGGCGCAGCGAGGAAATCATCGAGCGCCTCCGGCGCGGCGAGAAAATCGCGCTGGTCACGGATGCGGGTAGCCCCGGCATCAGCGATCCGGGGGAGCGGGTGGTAAAAGCGGCCATCGCGGCGGGCTTTCGCGTGGAAGCGGTCGTCGGCGCGTGTGCGCTGGTGGGCGCACTTACCGCCAGCGGGCTGGCGACGGATGAATTTCATTTTGTGGGCTTTCTGCCGCACAAGTCCGGCCAGCGCCACAACGCACTGGTGGCCCTCCAGGCGGTTCCCGGCACGCTGGTATTTTATGAGTCGCCCTACCGCATCGAAAAACTGCTGGGCGAATTACTCGCCGTTTATCCGGACCGCGACGTGGTGCTGGCGCGGGAGCTGACGAAAAGGTTTGAAGAGTTTCTTCGCGGCAAGCCGGCCGCACTGCTGGCGATCGCGCAAAAACGAAGCTTGAAGGGCGAGTTTGTGGTGCTGGTTGCGGGCGCCGAATCACGCCGGGCCAAGCCGGAGCCGGAGCTGGCCGTTGAGCGGGAATTCCCCGGGAGTCGGTGAATTCAGAGCCAGGCTCAACCAAGAAAAACTCCGCTGCGGGGCAGGCAGCGGAGTTTGGACTGGAGGACTTACAATTTTACCGGAGGAGGATCTAATTATATTCTGCGAGGGCAACCAAGCCATCCGGATTGGCCGAGCCGTTGCCTTGAAGGAAGAGGATGCGTTGGTAGCCGAGGCCGCGCAGGCCCACAAACCACGGCAGACTGCGGTCACGGAACTGCGCGCCGACCACTGCTTCGTTGTAGTTTTCCAAAATGATCACCGCAGTTTGATGCTGGGGCAGGTCCTTGGCTTGCTCCAAAACAGCGGCGCTGTCAATTTTGTCCGACGGGGTCGGCTGAATCAGCCGGGCGGTCTGACCGTCCACGGATTCGACGATCAGCGCCGAATTATCCATGTTATTGTTGCGATAGACTTCCGGCGCGCGCTGGGTGGCGCAGGCGGTCAGGAGCAGCGGCAGGGCGGCCACCAGAGCGAGTAAAGTTTTCATATGTTTTTAAATTGTTCGGCGACGTGTTTAAAATTGCGGAATCCGTCTCCGTGTTGGTCTTCCTAATGCAATTACGGTGCCAGCCGTTTGACAGCTTGGTTGGCAGACTGGGACGCTATGAAATGAGGGTTTTGCCGGGGTATTTCAAAAAATGGGATATTCTATCGGCTGGAAAAATCTCTACTTGAATTATATTCCATAAATCGTTGCCAAATGAATGGCGAGGCGCTTGAAGTGGCAAAATTGGCCGGAAACCAGCCGGCCGCGGCAGGCTTTGCCGGAAAGTACACCTCCGCCCGGAAAAAACTGCGCGGCAAATTAAAGGACACTACAGGACAGTTCGGGACACTTACGGACGGAAAACTTAACCGATTTCTTTTCAACCACGAAAACCCGCCTGACTCACGCAAGCAAGCCTACTGGAAAACGCAACGAATCAGACTTAATCATCTGGCTAACCAGCGTCCACCAGCAGGTAATTCTCAAGCCAGCAGCCACCAGAGCTCCGTTCGTGCCCGCTTTCGTGTTTTTAGCGGTCCGCAGTCGATTCAATTGCGGCGTTCAGTCACAGCCGAGTTTCGGAAAAAATTCCTGTGCGGTCCGGCAGGTGGCGGCACTCAATTCTTCCAGCGAAATTTGTTTGGCTGCCGCCACAGTCTCGGAAATTTCCTTCACAAAGGCTGGCTCGCAGCGCTTGCCGCGATGCGGCACCGGCGCGAGATAAGGGCAATCCGTCTCAAGCATGAATTTGCCCAGCGGGGTCGCCGCCACGGCATCGCGGATGTTCTGGCCATTCTTGAAGGTGACAATGCCGGTGTAGCTGACGAGCGAGCCGATGGCTAAAATCTGGTTCAGCCGCTCCACGCTTTCGCCAAAGCAATGAAAGACACCGCGCACCCGCCCGGCAAAGGGCGTGAGCTGCGCCAGCGTGTCTACAAACGACGCGCGCTGGTGGATGATGGCGTTCAGCCCGAACTCGGCGGCAATTTCCAGCTGCTGCTCAAAAATTTCCGCCTGCCGCTGCTTGTCCCGGGCATCATCCGCCGCACTGCCCCCCTGCAAACTCGGCAGCCGGTAATAATCCAGCCCGGTCTCGCCGATGGCGACGACCTTTGGGTGGCGGGCCAGTTCACGCAGAGCGGGGCGCAAGTCGGCGGGTGCTTTGAGCGCATCCGAGGGATGCCAGCCGACGGCGGCGTAAATGGCGGGATGAGCTTCTGCCAGTTGCACCGCACGTTCGCTGCTGGCGAGCGTGGTGCCGATGGAAATAATTTTGGTGATTCCGGCCGCACTGGCGCGGGCGAGGATTTCCGGGAAATCCGGCGCATACTCAGGGTAATCCAGGTGGGCGTGAGTGTCGTAGAAAACGGGCATGGCAATCAGGGTGTCTTGGGAGCGGACTTTTGTTCGAGGGCTTTTAGCTTTTCACCAATGGCCGGGGCGCCGGAATAATCCGGTGATTCCTTGAGCAGTTGCCGGTAATTCTCCACGGCGTCCTGATCCCGGTTTTGCGCCGCCAACTTGTCGGCCAGCGTCAGGTGGAGCCGGATGCGTTGCTGCGGCGAGGGATGCAGGGTCAGGGCGCGTTGCCAGGCTTCGATGGCCGAGGAAGGCTTGCCTTGCAGCGCATACAGCTCCGCCAGTTTTTCCGTGAGCACGGCGCTGCTGGCGGTGGCGGGGATGCTTTCCAAAAAGACGGTCAGTTGCGGCAGGCGCGCCCCGTGCACAAAATCGAGGTTCATCAACCGGTTGAACGACCACTCGATCAGCGGGCTTTTGGTGCGGGCAAGTTGGGCGTGCAATTCGGTCGGCGTTTTTTTGAAGGGCTGGTACAGCGGGTCACCGATGACGGTGGTTTGCCAGGAAAGGGCGTTCTGTGCTGCCCACGCCGCCTCGCCGAAAGTGTAACCGTTGCACAGCGACTGCAAAAAAAAGCCGATGTCCGGGGTGAATTGCAAGTAAGGTTCATAAACACAGCCCATCGTGCAGGTGGCCCCCTTGGCAAGCAACGGACCACACCAAGCCGCCGTCGGGCTGCGCAATGTATTGGCACTGTAAGAATACAGGTGGTATGCAAAGGCACCCGGCATAAATTCGACCTTGGGCAAGCCAAAGGGGCCGTTGGCATCGCCGGCGGCATACCAGCCGGCATAAAAGGCGATCTGGCTCAGCGGAAAGGCCGCTGACCAAGTCGCCTCGTTGGTGTCAGTAGTGACATCAAAACCAGCCTGACGACAGACCTCGGCCCCATTCAAAATAAAGGCATCCCCAAGATAATAATTCGTTTTGCTCGGAGTCAGGCCGCGGGCATCGAAATAGGCGCGCCCCCATAATCCATTACTTTCTGCGTCCATCGCTTTGTCCACCAAACCATTCGCAATCTCTGGCGTCGGTCCGTCCAGACGGGCCGTGAGCAGCAGGCCGTTGAGCGGCGAGAATGCGGCCCGGTTGGTGCAGGCGTAAAGCAGGTTGGGCAGCATTCCGGTCAATGGCACCTTCATCCTGACCAGCGGCAGCCAGGCCAGTTCGGAATCCACGGCGGCATCGTTGCGGCGAAATTCTTCGCGCGTCAATTTTTCCACGAGGCGGTCCAGTTCGGAACTGGGGGCGATTTTTAGCGGCACACCGTAGCAGAGGGCGGCGTAGCGGATTTTTGATTCCACGATGCGCTCTTCTTCGTGGGCGGGTTGGGTGGCGGTGGCGGCGATTTCGGCCTTGCCAAATTTCCACAGGCCGCGCTCAACCATTTGCGCGGCAAGCGGTAGCTGCAAGAAATCGGTGAAGTCGGCGCGGGTCATGACTTCGTTCGTGGTCAGGGCAAAGCCGAACAGGTGGTTGGTGGGCACCTGGCGCGCGGCGGCATAATGTTGGGCCACGGCGAGCGATTCCGGCATCCGGGAGTTATAGACGACCACGACTTCGTCACCGCCTGCATTGGCCAGGCCCGGCAGCAGGCCCAAAAGCAACATTCCGAGCCACGTTTTACAGGCATTCATACGCATGGTTAGACACATCGCATTATCAACAGTTCAAATCAATTACCAAAGAGCGCCGTGTGCATCCCCGGCACCGGGCGGGCGCTGGCCTGGTCCCAGTAGCGGAAATTGGCGCTCCAGTCCCAGAGGCACCAGCCAATGTGTTCTTTTTCGGCGGCTTGCCGGAAGGCGGTGTAAAAATTCAGGCGGGAGGCGGCGTCCACCTTGACGTAGGCGCCAAATTCGCCGAGATGCACGGGGCGGCCGTAATAATCCGACCACGCGCGAATGAATTTCAGCTTGCCGGTAAAGGCCAGGGGACTGCTCGGGTTCTCGTTCGACGGCAGGGTGTTATACTTTTGAATCCAGTCCAGCACGCCGGGCTTGGGGTTCAGGCTGGCATCGGGGACGAGCGGCTGGGCGGGCGGTCCGGGAAAAATAATGCCGGTCTGCTTGACGTCATCCCCGGCCCAACCGGCACCTTGGTGCGTAAACGGAAAGGGGTCGTAGCAATGCACGGAAACGATCACATTGTCATCCGGCGGCAGCACCAACCGGTTCAATTCATCAATTCCGCCCCAGCCGCCCGGTTCGACCACGAGGGTCCGCCGGGGATTGCTCAGGCGGATTTCGGCGATGACGCGGGCGTAAATTGGATTCATCAAGGCGGTGGTCGCCTGGTCATGGGGCTCATTGTCCAGTTCGAAGACCAGGGAGGCGGGATAAGCTTGGTAATGGGCCGCGATCTGCCGCCAGAGGGCGAGAAATTCGGCGGTGGCGGCCGCCGGGTTCTGGTCCAATTCATTGAAATGGTGAATGTTAATCATGGCGGCCATTTTGTTGGCCAGAATGTTGGTCACGGCGAAATCGACGCTGGCAAAGATCTCCGGCGAGAGGGTGTAGTCGGGGGCGGGTCCGGCGTGGCGGTGCCAAGCCACCGGCACGCGCACATGATCAAAGCCTTCGCCGGCCATGGCTGCGAACTCGGCGGTGGAAACCTTTACGCCCCAGTTGTTACCGGCTTCCAGGTAATCCCCGAGATTCACCCCGTGTTGCAACAGCCGGGCGGTCCGGTAAGCGGGGGAATCATGATCGGCCAGCGGCTGCATGGCGGGCGGGTTGACGGGGCGAAAGGCGGCGGCGTTGGTGGATTGCGCCCGGGCACCCCAGGTACACAAGGTGGTCGCAGCGAGGAGCAGTAACAGGCGTTTCATAGGTTTAAATTAATCCAGCGCAGTGACTTTCAAGCCGTCCCAAGCGAGCATCACGCCGGGCGGCAGTTCGGCCTGGGACTGGTCGTGATCGTAATCGTGCGTCAGATGGGTGAAATAGGTCTGGCGGGCATTAATGCGGCGGGCGGTCGTAAGCGCCTCGTCCAGGCACATGTGCGTGGGGTGCGGTTTGTGGCGCAGGGCGTCGAGGACGACGATTTCCACGCCGCGAACCGCCGCCATGGCCGCCTCGGGGACTTCCTTGCAATCGGTCAAATACGCGAGACGCTTGCGCCCGGCCTGTTCAAAGAGGTAGCCGGTGGTGGTCATGCGTCCGTGAGGCAGGTTCAGGGGGGTGACGGTCAGGTCTCCGAGGGTAAACGGCGCGGTGACGAGATGCTCCTCGGGCATGAAATAGCCTTTCGGCCAGGGGCCCTGATGAAACGCGTAAATGAAGACGCGCCGCAAATGGATCATCGTCTCCTCGCTGGCATAAATGGGCAGGGTGGTGCCGCCGCGCAGGTCGCAGAACCGGCGGCAGTCGTCCATGCCCAGAATGTGGTCGGCATGGGCATGGGTGACGAGGACGGCATCGAGGTGGTTGAGTTTTTCCCGCAGGCATTGCAGGCGGAACTCCGGAGGCGTATCCACGACGAACTTCACCTGGTCGGTGGCGACATAGATGGCAGGGCGCAGGCGCCAGTTTTTGGGATTGGCGAGATAAGCGGGCGGATACTCCATGCCGATGAGCGGCACGCCCTGCGAAGTGCCGCTGCCCAGGAATGTAAACGAGAAAGCCATGTCAAAATTCTGCGCTAAACGGTAGCACAACCGCCAAATTTCCGGCGATGGAAAATTTACGGGACAGGGGCCGGGCTGGAAAAACACGGGGGGCGGCTGATGAGGGTATGGTGGGAGCGGCCGGGTGGGGGTGCAGTAAAAGGTTGAACAAGGTTCAAACCCAACGAGGTTGTCGTCGGTGAGTAGAATTTCAAGCCGCCACAACCGCGTTGCGGTTGAGAATAATTTACGAACGATAACCCGGGGTAGCGCGCGGCCGCGCAACCCCGGGCTGCAGGCCGGAATCCCGTTGGGATTCTCAGCGGGCCGGCTGGATTCGTTGGCGCCTGTTCATAAATACGGCAGCCAGGCGGTAAGCAGGGGTGGTTGAAAAATGCACCGGGAAATGACAACATGGCCACATGGAATACGATCAAGACAAAGTTGATGAGATGGTGCTCGCACTTCTGTTTCTCACGCTCCATGACGGCTGCCGGGCCT
>Ga0302322_100003794_pt1 | contig 13059 bp, 7 predicted proteins | sample Fen_T0_2_FD_203757 | JGI IMG/M metagenome (GOLD analysis project Ga0302322, IMG submission 203757) | Peat permafrost microbial communities from Stordalen Mire near Abisko, Sweden - Fen_T0_2 | ecosystem: Environmental > Terrestrial > Soil > Wetlands > Permafrost | place: Sweden: Abisko...
GGGATCCGGGTAGTTCGCCTGCGCGAGCACGTTCCGCAGCACCAGGTTGCTCTGCGCGACCATGATCGGGCTGGTCAGCGCGTGGGCGTGCATCGAGCTCTGCCATTCTTGCACCGCACGGGCGTGACAACTGGCGCATGTGCGGGCGCTCTCGAACCCGCCGAGACTGCTGCCCGAGACAGCGCCGAGTGGCAATGCGCGCGCCGGTACGTCGTAGGCGAACAACAGGTGCGCCGGCACCGCCAACAGAAATATCAAACTGAGCGGCACGTGCGCGACGCGCAGCCCTTGGAGCAAAGATCCGTAGCGCGCCTGCTTGCGCGCGCGGTCGAGGGCTTTTTCGCGCACGATCCCGAGCGCAATCACGTCGATGAAGCGCTGCTGTTCGTGCGCAGGAAGGCTGGCTGCGGCTTGTCGAACTTGGATGTCGCTCGGCGTGCTGCCGAGCGCCCAGGCTTTGAGCTCGTGGAAGCGGGGCGAGCCTCCCGCGGTCAGCTTTTCGATCTCTACCGACAGTGATTCGGCGCGCGCAGCGCTGGCCCCGGCGGAGTAATTGCCCACCTCGCGCGCGGCCAAGCGTGGCACGACAGCGTAGATCACGCGCCAAACCAGGCCGCTGACGACGAGCCCGAAGAGCGCAAAAAAGGCCAACTTGCCCGCAGAAAAGTGCAGGGAGAGGAGGCCATAGCCGGCGTGCATGGCTGCGGTCAGCAGGGCCAAGAGGCCAAAATACACGTGCGCCCACAGCCAGGCGGTCATCGTGCTCTTGCCGAACGGCAGCTGTTCTTGCAATCCACGTTTGCGGAGCGAATAAAAGACGCTGACCGAGCACAGCCCGAGCGAGCTCAGTCCGAGCAAAACGCCGGTGAAGGTGTAGCCGCGCGTGATGCTGGGGAAGAGCTCGTAGGCCGCAAGCGCGCCCGCGTCTAGCGCTGCCACGGCGGCGGCCGTGACCAGCGCGGCGACGGCGGAGAATGCGAGCCAGGGCCATTGGCGCTCGAAGAAGCGTAGGCGGCGCGTGAGTCCGGTCGACGCCACGCTACGCGCCTCGATTCGGATCTGCGACCACGCGCCCCGGATCCACGCGGAAGGCCGCCGCCACGGGACACGCCGTGACGCACGCGTAGTCATGATGTCCGGCGCACAAGTCACACTTCACGGCAATGCGTGACACCTTCGGATCGAGTGCGTCGTGGGCCTCCTTGCGTTCGCGCTTGCCGGCCAAAAAGTCCAATAGGCTCGGAAAGAAACCGGGTTTCTCGGGCTCCACGGGGTGCATGCTGATGTTGCCGTACGGGCAACGCTCGGCGCACGCGCCACAGCCGATACAGTTGTCTTTGATGATTTTGATTTCGCCGCTCGGCAAGCGCACGATGCCGTTGACGCTACACATCAAGCAGGCAGGATCGCTACAGTGGCGGCAGGCCGTCGGAAACATGTAAGTGTCGACTTGAATTCCGCGCAGCTGCAGGCGGCTGTAGCCGTGGCGCCGCTCGCAGGCGTCGATGCAGTTGCCGCAGTTGGTGCAGCGCGTCTGGTCGATCACCAGTACCTCGTGACCGCTCGCGAGGCCCGCTTCCATCAGCACGCCGGCGGCGAGCGGCGAGCGCGTTTCTTCTCCTAAACGCGCACTGCCGACGGGCAGGGACGGACGCCCCGCGGCGCCGTCCGGGTCCATACCGGTAGGCGGTGGCGGCAATGAGCCGACATCCAAGGTGCGCGCCAATTGCTCCGCCTCGAACCCGCTCAACAACGGCCCATATGCGGCGGGGTGCCGCGCCAAAACTTGGCCGAGCAATGCGCCCGGAATACGGATCACCTCCGCGCGGCTGACCGCTTCTACCGTGTAGCGATGCGCCGGGTCGCGGTGCAACAACCCGAGCACCCCGAATACGTTCCCTTCGCGGAAATAGGTGAGCACCAGGGGGCCGGTGGCCGCGTCGCGCCGCGCGCGCAAGAAGCCGTTGCGCACCAAGTAGAAATCGCGCGGCGCCTCGCCGACACTGAACAGCACCGAGCCAGCGGGGACCAGCACCAGCTCGGCCCCGGAGAGCAGCTCTTCGAGCGCGGCTTCGGGTAGCGCGCCCAGCCCGCGCGGCTGGCGCGCGTAGCTGAACAGGGCGCGCCGCGCGTACAAGGATTGCAACGCGTCGCCGAAATCCGGGCATAGGTCCATCAAGGCCAAGACGGCGACCTTCGGCGCTTCGAGAACGATCGAACGCTCTCGCGCGCTCACGCCAAACGGTTCTGCGGCGTCCGCCAACACGCCCATCTCGCCGAAGAAGGCACCCGGGCCGATCACCAGGATGTGGATCCGTTCCCCGCGCGCCCCGCGTGAAGTCTGCTCGAGTGAGCCTTCGAGGACGATGCACAAGCGCTCGTGGAACTCGCCCTCTTGGCACAGGGCTTCTCCCGGTACCAGCATGCGCAAGGTCGACTTCAAGATCAGCCGCCGCAAAGCTTGCGCGTTCGCCCCGGCAAAGAGCTCGAGCTGCGTCAGGTTTCGAGCCAGACCGTCGAGCGACATGCCAGAAGGGAAGGTGGTGGTGCGCGCCTGCAGCGAGAGCTGGAAATCAGCCACGCTGTTTTCGACCTTCAGCTTGTTGAACAGTACCATCTCGGCGCGGTTCAAATCCGACGGGCAAGCGGGCACGCATTGCTTGCATTGCGTACATGCCGTGACGAACTCGGCCACGTGACGATGATCGATGGTTGGCAGGAAGATGGCTGCGTTCAGCTCGCCGATGGTCACGGACTTGGATTGCGCGATCGGGCAGGCCAAGAGGCAGTCGTTGCAGCCGATGCAGGCCATGGATTCGGCCTCGACGCGAAGGCGTAGTCGCTGTTCTGCGTCGTTCATGTGCCCTCCTCGAAGCGCAACATCAACGTGCCGCTGAGCAGCAGCAGGTCGCCATTTTGGATTTCGCTGTACTCTCGGGCGATCGGTGAACCGGCACGAAAAGCGCGCCCGCCGCTCAGGTCACGCACCCAAAAGCGGCCATTGTGCGCGCACAACTCGAGCTGTGGACCAGAAACACTGGTCAACACCAGCCCCGAGCTCGGATCGCTGCCGATCAGCAGGCGCTCGCCGACGCTGGCCGTCTTGCCCGAGTCACTTCCGGAGGTGACGACCACGCGCGCGCTGGGGCGCAAGCTGGCCAAAGCGTCGGCGCGTGCCGCACTCGTGTAGATTACGTCGACTGCGCCGAAGCGCAGCCAATCGCCTTCGCCGAGCGCCACCGGTTGCTGCGGCGCGAGGCGTCCTCCGCGCACGAAGCTGCCGCCATAGCTGCCGAGATCCATGAGCAGGTGCGTGGCGCCAGCGCTGCGGAGCTCGGCGTGACGCGCGCTGACGCTCGGATCGCTGAAACGAATGCTGCATTCGGGCGAACTGCCCAGCAGCGCCGGCTGGGGCCCGAGCGCAAAGCAGAGACCGAGCGAGCCGCCGGAACGGATCTCCAAGCGCGGGCCGGCCAGGCTCTTGCCTTGCACGTCGGCCAGGCTCACTCGCGGCAGCGCGTTCGAGCGAAACACGAGCTCGAGCTGCCCGATGCGGATCTGGTCACCGTCCCGCAAAGCGTGTGGGCCAAACAAGCATTGCCCGTTCACCCACGTGCCGCTGCTGCTGCCCAGATCACGCAAGTACAGGCCGGCATCGTGACGGACGAGCTGTGCGTGAAACGCGCTCAAGCTGGGATCCGCGAGTGGAATTTGACACTCGGTGGACTGACCCAAGTTGGTGACCGGCAGGGTGATGGACAGCGCGTGGCCCTGAAATTCGAGGCGCGCGTCGAGCGGAGCCAGACTGCTCCGGGTTTCCGGCGCGCCCTCGGCATGCAGACCAATCGAGAGCACGCGCGTGTTGCGCGGTCCGCTCGGCAGCGCCGTGGTTAGCCCGCGGCCCGCCGCGGGAATGGCAAGTCCGCTGGGTAACGCTTTGGTTTCCCCGCTCTGCTGCGCGGGGCGCACGACGCTGGCTAGTGCCACGGTGCCACCGGCGCTCGGCGTCATGAATTCGGACATGGCTCCGGTCGCCAAAGCGCTATCGAGGTGCAACGCCTGCGTGCGTTTGAGCTTGGACTCCGCGAAGACGATGGTCTTGCGGGGGGGCGCGGGGCGTTCGACGAGTCGTTTGCGCTCGAGCCACGCCTCCACGTCGAAGCTCGGTTCGAGCAGCCGGTGCTTGATCTCGCTGACGTCGACCGCAGCATCGATCAGGCGCTTCATGTTGCGACCGATGGCACGCACGCGCAGTGCTCGTTCGCCGAGCATCAGCGCCCCTTTCAACTTGCCGCCTTCGATCACCAACTTACGATAGGCGATTTGGCCGGTCCCGCGCGGAAAGTCGATCAGCTCTTGGCTGGAGGCTTGGCGTTCGATCTGACCAATGCGCGCGAAGTCGAGATCGAATAGCCGGGTGGCGAAGTAGTGCGCGCCGGGCTTGTGCTCGACGCTGGCGCCGCGCATGTTCTGTGCAGCCACACGCGCTTGCAGGCGCGCCGGCTCCCAAAGCGCCAGCCACTCGCCGGCGACGTTCGCGACGTCCCCGGCGGCCCACAGGTTGGCGACGGAGCTCTGCAGCCGGCTATTGACGTTGACCGCGCCGTTCGCAGCGAGATCGAGGCCCGTGTTCGCCAGGAACTCGGAATTGGGCACCACGCCCAAGGCGGCAGCGACGAGTTCACAAGGCACGCTGCGTCCGGACGCCAAGCTCACGCCCGCGACGCCACGCGCTCCCGGATGCACGGCGCGCACTTCGTCACCGAAGAGCACATCGATGCCGGCCTTGCGCAGCCGCGCCGCGAGCAGATCGGACGCTACCTCGTCGAGCGCGCTCGGCAGGAAGCGCGGGGCGCGTTCGATCAGCGTGACCTTGACGCCGTGCTCGAGCAGCGCATGCGCCCACTCGAGACCCAACGCGCCACCGCCCAAGACCACGGCGGTTTTGAGCCCGCGCAGGCGAACTGCATCGTAGACCTGGCGTGCGTCGGCGATTGTGCGCAGCGTGAGCACGCCGGGCAAATGCGCGCCGTCGAAGCTCGGCGCTCGTGCCCGCGCACCGGAAGCCACCAGGAGTTGGTCGTAAGCAGTCGGCTCGGGGCTGGTGCTGCACCAAACCGCCGAGCGAGCCGTATCGACGCCGACGACGCGCGTGTAGATGCGATGAATGCTTTGGCGCTGGTAGAAATCCGGAGGCACGGCAAACAACTGGTCTTCTCTCAACTCGCCGAGCAGGTAGTTGGTCAGGGCCGCGCGGTAATACCCGGGCACAGGTTCGTCACTGAAGACGCCGATTACCGCCTCGGAATCCGCGCTTCGAAGGCTGGCCGCGGCGGTGAGGCCGGCCGCACCGTCGCCGATGATCAGATACCGCTTGCGCGCCATCGGCTAACATCGCCCAGCATTCCTAATCGTCCTTCACCCATCGCTCGCTGGCGCCGGTATACCACGGGCCCACACGTTTTCGCTTTGCAAGTGGGGTGGGCCGTGCTGGGCTCTACCTCGGAGGAATTTCGGTATGCGATTGTTCGACATCGCCCGCGTCGCGGCATTCATTTCATGCGGCGCCTTGCTTTCGGCCTGCCCCAAAAAAGACTCTGAAGCGGCACCCGAACCGGCCGCGCCCGCCGCGGTCCAAGCCCCCGCCAGCGACAAAGCCGGCGCCGAACCCGCAGCTCCCCCCGCGGCGGCGCCCGCAAAGAAGAAGGACGACGACAAAGGCGGCTGGTAACGAGCCACCACGCAAGGACCAGAGGCATGAGCCTCGCCGGCACGCGAGCTCGGTGCGAGCCGGCTGCAGCGACGCGGACGAGTCGGCTCCAACGCACGAGCCGGTTCAGGATGTCCAATCACTCTACGTCCGCGTGCGCTCGATGATGGTATCCGCCTCGTTGGACTTCGCATCGATGTCGAAGCTCGCCCGCGCTGCGTCGTTCGAAGGCGTCTCTTGGCCGTTGGCACTCGGTGCAATTCTCTTCGTGACGTTGGGTCAGCGCTCACTCGCGAGCTGCTCGCGGAAGCGCTGCTCGGCAGCGGCGATGAACCGGCGATAACCATCGGGATCGATGAACGGGTTTGCGGACGCTCCACTTTGCAATTGGCGGTACTTGGCCTTCATGCCGTAAAATTCGCCGTGATCGGCCAAGAAGACATCGCAAGATAGGCCCTTCCAGACGGCGAAACTGCGCTCGAAATCGCGAGCGATTTGCGGGTAGCGTTGGTTATCGATCAGCCGAACGCCGGCATTGACGTTGGCGCTCGGAAAGAACACGACCGCGAGCGATCTGCCCTTGTCCTGCACCTGCATCGTCCAGGTCGTCGCGCCTCGCGTGTGACCCGACGTGAGGTGCGCGGCCAAAGTCACGCCACCGAGCGTGACCAAATCCCCATCTCGAACCCGGCGATCCACCGGGCAAGGCGTCCAATCGAAGACACCGTCGTAGACCGTTTCGCCTTTCCCACCGTTTTCGACGAAAACCGCGTCTGCCGCCGAGGCCACGACCTCTGCGCCCGTTTCTCGGCGAACGAGCGCGTGCGCCTGGACGTGATCGATGTGCGCGTGGCTCGTGAGGATGAGCTTGATGTCCCGATATCGAAAGCCCAAAGACTCGATGTTCTCGCGCAGCCGTGGCACGGAAGCTTCGAAGCCCGTGTCGAGCAAGATGTGACCCGCCGGTGTCGTGATTAGAAACTGCGCTATTTCATTGCTGCCGACGTAGTAGATGTCCGCAATGACGCGGTGCGGCGGGAAGGGCCGGTTCCACTGCTGCATGTTGCCGGGGACACCCGTTTGGCCCGCGCACCCAGTCAGCGACAGGAGGACGAGGAGCACGACCCCTAATGCAGGTCGCGCGCTCCAGGCTCTTCGGGGAGGCCTCGGACGCATGGCCTGCGCAAGCTAACACCGACGTCCGAAGAGCGCACGGCGTGGCAGAAAACTGGGCACGAACCCACCGCTGAGCACGCAGGCGACGCGCCCGTCCATTCGCGGGCGCCCTTTGCTCAGGCGAACAGCCCGGGGAGCGCTCCGATGTACTGCGTTGACGCACCGAGCGTGCCCAGATTGACCCCGAACTGTGGCGCGAGCGCGAGCCACAAATCATTGAACGGCCGGTTACTGGTGCCGCTCACCTGGCCCGGCAAGTGCCCTCCGGTAGCCTTCAAGTACGTTCCGCCCTTGAGTCCCGTGTTCTTACCGCCAAACACGATCAGCGGCATATTTTGTTGGTTGTGATCCGAGGCGCGGGCAACCTCGGTGACATAAACGACGATCGTGTTGTCGAGCAGCATGTTGCCGTCGACATCGGGGGTACTGGCGAATTCCTGGAGCACGGTCGAGGTCATGCTCGAATAGAATTGATTGATCTGGTTCAGCCAAGCATGCGTCGGCGCGTCATCGACGTGGCTTGGCGGGTGATGCGGCGTGGATTGCCCATTGTTGCCGAGAGCCGCTGAGCTGATCGTCGCCCCCTGGAACGTAGACGGAAACACGACCCAATTGGTTCCCGCGGAATACATGAACGTTGCGACCCGCGCGTAGTCGCAGGCAAACGCCGCCTTGATCAGGCGAAGCTGGTTCATGGCGACGTCTTGGTGAGCGTGGCAGCTGGTCGTGCCATTGGCCGTACAATTGGCCGTGGCGGGGTAGTAGTCCACACCGCTCAGATTGCTTGCGGATTGTGAGATGCCACCGATTTTTCCGTTGCCGGTCTCGCCGACCGTAGCGTAGTTGGGCGGCATGCCGGGCTTGACGCACTCCGGATTGGTCGACGCGCCACCGTACGACTGACGCAGGCTGGCTTCGAGACTCTGAATCGCCATCGCATGACTAGCGAGCCGGTCTCGCTCACTGGCGGGTACGAGCTTGTTCATGCGCGACAGGTCAGCGCGCATGAAATCCAGCACGCTGAGCTTCTGTGCCAGGATCGCGGCGCCGTCGGTGCCGGTCGGCATGCTGCCGCCAAAGATCCGGTTGTACGTGTTGAGCGGCTGCGTTTCCGGAAAAATTGGCTGCCGAGCCAGGTTGATGTCACTGTTCGAAATCGGCGCTTTGTACGACAGCACGCGCGGCGCAATCTCGTCGCGATCGGAGCGGATGTCGGCGGCAAGCGCCAAGTAGCCGAACGGCGTGCGCTGGTCGACCGGTGCCCCGGCACCACCGAGTAGCGGCGATTGGGCCAGCAGAAGTTGGTCGATCGAGGGGCCTCCGGCACAATGATCTTGTTGGCCGTGCACGCCGAGGGTGGGCACGCCCGTCATCATCGCCACGATGCCTCCTTCGTGGGTATTTTGCCCGCCGTTGTTGCCGCCAGCCATCTTGCTGGCCGTGATCAGGTTGAGCCCATCCACCATTACCAGCCGTGATTGCAATGGCGCGAACGGCGCGCTTTCCATCGGCAGGGTGAAGCTGGTCGTGCTAGCGGCGGACTGCGGGGCCCAATTTGCTCCCCCGGGAGCCGTGCCAAGCGGATGGTGGATGATCAGTAATCGAAGGGGCGCCTTGCCGCCGGTTGCCCGCGCTTCGATGTTACGCAGGAGCGGCAGCAGTAAAGCGGCCGAACAACCCGCGGTCCGCAGCATGGCCCGGCGCGAAACTTTGTAAGAACTCACTTGGAACCTCCAGCCCGCGCGCGAGCAAAATCGGCAACGATGACGGTGCGGAACAGCGAGGCGAGCGAACCGTCCGTTTTCTCGAACTGCGAGCGAATCGTGGCGACTTCGCAGGTATCGTATTTCTGAATCATCGAGCCGATCACGTAGCTTGCCATCTTCTGAACCGCACAGCCGCTGACGTGCCCACTTGCGATCAAGCCCTGCGCCAGCTCTTTCGGCCCCGCCACGGCTTGTGGCGCGAGGGGCGATGGGTCGGCATAAGTGACGGCGGTGGAGATCGGGCGCCCCGCCTCATCGACCTCGCGGTAGTTCCCGATTGGGCCGAAGTGCTGCAGCACACGCGAATAGGGATCCATCTGCTTGTGACAGCCGCCGCAGGTCGGGCTGGACAGCCGCGCGTCGGATTTCGTGACCTCGCTGTCACCCATGGCCATGACGGCCTGCGCATTTGGCGTGGTCAGATCCACGGGTGGAGGCAATGGGTCGGCGCAAAGCACGTCGTCGTGAATCGCCTTGCCGCGTTTGACGATGGAATTGGCAGCCGGATCCGACTGTGCCCAAAAATAGCTCGGGTCAGTCAACAGCCCGACGCGGTTTTGGGACGCCGGCCAAGTCCCCGCGACGAACGTGGTGAGGGAAGTCGGCGCGCCATTGGGGAACGTGACCCCCGGATAGAGTGAGGCAAGTCGTGAATTGAAGAAGCCGCGATCAGTATTCAACAGGTCGCCAATCTTTCCAGACTTGGTCCACAACACGTCATCGATCAGCTGCTGAGCGGCCGTGTATAGATCCTTTTGAACACCGGTCTGGTCGGCTTGGTCTGCTGCAGACAGGCCGGACAAAAACGAAGTGTCGTGGGTTTTGAGGAACACCTGACCGATGTTGAACCAACCAGCGATGATGCTGGTCAGGTTCTGTTTGACGTTGGACAACTTCAGCAAGCGATCCACCTGCGCCGAGATGCCAGCGGTCGTGCCGAGCCCGTTCGGACCGCTATCCCTGGCTGCGCTCCGTAGCTCCGCATCGGGAATGGACCCGAGGAAGGTGAAGGCGAGCTGGGTTGCGACCTCGTCCGGAGTGAGCGTGGTTGCTGGGTACTGCCCATCGGCCCCCGCGGTCAGGCTGCTCGGTCCGAGCTCGGTGCGATACACGAACGAGGGCGACAGCAAGAGCGCCTCGATCATCAGCTTGATGCCCTGCTGAGTGTCAGTGCCCGCGCTCACGAACGGTGCGGCGGCAACCGCTGCCGTAGTTGCCGTCGCGGGCTGCGCCGGATTGCTCACCAACCCCGCAATTTCTTCCGCGCTGAGCGGGCGCCGAAACGCGCGCGCGCCCAGGTCGGTCGCGATGCGCGTCGCGCAGGCGCTGGGAGTTTCGCCGCTCTGACAGGCGGTTACGGACGCAGGAATCGTAGGCAGCACGCCATCGACGACCTGGTAGAGCGCGAATTCGAACGAATCATCGACGCCGAGCGAGACGTCGCTGAAGAAGGCCCATTGCGCCTGGCCGCCGCGATTGGTGAGTAGAGGGGCGCTCGGCAGGGACAGCAGGTCCCTCACGGCGTTCTGATATTGCTCGACCGAGAGACGCCAAAGCCTGCGTTGCAACGGTGAGAGCGAGGTACAGGCGGCTCCAGCGCTAGCGCTGCCGCCCCCGACGCCCGCGCTCGACCCGCCGCCGGTCGCGACTCCCGAGACACCCGAACTGGCTCCGGAACCCGCGCCAGCCCCGTTGCTGCCCGCCGCGGAGCCGCCAGAGGCTGGACTGCCGACGCCGCTGCAGCCGATTGCGGCCAGCGAGAGCAACCACGCGCAGCTGAGGATTTTCATTCGAGCCTTCCTGAATTTCATCCCGACGCTCACTAGACAGTCGAGCCGCAACGCGATTCTCCACTCATGGTTAATTGTCGAGTCCTGAGCGAAGTTTTCAATAATTCGACGCCGACGCGCTGTTTTGCTCGTCGATTGATGCCCGCACCTCCTGGCGACCCTTGCCCAATTGCCGTTGCGGGGCGGGCCGCGCCAGGAGTTACTTGGGAACGGTGTCGTACCGACTCCAATGTAGTTCTAGTCGGTCAACGGAAATTGAGTCGGGGTGCGGCTAGCAACCGGAGTTCTTTCCGATAAAATCTGATTGACGGCTGCTTCCCGTGGCCCCCGCGCTACCAGCGGTTGGGTCCCGGGCGAGGCGCTTCGAGGTTGCGGCACCCAAGCGCAATGGTCACCCATCCTCAATCGGACCGGTGGCCCCAAACAGAAGAGCGTGTTGCTGAACCGGCGCCGCTCGCCGCGCAGTACTGTTTCTTGGTGCCTGCATTCTACGCTACTAACGGGCATTGTCAACCGGTTGAACTCTGCCGGCTGATGGCCCTGGAGTGCGGGCTTTGGCCCCGCCCATGCCAAGGACGGGCTTGGGCATCAGGCGGGCCTGAGGACGGTTCCGGTGAGTCGGACGTCGGCCACCGAGCATTCGTCTTCGTCGTCCACTACCTCGAACGCGCCGAGCAGAGTGCGGCTCACTGGCACCCAAGGGGTCTTCGTTTATGGCGGTGAGCTCCCACGCGCTCGAGCAGCTCCAGCTCGGTCATCAAAGGCAGGGACATCGCGTTCTTTGGTGAAGCACAGCCCACGGCCTAACGCCTACAAGCCGCTCGACGAATAAGCGTGCCCTGGCTTTTGGAGACCCCGCTCCTCGCAAGCAAGCCGAGCGCCCCGACGCCCGCAGCCATGCCGTGTGCGATTCCCATCTGGATCGACTAGCGCCGGCAACTTCCGCTTCGTCCCGATGGTGGGCTGGCGTGGCCGCAAGGCGAAAACGCGAGCAACTACCCTGGCCATCCTGCCGACCCTGACGAGTAGCGCGCCCGTTTCAGCGTGGCCCCCCAATCAGAGCCAAACCGAGCGAATCGACGTCCCGTTCCGGCCCCGATGACCGAACCAAAGCAACCGCACGACGCATTGTTCAAGAAAACGTTCTCGGTGGTCGAGCATGCAGCCGCGGAGTTTCGGGCGGTGTTGCCTGCTGCGCTCGTGGCACACACTGACTTTTCGACGCTCGCGCTGTGCGCGGGTAGCTATGTGGACGAGGCTCTTTCGGGTGCAGAATCCGATCTGCTATTTTCGGTAAAAGTGTCGGGAAAGCCGGCGCTGATCTATGTCTTGTTCGAGCACCAAAGTAGCCCGGACAAGTTGATGCCCCTACGGCTGCTTGGCTACATCGTTCGCATTCTGGTGCGGCATGTGGATGAAGCGAAGACAGGCGGTGCCCGCCTGCCGCTCCCAGTCGTCGTCCCGGTCGTGCTGCACCACGGAGACGACGGCTGGTCGGTTGCATCCCGACTCGAAGAGCTTTTCGATCGGCAAATGATCGAGGACGCGGGCCTTTCGGAATTGGTCCCACGGCTCAGCTTCGTGCTCGATGATTTGAGCCATGTCAGTGACGGAGAGCTCGAACGACGGGCGCTCGGGTTGCTCCCCACGCTGACCCTCTGGGCAATGCGCGATGCCCGCAGTCCAGCTCGCCTGGCGCGCTCACTGCGGCGCTGGGCAGCCGCGATGGCCGCTCTTCAAGTCGCTCCAAATGGCCGGGAGGCGCTGTGGACGATTTTTCGCTATATTGCCGTGGTGGCAGATGCATCGGTGGCGGAAAGCTTGAGTCAGGCGATGGCCGCCGCCCAATCCACCGTGAAGGAAGCCTCAATGACGACCATTGCAGAAATGTGGACAGCCCAGGGGAAAGCCGAAGGAAAAGCTGAAGGAAAAGCTGAAGGTCGCGCCGAAGGAAAAGCCGACACGCTGCGCAAGCTGCTAACGCTCCGGTTCGGTGAGCTGGCTGAGGCAACCGAGCTTCGCCTTGCGAGCGCGAGCGAGGCGGAGCTCGATCGCTGGGTCGAGCGGGTGCTGACGGCGGACTCGCTGCACGCCGTGCTCGGTGTTTGACGGCGGACTCCCCGCGCATGGAAAATCTGGGGCGGCCTCTTGCGCATGAGTGAAGGCACAGCCGGGCGATGAGCGACGGGTGTGTCGGCGATGTCTGGAAGTGTTCGCGGCGGTTACATCTGCGCATCGTGCTCGCTTTGCACCGCACTTGACGCCGAAGAACGCAGCTGAGCTTCTCAAAGCTTCGCATCGTCTGCCGTTTCGATGTAGGAACGGAAGTCTGAAGGGAGTCTCGGTTCGATATGGTTAAGACTTATGGCTGGGTGTTGTGCTTGGTGTTCCTCGGGTGTGGCTCAACGGACGTGACGGCTACAGGCCCCAAGGCGCCGCCGCGTCCGCTGACCTGCGATTTCGAAATTCTGACTTCTCTTCCCATGAGTGGCTATCAGGAGATCGGGACCGTCGACGTCACGCCCGGGGGGTACGGGGTGAACCAGTTTACGAGCCTCGGTGACTTCAAAGATCACATTCGCGAGAACGTGTGCCAACTCGGCGGAGATGCGGCGTT
>Ga0302322_100003797_pt1 | contig 13053 bp, 11 predicted proteins | sample Fen_T0_2_FD_203757 | JGI IMG/M metagenome (GOLD analysis project Ga0302322, IMG submission 203757) | Peat permafrost microbial communities from Stordalen Mire near Abisko, Sweden - Fen_T0_2 | ecosystem: Environmental > Terrestrial > Soil > Wetlands > Permafrost | place: Sweden: Abisko...
CGGGCCACGCCACCGCGTCCGCGACGTCAGCTTCCACGACGGTGAAGTCCACCTGGGGGGCCCCCACCTGGACCATGGCCTGCCGGCAAGCAGCGGCTCGGCCAGGCTCGCGTTCGATCATGGTCACCCGGCTTCGCGAGGGCCTCGGCGCAAGAAGGAATTCCGCGGCCAGCAGCCCGACGTAGGCCTTGCCTGCCGCCGCGTCCACAAAATGAATGGGCCGGCTGGACTTGGTCCCGGCCAGGACGTGCTCGATTTCGGCAAGTAAACCGACCAGCTCGGAGGATTTCTTGCGGTCTTCCTTGCGCAGGGACCCCCCAGGCGCACCGATGTACAGGCGGTGAAGCGCTTCCTGCACGGCGGCTAGAGTGACCATGCGGTGTTGGATGCTAGGCCCGGGCCGCGCGCGAGAGGCGCTCGGCAGTGGCCCCAGCGCGGGAGCGCAGATCGAGATAGATGCGCGCCAGGATCAGGGCGGGAACGGGCAAGATGGCGACGGAAAGTAGGTCGCTGATGATGAAATGAAGGAAGACCACGGCCCGGCTACCCGAGGTGGGCAGCAGCACCTCGGTCAAGGTGGCGGCGGCGAAGCCGAGCAAAGCGAACGACAGGAAAGCGAGAACCACGCGAACGGCATCGCTTCGTACCAGCTCGATGCTGCGCTCGAGGGCGGGACGCCCACCCCGCCTTTCGAACAGCACGACGTGCGGGATGAAGACGAAGAGCACGCTCAGGACAAGGCCGGGCAAGACAAAGAGCGCCTGACCAACGGCCACTAGCAAGGCGGCGGGAACCAGGGAAATCAGGAAGAACTCGGCGCGGGCGAGCAGGATGGGCCAGATATCGCCAAAACCCGGCAGCGCGGCCCCGCCCAGGTGATCGGCGGCAGCGATGGCCAGCGCTCCGCAGGCGATGGGAATGGCCAGTCCGAAAAGAAGCAGACCTTGAATGAGCAGCGCCAGTTTTTCGCGTATCCAGCCGCCACCCTCGCTGACTTGGTCCGTGACAGGTGGCGCTGGCGCCGTCTCGACCGAGGTCAGCGCGGCCAGTTCGGCTGCGGCCTGCCTATCGATCTCGCCACGCGCCTGGCTGGCTTGAATACGGGCGGCCAGGGTCGCCTTGCGCGCCGAGAAATCCACAGTCGAAACCCGCACGGCCAGCGCCGACGCGTCGGGGCCGCGCGCCACCCCAGCCAGGAGGCAAGATTGCAGAACCGAGGCCGGCAACACGAACATGGCGGCCAGCAAGAAGAACGGGGCGGGTTTGCGCAAGTACACGCCCACGGCCCACTGGAGGAGATCGAGCGTACTCCTGGCATCGGCGGTCAAGCGCCCGGCCAAGCTCGGGCTTCTGGCTTGTCGCGACTCGCCCGGCGCCGCCGCATCGGTTCCGTCGGTCCCGCCGCGGGGCTGGGGAAGAGGAAACCGTTTGCCTTTGCCTGGCGGCGGCAAATCCGTCGGTGTTCCTTCACTGGCCTGAGGCGTGAATTCGAGGCCCGGCAAGTCCACCGGGGTTCCGGCGCCTACGGTGTCCGGGGCCGGCTGGCGCACACTTGGGGCGATCTGAACGCCTGCGGGTGGGGTCAGGTCGAGGCTGATGACCAGATCGGGGTTTTCCCTGGCTTCCGCCTCGGTGGGCAGACGGAAACTTGGGGCGGCTGGCGGCGGCAATTTCGACGACGCAGGCGCCACGCCGAACATGGTTTTGCCAAGCGCCAGCGCGCTCGACTGGTTGCTGGTCGGCAGCGGCCGCGGCGGGGGCAAGGTGACCTTCGATTGTGCGGGCGAAGGCGCGGGCGGGATGCGCTTTTCCGCCTGCGGCACGGCCGGCGCGAACATGCCGAACATGGTCTTCTGCACGGATGGGACAGCAGCCCCAATGGCCTTTCCAGTTATTGGACAGAGGTCAAGGTTCGCCTCGTGCTCCAGTCCGCAATGGGTGCAAATGCTCACAGGGGTGGCCTTGGGCTGGGATTTTAGCCCAATTCCGTCGAGCCTGCGCCAGGCTACCCTTGGAATCTGTCTCGCACAGCGACGCAATGCCCGTTTCCAAACCCCAACATCCCTGCCAGAATCAAGGTGTCTTGAGGGAAGAGACGCAGGTGCTCAGCAAGCCGGCCAGCCTGGTCGGGCAGGTGGTCGGGGGCTACCGACTGGTGACCGCGCTCCGCAGCGGTGGCATGGGCACGGTCTACTACGCCGAGCACACGGTCATTGGCCGGCGCGCCGCCGTTAAAGTCCTGCACCCGGCAATCGCACGCGATCCGCAGCTCATTGCACGGTTTCTCGTCGAGGCGCGCGCCGCCAACGACATCCGCCACCCCAATGTGGTGGAAATCACCGACCTCGGGCAGTCGGGCGATCTGCACTACATCGTGATGAGCTTTCTCGAAGGCGAGACGCTGGGCGAACGGCTGGAACGCGAGAAGGTCCTCGACGAATCCACCACGATTCGCATCGTCCGGCAGATTGCCGCCGCGCTGGCCGCGGCCCATGACCACGGCATCGTGCACCGGGATTTGAAGCCCGAGAACATCTTCCTGCTGAACCATCCTGACTATCCCGACTACGTCAAGGTACTCGACTTCGGCATTGCCAAGCTCATCGGCCCGCAGCAGGCAAACTCACCAAACAACACCATGATGGGCACGGTCCTGGGCACGCCAGCCTATATGTCCCCCGAGCAGTGCCGAGGCCAGGCCGAGCTCGATCACCGCAGCGACATCTATTCCATCGGCGTCATGCTCTACGAAATGCTGACTGGCACGGTCCCCTTTCGCCGCGACTCAACGGCCGACGTGCTGCTGGCGCACATTCATGACACGCCAGTGTCGCCCTTCGACCTCAACCCCAAGCTGTCCAAACACATGGGCGACGCCATCCTGCGCGCTATCGAAAAAGATCCGGCACGGCGATTCGCCAGCATGCGCGAGCTGCGCGATGCCGTGGAGAACGTGGTTCGGCCAGCGAAAGCCGCCGGCGCACCCACGGTCATCGAGGAAGAAACCTTCGAGAAGCGCGAGAAGCGCGAAGCCTCGTTCGTCGTTGGCAAACTCACCGACATCATTCTCAAGCGCCTCGACAGTGACAGTCTACTGGTCCCCGCCATGCCCGCCATCGCGGTTCAGTGCATGCGGCTGCTCGAAGATCCCAACCAGACCTTCAGAAGGGTTGGCGAACTGGTCGGCAAGGATCCGGTGCTGGCCTCGCGGGTACTTCGCCTGGCAAACAGCGCCGCGTTCCCAGGCAAGACGCCAGCCAGCACGCTCGAACAAGCCATCCCGCGCATGGGAACCGAGGGGCTCAAACTCGCGCTCGTGCACTATTCGATGTACCAAGCATTTTCGTCGCGAGACGCGCGCATCCAGTCGGCTTTTCGTGGCATCTGGGAACATTCCCTGGCCGTGGCGTTGATCGCCAAGGAGATTGCCAGTCAGCTAGACAGCCACAGCTCTCTCGACGCGGGGGTTGCCTACCTGGCTGGCCTGCTGCATGACGTGGGCAAACCCGTGGTCGCCGCGCTCTTGCTGGAGGCGGAGAAGCTACACTCCGTACACAAGTCGGCGGTACCATGGATCAACCACAAGGTGTGGAGGCAGGTGGTCGACCGCTCGCACCGCAACATCGGCGTGGCGCTCGCCCGGCGCTGGCAGCTTCCGGGCGACATCAGCAGCGCGATTGAAAAATGTGCCGCGTACGACACGGCCGTTCCCCTCGCCTATTCCAACATCGTCTGTCTGGCCAACGCGTTCGCCAAGCAGCAAGGCCTGTATGCGGGTGACGTCGATGCCGCGCAGGCCAGCGAGGCGGTCGCCGAAGGCAAGCGCATCCTCGGACTGTCCGATGACACGCTGTCCTCGCTATGCGCTGGACTGTATTCCCGCGTCGGTACCTTGTTCGAGATCAAGATCGGCGGCTCCCAAGCCAAGGCGTCGTCATAATGGAAACCCTGGAAGGGTTTCCAAACCTTCCTGCGATGGTTCGCGCCGAGCAAAGCTCGTCGGCTCCCCGCGCGACGAGGTGATTTTCCTCCGCCGGGTGTTTCCAAACGTGGAGTCGCTGCATCTATTGGCATCGGGAGAGAACGAAGGAAGGTGCTGCGATGGAACTTGGAAAGAAGAAATGTGTTCCCTGTGAGGGTGGTGCGACGACGCTTCCTGCCGGCGAAGCCAACCAACTGTTGTCCCAGCTTTCAGGATGGCAAATCGAGCCAGGAGCCTCGGAACTGCGCAAACGCTACAAGTTCACCAGCTTCATGGAAAACATCGCGTTCGTGAACCGTGTGGCCCAGCTCGCTGAAGCCGAGGGCCATCACCCGGATTTCTGCGTCCGTTACACCAACCTCGATGTGTCGCTCACCACCCACGCCATCGGTGGGTTGTCCGAGAACGACTTCATTTTGGCCGCGAAGATCGATCAGATCTAACCACAGAGAACACGGAGGGCACAGCGGCCGGAAAAAGAAGAAGGGTCCGGATCTGAGACCCGAACCCCTGTGCTCTCTGTGGTGAAAAACTACAGCGGCGGCTTGGCGTTGTGAACCAGGTCCATGAAATAGGACTCGAACCAGGTGCCCGCCTGGGGCGCGCCCTTGGCCGCATCCGCACTGCCGCACATCTCATCGTAGCGTGGGCCGTTCGGATCGGAAGAACCGTCTGACTCTCCCGGCGGCTTGACCCAGAAATAGGCATCGATGCCCGGTTCGGGCTCGACGCGTGGCCGTTCGCCCAGGCCTGCGCCGTGCACGTTGCACCAGCTGCCCCACGCCTTGCGGATGCTGCCCTTGCCATTGCGGGAGGTGTCGATGAGGTAGCCATGGTTCTTGAAGCCGTACATTTCCAGCGTCTTGCCCAGGGTCTTGGCGTAGGTCAGTTCGTTGGGGCAGGGATTGGTGGGCTCCAGCACAGCGCCGTCGCGGTTCGACAGGTGGGTGTAGTTCGCGGTGTTGAGCGCGAAGCCGCGGATCATTTCGGGGCCACCCGCATCGTGCAGCACGGTCTTGAAGATCTTGGCGATCTTGGCGCGGTTGTCGTCCCAGCCCAGCCAACCCGAGTGGGCCGCATCCAGGTAGACGCTGACGTTGGGCAGGGCAAACTTCTTGATGGCGTACACGATGCCGTTCTTGTACGAGGCCTTCGCTTCCTGGCACATGGGCAAGGCCATGTTGGTGGCCAGGTTGCCGAGCGAGTCGGGTTCGAGAATGACGACGATGGGCTGATCCGGGTGGGCCTTGAACTGGGCCGTGATGGGATCGATGAACTCGTTCATGTAGCGGGCTTCGCCATTCTGCGCGACCTTGAGTTCCCCTGCGGACGACGCGGCCGAGCAGTCGCGGTTGGGTAGGTCGTAGACCACGACCACGGTCAGGGTGGGCTTGCCGCTGGCGTCCTGCTGTTTCTTGGCATCGTCGAGCCAGCCCTGCAGGTTGCCCACGTGCTCGATGGAATCCAGCCACACGGCGGTTGGGTAGGTCGCGACCTTGCGAATCGCCGCAGCCTCATCCGGGTGTTTCTTCGCGGTGGCTTCCACGCTCGCGGTGTAGCCAGGATTGAGGAAGAAGGCCACGTCCTTGAACGGGTTCTTGCCCGACCCCGGGCTGGCCGAGCCGCTTTGGCCGATGGTTCCCGCGCAGGACGAAGCCGCGAGAATGACGAACAACGCTGAGTTTGTGCGGATACGCTGATGCATCGCTGAGTTCTCCTGCCGATGCAGCGGGTTCGTTGCGCCAGGCCACCATGGCAAAGGCTGCCGCTTCGGCGCGGGGGATACTACACGATCTCGTTGGCCAAGGTGTGGGCGCTTGCTGCGCGAGATGCTCGTCGCGTCAAAAAGGGTGACTGGCTAGCAGATGCGGTTGCGGCCCTTGTTCTTTGCTTCGTACAGCCGGGCGTCGGCGCAGGTCAGCAGATCGCTGATGGATTCGCCCGGGCCCGGTTGGTACACGCCGCCCGAAATGGTGACGTCGAAGCCCACGCGCTGACGCACGGTCGCCACCTTCTCCCTGATCTTTTCCGCGCACAGCAGGGCGCCGGCGTGCGAGGTCTCGGGCAGCACAACTAGGAATTCCTCGCCGCCCCAGCGCGCGACGAGATCGGTGTCGCGCACGCTGCCGGCAATGGCCTTGGCCACCAGCCGCAACACTTCGTCCCCGGTGCCGTGCCCATGCGAGTCGTTGATGACCTTGAAGTGGTCGATGTCGAACAAGACGAACGAAACCGGGGTTTGGAAGCGGCGCAAGCGCAGCAGTTCTTGGCTGATTTCGCGTTCGATGCCGCGCCGGTTGGCGATTCCCGTAAGCCGGTCGGTGAGCGCCATCTTTTCGTAGGCGTTGGCCAAATCCACGTCGGCAGTGATGTCGGTGGCCTCGGCCACGATGGCATAGTGCGGACACTGAACCTTGCGCGCCACCCAGCGGGCCACGGTTCGCGCGGGACGGACGATTTCGAATTCCTCGCACCTGACCGCGCTGCCGATGGGGAACAGGCCTTTGTGGCACAGCGACGCGGGCGGATCATCCATCAGTCCCATCACCAGGACGTTGAAATCGGCCGCGGCCATGCCCACCAACGCCTCGGGCGTTTGGCCGAACATCATGGCCATGGCCAAACTGCACGTGGTGATTTTGCCGTCGCGATCGACCAGTAGAATCCCCGATTCGAGCGAATCGCAAAGCGGCTGCAGGATGTCCGCCAAGGCTGCCTTCGAGCTGTCGGCTTTCGCGCTGCCGTGGGGGGCCTCGTCCACATCGCCCGAAGCATCTGCCTGCGCTGGGTTGCCCACGACAACTACGCCTGGACGGTGATGATGTCGTTGGCCAGGCAGGCCAGGGCGTTGAGGCTGCGCCGCTGCCAGTACACCGACGGGCTGGACACGAAGACGATGCGGTATTTACCCTCGCCGGGTTGTTCTTGCACGGTACTGATCCACCACACGAAGCACTTCAGGCACGACGAATTCATGAACTCGAGCTGGCGCACGTCCACGGTGACTTCCTCGGCCAGGCAGCGCTGTGCCTCGGTGTGGACCGCACGCAAGAAGCGGTCAAGCTGGGTCTTGACGGTCAGATCGGCCGTTCCAGTCAGGCTGACCTGGATCCTTCGCTCGCTGGTGCTGGCGTCCGCGGTGAAGTCGTTTTCCTTCAAGGTCTCCACCCAGCTAGTCATGCGAATGTTTCCTCACGGGCAAGCAACTCGCGATGATGGTTACCATGTTGCCATCGATTTCGAGGGAGAGATTGAGTTCACCCTCGGCGCGGATGCGGGCCAGGCCCAGGCCGGATTCGTCTTGCACGCCGAACGTCCTGCGCATCAGGGTTTGGTAGAGCGCGAACGGCTCCTTGCTGGACTGGATTTCCTCGATGCAAGCCCGCAGCCGGACGATGTGCTCGGGCGTGGTTTCGTTGGTCAGCTTGATACTGGCGGCCGACCCATTCGACTCGAAGTGGACGGTCAGCCCAGTCTTGTCGCCCACGGCATACTTGGCCGCGTTTTCGAGCAGTTCGTGCACGGCCAGGGAAACCCGAAAGACGGCCTCGGGATCACCCACCAGCTTCTCGAAGCTCTCTTCGACGAACCGGCGCACGATCGACACCATGCGCGATTGGGGTTGGATTTGCAGTCCAAAGCTTAGGGTAGAGCCTTCTGGCATGGGAACTCGTTCAAGATGCATCGGCGGGTAGGGCAAAGAGTTTAATCGAACCGGCACCTGCCGGTTGATCGAACTTGCGAACTTGCGACTTTAGCGGACTTGGCTCCTGCGCTGGACTCGCCACGTGCGCTTGGTCCATAGTCGCCCCGACGTGCTGATGCGAGGCAACCATGCGCGGCGTTGGTAGTCCCAGGGTGGGAGGACCCATATCGCTCATTTTGGCCCTGGTCTTCCCAGCCATGATCGCGGCCGCCGTGGCCTTGGCCTACTACGGCTTCAAGCACGCCGAGGATGTGTCCCGTCCGGTCGAACAGCTGTTCCGACAGGAATGCCAGGACTATGCCGAGGGACTGGCCAAGACCGTCGAAAGCAAGCTCGATCGCGACGCCCTGGCGCTGTTCGCCAAGATCACGTCGCTGGAAGACGATCCTTCATCCACCGATCCCTGCGATCTGGATCCGGGCCCGGGTATCGATTCGTTCGTGGTGCTCGGCGATACCCGGCGCATCGAGTGCATGTGGCCGCGCGCCCGTGAGGCCGATGCCAAGAGGCGCAAGCCGACCGAGAATGGGCAGGCGAAGATTGCGTGGCTCGGAAAAATCAAGAACCTGGCTTGGTCGCAGGTCGATCTGGACAGCTTCGCCTATCACCACGACGTGCTCGACAGCGGCGGCTCGGCCCTACTTGCCTACACCGCCCGCAAGGCCAGCGACGGCGACCTGTACCACGTGGTGGCTAGGCTCAGGCTCGACTTTATCGGCAAGCAATGGGCCGACGGCGAACTGGGCCCCGTGCGCAAGAACCGGCGCGTGGCCATCCTCGACGAGTCGAACGGCCTGGTCGCGGGCGTGCGCCCCACCGGACCCGAGGCGCGGCCGGGCGGCCGGCTCTTCTACGAAGGCCCGTTCGGCAAGGCGCTGTACCGCTGGCGCATCCAAATGGTTCCGCAGAACGCCGAGGAATTTCAGGCCCAGTGGGAGCGCACCAAGAGCGTGCGCCGGGTGCTTATCATCCTGGCCACGATCATCATCGTGGTCGGCCTGGTGCTGGTCTGGCTGGCCATCCTGACCGAGCGGCGCGCCTCGCGCATGAAGAGCGACTTCATCGCCAACGTGTCGCATGAACTCAAGACACCGCTGTCGCTCATCCGTATGTTTGGCGAGATGGTGGCCACGGGCCGCCACAAGGGCGAGGAGGCGGCGCGCGAGTACGGCGGCATCATCACGCGCGAATCCGAGCGATTGTCGCACCTCATCGACAACGTACTGGATTTCTCGCGCCTCGAGCGCGGCAAGGCCAGCTACCACTTCGCCGAGGGCAACCTGGCGGAGGTGGTCGAGCGTGCGCTCGACGTATGCCGCTACCGGCTCGAACGCGAGAAGATGAAGCTGGTGGTCGATATCGCGCCTGACTTGCCCGCCGTGCGCATGGACGAAAATGAAATGACGCTGGTCGTGCTGAACCTGGTGGACAACGCCATCAAGCACGCCGCCGACGGCGGCAAGGTTCTAGTGACGGTGGCGCGTGCCGCCGGGTTCGTCACGCTTGCGGTCCGCGACTTTGGCCCAGGCATCACGCGCGACGAGCATCCGCGCGTGTTCGAGCGCTTCTACCGCTCGCAAAGCACGCGAGAGAGAAATGTGCGCGGCAGTGGTATAGGATTGGCGCTGGTCAAACATATCGCCGAGGCTCACGGTGGCCGCGTCACCGTGCAAAGCCCGGTCACCGATACACCCGACAATGTGCAAGGCTCTATGTTCAAGGTCTTCATCCCCGCGCCGGTTCCCGCGCCGGCCGGAGAGGCCCAGCCAGGGCCGAAGGTCGAGGTGCCCTAGCCTATGACCAACGGCACCTCCAGCAACGGCCAGGCCGCGCTTCGGCGCCGCATCCTGGTCATCGAGGACGAACCCGACATCGCCCGCGGACTGCGCGACGCCCTTGAGTTCGAGCAGTTCGAGGTCAGCACCGCGGGCCTGGGCCGCGAAGGCATCAAGTGCCTGCGCGAGCGCGGCGCCGACCTGGTGATTTTGGATCTCATGCTGCCCGACATCAACGGCTTCACGGTGTGCGAGGAGATGCGGCAAAGCCACCCCGTGGTGCCCATCATCATGCTCACCGCGCGCTCGCAAGAGACCGACAAGATTCGCGGGCTGGAATCCGGCGCCGACGACTACGTAACCAAACCGTTTTCCGTGGGCGAGCTGGTGGCGCGCATCAACGCCATCTTCAGGCGGCTTCACCGCAGTAGCGGCACCGACGAGGCCATCCAGATCGGCCCGGCCACGGTCTACCCGCGCCGCCACGAGCTGGTTCGCAATCGCAAGACGGTTGCCCTGTCATTTTACGAGGTCGAGATCCTACGCCTTTTGCACGAGCGCAAGGGCGAGCCCGTGGCGCGCGAGGAGATTCTTGAAAAGATCTGGGGTGTTTCCGGGTATGGCAGCAGCCGCTCGGTAGACAACTTCGTGGTCAAACTGCGCAAAAAGATCGAAGAGGATGCTTCAAGTCCGCGCCACATCGTGACGATATACGGAACAGGGTACAAGCTTCTGCTGTAGTTTCTGGCCAAGGTAGGTGCATGAAAGTCAATTCCGCTTCTCCGGATGGGGGCAGGGTTTCGCTTCAAGTGGATGGCAACACGGTGACCATTCGCGGGGAAATCGATCAGTCCAGCCCCAAGCTTTTCCTGGCGCCCTTCTTCGAGGAAATCCACGCTGCGGCCGAGCGAGAGAGTGTGCACGAGGTGAAGGTGGACATTTGCGGCCTGCACTTCCTCAACTCGGCCGCGGTCAAAGAGCTCATCGCCTGGGTACTCAAGCGCAACCGCTTGCCGCCTGGCAAAAAGTACGTGCTCGACTTCGTCTACGATTCGTCGATTCTCTGGCAGCGCGTGACCATGCCGACGCTCAGCCAACTCGATCCGGATTTCGTGGTGCTCAGCGACCGCAGCAAGACGTCGCCTCGGCATAAGTAGTAACAACCGGCGCGGCAGGCGCGCTATTTCGCGCCGAGAGAAACCGTCGTTGCCGACGAGCCCAGCGTGACCACGTAGGCGTCACGCTGCTTCGTGAGGGCGGTTATCGGAGCGTAGGTCCCCACGCCCGAGACAGTGGCCGGTTGTTCGATGCGCAGGCGGGCCGCTGGGGTGTTGGCGTCGGACAGCGCCAAGGTCACCTAAGAGCGCCGTGATGAAAGGCCAGCGCCTCTTGCTGCGTCGTCACGGAAACGGTTCGGCCTCGGGCTTCGCGGTTTGCAGCGTGGGGGCGCTTGACCCGTCCATGAACCTCACCGTCGGTTGCTCGGGACCTATCACTCCGGTTGCCGATGCGGGCGCTGGCGGGGCCAGTGGCACGGCGGCAAAGGCTCCGGCGGCGGATCCGGCGCAGGCGGAACGCTTGGTTCAGGCGGCCTATCTGGGTCGGGCGGGCTGAGCAGCTCAGGCGGCAACGCTGGTGGATCAACCGGCGCTGGCGGCACCAGCGATGCGGGACGCGACGGCGTCAACCGGGACAGCGGGTTCGCCGACGCTGCCTTGGACCTTGCGGGTCTTGGATCTGGCGGCAGCGGTGGCAAAGGCGGAACCACCAACCCCGATGCCGCCTCGGGCGGTGCTTCGAGCAACGGCGGAACCAGTGCATGCGGAGGCTCTGGACAGCCTGGTGGCGCCACCGGAGGCGCCGGCTCGGGTGGCACGCAAGGCGGCGGTTCAGGTTCGGGCGGAACGGGTAGCGGCGGCGCAAGCGCGTCGCCAGATGCCGGCAAAGACGGAGGCAATCAAGTGCAGGCAACGTCCAAGAGCGGCTGCAGCTGCGCCGTCGGAGCGCCACGCTCGCCGAGTCTTCCAGCCCTTCTGCTTGCGCTGTCCTTCGCGGCCATCCTGCTGCAAAGACGGCGCGGGAAGCAGTAGCCAGGGTTCGAACACCGCCAAAATCCGAACCGCCCCGTCAGTTTCCATTTGGGCAAAACCGGGCATAGAATGCTGGATTGCTTGGAGGACTGACCATGAGCCGTTGCGCGAAGATCACGCTTGTCCTGGAAGTACGGTGAACACAACGAGCACGGGAGGAGACTACACTGGCAAGCTGACCGGCTACACTGCGAGCAGTCCAGGTGGTCACATCTGGAAGGGCACGGTGCCCGCTTACAAGGACGCCAACAGCTTCAACCAGTGGTTCAACGACGATGCCTCGGGGAACAAGACCTTAACCGCCGTTCTCGAACTGTCCTCCATTGGCACCAACATCTACCAGTACGCCAGCAAGATGAGCCTTTCTCAAGGCGGTTTCTTTCCACTCGATACCCTCAATCCCAGTCAGGCGACCCTGTGCAACCTTTGGCCGCATTGGAACCACAACGGATCCTCCCTTTGGGGCAGGAGTTGCACGGGCGATCAATACCTGTTTCCGCCCCTCGTGACAGCGTCGCAGTGTGCTTCCGGGGATACACCTGACGATGGCTGCTGGGTCATCGCGGCGTCTGGCAGAGAACACGATTTCTACTTCACGAGCGAGGCTCGCTACTACGTCGTCTATGACGGCGCCTACGGCATCTCGCTCAGCTTCTACGGCGACGACGATCTGTTCATCTTCATCAACGGCGTGCTGGTGCTCGATCTCGGCGGCGTTCACATGCCCTTGCCCGGCAAGGTGAGGGTCTCGGGCGACCCCGGCGATGCCAAGGTCCTCGAGGGCGGCTGCGTGGATACGGGGGGAAACCAGATCGGCGCCAGCGCCGATTCGACGGCCTGTTCCCCCTCCAACTCGACAAGGGTGCCGGCCGTGAGTCCGGGCGATTTCAGCGATCGCACGGTCAAGCTTGGACTCGTGACCGGCAAGCTCTACGAGATGGCCATCTTCGGCGCCGACCAACACCCGCCCGAGTCCAACTACCAGCTCACGCTTCAGGGCTTCACCACCAGGCGATCGGTCTGCACCCCCAATTGAGAGATCGACGACGTGACGAACGTGCACAAAGGGGGGCCGTTTCTGGGTGTTCTGTTTCAAAGGGCGCCACTTTATTCCAGGTGGGCGCTTCGCTGGGGCGTTTGACCGGGATTGAGGTATGGTTTCGCGTGGAAACCACATGAAAATACTCGTCACCGGGGGTGCTGGATTCATCGGCGCGAATTTCCTGAACCTGCTGGTTCCACGCCACCCCGAGCATGTCTTCGTCAACTTGGACGCCCTGACCTATGCCGCGAATCCGCGCAGCCTGGCCGGGTTGGAAGGGCGCGCGAACTACGCCTTCGTGCGCGCGGACTTGGTCGATTTCGAAGCGGTGCGCGCGGCCTTTGCCAAGCATGCGCCCGAGGTGGTCATTCACTTCGCGGCGGAAAGCCACGTGGATCGCTCCATCGCGGGGCCGCGGCCTTTCTTGCGCACCAACATTGAAGGGACCTTCAACCTGC
>Ga0302322_100003798_pt1 | contig 13049 bp, 29 predicted proteins | sample Fen_T0_2_FD_203757 | JGI IMG/M metagenome (GOLD analysis project Ga0302322, IMG submission 203757) | Peat permafrost microbial communities from Stordalen Mire near Abisko, Sweden - Fen_T0_2 | ecosystem: Environmental > Terrestrial > Soil > Wetlands > Permafrost | place: Sweden: Abisko...
CCCGCTGCAAGCCCCCGCGATGGGGGCTTTTCTCGTCGGGCAGCCCAGGAGGCGGCTAACTACCTGAAATCACTTAGGAAAGAATTTTCACTTTTCGTCTTGCGCACTTACGGTCCCTCTGGCATGATGTAATACATGGATGGGGGATGAGACGGGCAGGGCCCCTCCCCGGAAATGGTGACAACTGAATAGACGCCAAGGTCGATGGGCTGCCGCCCGCTGGGATCGCTGCTACTGGGAAGCACGACACGGAACGCGCGGCAAGCTCTCGACCAGAGGCGATTGACTGACTTAGGTCCCTGGCACTTCGGTGCGTGACACTGGGACCGTGCCAACTGCAGAACCCGAGCGAAACCGTAACGGGCCAAGCGAGCGGATCGACAAGCGCACAGAGCGAAGACCGGGATGATACCCGGTCGGGTCCCGACTGTGTAGACCGTACCCGCGCGCGACCAGCCAACCAAGCAAGCATCTACGGAAGCGAATACGACGGCGAGTAGCGATAGGTTCTGCAGCACTGAACACGTGGGCAACTGAAGCCTACGAGCTATGCGACAGCAACTCGACAGACGTCCTGGTGGCGCCATCGGTTGCGTAGGCGGCTCGTAGGTTTCGATGGCAGCACGTGCCAAACACTTTCACCCTTTCAGTCCAACCCGAAGAGGAGACACCACCATGAGCAAGAACGAAGTCGTCAAGCACATCCTGCAGCAGATCCGCAACGCCCAGTCGCCAATGCCCACGCCATGCACCGCCTGCGGTGGGCGCGGTCCCCACAACGGCCCTGGCCACAGCTACACGACGGAGCGCAAGTAGCATGGCCCGCCCTGATAAGTACGCCATCGTCACTGCGGCTCGTCAGTTCGTCAAGCTGATGCGCGAAGCTGACGAACCAGCACTCAACGCGGCCTACCAGTACATCGCGAACGACGCCAATAACTCTCAGTATGCCACCGACCTCGAGCCGCTGCAGAACATCTGCGGTGCGTTCACTGCGGAGACGAAGCGCCGCGGGTACGAATGGCATCAGCGCGCAGAGGGCTGCGTCATCTGCGATAACGAGGGTTCGCACAACACCAGGGAGCGCCCGCACGTCTTCGCAGGGCAGGAGTAGACGTGGCGGTCCTCACCGATGCACATGGTCGGCCGATCGAACCTCCTGCGCCGCCCCGGCCTGACGCGACGATCGAAGAGAAGGTCGCCTGGCTCCGTGCTAGCTCGGCCCACAACGACAAGGTGGCGTCGCTTGCAAACGCGGCGTTCGCCAAGCAGTTCAACCGCTCGCTGAGGGGCAAGTAGATGCCGGACAACCTGAGCGACGCGGAGATCGTCAAGCGGATCAGGGCTCGATGCGCGGCAGAGTTTCACCTGCCCGTCGACCACGATTTCTTTTCACTTCGACTACCTGCAGGGTGAGCCGGCTGACGAGGCGCTCCTTCGGCTGTATCGCCAGGAGAGGCCGCACCACGTAACGGTCGAGTTCACCATCAACACTCTGATCTACGGCTGACCTACTGACTTTGGCTTGTCGAGCAACCGAGCGCGCTGGTGGTGCCTTCGGTGATTCGGCGCGCAGAAAGTCCATCACCAACCCGAAGAGGAGTCATGTACAGCAAGGCCATCATCGAGCAAGCTACGCGGCTTGCAAACCAAGGTTCCAAGGGCATCCGCTACGCGCGGGCTCTCTTGGCTGCTTTTCCACAGATCGGCGCGGTCATCGAGATCAACAGAACGACAGGGGGCAGGTAGTCATGCGCATTCTTATTGTCGAAGACGAGGTTCTGCTGCAGATGCAGCTCATCAGTCTGATGCGGCGGATTTACGGCGCGAACGGCCCGATCGATGTCACCTGCAGCGGTGAGCGGGCTATCGAGCTGATGTCCCGGGTCGCCTACCAGCTCGTGACGAGCGATGGCAACCTGTCCGGGCTACTGACCGGCGCCGATGTCCTGACCTGGGTGACGAAGAACCAGCCATGGCTCGCTGATCGGTTCTGCCTGATCAGCGGCGACGTCGCGATGATCGAGAAGTCCGGGCACCACCGCTACATCCTCAAGGGTGAGCTCACCCGTGCTTCGTTCCTGTCGGTGATGTCTGTGCCCAAGCCGCAGCCTGTTGCGCGGGACAACGAGTGGGACGAGATCCCGACCGTTACCTACCGGCGCCCCGTCAACCTCGTTGCGAGGGCTAGGTAGATGGCGACGCGAGCCAGCTCGGCGCAGACGCGTCGGCTGTTCACCGCCATCGGTGCAGGCATCACTGGTGGCGTCGTCGCCAACACGTTTGCCTGCATGGAGATCGCAGAGGAGGAGATCTTGGTCGCCAAGAAGAAGTGGCCAACCAAGAAGCTCGAGATTGACGGCGTCTTCAAGTTCGCCTGCCCGACCGAACCACTCCGCGGCAAGGCTGAGCAGGTCTACCAGCATCACATCCGCGAGCTGATCGACCGGGCTCGTCGCATGGGATCCGGTACGTTCTCGTTCTACGCGAAGCCGGCGACCAAGGCTGAGGTGCTGTGCATCATCCTCAACACGTCGCTCCGCTCTCCGCTCAACCACGAGCACGTCCGGCTCGCGCAGGCGCTGTGGTCCGAGATCATGCCGGACAAGCCGATCGACAACACGGGCAACCACGACCCGGTCGAGACGTCATGGACGGAAGAGGCCAGCGCGCTGCTCTCCGACCTGCGCCGACGGTTCAAGCAGGACAGGGGCGTGTGATGAGCGCGAACCGCGCAGTTTCGCACGCCGACGTCGACACGGTCGTCGTGGATGAGCCTGAGCCCCGCCGGCTGTCGTTCGGCGGGTTGTTCATGAACCTCTTCGAGGCCAGGAACGACTTCGACCTCGACGGGTGCAGCATCACGCTGGACCTCGACATGGACGAGCTGGTCGCTGACGATTTCAACGATCACACCATCATGCTTCCTGAATCGGCTGCGCCGCTGCTCGGTGTCGGCCTGCCAGTTCGCCTACCCGCTAGAAGGATCTGAAGCCATGGCAAAATTCATCAACAAGCGCGAGCACGGCGTTCGCGTCGAGTACAGCCGCAGCTTCATGCGCAAGACGGGCGCTGGTGGCTTCGCGTTTCCTTGTGACGAGCACGGCAACCTGATCGTTGACCCGGCTCGCACGAGCAGTACGCTCGCGGGCCTCGTTTCCCGTGTCGCAGCGCTGGTCGACGACACCAGCTACAGGGATGACGGTGTCCGGCGCGACGAATGGCCGACCGTGACCGCGGCCGTCATCGAGTGCGAGCGCTGCAGGGCTCACGTCACCCTATCCGGGTTCACGAACACCTGCAGCTGCGGCGCCGACTACAATATGTCCGGTGACATGCTCGCTGACCGCTTTCAGTGGGGCGAGGAGACCGGCGAGAGCGTCGCCGACATCCTGGCGGCTGACAGCGACTCGGACGATGAGTTCGACGGCGGGCGCTGCTCGGACGTGGACGGCCGGCTGTGACTCCGGCGCGCTTCGCCGAGATCTGGTCGCTGCGCGGCCTGCAGCAGCGAATCACCCTGACCGCGACTGAAAAGCTCGAGGTCAACAAGCACTGGGACGGCCTGAGCGGCAGCACGAGTTTCATGGACGCGTTCCATGACCTCTGGCGCAAGACCGATCCCGCGGGCCACAAGGTGCTGTTCGAGGGCAAGCACTACGAGAGCGCTGAGACGATGGCTGACGATGACGAGTGCGACGCGAGCGTCTGCCCGATGTGCGGCGGCGAATGCGGCACGCTCGGAACGCTCGGCAACACGAAGTATGTCCGATGCCGCCGATGCGGCGCCACCACAACCTGAACGAACGGACCGCACCATGACCAAGTTGAAAACGAAGGCCACGACGACCATCCAGGGCTCTCGCGAGACGCGGGACATCGACATGGAGTGCTCGTTGCAGTGGCGGACCGGCATGCCTGATCGCGTTCCTCGCGCCGTGCTGAGCGTTGACGGCTCGATGGCGAGCTGGTACCTCACGACCTTGCTCGGGCTCGACGCAACCGATCGCCTCACCCGGTCCGGCATCCCGGAGACGCTGTCGATCGACATCGGGCGCGGCTGGGTGATGACGAACGCGCGGGCTGTCGTCATCGAGGCGCTCTCTCTCGCGCTCGGCGCAGGACACGAGCCGCCGGTCGAGCGCTGGACCTCCGAAGGGGAGGATCTGTTGCTGGACAACAAGTGGGCGTTGACGCTGTCTCAAGCTCGGCCCCGGACAGGTCAGCCGCCGTTGCACGCTGCAGCGTGTGACGAGATCCGCGATGACGTCACGGCCTTCCTCAACCGAACGCGCGGCGGCGTCAAGTGAGCCAGCAGGGTCGTCACCGGGATGACGAGGACTTCAATGTCATCACCGACCAGCGCGACCTCGGTCTGCAACTTCTGTCGCTGCCCAAGCTGCCCAGGCAGCCCGATGGCGTGGCCGAGTACGGAGACGACACGATCGACATTGACATGAGCGATGCGATCAGCGATGTCGATGAGGTCGACGCGATCGTTGAGGCTGAGGTCGCGATTGTTGAGGCCGCGATTGTTGAGGTCGCTGTGAAACCGCCGACAGATGACGTTCACGTGGTGAGCGTCCATCGCGTGACAACGCGCCCGCTGGACGAGAAGGCTCTGGAGGCGCGTATGCAGATGCTGGCGGCCGAGCGACAGATCGCAGAAGCAGATGGTCGGATTCCCATGGACAACCGCTACCCGGGACAAGGGTCGGCACGGAGGACACAGTGACGAAGACGTTCACGAAGGAAGAGATCGAGAAGTTGATCGATCCGGCGCACCTGACCGTCGTCAACAAGTGGTTGGCGCGCGGCGATGGCATCGCTGCCTACGAGAACCAGGAACTTGGCAACCCAGACCTTGGGCACCACAAGTTCGTGTCGTTCGGCTCCAAGGCTGCGCAGCTCGAGGTCGAGACGCCGCCAGACCTGATGCCGGACATCGGCGCCATCAACTGGAGGTACAGCCTCATCGGTACGTACCGCGGCGCTGCTCTCGAGCCCCGCCCGGCTCGTGACATCTCGGTGTCGTTCAAGAAGCGAAGGTCGGGCAAGCTTCTGTGGATCTCGGTCAAGACGAACAGCGCGATCGAAGCTAGCCGTCTCGCGGCTGCGTTGGTCGCCGAGCGCTACCCGGGCAAGGGCTACATCGAGTACGGCCAGACAGGCTGGAATGACGATCCGGTCGCGCCCTCGGTGCCGACGTGACCCAGAGGTTGAGAGCACCCGCATCACCGGTGATCGATACGCTGACCCGGCTACGTAGGGCATCTGTTACTGTTGGCCACCACTACGTGGTCAAGGTCGGCGCCAAGCTCTACAGATGGACGCCAACCGAGACGCTCGAGGACCGCAGCGTTTTTGGCATAGTTGAGCGCCGCGCCGACAAGGCTGCTGTCTGGAAGCGTGCCGGCTCGTTCTTGATCGATCCGAGCGGCACGGTGATACGTGGCCCGCGATGGCTTCGCACTGCAGCTGGGCAAGAGGTGCCCGGCGGAAAGGACAACCGACATGGACGCCAAGACGCAGACGATGGTTCTTGATCTGTGGCAGCGCATCGACAAGGCTGCTGAGCAATGCCACCCCAACGTGTGGCGGGCCTGGCAGCAGGCGACGACGAGTGAGATCGACAGCGAGCGCAAGCACCGCGCGTCGGCTCTGTTCGGCGCCCGCCGGCTCAAGGTGCCGACCGCGCTGTTCGGCAAGATGTTCGTCGTTCAGTTCTTCGCGCAGCCCGAGCCGATCACGGCTGACGCGCTCATCCACCTCCGCACCGGGTGCTGGCTGGCGTGGGCGGTGTACGAGATGCTGCTCTCCAGCAAGAAGGTCCCGCTGATCACCAGGGCGGAGGCCAGGACTGTCCTCGCGATCGACTACGCAGAGGAGGTCGCATGAAATTCGTGCTCACTGTCGACCTCGACAACGCCGCGACGCAAACGGTGCACGGGCTGTGTCGTGTGATCCGCCAGCTGGAACCAGACGTGGCGTCACGAGCGGCGCGCGGGTCGAGCGTCTCCAATCTGCTCGGCTGCGACGGCGAGATTCGCGACATCAACGGCAACACGATCGGCCACTGGGAGGTCAAGGGTGAGCATGATGACAACGACGGCTGAGTCGTTCATCCCGCCCAGCGGCCGACATGATCCGACGTGCGAGTTCCTGTGCAAAGACGTCAAACCAACCTGCGTTCACGCCTGCAAGGTGTGCGACGCCAAGAAGCTCAAAGAGGGCAAGGGCAAATGAAGGTCATCGCTTTTATGTTTCTCATCGTCACCGGTTGCACAGACACGTACGAGGCATACCTCTGGTCACTGCCGACACGCGAGCGCGTCCACAACGACGAGGCTGTCGCCGTGGTCGCCGACTTCTACGGCATCAGCGCGACTGACATCCGCGTCGCGTGGGTTGCTGACACCGTGATCGCCGGACCCGAAGACGCACAGATTCTTGACGGCGTAGGGATCCTCGACAACGCCCCGGTGTGTGACATCTGGGTGCATTGGAGCCGCAGCGGACATACAACGCTTGACGCTGTCGAGGTCAACACCGACTTCTGGACGACCGCGCTCGCGCACGAGATCAGCCACTGCGCGTTGAAGCGGTTGACAGGCAACAGCGATGGTGACCACAAAGACCACGCCTGGTGGGGCTGGTGCGACGATGCGAACCAGCTCGGCAAGGAGCCAAAGCGATCCGCGTGCACCAAGTCCGGCTGGCATCCTGGATTCGTCAACGGTGCGCAGGAAGCACTGTGGGACGCGGGGCTGCGCTGATGTACATCGAGAACCCCCGGCGCAGCTACACACGCGACGGTCAGCAGCGGACGCGCGCGGCGCTGTTCCTGATTCTGGTCGACCTCGGCATGACCGACGTGCTGGAGACCTGCAAGGAGTGCCACGGCACCGGGCAAGGTGTCCGCGAAGGCATGACCACACCGACGCCCTGCAACCACTGCACGCGGATCAAGTGCGAGCTGTGCGGCGGCAAAGGGTGGACGTACAACGAGGCGACCGACGAACACGCCAAGCAGTGCGAACCCTGCAAGGGCAGTGGCGACCTCGGCCCGTCTGGGATGGCGCGACGGTTCATCTTCAACAAGGAGATCCGCGCGCTCGTCCGCCGGGTCGCGCTTCACCAGCTCGGCCACTTCATGATGGGCCAGGTGACGATCCTGGGGCACGACATCCCGATCAGCGGGACGTATGGGTCGGATGGCTTGCCGCGCTCTGTGCCACAGGAGGTGTTCGACATCGCGGTGCCGATCCCGCAGGAGCTGCATGACGCCTGGAACAAGGGCGGCGGGTGGAACAGCGCAGGCAGCGAGGCACAGGCCATGGTCGACTGGGCGCGCGTCAACCTCGACAAGCTCAACCCGCGCAAAGGTAGGAGTAAAGATGGCTGATCCAAAATTCAGGTCAGAAGGCTGCTGGATCATGCACTACAACACCCCGCTGTTCATGATCAACGCGATGCCGGTTGAGCGTCTGCAGACTGACGCGCTGGCCGGTCGTATTGCCGAGATGATGAACGGCGCGGACATTGACGTCAGCCAGTACCGTAAACCGTACAAGACGATCGGTAAATAGATGGCTGACAACGATGACGGCGAGTTCACGCTGCGCCAGCGAGACGAGATGTCCAGTGCGTTCGACCGCGGCAACTACGCGAACGCCTACGAGTCGACCAACCTGGAGGACCACGACCTCGACCTGCTGTCAGCGCACGAGCGCGCAACGTGGGTGCTGGGATTCTTCGGGTCATACACGCTCGAGGAGATCGGCGCCGGCGGCGACCGCGAGACCTTCGACGAGTGCTACTACTCGCCCGCAGGCCGCTACGTCGTCAACGTCGCCAAGTACACCGATGACCGCACCGAGGAGTATGCAAAGGAGAACGACGATGACGGATGACGACTTCAAGTGCTTGTCGAAACCAACGGTGGCCGACCTCGCCAGAAGGTCGAGCAACCCGAGCTTTGATGCGGACTGGCAGACCAAGGTGTGGCAGCGCATCGAGCATGGCACCGCCATCCGCGAGCACCGCCGCGACATGCTCTGCCTTCTCGGCGTGGTCATCGGCACGCTGATGTTCGTGGCCGGCGTGAGCTACTACCTGTGGATGGTGCCGTGAGAGCGCGCGCTGTCGGCGGGTATGAGCCGGATGACGACGATCAGGCCGAGCTGTCCAGGTACTTCCTGCTGGCGCGAACCGCGCTCTCTGGCATGAAGAACGCGGACGGCAGGTCGATCGACAACCGAACCAACCGCATCAACTACGCCGTGGACGAGTTCATCAAGGCACATGCGCACGCCGCGCCAGCCATCGCGAGGAAGTGGGTCTACGTCTGGGCTGTCGACAACCTCGGCCTGTCCAGCGCGGACCTGACCCACGCGAAAAATCGGCGCAGCCTGGTCGGCGAGATCAAGCCAACCATGCTGTACCGCCGTGTGCTGGTCTCTGCAACGAAGCACGCGGATGGCATCGCGGGTAGCGGCAACCCCCGCGCCTACACCTCGCTCAAGAAGGCCGGGTACCTCGAAACTGTCGGCATCAGAGATGGCAAGCCGGTCTACAGAATCACGGACGCTGGAAAGGAGGCGCTGGCGGCATGGCAACAAGCCCAACAGGTGGCGCCTTCGGTGCCCAGGTAAGGATCGTCCTTCGAGCTCAACGACCTCGGGTGCGAATCGTTCGCCGCCTGCAGGTCAGGATCGTCTTGCGCATCGATCCTGTGGAGACCGGCCGCTACCTCCGAGCGTGGAATCGGCTGTCTGTGGTCGAACAGATCGCCGCCTGGCGAGACGTGTTCGCAGGCAAGCCGCGACTCCTGGTTGTTCAGGCTATAGTCGACGCTGACGAATCAGAGCAACCATGACCAAGTATCACGTCCGTACAGTCAACAATCCGCTCAGCGGCGAGTGTGATCGCTGCGGCACACGATCTCTTTTCACCCGCTACACCTACTACCGGCCCCGCGTCGGGTCGTGCACAAGTTCTTTCACCGAGACGTATTGCCGGAAATGCGATGGCATCCCGGCGGTCAAGACATTCACAGAGAGGAACGAGGATAATGGCGAGAGCAGAACTGGAACTCCCAATCGAACGGCTGGGGAACACGGTGGCCAAGGCAGTGCACCCGTTGCTGACCACGGTGCAGGCGCTCACACGGGCCGTGATTGTGCTGACGGCGAAGCTCGGCGGCGCCGCAAGCCCCGAGTCCGAATCGTCCATCGAGCATGACGAGTCGGAGCTGGACGATCCGAACACGTGGGCCACACTGCCCGCTCAGCCGAAGCCGGTCAACGACTTCGACATGGAGAGCGCGATCAAGGCGAGCGGCCAGTGGGAATGCGAGGGCGCGACCTTCGCGGAGCCGCTGCCTGGCGGCCACGGTCACGTTGTTACCAACAGGCAGCTGCGCTGCACGGACTGCCCGCTCAGTCAGAACCTCGACTGCATCTCGACGTACAAGTTGCTCGAGGAGGCCGACCGCGCTACCGGCAAGACCGACGGTAGCGATGAGCAGGCACGCCTGGCGCTCCACGCCGCTCTCCGGCCACAGGGCCGGCAGCAGTCACCTGTTGTCGTTGCAGACGACGCGTACGTTGCTGGCGCTGCGGCCAAGGTCGTTCCTGTGGAGCGGCTTGTTCGTCCGCGCCTGGTCCCGCGGCTGCCACAGCTCGAACCTGCCGCGCAGGAAGCGCTCGCCAAGGCGGGTGCGAACGCCAAGGCGCTGGCTGAGATCCGTGTCGCCAAGGTCGAGGCAGATCTTGCGCCGGCGAAGCCGCGCAGGGCGATGAGCGCCGAGACCAAGGCGAAGGTCGCGGCGGGCCTCGCCAAGGCTCGTGCAGCGAAGGCCGAGAAGAACGCGCCGGCCAAGGTCAAGGCCCCGCTCAAGGCGTCGGTCGCTGACCGGCTCAGGGCCAAGGCCAAGAGCGCGAAGGCCGCGAAGAAGCCGCCGGTCAATAAGGGCAGCAAGCGGTGACCTCCTTCCGCGATCGCCTGCTGGCTTTGAAAGCAGCGAGCGCGGGGAAGGGCAAAGGCGATGCTGGTAGCGAAGATCCTGGTGTGCGTGGCCTGCATGCTCCACTGGCACAACCGCCCGTGGAGGAAACAGTACACGTGGCCGAGCCTGTTGCCGAAGGCTCAGGACGCCGGAGCGTCAAGCTCAAGGTGCTCCAAGCTCGGCCAGCGCCTCGCATCCGCGTTCCGCCGCTTCCTCAAGCTCGAGACGGACCGAGACAAGTAACCGTCATCGACCACGACGACGCCGGGCATCCGTTCATCCGATCGCTGGTCGAGACCGCGACCACGAAGCCCGACGACCCGTACTACATCCACAACCGGCGCACGGTGACCATCCACTGCACCCGAAAGCTCGAGTTCTCGATCGCGCTGGTTGCATGCCACCACTACTGCAAGGCGCCGTGCCCCGAGCACATCGCCAAGTTGGCCGAGACCGGGTGGAGCCAAGATCTGGACAACATGCCGCCGAGCGCAACGACGGCTTCGACCGCCAGGAAAAAGAAGGGAGGTGACGATGAGGCGTAGCCCAGAGCGACGACTGGTCGGAGATGTCCGTCTCGTCGTCTACAACAACTCTGTCGAATGGGACGGCCAGCGCCGGCTGCGCGTGGCGCTGAGCAACAACAACCGCGGCATCTGGTACGTGGCACGATCAACTAGGACCGTGGCTGACATCGAGCGTCGGTTCACAGAGGGCTCTGTCGGCGGGATCCTGTTCAGGGTCGTCGGCGGCGTTCTCGGCGACCACAAGGCGCTGATGCAGGAGGCTGGTAGCCGGCGTGGCCGAGCCCGCCACTATCTGTACGTGCAGCTCACCCAGTTGGATGGCGACGTGTCAATGTGCCTGGACGAGCTGGGGGTAGAAGTTCTCGGCCCTGTGGCATTCAGCCAGATCCGTCACTACTGAGGTTCCAACATGGGGATATACAAAGAGGGTGAATGGACGCTCGTCCGCCGTCCGGCCGGTGGCGATGTGTTCGCGCAGATCAAGCGCGGCACCAAGTCGCTGGCGACAGCACGGACGGACAACGTCAGTCAGATGCTGGAGGCGCTTCGTGTCGGCTTGGCCCTGCACGCGGCACCCCAGCGCTACGGTGTTGTCGACATCGAGAACTACAGGGTCGTCGTGAGCTGCGATGTTGACGAGGCCGTCATCCGGGTCGTCAGCCACGCAACCACGAAGATCGAAGCGCGCGTACCTGTCGACTGCACTCATCTCATGGCGAGTGTGTTGGCAATCGATCCGTCAAGTAGCTATGAGCCTGTCCGGCGTCTGCAAGTGCGCGCCGGAGAGGTCTGGATCAAGCACCAAGAACAACGCGACCGCGAGCGGGTGCACCGCAAAGAGGCCGCATTCCGCCGCGTCATCACCGCAGCCGGTGATGCCGTCGTCATCAACATGCTGAACGAGGAGCTACGCAAGTGACCACCAAACTTACGATCGAAGCAGTCAACGCCCTTCCACCACCGAAGCTCCGCGCCGTTGCCCGCGAGAACGGTATCGATCCTGCCAGCCTGAACAACGGGGATCCCGTGAAGGTGCGCGAGGCGATCATCGCCAAGCTCTACCCCCCGGCCGCCGCAACCACAGGCGACAAGCGCGCGGCGGGTCTCGCCAAGGCCCGCGAGGTCAAGGCGGCGAAGGCTGCTGCGGCTGCCACAGCGGAGGCTGCACCAGCTCCGGCACAGCCAGCGGTTGCCGCGGCGAAGCCTGCCGGCAAGGCAGCACCGAGCGCCGGCTTCGAGGCCGAGATCCGCGAGTCGATCAAGGAGCTGATGTTGCGCGTGGCGACCCTGGAGGCATCGGTTGGCCTCGTGGCCGGCAGCAAGGAGCCGATCGCCAGCGCCGACATGTACAGTGAGCTCGGCGACTATCTGCGCACCGGTGACGATGGCGAGACCGAGTTGGCGATGCAGCTGGCCGACGTGGACGAGATGAACGAGAAGCAGACGCACCAGTTGGCCATGCTGCTCAACATGTCGGTCGAGGGCAACGTGCCGCTGCGCGTTCTGAAGACCCGGCTCAAGCCAGAGCTGGCCAAGGTGCTCAACACGGCCGCAGTTGACACCGGCGCCGTGAAGCCGGCCAAGGGCAAGCCCGCCGCGGCAGCGGCCGATCCGGAGGAGCCGGAGGCCGAGGCGAAGGTCTACGAGCTGGGCGACCTCGTGAAGTTCAAGTACGACGGCAAGACGTACGACCCAGGCCGCGTGATCATGGCGAGCGAGGACGGTGAGCACTGGTGCATCCACGTGGACGCCGACACGTACTTCGACGACGTAGAGCCGGACGACATCGTCGGCCCCAGCACGAAGAAGTGGAAGCACGACGAGCTTATCCCAGAGGATTTCGCACCGGGCGAGGACGAGTAGCCCTCAGCTGAACGATCTGGTCGCGCCTTCGGTTGGATTCAGCGGCCCAGGGTCACGACGTGGCTGGATGCCGAGGCCAGTGTGACCAGGAGGCCGACCCAGAACATATCCTTGCCGATCGGTCCGATCTTCGGGTTCTCCGACAGCGCGAACATTAGGAGCCCGACGATGCAGACGAGAAGCGGGATGTACGTGATGATCATGTGACGAAGCTAGCACGCGGTGAGCTGCGATGCCGTGCGGCCCTCTACAGGCCGGCGCGGACAGAGGTTCGAGACCTCGGCAGCTCGCGATGGCCCTCGTAGCCACAAGGAGAGAGCGATGAGTAGCAAGGGTAAGATCCGCAGCGTCAAGAAGATCGACGCGCTGCTTGACGACATCAAAGACGAGGTCGACGGCCTGGCCAACATAGCGAACCCGCGCCGCCGTGTTGAGGCTGCTCGAGACCTCGTCGAGTACATCAACCTCCACCACATCGACGCTTCGTTTGAGGAGTCATGAACGTCAACCTGATGGACGCGGTCGAGGCTGCGGCCGGGTCGAAAGCCAAGGTCGAGCTGCTGCGCGGCGCGGACGAGGCCACCAAGCTCGGCATCAAGTACGCGACCGACACCTTCATGACGTTCGGCGTGACGCACGACGCGCCTGGT
>Ga0302322_100003799_pt1 | contig 13047 bp, 10 predicted proteins | sample Fen_T0_2_FD_203757 | JGI IMG/M metagenome (GOLD analysis project Ga0302322, IMG submission 203757) | Peat permafrost microbial communities from Stordalen Mire near Abisko, Sweden - Fen_T0_2 | ecosystem: Environmental > Terrestrial > Soil > Wetlands > Permafrost | place: Sweden: Abisko...
GCGCTGAACCTGCGTGACTCCGGCGTCGACGTCCGCATCGGCCTGCGCGAGGGCTCGTCCTCGAAGGCCAAGGCGGAGGCCGCGGGCCTGAAGGTGCTCTCCACCGCCGACGCGGTGCAGGAAGCCGACATCGTGATGGTGCTGCTCCCCGACACGGAGCAGGCGCGCGTCTACCGCGAGGAGATCGCGCCGAACCTCGAGCCGGGCAACTCGCTCGCGTTCGCGCACGGGTTCAACATCCACTTCGGCCAGATCGTCCCGCCGGCCGGCATCGACGTGTGGATGATCGCGCCGAAGGGCCCGGGTCACCTCGTGCGCCGCACCTACGAGGAGGGCGGCGGCGTGCCGTCGCTCGTGGCCGTGCACCAGGACGCCACCGGCAAGGCGAAGGAGATCGCGCTCGCGTACGCGAAGGGCAACGGCGGCACCCGCGCCGGCGTGCTCAACACCACGTTCGAGGAAGAGACCGAGACCGACCTCTTCGGTGAGCAGGTCGTGCTCTGCGGTGGTCTCGTCGAGCTCATCACCGCGGGCTTCGAGACGCTGGTGGACGCGGGCTACCAGCCCGAGTCGGCGTACTTCGAGACGCTGCACGAGGTGAAGCTCATCGTCGACCTCATCTACGAGGGCGGCATCGCGAACATGCGCTACTCGATCTCCGACACCGCGGAGTACGGCGACATGACGCGCGGCCCGCGCATCGTCACGCAGGAAACGCGCGACGAGATGAAGAAGATCCTCGGCGAGATCCAGAGTGGCAAGTTCGCCCAGGAGTGGATCCTCGAGAACCAGGCCGGGCGCCCGTACTTCAACGCCCTCAAGCGTCGCGCCGCGACGCACCCGATCGAAGAGGTCGGCGGCGAACTCCGCTCGATGATGCCGTGGATCGGTGCGGGCAAGCAGAAGCCGAGCGACGTCTCCGGCGGCTGATCCCTCCGTTTCGGCGTCACCAGATGTCGCCCTGGCGACGCGTGGGGACGCCAAAAGCGTGAGTGGGACGTAGATTTCCCGCCATGACGGATCTCGGCCAGGTGCTCGTCGGCATCGTGGTCGGCTATCTGATCGGGACGTTCCCCAGCGCGGATCTCGTCACGCGCCTGGCGACACGCGGCGATGTGGCCGGTGCCGTCGATCTGCGCGCCGCGGGCTCGGGCAACCCCGGCGGTCTCAACGCGGCGCGGGTGCTGGGCAAGAAGTGGGGCCTGCTCGTCATCGTGCTCGACGTGCTCAAGGGCGCGCTGGCAGGATTCCTCGGCCTGCTCCTGGGCGACGCCGGCGCGTACGCCGCGGGCACCGCGGTGATCGCGGGGCACTGCTGGCCGGTGTGGACCGGCTTCCGCGGTGGCAAGGGGGTGGCGTCGGCGGGCGGCTCGTTCTTCGCGGTGTTCCCGCCGTTGGTGCCGATCAACGGGGTCTTCACCGCAACCGTCGTGGTGGTCACGCGGAACTCCCGCGTGGCGATGCGCGCCGCGGTGGTGTTCTGGATCGCGGCCGCCGCGGTGTGGTGGGCGGCCGACCTGCCGATGTGGTGGGGTCCGCAGCCCGGCCCCGGCCTGATGCTCTACGCGGCCCTGGGTGGCGGGATGGTGCTGGTGCGCTTCCTCGTCGCCGACCGCGACAACCCCATGCGGGGGCAGTGACGCGGGACGCATCGAGGGACGTACAAAGGGACGGTCCCGCGGGACCGCCCCTTTGCGCTACTCGGCGGGCTACTCGGCGGGCTACTCGGCGGGAGCCGCGGGAGAGGCGGCAGGCGCTTCGGCGGGCGTTTCAGCGGCCGCTTCGGCGGGCGCGTCGGTCGATTCGGCGTCGGCGGACGCCTCGGCGATGCTCGTCTCCAGGGTGGTGATCTCGGCCACGATGCGGTCGACCTCGGCGTCGGCGTTCTCGGGCGGGTTGCCGGAGCGCTGCGCGTAGACGATCCCGCCGAGCTCCTCCTTGAGGTCCTTGACCTTCTTCTCGGCCTTCATCGTGTCGAACTTGTCCTGGCCGGCCTGACCGAGTTCCTTGGCCTTGTCGGCGCCCTTCTGGCCCAGTTCCTTCGCCTTGTCGAGCAGCGACATGGTGGTTCCTCTCGTCGGTGGGACGATCTTCGGTGGGGGACGATCTTCGGTGGGGGACGACCAGTATGCGCCGTGGTGGCGAACCCAGGCGAGCCGATCGAACGAAGCGGCTCGGGCGGCCCGGTCAAGCCAGGCGACGGACGATCGACAGGCGCCGGGACGGCGCCGCTTCGGGCACGCCGAGCAGGAAGCCCGCGGCGCGGTCGCAGCCGAGCTCGCGCAGGAGCGCGAGCTGCTCCTCGGTCTCCACGCCCTCGGCGGTGACGATCATGCCGAGCGCGTGGGCCATGTCGACGGTGGCCGCCACGATCGCGTTGTCGGCCGCGCTGGTGCCGAGGCCCACCGTGAACGTGCGGTCGATCTTGAGCTCGTCGAAGGGGAAGCGGCGTAGGTACGTGAGCGACGAGCTGCCCGTGCCGAAGTCGTCGATCGCGAGGCGCACCCCGAGATCCTTGAGCTCCTGCAGGTTCTCGGTGGTGGTGTCGAGGTCGTCGAGCAGCGTGCTCTCGGTGATGTCGAGGCCGAGGAGCTCGGGGCTGATGCCGAACTCGCGGAGGACGCGCGACACGACCGCGGGGAAGTCGGGCCGTTGCAGCTGTCGCGCCGACACGTTGGTGCTCACCGTCATCGCGTCGCCATCGGGGTGCTCGTTGCGGGCCCGGAGCACGTACTCACACGAACGGGCGAGGACCCACTCGCCGATCGGCACGATCACGCCGGTCTCTTCCGCGACCTTCAGGAAGTCGCCCGGCGACACGAGGCCGCGTACCGGGTGTTCCCACCGCAGCAGCGCCTCCACCGCGACCCGCTCATCGGTCTGCAGCTCGAACTGCGGCTGGAAGAGCACGCGCAGCTCGTCGCGGTCGAGCGCCTGGCGCAGCGCGCGCTCGGTGAGGAGGCGGGTGACCGCCTGGGTGTGCATCGCCTCGTCGAAGAGTTCGTGGCGCGAGCCGCCCCGGCGCTTCGCCCGGTACATCGCCGCGTCGGCGTCGCGCAGGAGGCTCGCGGCGCGGCTCCCCGGGTCGCTGGTGATGGCGATGCCGACGCTCGCCGCGACGGTGGCCTCGGCGTGCGAGAGGACGAACGGCTCGGCGAGCGCGCGCGCGATGCGGTCGGCCAGCTCCACGGCCTGTTCTTCACCGTCGAGGTCTTCGCAGAGCACGACGAACTCGTCGCCGCCGAACCGGGCGACGGTGTCGCCGCGGCGGACCACGGTCGCGAGCCGTCGTGCCGTGCTGATGAGCAGTTCGTCGCCGGTCTCGTGGCCGAGGCCGTCGTTCACGAGCTTGAAACGGTCGAGGTCGACGAACAACACCGCGACCATCCCGGTGCCCTCGGTGTCGCCGAGGCGCGCGAGCGCGTGCTCGAGACGGTCCTGCGCGAGGGCGCGGTTGGGGAGACCGGTGAGGGTGTCGTGCAGCGCCAGGTGGCCGAGCTCGCGCGTGCGCTCGGCGCGGTCGATGGCGAGGGCGAGCAGGTCGCGGGTGCGTTCCAGGAGCTGGCGCTCGTGGGCATCGGGCTCGCGCTGCTGCGCCGGGTACACGCCGAGCACGCCCAGGAAGTCGTTGCCCTCGGGCGAGCGGATCGGCAGCGACCACAACGTCTGCAGCCCGGTGGCGCGGCACAGGTCCTGCAACTCGGGGAGGCTGCCGGTCGCGGTCACGTCGGGCACGACCGACAAGTCGTGCGCGCTGAGCACCTCCTCCAGCTGGGAGAGGTCGACCTGCTCCTCGATCGCCCGCACGTAGTCGGCCGACAACGAGGGTGCCGACACGCAGTTGAGTCGCCCGTTCTCCACGTCGAGGAGCCGCACGATCGCGGCCGACTGCGGCACGTAGCGTTCGACGGCTTCGAGCAGGGTGCGGGCGACCTCGGGGATGGGGGCGCCGGCGAGAATCTGCTCCAGCACCCTGCCCTCGGCGTCGGTTGCCTCGTCGGAGCGCTTGCGCTCGGTGATCTCGCGAAGGTTGCCGACGATGCCGTTCACGGCGGGCTCGTCGAGCTGGTTGGTCCAGGTGGCCTCGATCCAGTGCCACGAGTCGCCCCGACGGTTGCGGACGTGGAACTCCGTCGCCACCGGGACGTCGGGCTGCGCGAGCAACTGCTGGTAGAGGTCGATGCCCTGCGCGATGCCGTCGTCGTCGAGGTAGTCGAGGAAGCCGGTGCCGATCAGTTGGTCCTCGCCCTGGCCGAACACGCTCCTGACCGAGGGACTCACGTAGGTGACGCGCCCGCCCGGGGAGAGCACGATCACGATGTCGGTGGCGTGTTGCACCAGCGCGCGGAAGCGCGCTTCGCTCTCGGCGATCACGACGCGCGCCTGGTTGGTCTCCTCGACGAGGCGCGACAGCCGCCAGGCAACGAGGCCCATGGTGGCGCCCACGATGCCGGTGAGCTTCCATGCAGTCGACGAGCCGGCTTCGTCGGCGAGGATGACCGCGGGGGCCGCCAGGAGCGCGACCCCGAGCAGGATCATCCGCGGCCGGATGGTGTGCTCGTCCGTGGTCTCCACGCGCGCGTAGAGATTCCGCACGGAAGGGTGCATGAGCGCGCCGGCGAGCAGGAAGTAGCTGATCGGGAAGAGCGCGTCGGTCCACATCGCGTCGGTGTACGCGCCGTCGGCGACGATGCGCGTGTAGGCGCAGTCGGCGACCAACATCGCGCCGAAGCCGGCGAAGAGCAGCCACGCCGACGCGTTCCACCGCCGCAGCGCGAAGATCGCGAGGACGAGCGCGAGCAGCAGCACCACGTCCATCACGGGGTAGAGCGCACTCACCAGCTGTTCGCTCGTGCTGCCGTCGCCGTGATCGAGCACGTGGCTCAGGCTCACCGACCACACCACTGCGGTGCCGGCCGCCGCGACGACCGCGGCGTCGAGCAGGCTCCCGTGGGCGAAGTGGCCGCGGGCGAGTTTCCAGAGCGCCACCGCGAACACGGGATAGGCGGCGAGGTACAGCAGGTCGGACCACGGGTAGCCGTCGGCGGCCCCGAAACCCCGCACCATGACGTCGTAGACGATGTCGCCGGCGGTGAACAGCACGATGCCGACGGCGAGCAGTTGCCACACGCCCCGGTGGACGGGTCGATTGCGCGCCAGGCCCCAGACGGCGCCGGCCGCGGCGACCACGGCGAAGAAGTCCCAGAGGAACGAGCGCACCTCGGCGTCCTGGATCAGGACGCACAGAGCCGACCCCGCCACGCCGACGGCGAGGAAACACCAGATGGCGACGGTGGACCCCGGCCCGTCCCGGACCCCCGCCGACTCCGCCTCAGTGACCGCGGTGGCCCCCGCGGCGCTGTGTGTCATGCGGTGCGGACGCTAATCCAGCACTGAGCGTGAAGCAAATATCACGCTCAGTGAGTATTTGCCGGACCACCCGCGCCGCCGAGGGCGTGCGCCTGGTGCCAGACTGCCGCTATGGACGAACTGGACGGAAAGGTCGCCGTCATCACCGGCGGGGCCGGTGGGATCGGTCGGGCGTTGGCGGAGCGGGCCGCCGCCGAGGGCATGCGCCTGGTGCTCGCCGACCTGGAGGAGGCCACGCTGGCGGCCACCGTCGCGGAGCTGGCGGACCAGGGCGCCACGGTGGTGGGTGAACCCGCCGACGTCTCGGCCGTGGGCGACGTCGAGGCCGTGCGCGACCGCGCGCTGGCCGAGTTCGGCGCGGTGCACCTGGTGTGCAACAACGCCGGGGTCGCCGGCGGCGGGATCCTCGGCGCTCCCCTCGAACTCTGGCGCTGGGTGATCGACGTCAACCTCCACGGTGTGGTGCACGGCGTGCACACCTTCCTGCCGCTCCTGCTCGAGCAGGACGAGGGGCACATCGTGAACACCGCGTCGCTCGCCGGCCTGCAGGGCGTCGCCGGCCTCGGCGTGTACTGCACCACCAAGTTCGCGGTGGTCGGCCTCAGCGAGTCGCTCTGGTTCGACCTGCACGGGCTCGGGTCGAAGGTCGGCGTGTCGGTGCTGTGCCCCGGCTTCGTGCAGACCCAGATCGGCAACTCGGCGCGCAACGCGCCGCCGTCACTGCACGAGTGGCGCGAGTCCGACACCGCGGCGGCAACGCAACAGATGGCCAACGCGCTCGCCGACGCCGGCATCGAACCGGCCGTGGTCGCGCAGCACGTGCTCGACGCGGTGCGCGAGTCGCGCTTCTACGTGATCCCGCACGAGCAGGCCGCCATCGACGCCACCGAGTCGCGCGTCGAGTGGATGCGCGACGGCCGACCGGGCAAGACCGACATGTCGCGCGCGCTCAAGCCCTGAGCCTCAGGCCGCGGAAATCAGGCCGCGGAAATCAGGCCGCGGAAATCGGCGGACGACGCTCGGCCCAGGGTCGGGCCTGTTCGAGCTGCGCGGCGACGCGCAGGAGCACGTCTTCGCGATTCGCGGCGGCGACGAGTTGCGTGCCGATCGGCAGGATCGACCCGTCGACCTCGGACCACGACAACGGCACCGACATCGCCGGCTGGCCGGTCACGTTGGCGGGGACGGTGAACGCGGCATAGGGCGTGGCTGCGAGGATGCCGCCCTCGGCGTCGCTGCCGCGGATCTCGCCGAGCGGCGCAGGCGGACGCGCCATCGTGGGCGTGAGGAGCAGGTCGAACCCGCCCGTTGCGGGTGCGACACCGTCGAGCGGCTCCCACCAGGTCGCCATGCGGCGCGTCCACGCGCGCAGCGACTCGCACGCGTCGAGGAACGCCGCGCCTGACACCGCGCGCCCCTGCTCCGCCTGCGCCCAGGTGACCGGCTCGACGTCGTCGGCGGTGAGCTCGCGCCCCGCGACCCGACCGAGCTTCACCAGGTCGTACGCGGTGCACACCGCGAGCACGGTCACGAAGTGGAGGAGCAGCTCGAGCTCGTCGAGCGCGTCCGGGGCTGCGACCTCGACCGTGTGTCCGAGCGACTCGAGCAACGCGGCGGCGTCCTCCGCGGCCGCGATGCAGAGCGGATCGGTCTCCGCGAGGCCGCCGGGTGCCGCGGTGCGCAGGCCGATGCGCAGCCGACCAGGGTCGGCGCCCACCTCGGCCGCGAAGGGACGGACGGGTGGTGGCGCGCTGTAGGGATCGCCGGGCATCGGGCCCGTGAGCACGTCGAGCACGGCCGCGCTGTCACGCACCGAGCGGCTCACCACGTGCCGGGCAACGAAGCCCGCCCATGCCTCGCCCGTCTCGGGCCCGAGCGACATCCGGCCGCGGGACGGCTTGAGCCCGAACAGGCCACACGCGCTGGCCGGGATGCGGATCGAGCCGCCACCGTCGCCCGCGTGCGCGATCGGCACCATGGCCGACGCAACCGCAGCCGCGCTGCCGCCACTCGACCCGCCGGGCGAGCGCGTGGTGTCCCACGGGTTGTGCGTGGCGCCGTAGGCCATCGGCTCGGTCGTGGGCAGCAGCCCGAGTTCCGGCGTGTTCGTCTTGCCGATCACGACACAGCCCGCGGCGCGCAGCTTGGCGAACAGGTACGAGTCGTGATCCGCGGTGATGCCGAGGTCGCGCAGCAGTCGGTTGCCCTCGTGCATCGGTGCGCCTTCGAGCGCGCCGTCGAGGTCCTTGACCACGACCGGCACGCCGCGCAGCGGCAGGTTCGGACGCCCGGGAAGCTCGGCGGCAAGCTCGGCGGCGTCGGCCTCCGCGCGTGCTTCGTCGAAGCGGGGGTGGATCACCGCGTTGAGTTGCGGGTTCACGGCTTCGACGCGGGCGATCGCCGCGTCGACCAGCTCACGCGGAGTCGCCTGGCCGGTGCGGACGAGCTCGGCGGAGGCGACGGCGTCGAGGGTGCCCAGTGCAGCGTTCATACGCGGCACCGTACGCCCTTCCGCTGGTCTCGTGCGGGTCTGGTCTCGCGCGGGTCAGGTCTCGCGCGCGACCTCGGCCGCGGGCTTGTCGTCGCGCATGCCTCGGAAGCGCGGCGCGCGCAGCACGCCCGCCGTCGTCCACTCGTGGAAGCGCACCTGCACCACCAGCTCGGGAGCAACCCATACGGCGCCGGGGAGACGGGGCGCGTCGAGGAACGGCGAGTCGCTGCTCGTGGCCCCGCGCCGCACGGCTTCGAGCGCGGCTTCGAGCGCGGCGCGGGCGCGCTCGTCGATGCCCGAGCCGACGCGTCCCGCGTACCGCAGTCCGTGGGGCGCCGGGCCGGTGTCAGAGCCGGTGTCCGAGACGGCATCGTGGTAGCCGACGAGCAGCGAACCGAGCCGGCCGTCGAGGCGTCCCTTCCCCGGCAGCCACCCGCCGACGACGAACTCCTGCCCCGCGCTGACCTTCACCTTGCGCCACGCGTCGCTGCGTCGCCCCGGGAGGTAGGTGCTGTCGAGGCGCTTCGACACGACACCCTCGAGGCCGAGTTGCTCGGCGGCCGTGAGCGCGCTGTGGCCGTCGCCCGTGGCGACCGGCGGCGTCTGCCAGTGGGGCCCGGCGAGGGCGAGCCGTTCCAGCAACGCCCGCCGTTCGGTGTACGGCAACCCGGTGACGTCGTGGCCGTCGAACGCGAGCACGTCGAACCACATGCACACCACTGGTTGCTCGGCCATCGTCTGTCGCACGGCGGAGTCGCTGCGCGCCTGGATGCGCGGCTGGAGGCGCTCGAAGCTCGGCACGCCGTCGGGACCGAGGGCGACGATCTCGCCGTCGAGCACCGCGTCGGCACCGAGGGCGTCGGGCAGACCGGCGAGTTCGGGGAAGCGGGCGGTGGCGTCGTTGCCGGCCCGGGAGCTGAGGGCCAACTGCCCCTCGTGGACCTCGGCGAGCACCCGCATGCCGTCCCACTTCATCTCGTGGGCCCAGCGAGGTCCCCCGGGACCGTCATCGGCCGGTAGGGCCGTCGCCGGGGTGGCCAGCATCGGCCGCAGGTCCGTCCACCTCATGTGGGCCACGGTAGAAGGTCGCGGTAGCCTGCCCAACCGTAGGAGTGATCGCTCCAAGAGTGGAGATTCCCATGAACGCCAGCCCCGACAGTGCCGCCACGCCCGATCCCGTGCCACCCAGCCCGATCAGGCCGGGCGCCGACTGGCAGCGCCACGACCGCGGCTACGGCGACGTCAGCTACGACACCGCCGCCGGGATCGCCAAGATCACCATCTGCCGACCCGAGGTGCGCAACGCCTTCCGGCCCACCACCCTCTTCGAGTTGCAGGACGCCTTCGAAGCCGCCCGCAACGACCCGGCGATCGGGGTGATCGTGCTCACCGGCGAGGGGCCCGACGCCTTCTGCTCCGGTGGCGACCAGCGCGTCCGCGGCGATGACGGGTACGTCGGCCCCGACGGCATCGGTCGGCTCAACGTGCTCGACCTCCAGATCCTGATCCGCCGCATCCCCAAGCCCGTCGTGGCGATGGTCGCCGGGTACGCGATCGGCGGCGGTCACGTGCTGCACGTCTGCTGCGACCTGACCATCGCCGCCGACAACGCGCGCTTCGGTCAGACCGGCCCGCGCGTCGGCTCGTTCGACGGCGGGTACGGGTCGGGCCTGCTCGCCCGCTCCGTCGGGCAGAAGAAGGCGCGGGAGATCTGGTTCATGTGCCGGCAGTACGACGCGCAGGCTGCGCTCGACATGGGACTGGTCAACACCGTCGTGCCGCTCGCGGCGCTCGAGGAGGAGACCGTCGACTGGTGCCGCACGATGTTGGAGCACAGCCCGCTCGCGCTGCGCATGATCAAGGCGTCGTGCAACGCGGCCGACGACGGCCTTGCCGGCATCCAGCAGCTCGCCGGTGACGCGACGCTCCTCTATTACATGAGCGAAGAGGCGCAGGAGGGCAAGCGCGCGTACCTCGAGAAGCGCCGCCCCGACTTCGACCAGTTCCCGAAGCGGCCGTAGCCCGCGCGCATGACCACCGCGTCGGAGTGGGTCCAGGGGGCGCGGCCGCGCACGTTGGGCGCAGCAGTCGCGCCGGTGCTGGTCGGCACCGCGGCCGCGGTCGCCGACACCGACGGCCTGATCCACGGCGTGATCTGGTGGCGGTTCGCGTTCGCGATGATCGTCGCGCTCGCGCTGCAGGTCGGCGTGAACTACGCCAACGACTACTCCGACGGCGTGCGCGGCACCGACAAGGAACGCAAGGGCCCGTTGCGACTCACTGCCACCGGAACCGCCACGCCGGGTGCGGTGAAACGCGCCGCGGCGCTGTCGTTCGTCGTCGCCGCGGTGTTCGGCGGCGTGTTGTCGATCGTCGTCAACCCGTGGCTGCTGCTCGTGGGCGTCGCGGCCATCGCCGCGGCGGTGCTCTACACGGGCGGCCCGAAGCCCTACGGCTACATCGGTCTCGGCGAGATCATGGTGCTGGTGTTCTTCGGCTTCGTCGCCACCGTCGGTTCCGCCTACGTGCAGGTGGAGTACGTGCCGGGTGCCGCGTGGTGGGGTTCCCTCGTGGTGGGGCTGCTGGCCTGTGCGATCCTGCTCGCCAACAACATCCGCGACATCTCCACCGACTCCGTCACCGGCAAGCACACACTGGCGGTGCGGGTCGGCGCGACGGCCACGAAGCGCCTGTTCGTCGCGTGTTACGTGGGTGCGTTCCTCGCGGTGGTCGCGATCGGGATCACGCAACCGTGGGCGCTGCTCGGCCTGCTCGCGTTGCCGCTCGCGGTCAAGCCCGTGCGCACCATCCTGACGCGCAACGACCCGCCGTCGCTGATCTCCGTGCTCGTCGCGACGTCGCGCCTCGAGCTCGTGCTCGCGGTGCTGGTGAGCGTGGGGCTGTGCCTCAGCTGATCGAACACCGTCTGCGCATCGGTGACCGCGATGTCACCCTGCTGCAGGGGCCCGCGGGTTGGGGCGAGTGCTCGCCGTTGCCCGGCTACCCATCGGATCCCGCAGCGTGCCGTGCGGCGGCGGCGGAAGCGGCGGGTGATGGGTTCCCGGTCGCCGTGCGCAACTCGATCCCGGTGAACGCGCTGGTCGACGGGCCCTTCCTCGTGCAGGAGATCCGGCGCTATCCCGCGGTGAAGGTGAAGGTGCGCGACGCGCAAGGCGTCGCGCTGGTCGCTGCAGTGCGGGACGCCGTGGGCTCCGGCGTTCCGATCCGCGTCGATGCCAACGGCACATGGGACGTCGACCTCGCGATCGAGATGATCGCGAGGCTCGCCCGCTACGACATCGAATTCGTCGAGCAGCCCGTTGCGCGCATCGACGACCTGGCGCGCGTTCGGCGCGCGGTCGAGGTGCCGATCGCGGCCGACGAGTGCATCCGCACGCTCGACGACGCGCGTGCGTTGCGTGCGGCTGCTGCGGCCGACCTCATCGTGTTGAAGCAGCAGCCGTTGGGTGGGGTGCGCGCGGCCCTCGACGTGTACGACGCCGCGGGCGTGCCCGCGGTGGTCACGTCGATGATGGAGACCTCTGTCGGGCTTGCCGCGGGGGTCGCGCTCGCGGCCGCGTTGCCCGAGCTTCCCTACGCCTGTGGGCTCGCAACCCTTGGCTCGCTGGCGGGCGATGTCACCCACACGCCGCTCGTCGCCGTGGACGGCGCGATCGCAGTGCGGGAAGTGGCGCCCGACGCCGACCTGCTCGCGCGTTACGCGTGGTCCGCCTCGAACGAAGCCAGGAGCTGAGCGACGTGCTCGGGCTGCTCCAGGTGGCACGCGTGCCCGGCGCCGGCGACGATCTCGACGCGGGCGTCGGCGATGCGCTCGGCCATGCGTTGCGCGATGTCCACGTACTTGGTGTCGAGCTCGCCCGCGATCAGCAGCACCGGCATGCGCAGCTCGCCGAGCCGTTCCCAGTTCGACGGCTGCACCCCCTGCCCGAGCACCCGCAGTTGGTAAGTGAGGTGTTCGACAGTGTTGTGCGCCTTGCGGTCGTCGATGCCGGAGCGTTCGCGGGGGAGCGTGGCGAACATGGGGAGCGACAGCCAGCGTTCGAGGAACGCATCCACGCCGTCGCGCTCGATCTCCTGCGCGAGCCGCTCGTCGGCCTCGACGCGCGCGACGCGCTCGGCGGCGTCGGCGATGCCGGGCGACGCGCTCACCAGCACGAGCCGGTGCACCACCTCGGGCCGGTCGAGTGCGAGCTGCAGGCACAACCGCCCACCCTGCGAGTACCCCACGGAGGTGCCGGGGCCGCCTGCCAGCGCGCGCGCGGTCGCGACGAAGTCGTCGCCCTCGGGCACCTCGATCATCTCGGTGTCGTCGCCGAGCAGGCGCGCCACCGGCGACCACGACGATGCCGACTGCGTGAACCCCGGCACCAGTCTCATCACCTGCTGCGTCACCACGAAGAGAGTGTCTCATGACCCGCGACGCCAACACCGCCTTCGCCCGCACGCTCGTCGACGAGTGGACCCGCCACGGGGTCACCGACGCCGTGCTCGCGCCCGGATCGCGCTCCGCGCCGCTCGCCCTCGCGCTGGCCGGCGACGAGCGGATCCGCCTCCACGTGCACCTCGACGAGCGCAGCGCGTCGTTCTTCGCGCTCGGGCTCGCTCGCGCCACCGGCGTTCCGGCGCCGTTGCTGTGCACCTCGGGTACGGCCGCGGCGAACTTCCTCCCCGCGGTGCTGGAGGCCCACCACTCCCGAGTGCCGATGATCGTGTGCACCGCTGATCGCCCGCCCGAACTGCGCGACACCGGCGCGGGCCAGACCATCGACCAGGTGAAGCTCTACGGCGCCGCGGTGCGCTGGTTCCACGAGGCGAACGTGCCCACCGATCGCACTATCGATGGAGCCGGAGTGGGCGCCGAGTGGCGGGCGTTGGCGTCCCGCGCGGTCGCGGAAGCCACGGTGCGCCCGGCGGGACCGGTGCACCTGAATCTCCCGTTCCGCGAGCCGCTCGTGCCCACGGGTGATGAACTGGTCGACGCACCCGGCCGGTCCGACGACCGCCCGTGGACCGCGAGCGCACCGGGCGTGCGCGCCCCGTCGGTGGGGATGCTCGACGCCCTCGCCCACCTCGTGGCCGACCGGCCCAAGGGCCTGATCGTCGCGGGCTGGGGTGCAGGCGTGCTGCCCGGCACGCTGCTGCGTTTCGCCGAGGTGGCGGGCTGG
>Ga0302322_100003800_pt1 | contig 13045 bp, 4 predicted proteins | sample Fen_T0_2_FD_203757 | JGI IMG/M metagenome (GOLD analysis project Ga0302322, IMG submission 203757) | Peat permafrost microbial communities from Stordalen Mire near Abisko, Sweden - Fen_T0_2 | ecosystem: Environmental > Terrestrial > Soil > Wetlands > Permafrost | place: Sweden: Abisko...
GTGGCGGGCCGAGGCCCGGGCCTGGTGGGCCAGCCCATCGCGCTGCTGCGCCTGCCAGCGGGCCTGCACGGGCGCCAGCATGCCCATGGCGGCCATCACCGGCGCGTGGCGCAGCGCGCTCTGTGCAAGGCGTTGGGCCGCACCGGCCTCGCGCTGCGCCTGGGCCAGCGCGGCCTGCGTGCCGCGCTGGGTCAGCCCTGCCATCGCCACCTGTGCCAGCGCGGCGGCGGCCGCGGCCCAGCCCAGCAGCGGGTGAATGGCGAAGATGATGGCCAGCAGCACCCCGGCCACCGGCGCTTCCAGCAAGGCGGCGAGCACGGGCGCGCTGAAAAAGTCCGCCACGGTGTGCAGATCCTGCATGGGCTGCGCCGTGGTGTTGCCCTGGCGGTGCAGGTTGACGCTGAACATGGCACCGAAGACCCGGCTGCGCAGCCGGTCGCCCCACGCCACACCGGCCTGGTGCAGCAGCTGTGAGCGCGCCCAATCCAGCACCTCCATCAGCGCGTAGACGGCCACCACCATCACGGTGAGCATCAGCAGCGTGCGGGCGTTGCGGCTGTTGAGCACGCGGTCGTACACGGCCAGCATGTAGACCGACGAGCTCAGCGCCAGCAGGCCGCCCAGCAGGCTCAGGCCCGCCGCGCGGGCGAGCTGGGCTTGCACGGCGGCCAGCGCCTGGCGAAGTTCGGCACCGGCCGGGGCCGGAGTCAAGGGCGGCACCCTGCGCGGCTCAGCGGGGCAGGCGGGCGCGCAGGCCGGCCAGACCAGCCAGACCCAGCAGCATCAGCGTGAGGCTGCCAGGCTCTGGCACGGCCGCGACCTGGCCGAGCAGGCCGAAGGCCACCTCGGTGGCGGAGGCCTGGCCTGGGTTGCCGATGGCCGCGGCGCTCTGCCAGTACCACTCGACGTCGCTGCTGTCATTGACGATGCCCAGCGTCGAGGCGGTCAACTTGGTGTCGGCGACGTCCAGGGTGTAGATGTCGTACAGGTAGCTGCCGTTCGCCGCGGTGACGGCCACGCTCGTCAGCGCGCCGGACTGCACGACGCCGTCCAGTGTGACGACGAAGCTGTCGAAGCCCGCACCGCCCGAACTGCCGCCGTGGAAGCCCCACCACTGGATGGCTTCAAGCACGGTGTCGGTCGGTGTCGCGAAGGTCTGCACATAGCTGCCGCTGCCCGCGTCGGCCTGCTGGCCGAAGCTCTCCTGCGCGTAGGGTGAGTTGCCGGCCAGCGTGTCCGCCAGCGCCTGGCCGGCCAGGCCAGCGGTCAGCAGCAGGGCCACCAGCGTCTTGTTGATTGCGTTCATGCTGTGCTTTCTGTGTTGTTGAAGAGGGGAGGCGGGGGCGGGGCTCAGCTTGGCGTGCCCGCCGTGCCCACCAGGGCCACGGTGAAGTCCACCGAGTGCAGCAGGAAGTCGCTGCCATGCTTGTTGCCTGCGGCGTCGCTGCTGACCGGGGCGCCGTAGGCACCCTGGTCGTTGCTGTAGGCGCCGTAGACGAAGTGGCCGGTGGCGTCGTAGGCGCCCGCCACCAGCTCCATCGACTTGAAGCCGCCAGGGGCCGTGAGCGTGATGGTCTTGCTGCCGTCCGCCGAGTCCGCCACAAACAGCTGCTCGGCCACGACATGGCCGCCGGCGTCCAGCAGGCGCAGCAGGCCGGACTCGTTCATCGCGCTGCCGTCGTCGTGGGCGTACAGGCCCGCGAGCTTGATGGTGACGCTGTCTGCCGAGCTTGGCGTGACGATGCGCAACGCCTCCTTGCCGTCGATCTCCTGCTTGACCGTGCTGGTGGCGGCGGACTGGCCGCTGACGCCCAGGTTGCCTGCCGACACATCGCCGCCACCCAGTTGCTGGGCGCTGACGCTGTTGAGCGTGACGGCGCTCCAGGCCTCGCCGCTGTTGGTGATGTCGGCCTTGTGCTGCAGGCTGTAGCCCGTTTGCGTCCAGGCCTGCGCCCACTGGCCGCCGGTGCCGCTCTGGCGCACCGGCGCATCGCCCAGGTGGACGGTGGTGGTGTCGGCTGTGCCGTTGATCGTGACGGTGACGCTGGCGGCCGTGCCATCGGCCGCATAGACCTGGAAGACGTCCTTCAGCGTGTCGCCCGGGTTGAGGTAGTCGTAGGCGAGGTTGGCCTTGTAGGTCCAGGCGCCATCGCCACCGAGGGCGAACACGCCGTACTTGCCGGCCGTGCCGGGCTGGGCCTGGAAGCTGGCGGGGCTGTCGACGTCGGTGATGCTGAGCGTGCCGCCCACCGCGATGGGCGCGTTGGTCTCGTCCACCTTCACGTCGGCGCTGCCGATGACGGCGGCGTCGTTCGTCGCCGTCAGATAGATGATCCGCGAGGACGCGGTGACACCGCTGTGGCCATCGTCCACGTTGAAGATCAGGTGCAACTCGCCGTTGAAGTCGGCCGGTGGCGTGAAGCTGAGCGTGCCATTGCCGTTGTCGACCAGCGTGCCCAGGGTGACACGCAGATCGGTCAGCGTCAGGGCATCGCCGTCGGCGTCGACGAAGTCGGCCAGCAGGTCTGCCTTGCTCAGGGTCATCGGCGTGTCCTCCGTGCCCCACGGCAGGATGTCGGCGCCGCGATCAACCGGGGCCGTGTTGACGGCCTGCACGTCAAAGGTCATGACGCGCGGCGTCGGGTCGGCATTCGTCCCCCCGTTGTCGCCACCGCCGTCGTCGTAGACGATGAAGCTGAAGTGGGCGTAGCCGGTGCCACTGCCGCTGGCGGCCGGCGTGAACTTGAGCCCGCCGGCGGCGATGTCGGCGGCCGCCACGAATTGGCCCGCCCCCACCGTGACGTCGCCCAGCGTCAGGACACCGGCCTCGGGCACGCTGACGATTTGCACGGCGATGAGGCCATTGGCCGGGGTGTCGTGGGTGTCGCTGAAGCCGAAGTCGGCCAGCGCCAGCGTGACGCTGCCGCGCTGCAGCAAACTCAGTGTGTGGTCCTGGCCCTGCGGCGCGTCGTTCACCGCGACCAGGTAGATGGTGCGCGAGGCCGGCGTGACGCCGCCGTAGCCGTCGTCGACATTGAAGCTCAGGTCAAGCTCGCCGTTGAAGTCGGCCGGCGGCGTGAAGCTCAGCGTGCCGTCGCCGTTGTCGGCCAGGGTGCCGATGCTGACAGCCACGTCCTTGAGCGTCAGGGCATCGCCCTCGGCGTCGGTGAAGTCGGCCAGCAGTGCTGCCTTGTCGATCAGGTAGAGCCTGTCTTCCTGGGACCAGGGCAGCACGTTCTCGCCCTGATCGACCGGGGCGGTGTTGGCCGGCAGATCGACAGTGAGTGTGTGCGGCGTGGGGTCGGCATTGGACCCGCCGTTGTCGCCACCGCCGTCGTCGTAGACGATGAAGCTGAAGTGGGCGTAGCCGGCGCCGCTGCCACCCGCCGCCGGCGTGAATGTGAGCCCGCCGGCGGCGATGTCGGCGGCCGCCACGAATTGGCCCGCCCCCACCGGGACGTCGCCCAGGGTCAGCGCGCCAGCCTCGGGCAGGCTGACGATTTGCACGGCGATGAGGCCATTGGCCGGGGTGTCGTGGGTGTCGCTGAAGCCGAAGTCGGCCAGCGCCAGCGCCAGTGCCACGCTGCCGCGCTGCAGCACGCTCAGCGTGTGGTCCTGGCCTTGCGGCGCGTCGTTCACGGCCAGCACGTCAAAACGCAAGGTGTTGGACGTCGCATCGGTGTCCACGCCGCCCTGCGCCGTGCCCCCGGTGTCTTGTACCTGGAAGCGCAGCTGGGCGTAGTTGCTGCCCGAGGCGTCGGCACCGGGCGTGTAGACCAGCTTGCCCGAGGCGATGTCGGTGGCGTCGACGGACTGCCCGGCGCTGACGGCCACGCCGTCCAGCGTCAGGCTGCCGGCCGTGGGCAGGCTGGCCATCAGCACGGCGCGCAAGGCATCGGGCTGGTCTTGGGCCGCGTCGCTGAACCCGAAATCGCTGGTCTGGAAGACGTAGGCCGTGTCCTCGCGCAGGCTCAGCGTGGCGTCCGCGCCGCTGGGTGCCTGGTTGGGCGTGACACTGCGCAGGGAGATGCTGTCGCCGCTGACCTCGAAGTCGGCGGCGGTGTAGGTGCCGACCAGCTTGACGGTCGCGACCGGGTTGCTGTCGATGCCGGTGCCGATCTCGAGGGTCGTCGTGCCGTTGGCGCTGATGACGTGGATCTTGCCCAGGCCCGACGCGCCACTGGGCATTGTGGCGACAATGGCGGCAGTGCCGAAGCTCATGCCCACGAACTTCAGTGTGTCGCCCTGGCCGAAGTCGGTGACGGTGTCGACACCGCTGATGCCCGCGTCGAACTTGAAGACATCGGCACCGGTGCCGCCCGTCAGCGTGTCGTCGCCGCCCAGCCCGTAGAGCACGTCGTTGCCATCGCCCCCCGTCAGCACGTTGTTGTTGTTGTTGCCGATGAGCACGTTGTTCAGCGCGTTGCCCGTGCCGGCGAGGTTGGCGGTGCCCGTGAGCGTCAGGTTCTCAACGTTGGCGCCAAGCGTGTAGCTGATCGCGCTTTTCACCGTGTCGGTGCCTTCACCGCTGTTCTCGGTGACGACATCTTTCGCATCGTCGACAACGTAGGTGTCGTTGCCGGTGCCGCCGATCAAGGTGTCAGCGCCTGCGCCACCGTCGAGCGTGTCGCTGCCGATGCTGCCGGTCAGCGTGTTGGCGGCCGAATTGCCGATGAGCACGTTGTCCAGCGCATTGCCGGTGCCGTTGATCGCGTCGCTGTCGATCAGCGTCAGGTTTTCGAGGTTGTTGCCCAGCGCGTAGGTGATCGAGCTCATCACCGTGTCGTTGCCTTCTCCCGCCTTCTCCGTGACGACATCGGCCGGGTTGTTGACGACGTAGGTGTCGTTGCCGGTGCCGCCAATCAGGGTGTCCTTGCCCTTGCCGCCATCGAGCGTGTCGTTTCCGGCGCCGCCCGTCAGCGTGTTGTCGTCGACGTTGCCGATCAGCACGTTGTCACGGTCGTTGCCGGTTGCGCTAAGGCCGGTCTGGGAGGCGCCCGAGGCGGCGTGGCCGACCGTGCCCGTCAAGGTGACGTTCTCGAGGTTGGCGTGGTCGGGGGTGGACAGGTCGTAGCTCACCGCGCTGATGACGGTGTCGATTTCGGCCAGGTCCGTCGAGGTCTCGGTGACCGTGTCGCCGGCCACATCGACGATGTAGGTGTCGTTGCCGGTGCCGCCCTCCATGACGTCCCTGCCCATGCCGCCGTCGAGCGTGTCATTGCCCGCACCGCCGACGAGGGTGTTGCTTCTCATGTTGCCGGTGAGCACGTTGTCCAGCGCGTTGCCGGTAGCGTTGATCTTGTCGGCGCCGGACAGCGTGAGGTTCTCGACGTTGTCGCTGAGCACGTAGCTCACCGAGCTTTGCACCTTGTCGATGCCCTCGTTGGCTTTTTCCGTGACCACATCGCCTGCGTTGTCGATGACGTAGCTGTCGTCGCCAATGCCGCCGATCAGTTGGTCGGCACCTGCGCCACCGTCCAGCAGGTCGTCGCCAACCCCGCCGGACAAGGTGTTGTTGCTCGCATTGCCGATCAAGGTGTTGTTGTGCGCGTTGCCGGTGCCGTTGATCGCGCTGCCGGTCAGCGTCAGGTTTTCCAGGTTGGCGCCGAGCGTGTAGTCGATCGAACTGATGACGGTGTCGATGCCGTCACTGACGCCGGCGCTCTCGACGATCACGTCGCCGACCTTGTCAACGACATAGGTGTCGTTGCCCTTGCCGCCGATCAGGAGGTCGGCACCCGTGCCGCCGTCGAGGGTGTCGTTGCCGGCGTCACCGATCAGGATGTTGTCCTTCGAGTTGCCGGTGAGGACGTTGTCCAGTGCATTGCCGGTGCCCTTGATCGCGCCCGCGGTGAGCGTGAGGTTTTCCAGGTTGTCGCCCAGCACGTAGCCGTCGATGGACGTCATGACGGTGTCGATGCCTTCGCCCGCCTTCTCGACGATGACATCGCTCGAGCTGTCGAGGACGAAGGTGTCGTTGCCCAGGCCGCCGATCATCGTGTCGGCACCGGCCATGCCATCCAGCATGTTGGCGCCGTCGTTGCCGGTCAACGTGTTGTTGAGCGAGTTGCCGGTGGCGTTGATGTTGGCGGTGCCGGTCAGCGTCAGGTTCTCGAGGTTGTCGCCCAGGGTCCAGCTGATCGAACTCTGGACGGTGTCGATGTCGGTGGCCTGGCCGTCCTCCTGGACGTAGTCCGCCGCGTTGTCGACGACGTAGGTGTCGTTGCCGTTGCCGCCGTACATCGAGTCGGCGCCGCCCTTGCCGTCGAGCGTGTCGTTGCCGCCTGCGCCGGAAAGGAGGTTGTTGCCGGCGTTGCCAGTGAGGATGTTGTCTGCGGCATTGCCGGCGCCGCCGACGTTGGCCGTGCCGGCGAGCGTCAGGTTTTCGAGGTTCTCACCGAGGGTGTAGCCGATCGACGAAACGACCGTGTCGATGCCGCCGATGTGGGTGACGGCGGGGTGATTCACCGCCGGGTACCGGGCTATCACCTGGCCGGTATCCGGATCGCGTATGACGTATGCGGGCGTGGTGTATGCAGCCGTGACGTAGTCCGCCTTTTCCACGACCACATCGCTGCCGTTGTCCACCACAAAGGTGTCGTTGCCGTCGCCACCGATCATCCGGTCTGCGCCTGAACCGCCATCGATGTAGTCGTTGCCGGCACCGCCGTCGAGCGTGTTGTTCAGCGAATTGCCGCGCAGGTTGTTGTCGAGTTCATTGCCGGTGCCATTGGTGCCCATGCCGCCCAGGCCGGTTTCGCCCTGCTGAACCAGGATCAGGTTCTCGACGTTCGCGCCCAGCGTGTAGTTGGTGTTGGTTTTGACGGTGTCGATGCCTTCGTTGCTGTTCTCGTGGACGTCTTCTCCGGCCCCGACGGTGTAGGTGTCATTGCCGGCGCCGCCATAGAAGTGGCCGCCGCCGGCGGAGTTCGCGAGGGTGTCGTTGCCCGCGCCGCCGTACAGGGTGTTGTTGCCCGTGCCGCCGTCCAGGTTGTCGTTGCCGTCGTCGCCGTAGAGCACGTCGTTGCCGCCACCGCCCCAGAGGCGGTCATCGCCCTGCCCGCCGTGCAGCTCGTCGTTGCCGGTTCCCTTGTTGGTGTCGCGGTCGTCGTCACCGTAGAGGTAGTCGTCGCCAGCGCCGCCGTAGAGCTTGTCGTCGCCCCAATCGTTGTTGTCGAGCTCGTCGCCGATGATGCGGTCATTGCCATCGCCACCGTTGAGGATGTCCTTGCCGGAGCCGCCGTACATGGTGTCGTCGCCGGTGCCGCCGTCCAGCATGTCGTTGCCCTGGTGGCCGATGAGCACATCGTTGCCGCCATAGCCGAACAGGATGTCGTTGCCGCCGTTGCCCTCCAGGCCCTGGCCGCTGTCGTTGCCCAGGATGGTCTGGTTGTGCTCTCTCTTCGAGCCGAACAGATTGGTGATGTCGTTGACGAAGGCGGCGCCGGCGTTCTTGACGAAGTTGTCGACCTGGTCGGCGGCGTACTTGAAGTTGCCGGCGCTGAAGGTGCTGGTGAGCCCCTTGTCGATGGCGTCGGCCACCCAGGCCGCCTGCTCGCCGATGCCGCCCAGCATGGCGTCGGAGAGCTTGCTGGTGATCTGGCTTTCGAGGTTGCCGCCATCCACGGCCAGCGTGAAGCCGATGTGGCTGAGGCCCAGCGCATCCGCGTCCACCTTCAGCGAGGCGACGGAAGTGGCGCTGTCGTAGCTCAGCGTCAGCTTGGTGGTGATGCCCACGCCCTGAACAGTCAGGCCCATGTTGCCCGTGACAGTGACCGAGCCGTCAGCGGTGGCCACCAGCTTGCCGCTTGTGATGGACTGGTTGATGCCGACGATCTTGACGCCGGCCTCCGCGTTCAGCGCGCCCGTCTGTTCGTTGAGGTGGAAGCTGCCGGTCAGACTGACGAAGCCGCCCAGCGACATGCCGGCGCCACTCAGCTTGAAGTCGAGCTGCTCACCGTTCATGTCGAACGAGACGGCGGTCAGCTTGTTGCCGAGCACCGAAATGTCCGCCGCGCCGCTGGCGTGGATGGCGCTGGCGCCCAGATCCAGGTCAAGGTGGTCGATGGTGAACTTGGCCAGCCCCAGGTCGAGGAAGGAGTCCTCGACATGCGCGTTCACGGTCGGCAGGCCGTTGGCGTCGATCTTCTCGCTGAAGTCGAAGTCGGCTTTGCCCAGCGTGAAGCCGAACAGCGCGACCTGGCCGCTGCCGCTGAAGTCGACATCGCCGGTGATCGCAGAGGCGTCGAAGTGGGCGGTGAGATTGCCGCCATTGGCGCCGCTGATGCTGAGGTAGTTGCCGAGCTTGAGCTGCTCGATTTGCAGGTCGCCCTTGAGTTCCGTCACCACGCCCGCGCCATCGGATGTGGCCACCAGGGAAAACTTGCCGGTCTGGCCGGCAATGTCCACGTTGGCGCTCATGGCCAAGCCGGGGTCGATCGTCTCGTTGCCGATGGTGGCGCCCACCGGCGCGTACTTGAGCATGGGGATCAGGCTGCCATCGGTGTCCGTGGCAGACATGGCCGTGATCGGGATGTACTGGAACAGCGGGGTGGCAAGCTTGATGAGCGTGGACCCCGACGGGCCGAGCAGGTTGCTGTTCAGCTGCGCGTACAGCTTGGCGAGGTTGACGGGGTTCTTGACGGTCAGCTCGAAGGCATCGTTGAGCGGGTCATCGATGTCGACGTTGAAGGCCAAGGTGTAGCTGTCGCCGTACCAGGACATGTCGGCAAAAACACCGAAGTGGGGCTTGGCGTTTGAAACGCCCACCTCCACGGCCATCGTGGTGAGGGCCGCACCGGTGAAGCCGAAGGGGTTCTTCCATGTGCCCGAGGCGCTGGCATCCACTTCTCCGAACAAGGACGCCGACGTCGTGCCCAGCTTGAAGCCGGTGCTGACGACCAGATCGGGCTCGCCGGTTTGGCTGGGGTCGAAGTTCTTGAAGGTCAGCGTCGCGCTTTCCGTGAACACGGGCGACGCGCCCGGGGTCTCGGGTTCGCTCATCGAGAAGCTGATCTCGTTGAACTGGATGCCGAAGCTGCCTTTGCCGCCCGCGCTGAAGCCCTGGTCGATGACGCCGCTGAAGGACTGCTGCGCGGGGCCGGCGTTGGCGATCACGCCCACCGTGTCGATCTTGAATTGCTTGTGGACGAAGGACAGGAAGGGGTTGACGCTTTCGGCGATGTTGAATTCGCTGATCAGGCTGATGCCAGCGTCCACATGGACGCCGTCCACCACGGTCACTGCCTGGTTGCTGATCACGATCTCGCTCTTGCTCGGGGCCAGACCGTCGAACGGGGTGTTGTCAAACGCGTGGGCCAGGCTGGTGGCGCTGGGGACGTAGTCGACCGCGAGCTGGTACTTGCTGGGGTCGGTTTCCGTCAGGATGTTGCTGCCGACGATGAAGGTGAGGGTCGAGCTGTCCGGCAAGGTGAAGGCAACGCGGAGATCGGAGCCGACGTAGGAGAAGCTGCCGCCGGCTTTGGTGAAGTCGGTGACGCCGGTGTCGAGCCAACCGGTGGCGGACTTGATGGTGTTCGCGAAGCCAGGGATGACGTCCGCAATCTTGATCAGCGTGTCGCGCACGGCGGCCATGCTGCCCAGCTTTTCAAGAATGGCCTTCAGTTCGTCGTCGGTGTAAGTCATGGCGTTACCTCTCTGAATGGGGGAGCGCAGGCCGGTGGCTTGCAGCCCCAAGGATTCATCGGCATCCGGCAGCGAGCCTGGCTGGCCCCGTCTGGGCGAGGGGGCGGGCCTGCTCGCGGGTTGAATCCTTGGCCGGCCGCAGTATTTGTGAGCACCTGCAAAGGCACAATGAGACCTTGGGCCCAAGACCTGGTCTCGAGACCCTCGGCCAGCAGGCGGCGCGAGGCGCGGGTGATGTGGCAGCCGCGCGGTGCTTTGCGCAGAGGCACAGCGCCCGTTTTGCCGGGCGTAGGGGGGCTTGGCCGACACCGCTTGCAGGGCTGGCGGCTGGTGCGCCCATGACAGAACAACCGCCCCGGGCCCACGCCCTCGACACTCCCCCGATTCAGGGGAGGATGCTGCGTCTGACCGGGCGCTGGAACTGCCAACCCGAGCCCACGCATGCCTCACGATTCCCTGGTCATGGCCGATCTGGCCGGCCACCTCAAACGCGGTGAGCCCCTGCGCATCCTGGGCAATGCCGCTGTGGCCCTGACTGCGGCGTTTGCCCTGCGCGACACCGCCGCCCTGCCATGGCTGGCGGCGTGGCTCTCGGCAATGCTGGCCTATGCCGCCTTCAACGGCTGGGCCGCCTGGCGCGTGTGGCACCGGCCCTTGGTCAGCCAGAACACCGCCCGGCGCCTGCGCCGGGTTTGCCGCATCGAGGCCGTGAATGGCCTGCTGTGGATGAGCGCTGAGTTGCTGTTTCTGCCCGGCAGCGACTACGTCCACCGCGCGTTGTTCATGGTGCTGCTCAGCGGCTTGGGTGCGGGCGTGATGCAGTCGTTGAGCGCCCACCTGCCCGCCTTGTACCTGTTCTTCCTGCCCCCCATCCTGGGCTTCTCGGTGGCTGCCGCGGTGAGCCACGGCGCCTATTGGGTGCCTGCGTTGTCGCTGTTGCTGATCTGGACTGCGCTGAACCTGAACTTCGCGCGGATGATGCACCGCACCCTGGTGGAGTCGCTGCGCAACCGCCACCTCACCAACGCCATGGCGAGCGATCTGCAGGTTCAACGCGACCGCGCCATGGAGCTCAGCCAGGCGCGCAGCCGCTTCCTCGCGGCCGCCAGCCATGACCTGCGCCAGCCGGTGCACGCGCTGTCGCTGCTGGTGGGCGCGCTCAAGCAAGGCCCGACGGCCGCGCAGTCCACCAAGATCATCGGCCACCTGGGCTCGGCCGTGGATGCGATGGGCACGATGTTCAACGCCATGCTCGACATCTCCAAGCTCGACGCCGATCTGCTTCAGCCCAACTGGCAGCAGGTCGACCTGTGCGCGCTGCTTGAACGCATTGCGCGGGATCAGGCCGTGCTGGCCACCGCCAAGGGGCTCTCCTTTCACTGTGCGTTGCCCGCCAGCCTGGCGCTGTCGGTGCGTTCCGACCCGGTGCTGCTGGAGCGCGTGCTGCGCAACCTGCTGTCCAACGCCATCCGCTACACCAGCCTGGGTGGGGTGCGCATCCAGGCCAGGGCACGGTACGGCCAGGTGGAGATCGTGGTGGCCGACACCGGGGTGGGCATCCCACTGGCGCGGCAGGCCGACGTGTTCAAGGAATTCGTGCAGTTGCGCCCGGCCCAGGGCCAGGCCGAACAAGGCATGGGCCTGGGCCTGGCCATCGTGCAGCGTCTGGCGGGCCTGCTTCAGCTGCGGCTGCGGCTGCGCTCGCGCCCGGGCCGCGGCACGCTGTTCACCTTGCGCCTGCCGCTGATCGCCAGCGAGGCGCCGGCGCTGCCCCTGCCCGTGTCCGTGTCCGTGTCCGTGTCCGTGTCCGTGTCTGCGACCGCGCTTGCCACCGACCCCCTGCCGGCACCCGGTGGCCTGGCTGCAGGCGATGTGGTGATCGTCATCGACGACAGTGCCGATATCCAGCTGGCCCTGAGCACCCTGCTGTCGGCCTGGGGCTACCGGGTGTTCGCGGCAGCGTCCGTGGCCGAGTTGATGCCGGCGCTGATGCAGTTGGACGTCACCCCCCGACTGCTGTTGTGTGACTTCCGCCTGCGCGACGGCAACGACGGCATCACGGCGATTGCCGAACTGCGAGAGGTGTTCAACGCGGACGTGCCCGCCCTGCTGGTGACCGGCGACACCGCACCCGAGGCCTTGCGTCTGGCCAGCGCCAGCGGGCTGTCACTGCTGCACAAGCCCGTCATGCAGGAGCACCTGCGCCACGCCATCGCGCTGGCGGTGCAGCCCTCAACGGTCGGGGTTTAGCGCCGCGCTCACCAGGCCAGACGCCCGCGCAGCCTCCACCGCCTGCAGGCGGTGGACGACGTTCAGGCACTTGAAGATCGCCGAGACATGGCCTTTGACGGTCTTCTCCTGCATGCCCAGCAGGTTGGCGATCTGTTTGTTGGATTGGCCATTGCACAAGGCTTGAAGCACCTCGCGCTGGCGTGGTGTGAGCCCGCCGGTGTCGGCCTGCGCGGGGCCGGCGGCGGCGACCTGGGCCATGAAGGGCGGCACATAGACCTCGCCGCTGAGCACCAGGCGCAGTGCCGCCACCAAGGTGCCTGCATTGGACGATTTCGGGCAATAGCCGCGCGCACCGGCACGCAGCACCGCACGCACGTCGCCCGGGTCTTCCGATGACGACAGCACCAGAGCCGGCAGGTCGGGATGATGGCGTTTGAGCTGTTCCAGAAAGTCGATCCCTGCCATGCCGGCCATTCGCAGGTCGACCACCACGGCGGCCACATCAGCGTGTTCATCGAGGCGGGCCAGGGCCTGCGCGCCGTCCCGCGCCTCCAAGATCGCCAGGCCATGGGCCATCGTGCTCAACGCGGCAATGACACCCGAACGGACGAGTGGATGGTCGTCGACAACCAGCAGCTTCATGGCGGTACGCTTTCAGTGGGATCAACGGGACAGTGCACTCAAGCGCAGCGGCCCCGTTTGAACGTCATGCGCCGAGCATCCAGTGGCGTGCGCGCGGATGGCAGACGGTGCAGCCTTGGCCACAGCAGCGGTCAACGCTTGCGACGCACCGTCTGTCGCGGTGGGCAACGCGGGACGCACCGGCCTTCTCATCTTATGCGGCCGCTGGCCGCTTGGCGAAGTATTGCTCGGCGGCCTCAAGCCCGCATGGCCGGGGCAGCGCGCAGGCTGGGCGTCTCGCCAGGTCCAATTCAATCTGCCAGGCACCACCGCAGTGGCCCGCCGCCCGGCGGCGCACGCTGGTGCTGCGTGCAGGCACACTGCCGTGCCCGTCCCCCTGACCACCAGGCCAGCGCCACGGGCGCGCTGGCCCTGAGGCGCACACCGATGACACCCACAACAGGGCCCGAGCCTGGCCGCGGACCCAAACAGCCCGGCACGGTGGCCGCGCCCCGGGCGCTGGGTGACGCGGCTGGGTGACGCGGCT
>Ga0302322_100003801_pt1 | contig 13044 bp, 9 predicted proteins | sample Fen_T0_2_FD_203757 | JGI IMG/M metagenome (GOLD analysis project Ga0302322, IMG submission 203757) | Peat permafrost microbial communities from Stordalen Mire near Abisko, Sweden - Fen_T0_2 | ecosystem: Environmental > Terrestrial > Soil > Wetlands > Permafrost | place: Sweden: Abisko...
GGCCGCGTTGGTGATGGTCGGACCCCAGGCCGGCTACGCGGTGCTGCCCAGCGGAGCCCGGTGGATCGTGATCGGGACCACCGACGGCTGGCGCACGGTCACCAACGCCACCCCCACGTCGGTGCCCACCGACGGTGGGCTGGTTCTGAGCGCCACCGGCACCCGCGTGGCCGTCGGGGTGCTGCCCCACGAGCAGCTCACCGTGTCGCCGGTGCTGGTCTCGCACGACGGCGCAGGCACGTGGGCGCCGACCCAGCTGCCGGGCGGGCTGCTCGCGGCACCCGGCGCGCTCGCGACCTCGAGGGACGCGCTGTGGGCCATCGTGACCGGCGGCGGGGGCCGACTCGTCACGGCGGCGTCGACCGCCGGCCCCTGGCGCGAGGTGGGCAGCGCGACGACGGTGCAACCGCCGGGCACGGTCACCTTCACCGGCGTCGGCTTCCCCGACGGCCGTACGGGGTTCGTCACCGCCACCGGACCGGCCGACGGACTATTGCTGCTCAGCGGCAGCGGCGGAAGGCCGTGGCAGCCGGTCGCGCTGCCGGTGACTGCGACCGGATCGGCCACCGCGCTGACGCCGTGCCGGGTCGGTGCCGACTGGCTGGTGCCCGTCGTCTCCGACGGACGTCTGGTCGTCTACCGGTCGAGGGCGTTGGACGGGCCGTGGCAGGTCGGGTCGGCGGTCGCGGTCGCGGCCGCGCCGGTCGTGGGCTGCGGCCGCACCGCCGTGTGGGTCGTGAGCGAGGGTGGGTCGTCCGACCGGCTGCTCCTGTCCGACGGCACGGGAGCCTGGTCGGACCAGGGTGACCTTCCCGCGGGAGTCACGAGCCTCTCGGTGGCCGACGACGACACCGCCTTCGCGACCGCCGGCGGCGCGGCGCGCCTGCTGCGGATCCAGCTCGGACAACCGCTGGCTACGACGTGGATCCCGTTGCCCGCTTGGGTGGCGACCGTGGGCGGCGGAGCGATGCGCAACTGAGCGATGGTGTGCGGGCCGATTCGTTACCCGGATGATCATTGACTTCGGCTGTGTTCTTCGCCACAGTTCGCGCTAAGTGGGGGTTAAGGCTTCGCAATCGTGGGGCGGCGATGAGCGGTCAAGTAGCGATCAAGGCCATTGGCACCGTGGCGGTCGGTGCCGTCGTGGTCGCCGCTGCGGCGGCGGTGCTGCACTCGGCGCCCAAGACACCACCGACGGTCGCCGCGCAGACGACCGGAACGTTGACGACGCCCAACGGGGTGCTCACGGCGGCCTCCCTGAACCTGTCGACCTACCCCGACAGCGCAGCGATCACCTGGCGTCGGACCAACGGCGGCGTCGGTGCCCACCCTGACTGGGTGAGCTACGGTCCCGGAACCAATCTCACAGTCCCGGCGCACGCGGTGATCACCGTCACGATCAACCAGTACGACGGGGGCGAGCCCATCCCCAACCCGTTCCTGGCCGAGGTGCACGGCACGGTCGGTGGGGTGGCGAACATCGACGGTCATCTCGTGCGGGCGATCGACGACCAGCACGTGGGCCACACATTCACGATCCACAACTTCCCGTCGTCCGACCAGGACCCGCTGTTCGTGAGCGTTCCCCTGCCGGCAGTCGCCGAGGACGCGCCGATCGTCGCCGGCACCGACTACCCAGCCCCGCACGTGGTCACGTTCAAGTTCGTCACGGGTGGCCCGGGCACGTACGCCTGGAACTGCCAGTTCCCCTGCGGAGGGCGTTACGCCGACATGGGTGATGCCATGAGCACCTACGGGTACATGTCCGGAACGTTGAAGGTTGTGTCGACCACGTGATCGCCGACGTGTTGCCGAAGCGTCAGGAAGGACACGGCAGTGACTGACGGAACGCTCGTCGACGAACCGGCGCCCCAGGCACGACCGGGCATGGGTGACCGGCTGCGCACGCCCGCCGGTCGGGTCACCGTGATCGTGCTCGTCCTGACGGTCGTGTTGCTCATCTTTGGCGTGTGGTGGGTGTCGGTCTCCCTTCCGACGACCGCGTCGAACACCATGAAGGCGGTCAAGGACACGATGCTCGTGTTCTCGATCGCGGCTGCGCCGGTCATGGCGTTGGTGTGGGGCGTTGCCTACTTCAGCCTGCGGCAGAAGCGACACAGTGGGGACGAACCGCCCGAGGACGGCCCGCCGATCCGCGGGAACAACCGGGTCGTGCTGTCCTGGGTCCTGGTGAGCTCGCTGCTCACCCTCTTCCTGCTCATCTGGGGGCTCGCCGAACTCACGGCGACCAGCGCGACCGCAGACTCACCGTTGGTGGTCGAGGTCACGGGTCAGCAGTGGGTGTGGTCGTTCAAGTACCCGGACAACGGTGGGGTCAGCACGGCTGACCTCGTGCTGCCGGCCGACCGTCCGGTGCTGTTCAAGGTGACCAGCACCGACGTGATCCACTCGTTCTGGTTGCCGGAGATGGGCATCAAGGTCGACGCCAACCCCGGGATCGAGACCGACACGGCCACGACGCCGACGCTGCTGGGCACCTTCAACGTGCGGTGCGCCGAGCTGTGCGGGCTGAACCACTCCTACATGCAGACGACGGTTGACGTCGTACCCAGCGCGGACTTCGATACGTGGGTCCAGTCGAACGGGGGCACGGTCCAATGAGGCAGGCGACCGCGGGTGTTCCCGCGCGAGGAGGCCACCGTGGCTGAGGCAACGCTGGTCCGCCAGGAGGCACAGCCGTCACCCGGTGGCGGGATCATGCGCCGGCTCAACATGTTCACCGGCATCCTCGTGGGCGTCGTGCTGGCCGCAGTCGGTTACCTGATCGCCCATTCCCTGTGGAGCGGCGACGACCAGGGTCCCGACCAGGCCGTCATCGTCATGGAGGTCTGCTGGGTCGTCGGCTTCATGATCGGCGTCGGTGCGTTCGCGCCGCCGATCCGCTGGATCCTCGGCCACGACCAGACCCACGAAGACGAGATGTACCTGGCCGGCGAGAACCAGGGCGTCTGGCGCTACTTCAAGTACACGACCGACCATAAGGTGGTCGGCACCCAGTACCTCGTGCTGGCCATGACCACGTTCGGGGTGGGCGGTCTGCTCGCGATGCTGATCCGCACCGAGCTGAGCCAGCCGGGCGAGAAGTTCTTCGGCGGCCAGACGTACAACTCCCTGGTCGGAGTGCACGGCATCATCATGATCGTCTCGACGATCATCATGGTCCTCGGCCCGTGGGGCAACTTCATCATGCCGATCATGATCGGCGCGCGCGACATGGCGTTCCCGCGGCTGAATGCCCTGAGCTTCTGGCTGCTGTTCCCGGCCGTCCCGGTCTTCTTGTCCATCGGATTCCTCGGCGGCATCCCGACCGGCTGGGTCGCGTACGCGCCGCTGTCCAACCAGGCGCCTCCGGGCATGGACGCCTTCGCGGTCGCGATCATCGTGTTCGTCGCGTCGTCGATGATCGCCAACACCAACCTGATCGTCACCGCGGTCACGATGCGGGCCAAGGGCATGACGTGGAACCGGACGCCGATCTTCGTCATCGGCGTGGTTGCGACGGCGCTGCTCGGCCTGGTGGCGCTGCCCTGCTTCCAGGCTGGCATGATCTACGAGCTGCTCGACCGCAGCCAGGCGGCCTCGTTCTTCGTTCCCGAGCAGGGCGGCAGCCAGTGGCTGTACGCGAACCTGTTCTGGCTGATGGGTCACCCGGAGGTCTACGTCATCCTGCTGCCGGCCGTGGCCGCGATCCTCGAGATCGTTCCGGTCTTCAGCCGCAAGCCGCTGTTCGGCTACCGGATCGCGGTCGTCGGGATCATCGCGATCGTCGCGCTGAGCATCATGGTGTGGGCGCACCACATGTTCGTCAGTGGGTGGGCGCCGGCGTTGGACGGTCCGTTCATGCTCACCACGGAGCTCATCTCGATTCCCACCGGTCTGATCTTCCTGGCCATCATCGGGACGATCTGGCGAGGGAACATCTGGCTGCGGCTCCCGATGCTGTTCGTCTACGGGTTCCTCTGGAACTTCATGATCGGTGGCATCACCGGGATCTACCTCTCCGACGTCCCCGTGGACAATGAGCTGCACGGTGCGCTCTTCGTCACCGCGCACTTCCACTACACGTTGCTGGGCGGCGCCATGATCGGCGCCATGGCGGCGATCGTCTACTGGTTCTCCAAGATGACCGGTCGGATGTTCGACGAGGGGCTCGGCAAGGCCGCCTTCTGGCTCGTGATGATCGGGTTCAACGTCACGTTCATGGCGATGTTCTACAACGGTCTGCGCGGCATGCCGCGCCGGGTCGCCACCTACGCGCCGCAGTTCACCAACGGCAACGTGGTCTCGACCATCGGTGCCTATGTGATCGCCAGCGGGATGCTCATCTTCTTGTACGCGACCATCCACTCGTGGCGCTCCGGGGAGAAGGCCTCGGCCAACCCGTGGCAGGCGAAGTCGCTGGAGTGGTTCGTCCCCTCACCGCCGCCGCTGGAGAACTTTGAGGTGCTGCCGGTGGTCACTGGTGACGCCTACGGCTACGGCGAACCCGACTCGCACCACACGACGCTGCCACCTGTTGCCTCGACGGCCGTCAGGGAGGCATCGGCATGACCACCGTCAGCCACGAGACCCCGTCCCACCACCTGGCGCCCGAACTGGTCGCCAAGCAGCAGCGGCAGGCCGTCCTCTACATCATCCTCGCCGACGCAGTCTTCTTCTCCTGCATGATCTTCGCGTACTTCTACCTGCGCTCGCTCAACGTCCTGGGCGGGTGGATCCCGGACGGCGGCCAGACGGCCCCCGCCTGGCAGGTGTGGCTGGTCGCCGGGGTCATGCTCGTCAGCGCAGTCGTGTACCGCGGGGCCGAGATGGGCATCCGGGCGGGGCAGCGGCAGCGGTTCCAGGGCGGGACCATCGCCGGACTGATCCTGGTACTCGTCGCGGCCGGTCTGGTGATCTACCAGCTGGCCACGCTCCCGATCCTGATGAGCGACGGCTCGTACGCGTCGACGTTCATCGTGATGACCTGCGTGCAGCTCGTGCACCTCGTCATCCTGGCCATCGTCGCATTCGGGATCTGGAACCGGGCCGTGCGCGGCAAGCTGGACGGCGGCAACGACAACCACGCGACGCTGGTCGGGTACTTCTGGTACTGGGTCACGTTGACGTCATTGATCGCCGCGTTCACGACGTTCTTCGTCACCTGAGCCAGACGCCGAGAACCTGAACGGCGCTCAGTCGTCGGGTCGGTCGGTCCGGTGCTCCTCGCTCGCGTTCAGTCGTTCAACGTACGCCTGCCACGCGCGCAAGTCCTGGTCGTCGGCCGTCGGCACCGTGGGTGCGCGTTCCGTGGCATTGGCCGGCAGCTTCGTCGGCGCGGGTGGGGCGTCGTCGGCATGGAGCAGGCGCCACCAGATGAACGTGCCCGCCACGGCGAACAGCGGCCACTCCAAGACGTAGGCCCAGGCGCCCCAGTGCCCGTCCATGCCGCGGCGCAGCTCGACGGTGAAGCCGACCACGCACACGGCCAGCCCGGCGACCAGCGCCACGTGCAGCCGCCATCGGCTCCCGGTCTGCCCGTCGGTCATGGCCGGGCCGTCGGGTCGAGGTCGGCGCGCATCAGCAGGGCGTCGGGACCGGCCGGATCAGGGAACATGCCCACGCGGACGAAGCCGTTGGCGGCGTAGAACCCCTCGCGACTCGGGAGGCACTCGAGCAGCACGGTGCCGCCGCCCAGGCCGGCCAGCAACGCCAGGGCCTCGGCCATGAGCGCGCGTCCGATGCCGCTCCCCTGGACGGCCGGCTCGACGGCCACCCGACCGATCCAGCTGTGCGCGCCGTGGTCGGCGTGCGCCGCCTGCACCTGCACGTCGAACTCCCAGTCGACCACCTCGAGCGGATCCGTCGGTCGGGCGTGCGGGTCGGTGGTGCGGCAGACCCGACACGCGCCGGGAGGCGAGACCACCACGACGCCCACCAGCGCTGGTCCGGCGAAGGCGCCCACGTGGCGGTCGGTGTCGTCCCAAGGCGTGTTCAGGTACAGCGGGTAGGCCTTCGCCAGCCGGACCAGCGGATCGGCGCCGAACAGCGTGACCAGGAACGGCTCGTCCAGGAACGCCCGAGCGGCCATCGCCATGGCATCGCCCCACTGCGCCCGCTGCAGGGGGCGCAGTGCCAGCGAGGGGTCCACCGCCCATGCCTAGCACTGCGCCGGCGGGTTCGCCCCACAATGGAGGTCAAGGTCCGGGCAATCCGGTCTTCACGTTCGAAGTGAGGTGCTGTCGTTGACCGACCATCTGGCCGCCATGATTCGCGACAACGGGCGGCGGTTCGCGACCCGACCGGCCATGCGCTTCAAGGACTCGGACTCGTGGCACTCGATCTCGTACGCCGAGCTCGGTGACCGGATCCGGTCGACGTCCAAGGCTCTGGTCGAGGCCGGCGTCCGGGCCGGGGACATGGTGGGGATCTTCGCCGCGAACCGACCGGAGTGGACGATCACGGATTTCGCCATCCTCGGGGTGGCAGCGGTGTCGGTGCCGATCTACGCAACCAACACCGCGGCGCAGGCCGCGTACGTCGTCAACGACGCCGACATCTCGGTGATCTTCGTCGGCGACCAGACGCAGTACGACAAGATCGTGGCGGCCAGGCAGACGATGCCGCGGCTGACGCGGGTCATCGTCTTCGACGAGTCGACGAGCCTCACTGGTGACGACTCCGAGTACTTCGCCGACTTCCTCGCCCGAGGGGCTGCATCGGCGCGCGGGGACGAGGTCGACGCGCGGGTGGACGCCGCCGCCGCGGACGACATCGCGACCTTGATCTACACGTCGGGGACGACCGGCGACCCCAAGGGCGCCATCTTGACCCACGCCAACTTCTTCCACCAGTTCCGCGCGCTCGACGACCGCTTCGCCCTCGACCCCGACGACACCAGCCTGTGCTTCCTCCCGCTGAGCCACGTCTACGAGCGGGCGTGGTCGTTCTACGTGTTCCTCAGCGGTGCACAGAACTGCTACGTCCTGGATCCGCGTCTCGTGGTGGACGCGATGGCCGAGGTCCGGCCGTCTCTGATGGTGAGCGTCCCGCGCCTCTACGAGAAGATCCACGCGACGGTCGTGGATCGCGTGGAACGGGGCTCCGCGGCCAAGGCCAAGCTCTTCCACTGGGCGATCCGGGTCGGCGGCGCCTACCAGGGTCTGCGCGCCAAGGGAGACCCGGTCGGCCCGGTGCTGCGGGCCGAGCACGCCGTGGCCGACCGGCTCGTGCTGTCGAAGATCCGAGACGTGGTGGGCGGGGAGAAGAAGGTGTTCTCCGCCGGCGGCGCCCCGCTGTCGGAGGACATCGAGGAGTTCTTCTTCGCCGCGGGGTTGCTGATCTGCCAGGGCTACGGGCTCACCGAGACCACTGCCATGCTCACCTGCAACTATCCCGGGGCGTTCCGGTTCGGAACGGTGGGGACGCCCGTGCTCGGCACCGACCTGCGGATCGGCGCAGGCGGGGAGATCCAGGTGCGCGGAGGCAACGTGATGACCGGCTACTACGGCAAGCCCGAGGAGACCGCCGCCGCCTTCGAGGAGGGTTGGTTCCGGACCGGGGACGTGGGCACCGTCGACTCAGACGGGTTCGTCCGCGTCACCGACCGGATCAAGGACATCATCATCACCTCGCAGGGGAAGAACGTCGCACCGCAGCACATCGAGTCGCTGCTCGGCGCCGACCCGTACATCGAGCAGGTGGTCGTCATCGGTGACCGCCGCAAGTACCTGTCTGCGTTGGTCGAACCGGCCTTCCCGATGCTCGAGCGGTACGCCGAGGAGAACGGGATCGGCTGGACGTCGCGCGCGGAGCTCGTCGCCCGGCCGCAGGTGCGGGCGTTCTACGACCAGCGGATCGCGCAACTGTCCCAGGAGTTGGCGAACTACGAGCGGGTGCAGCGGTTCACCCTGGTCTCCACGGAGTTCACCCAGGCGTCCGGAGAGCTGACGCCCACGTTGAAGCTGAAGCGAAAAGTGGTAGAGGAGTCGTTCGCCGACGTGATCGACACCATGTACGACGAGCCCGGGGAACGGGCCGAGCCGGAGCGGAGCCAGCGTCCATGAGTGGGTTGGGACTGACGACGGCCGATCTCGACGACCTGGCGGCGCTCTACCAGGACCTGCACCGGCACCCCGAGCTCTCCTTCCAGGAGACCCGCACGGCAGGGCTGGTCGCGAAGCGGCTGCGCGGCCTGCAGTTCGAGGTGACCGAAGGAGTCGGGCGAACCGGGGTCGTCGGTCTGCTTCGCAACGGGGCCGGCCCCACGGTGCTGCTGCGCGCAGACATGGACGCCCTGCCGGTCGAGGAGCGGACCGACCTGCCGTACGCGAGCAAGGTGCACACCGTCGACGCCCAGGGCACCGAGGTTGCGGTGATGCACGCGTGTGGTCACGACCTGCACGTGACCTGCTTGCTCGGTGCGTGTGTCGAGCTGGCCCGGCGGCGCAGCACCTGGAGCGGCACGGTCATGGCGGTCTTCCAGCCGGCCGAGGAAGTGGGCGGCGGTGCCCGGGCGATGATCGACGACGACCTGTTCGGACGCTTCGGCAGCCCCGTGGTCGTTCTGGGTCAGCACGTGACGCCGCTCCCGGCCGGTGTCCTGGGTTTGCGGTCGGGAGCGGCGTTCGCGGCCGCCGACTCGATCCGGATCACCCTGCACGGCCGCGGGGCGCACGGCTCACGTCCGGAGACGTCGGTGGACCCGGTCGTCATGGCGGCGGCGGTCATCATGCGCCTGCAGACCGTGGTGTCCCGCGACGTCGCCGCCACGGACACCGCGGTGGTCACGGTCGGTGCGGTTCATGCGGGGACGGCGGGCAACATCATCCCGGACCGCGCGCAGCTGCTGGTGACGGTTCGCACCTTCCGACCCGAGGTCCGGACGCGGATCCTGGCCTCGATCGAACGGATCGTCCGGGCTGAGGCAGCCGCGTCGGGCGCCGACCGCACCCCCGACATCGAGCTCATGGAGTCGTTCCCGGCGTTGGTCAACGACGACGCGGCAGCGGCGCGGACCAGACCGGCCCTGGAGTCGGTGGGCGCCAGGGTGGTGGACCCCGGTCTCGTGGCGGGGAGCGAGGACGTCGGCGTGCTGGCGACGGCGGCCGGCGTTCCGTGCGTCTACTGGCTGCTGGGCGGGGCCGACCCGGCGCAGTTCGTCGGCGCCGATTCGGCTGACGAGATCGCCGAGCGGATGCAGTCCATCCCTTCGAACCACTCCCCGAGGTACGCCCCGGTCGTGCAACCCACCCTGACCACGGGGATCGCGGCGCTGGTCGCGGCGGCGCAGGCGTGGTTGGCTCCGGGGACCGACGGCTGACCTCGTCGCTGGCCAGCCCGGGGGCCGTTCGCCTCTGTCCGGTCGTCTGGGTGACTGGCTTGGCTGGGTCGGGACCAAGGGATGGTGAGGGCATGGCGCAGTTCGTCTACGAGTTCGCCGAGGGAAGCCGCGAGATGGGCGACCTGCTGGGCGGGAAGGGCGCCAACCTCGCCGAGATGACCCGGCTCGGGCTGCCGGTGCCGCCGGGCTTCATCGTCACCACCGAGGCCTGTCGCTCCTACCTGGCGACCGGCGCCGAACCGGCGGCGCTTCGGGTGCAGGTGACGTCCGCGCTGCGCCGACTCGAGGACCGGCTCGGCCGCCAGCTCGGCGATCGCTACGACCCGCTGCTGGTCAGCGTCCGTTCCGGCGGCAAGCACTCGATGCCGGGAATGATGGACACGATCCTCAACGTCGGGCTCAACGACGACTCGGTGGTCGGGCTCGCGGACGCGTCCGGGGACGAGCGCTTCGCCTGGGACTGCTACCGACGGCTGATCTCGATGTTCGGCGCCACGGTGCTGGGCATCGAACCGGCATCGTTCGCCGAGGAGCTCGACCAGCTGAAGGTCGTGCGCGGGGCGAAGTCCGACGTCGACCTCACCGCGACGGATCTGCAGGAGCTCGTCGGCGCGTTCAAGAACATCGTCAAGGAGCACACGGGGCGACCGTTCCCGCAGGTGCCGCGGGAGCAGCTCGACCTGGCGATCCGAGCGGTCTTCGACTCCTGGAACACCGAGCGAGCGCGGATCTACCGTCGTCGCGACCGCATTCCGAACGACCTCGGAACGGCAGTCAACATCTGCACGATGGTGTTCGGGAACCTGGGCGAGTCCAGCGGCACCGGGGTCGCCTTCACCCGCGATCCGGCCTCGGGGCACCAGGGGGAGTACGGCGACTTCCTGGCCAACGCTCAGGGCGAGGACGTCGTCGCCGGCATCCGCAACACCGCGAGCCTCGCCGACCTCGAGCGACTGCACCCCACCGCCTTCGCCGAGCTGATCAAGGTGATGCGCCGTCTGGAGACGCACTACCGCGACCTGTGCGACATCGAGTTCACCATCGAGCGCGGCAAGCTGTGGATCCTGCAGACGCGGGTCGGCAAGCGGACGCCGGCAGCGGCGTTCCGCATCGCGACCCAGCTGGTGGACGAGCACCTGATCACCCTCGACGAGGCGCTCGGGCGAGTGCGCGGCGAACACCTGGCGAGCCTCATGGTTCCGCAGTTCAGCACCACGGCTGAGCGGGTGCACCTCACTACCGGCATGGGTGCTTCCCCGGGTGCTGCGTCGGGACGGATCGTGTTCGACTCCGCCGCCGCGATCGCCTGGGCCGGGCGCGGCGAACAGGTGCTCCTGGTCCGCCGCGAGACGAACCCCGACGACCTCGGCGGCATGATCGCGGCCGCCGGGATCCTGACCGCCCGCGGCGGCAAGACGTCGCACGCGGCCGTGGTGGCCCGCGGCATGGGCAAGACCTGTGTGTGCGGCGCCGAGCAGCTGGAGGTGGACGCTGTGGCCCGCGAGCTGCGGGTGGGGACGACCACTTTGCTCGAGGGCGAGGTGGTGTCGATCGACGGCTCGACCGGCGAGGTCTTCGCCGGCGCGGTGCCCGCCGTCGACTCACCGGTCGCGGTCTACCTCGCCGACGGGCTCGACGCCGGGTTGGCGGCCGCGGACCCGGAGACCGCCGAGCTGATCACCGCGGTTCATCGTCTGCTCGCCCACGCCGACGCGGTGCGCCGGCTCGGGGTGCACGCCAACGCCGACACCGCCGAGGATGCCGGGATCGCGCGGCGGTTCGGGGCGCAGGGGATCGGCCTGTGTCGCACCGAGCACATGTTCCTGGGCGACCGGCGGGTGCTGATCGAGCACGTGATCCTGGCCGACACCCCCGACGAGCACCGGGCCGCGCTGGCCGCACTGCTCCCGCTGCAGCGCTCCGACTTCGTCGAGCTGCTGACCGCCATGGACGGCTTGGACACGACGATCCGGCTGCTCGACCCGCCGTTGCACGAGTTCCTGCCCGACCGCTCCGACCTGATGGTCGCAGTGGCCCTGGCCGAGCAGCGCGGCGAGTCCGACCCGGTGCAGCAGAAGCTGCTGGCGGCGGTCAACCGGCTGCACGAGGCCAACCCGATGCTCGGCCTGCGTGGCGTGCGACTCGGCCTGGTGGTCCCGGGGCTGTATGCCCTGCAGGTGCGGGCGATCGCCGAGGCCACGGCCGACCGGATCCGCGCGGGCGGGCGACCGCGTCCGGAGATCATGGTCCCGCTCGTCGGCTCGTGGCTGGAGCTGCGACTGGTGCGTGACGAGATCGAGTCCGTCGTCGCCGAGGTGGCCGCGGCCCATGGCATCGAGCTGTCGATCCCCGTGGGCACCATGGTCGAGCTGCCGCGGGCGGCCCTGACTTCGCATCGGATCGCCGAGGTCGCAGACTTCTTCTCGTTCGGCACCAACGACCTGACCCAGACCACGTGGGGGTTCTCGCGCGACGACGTGGAGGCGGCGTTCTTCGCGGCCTACTTCGACAAGGGCGTGCTGACGCGGTCGCCGTTCGAGTCGCTCGACGTCGACGGCGTCGGCCGGCTCATCTCGATGGCGGTGGAGGAAGGTCGGTCGACCAACCCACGGCTGCGGCTCGGCGTGTGCGGCGAGCACGGCGGCGACCCCGACTCGATCCACTTCTTCCACCGGGTCGGCGTCGACTACGTCTCGTGCTCGCCCTACCGGATCCCGATCGCGCGGCTGGAGGCCGGTCGGGCCGCACTGGCGAGCGGCTGACCCGCGTCCGCTACACCGGCACCGTCACCGCAACGTCACCACGACGTCACCGGCTCGTCCGCCAGCCCATCACTGTCTGCGCCCGAACGGGTACTCCTTGTAGGCGGAAGGGTCTGGACGGACGTACGGTCCGGCCATGGCTCCGCAGAGCCTCTGGCTCGATCGAACCCTGGTCGCCCTGGGTGACCTCACCAAGGCGGGCTCGGACGCCGCCGTGGTCCAGGAAGTCGCGATCCGGTTCGCCGACCGGTTCGGCCCTGCCGACCGCATGTACCAGGGTGACCGGCCGAGCTGGCACCGCGCCGTCGTGGAGTCGCTCGCCCAGCTGGTGACCGACGGACTCGTGCAACGCCAGCGCGGGCTGCGCCTGACCGACCAAGGACGCACGGAGCTCGACGGAGCCCGCCGACGGCTCGAGCGTGAGCCTCGTCCCGAGGACACCGACGACACCGGCGCGGAGGACGCCGTGCTGACGACGGCGCAGACCGCGATGCCCGTGCCCGGAGTCATCTCACCGCCGCTGCGCACCGCCGCCGGACGGGCCAGCGCGGGCGTCGACTCCGCCGACGACCTGCCGGTGATCGTCGAGCTGAACTCCCGGTACGCACGCGGGACGAGTGCCGCCTACCGTCGGCTCGACCAGCTGTGGCGTCGGGTGACCGGTGACGCGGCTCCGGCCCGGCTGGCGCACGACTACGCCCGCGGCTCCCTGACCATGAGCCAGATCAAGCGCCTGGTCGCCGCCGATGCCGTGCCGATCGCGTGGCCCGAACGCAGCATCGTTCGGGTCTGGCCGGACTTCCAAGTGCGATCGCTGATCGACGCCACCGTCAGCACGGTCAAGGCGGACGCGTCGCACCGCTCGTTCGACGCGTACGGCGACGGGATCGTCTGGGCCGTCATCGACTCCGGGATCGACGCGAACCACCCGCACTTCAT
>Ga0302322_100003804_pt1 | contig 13039 bp, 13 predicted proteins | sample Fen_T0_2_FD_203757 | JGI IMG/M metagenome (GOLD analysis project Ga0302322, IMG submission 203757) | Peat permafrost microbial communities from Stordalen Mire near Abisko, Sweden - Fen_T0_2 | ecosystem: Environmental > Terrestrial > Soil > Wetlands > Permafrost | place: Sweden: Abisko...
TCCAAGGTTGCTCTGCACCGTGACCACCAGCGATTTTTTCGACAAGGTTCCCTGTTCGAGCGCATGCAGCGCCAACAGGGTAAGGATTTCGTCGCCATCGAGAACGTCTCCATTCTCGTCGCAAAGGATGCACCGGTCCGCATCACCATCGTGCGCAATTCCCAGTCGGGCACCGGAGGCCTTCACCTTCGCCGCCATAAGTTCGGGGTGCTGGCTGCCGACGTGGTCGTTGATGTTCATCCCGTCCGGCTCGTGGCCGATCAGGATCAACGATGCACCAAGCGACTCGAGGACCGAGCGGCTGCTGACGCAGGCGGCACCGTGGGCCGTATCGAGAACAATTTTCCATCCGGACAAACTGTGCGGAGGCAAGATCGCCGCGGTCAGCTCGAGATAACGCGCCAGCGGTTCCGCCAACGTTGTCACCGGCGCGCCGATCTCTCCCGAGGCGACGGGCAGCAAGGATTCCACGCGGGACTCGTCCTCGTCGGTAAGTTTTATACCCGCGGGGCCGAAAAATTTGATGCCATTGTCGCTCGCGGGATTGTGCGAGGCGGTGATCACCACCCCGAGAGCTGCGGAAGCGCTGCGCGTCATCAGGCTTACGACCGGGGTGGGGACTATGCCGAGACTTACCGGCTCGAATCCCTCGGAACGAAGGCCGCTCGCCAGGGCGCGTTCCAACGCCGGTCCCGAACCACGCGTATCGCGACCGATGAAAACCTGGCGGGAGCGAAGGCCCGGCTGGGCTTGGCTGAACCGAGCCGCCGCCGCGCCCAGGCGCCAGGCGAAATTCTCGTTCATGGTCGCGCTGCCGTAGGGGCCGCGCACGCCGTCGGTGCCAAAATATATTCTGCTCATGGAGTAAAAAAGTGGTTCCGTGGCGCCGGCTTCAGATGGCGCCGTAAAATTCCCGGGTTGCGGCAATTTTTCGCGCCACGGCGCCGCCGACCAACAAGTCGCGCGCCGCCGCCACTCCTTCGCGAATCGAAGGGATGCGACCCACGACAAACATTCCCACGGCCGCGTTCAGGACCACGGTGTCGACCAGCCCTTTGGGTCCACGTCCCTCGAGTATCGCACCCACCGTGGCCAGATTCGCGGCAACATCGCCGCCGACCAGATCCGAAAATGGGGAGGCGGCCAACCCCAGATCCTCGGCCCGCCATTCGGCCTGAAGGTGGCGCAAACGACCAACGCCCTGAACCCGGTTGACCGTCGCCGTGGTCAGTTCGTCAATGCCCCGGGAATCCTCGATGATGCCATGGCCCACGAGACCCGCTCCCTGCCCCAGTTGCTCCAGGGCACCGGACATCTTGGCCACCAACGGCAGCGTAGCCACGCCAAGCAGGATATGCGCGGGACGACCGGGGTTGATGAGAGGCCCAAGAATATTGAACATCGACCGGCGCCCCTCCGCCGCCAGGGCTTTCCGCACGGGACCGATATGCTTGAAGGTCGGATGATAGTTCGGCGCGAAGAAGAACGCGTAGCCGAGCTCGATGAGAGCGGTCCTCGACTTGGTCGGTGACGCGGCCAGGTCGACCCCCAACGCAGCGAGGAGGTCGGCACTGCCGCACTTCGAGGTGATGCCCCGATTGCCGTGTTTCATTACCGGCACGCCCGCGCTGGCGAGCACCAGTACGACCAGACTCGAGATATTGAAACCTCCGGCGTGATCGCCGCCGGTCCCGACGATGTCGATAGCGCGGTCCGCCAAGTCTTCGACACCCGGATCGATCGCCCGCATCCGAAAGGCCTCGGCAAAACCGGCCAGTTCCTCCGGTGTTTCGCCTTTTTCCGATAGCGCGATCAGGAACGCCGCCTTTTCGCGGTCGCTCTCGGTCGCTGAACTCAGAATCCCCGCCGCCAACGTCACCTCTAATGCAGACAAATCCAGTCCGGAAGAAAGTTTGGAAGTGAGGCTTTCGAGGGCGGCCATAAAGCCGCCGAGAAGAATGATTTCCCGTGACGGCGGAAAGCATAAAACTCGACAGATTGCCGCCTTTCTGGGAGCAACTCCGCGTGAATTTTTCGCATTTGAAACTGATTCTCGGGACCTTCTGGTGCGCGGCAATGGTTCCAATCGCCTGTTGGGCCAATACCGAGATTTCGACCCAATCGCCAGCCCCCGCCCAACCGGTGGCGGAGTTGAGTGCCGGCAAAGCCGTGGTGCTTGGCCTCATTGAGGGCATAACGGAATTTTTGCCAATTTCCTCAACCGGTCATTTGATCATTGCCACCAAGGCAATGGGTCTCGAATCGGAACGCCAATTGGCCGACCGATCCGGCCAGTTGCTCTGGCACAAAAAACCGACCAAGGAAAATCCTACAGGGGTTCCTTTGACCATGAAGCTGGCGGCCGATACCTACACCGTTGTCATCCAAGTGGGGGCAATTGCAGCCGTCGTCCTGCTGTATTGGCAGCAGCTTTTGAGCATGCTCGTCGGTGTGGTCGGCCGCAGCAATTCAGGGGCCCGCCTGCTGCGCAACGTCGCCTTCGCCACCGTGCCAGTCGCGGTGATCGGACTCGCTTTGAACAATTGGATTACGGATCACATATTTTCCGTACCGGCGGTCATTGGCGCCCAAGCGGTCGGTGCCGGTTTGATGCTTTGGGCTGAGCACTGGAGGAAGAAGAACACCGGTATCGGCTATTCCCGCAACGATCCCTCCGACCTGACACCCGGCAGGGCGATCGGAATCGGGTTTGCGCAATGCGTCGCGCTTTGGCCCGGCACGAGTCGATCGATGGTCACGATCGTCGGTGGTTACCTTGCCGGCTTGAGCCCGGTGAAGGCGGCCGAATTCAGCTTTCTCGTTGGTTTACCGGTCTTGGCTGGTGCGGCCTTGCTGAAGGCGATCAAAAGCGGCGGCGCCATGATCGAGGTCTTTGGTTGGCAAAACCTGTTGCTGGGCGGAGTGGTTGCGGCGGTGTCGGCCGCGATCGCGGTCAAATTTCTGGTGACTTTCCTCTCTCGCAACGGTTTGGCATTCTTTGCCTACTACCGGTTGGTTCTGGCCACTATTTTGGCGGCCTCTTTGGTCTTATAGTGGCTAAAAACAGACCTGCGCTAAACATCTTGACGCGCTCTGCACCCGACCTCTACAAACCTACCCTTAACGCACTTTCCGTGAGTCGCTTTATCCGGCGTCCTGCTCTACCAAACCTTCTTTATGGCCAATCCGAAACGTAAACAATCCAAGCGCCGCAGCGCCAATCGTCGCGCCGCCAATGCATTTGTCGCTCCTGAATTCGCCAAGGACACTGATGGCGGCGTGTTTCGCCCGCATCGGGTGAATCCCAAGACCGGTATTTATCGCGGTCGCCAGGTGTTGAACGTCGAGGTCTAAAGTCGGTTTCGGCAATTTTTCCGCCATCAATTCCGAGACGGTCAGTCCCTCGCCTACCCAGGCCCGGATTGCGGTTGACGCTATGGGCGGCGATCTCGGACCGGGCGAGGTCGTGGCTGCCGTCCAGCTGGTGCTGGAGGAGAATCCCGACCCGATCGTGCTGGTGGGTAACCAGGCCGAGTTGGACCCCTTGTTGATCAAGGCCGGCCTAAAGGATGATCCCAAAGTCTCGGTGCTGCATGCTTCCGAAGTCATCACCATGGAGGACAAGCCGCTGCAGGCGCTAAAGCGCAAAAAGGATTCCTCGATGGTCCGGGCCATCGAGCTCGTCAAGAACGGCGAAGCCAGCGTCGGCATCAGTTGTGGCAATACCGGCGCATTGATGGCGGGCGGCACCCTGAGGCTGCGGATGATGAATGGAGTGGACCGTCCTGCCCTGGCCGCCGTGATCCCGCGCGCCGAAGGATATTTCATTTTGATCGATGCCGGCGCCAATCCTGAGGCCAAGCCGGAGAACCTCGTGCACAACGCGGTGCTCGGGGCCAATTACGCCAAGGTTATTCTGGGCTTGGAATCGCCCCGCGTCGGCCTGATCACGATCGGGACCGAGGAGGGCAAGGGCAACGCCCTGATTGCGGAAACGCACGAACAGCTGAAGAAGATCACCGCGGTGATCAACTATGTCGGACCAATCGAAGGGTTTCAGGTTTTCCGGAACACCGTGGATGTCGTCGTGTGCGATGGATTTGTTGGCAATACCTTGCTGAAGACTTGGGAATCACTTGCGAAGTTCATCACGACCATGCTCAAGGAGGAACTGCAGCAGAATCCGTGGCGTGTCGCGGGTGCGATCCTGGCCAAAGGCGCCTTCAATTCGCTGAAATCGCGGATGAATCCCGATCGCTACGGCGGCGCTCCACTCCTCGGTTTGCGGGGAAACTTGCTGAAAGCCCACGGGTCGAGCAACCGCCATGCGATTGCCAGTGCCATCCGAGCGGCCGGCAAGATTATCCGCCAGGATCTCTACCACCGCATCGAGAATGATATCGCCCGCGCCAACGAGCTCCGGCTGAATCCATCGCCCGACCAGGCGGCCAACTAACCCCACCCTATGGCTTCAGTCATTATCGCAGGAGTTGGCTCCTACGCCCCCAAACGCATTCTCACGAACGACGACCTGGCCAAGATGGTGGACACTTCGGATGAATGGATCCGCACCCGCTCCGGCATTCGCGAACGCCATATCGCCGCCGACGATGAAGCAACCTCGGACCTCGCGATCAATGCCGCCAAGGCCGCGCTCCTTGACGCCAGCGTCCAGGCCGAGGAAATCGATCTTCTGATTGTGGCCACCTGCACGCCCGATTATCCCCTGCCCGCCACGGCCTGCGTGGTGCAGCACAAGCTGGGGGTGCTGCCGCATGCGACCTGCTTCGACATTTCGGCTGCTTGCACCGGTTTTCTCTACGCCACGGAAATCGCCTACGGCCAGCTTCTGACCGGCCGCTACAAGTGCGCTTTGGTCATCGGGGCGGAAAAGCTCTCCTCGATCGTCGATTGGAAGGACCGGACCACCTGCGTGCTCTTTGGCGACGGAGCCGGCGCGGCCGTCTTGAAGAAGGTCGACCAAACCGGCATAGGCATCATCGGTTCCGACCTTGGCGCCGACGGCGAGATGATGGAGCTGCTGTATACGCCGGCCGGCGGCAGCCGCTGCCCGGCGTCTCCCCTGACGGTCGAAGCAGGCGGCCACTTCATCCACATGAAGGGCAAGGAAGTCTTTAAGAATGCCGTTCGCGTCATGGAGACGGTTGCACGTGAAATGGTGGAACAACATCACCTGACTTTTGACCAAATCAACCTGGTGATTCCCCATCAAGCCAACTACCGCATCATCGAGTCCCTGGCCGGCAGCCTGGGCGTGCCCTTGGAACGGATTTTTGTGAATCTCGACCGTTTTGGGAACACCTCGGCCGCCTCGATTCCTCTCGCTTTGGACGAAGCCCGTCGCAGCGGACGGATCAAACCCGGTGATTATACTTTGCTCGTCGCCTTCGGCGCTGGCTTGACCTACGGTTCCACTCTTATTCGATGGTAATTACCAGTCCCATGCGCCGCTTCTTCCACCTTTTGTCCCTGGCTGCAGTCTCGCTGCTCGCCTCCCTTCCCTCCCGGCTCGCAGCCGACCTGATTTGGACACCCCAAAGCGGCTGGCATGTCGAGGGCGGCGTCCTGGCTGGTCTCGGCGGAGAAGACGGTCGCAATGCCCTCGATTTGATGAACAAGGCCCGCGCCGCCGAGGAAGCTGGTCAGGAGCGAAGCGCTCTGAAACTCTACAGTGCGGTTTCCAAAAAATACCCTAATTCGGTGTTCGCCGCCGAGGCTTTGTACCGTGCCGGGAGCATCCGGGAAAAGCGGCGCCAGTACTACAAGGCCTTCGAGACCTACCAGCAGATGCTGGCCCGTTACCCGAATTCGGAGAAATTCAATCAAGTCATCGGTGAACAGTATCGCATCGCGAATCAACTCTTCGAAGGCAAACGCCCCCGGATTTGGGGCTTCATTCCGGGTTTCCGGAATCGCGAAAAATCAGTGGAGTATTTTGAGACGATCGTCCACACCGCGCCCTACAGCGATTATGCGCCGCTGTCGCTGATGAATGCCTCCCGGGGTTACAAGCAGATTGGCGAAAGTGAGGCGGCCATCGACGCCCTCGATCGCATGATCAACACCTATCCCCGCAACGTGCTGACGCCGGACGCCTACCTGAAGATCGCGCAGACCCACTCCTCGCTCGTGGACGGCCCGGCTTACGATCAAGCCTCCACCAAGGAAGCCATTACTTACTACGAGGATTACATGATCCTCTTCCCGGGCGACGCCGGTATGGTGTCGGCGGAAAAGGGCTTGGCGAACATGAAGAAAGTTCTCGCGCAGAGCAAAATCACGATGGCCGATTATTATTTCAAATATCGGCACAACTACAAAGCCGCGAAGGTATTTTATAACGAGGCCATCACCGTTTTTCCGGATTCCGACGTGGCGAAGCTCGCGCGCGAAAAGCTGGCGATCGTAGACGCCAAGCTGGAGCAGCAGTCCACGCTTCCGACCCCGAAACCGAAAGCGGTCAAACCGCCGGTTAAGAAACGCCTTTGGATCTTCTAAGGCGGTCCCTCGGTCTCGGTTCGATCGGGGTCGCTTCCACCAGCATGCCGTCTGCCCGAATCTTTTTCCCCCGGGTCCTTCCCGCCCTCCGATCCGGCTGGGTCCTAGCCCTGCTCGCCGGTTGCCTGCTCTTGTCCGGCTGCGCCAATTACCAACTGGGCACCGGAACAACGGCTAAGTTTGCCACGATCTATTTGGCGCCAGTCAAGGGCAAGACGGTCATTCCACAGGCCCAAGTCCTGGTGACGACCCAATTGCGCGAAGCGTTTATCCGGGACGGCCGGGTTCGCTTGGTGGACTCCGCAGACGCCGCCGATGCGGTGCTCGTGATCTCGCTGGTTGGCTACGATCGCACAGTGGCTGTTTCCCGCGCCGACGACACGGGTCTGGCGCGCCGCTTTGACCTGGCGCTCCAGGCTCAGGCCACATTGACGGACAACGTCCACAAGAAGACCTATTTTTCTGACCGACCGTTGAGCGCCAAACGAGGTGTCTTTACCGACAGCGGCTTGGTGCCGGCGGAATATGAGACGATGCCGTTGCTGGCGGAACAACTCGCGAGCGAAGCGGTGCACGCCGTGCTCGACGTTTGGTAACCTGCGGTCCAAGCGATTCGGGAAAAGTGGGTGGCCGGCCCGCCAAAGCGCTTAGGGATTGAGCCCGTCGCCTATCTTCGTCCTCCTTCTGGACGAGCTATGTCGAACCCGCCCATCCTCTCCCCTTCCCTGCTCGCCGGCGATCACGGACATCTCTCCGCTAGCGCCCAGACCGCTGCTCAGGCGGGAGCCACTTGGCTCCATCTTGACATCATGGACGGGCACTTCGTGCCCAACCTGTCGTTCGGTCCGGAGGTCCTGGCGGCCCTGCGTCGATCCGGGGCAAAACAGTTTTTCGACACCCATCTGATGCTTGACCAACCGGACCGCTACATCGAGGCGTTCGCGAAGGCCGGGGCCAATTTGATCAGTGTCCATGTCGAACCGGAATACGATCACGCCGCCACCCTGGCCCGCATTCGAAACCTCGGATGCCAGTGCGGCTTGGTACTGAACCCCGGAACTCCGGCCAAAGCAATCAAGCTCCTTTTGGACCAGGTTGACCTGATCCTGGTCATGACCGTGCAACCGGGTTTTGGCGGGCAACCGTTTCGGCGCGACATGTTGCCCAAGCTCATCCAAATCGACCAGTGGCGCCGCGAGCGCTCGCTGAAATTCCGCCTGGAAGTCGACGGAGGCATCGACTTGCTGACCGCCCTGGAGTGTCGCCAGGCCGGAGCCGACACGTTTGTGGCCGGCACCTCGTTTTTTCGCGCGGCCGATCCAGCGGGCTTTGTTCAGGCAATCGCCCGCCTGCCCTGATCAACGCATGGACTCGCGCCTCGGAAACTACCTGATCTCCGACGATGCGCACCGACTGGACGCAGGCGCCATTCACGCCTACCTGAGCCGTTCCTACTGGGCGGAAAATATTCCCCTGGCATTGGTCAGGCGATCGATCGACGAATCGTGGTGTGTCGGTGCCTATGTAGTGGACGTCGGAACCCAGGTCGGGTTGGTGCGGATCATCTCCGACTGCGCCACGTATGCCTACCTCTGCGACGTTTACGTCCTGGAGGAACATCGCGGCCAGGGTCTGGCTTCGGCGATGCTGGAATTTACCCAAAGACTTCCCCGATTTCAGGGCGTTCGAAGTTGGAACCTTAAGACCCAGGACGCCCATGGCCTTTATGAGAAGGTTGGGTTCAAGCGGGTTTCGAATCCTGGCGACTACATGACAATCCGGATTCCAGACGCCTACCGCGGCGATCAATCTCCGGCCGGGCCTTAGCTGCGTCCGCCCCGAGCGGTCTCGGCGGCGCGACGGTATTGCTCCCGGAAGTGGGCGGCGAGTTCGTTGGCGAGCTTGATCTCGTCGACTTTGTTTTTTGAACCGAGCGCCCGCTTGATCTCACGGCCGGCCTGTTCGTAACTGACCGCCGAAAGGTCCTGCAGGATCGCCAGCGCCGCCGTCCGATTCTGCGGGGTCGTGCCCGGCTGGTTGATTGTCTGCCAGGCCGTGGTAAGTTCGCGATGCGGGTCGAGGCACATGACGCGGATAATGAATGCCATTTCGCGAAAAATTCCGCCGGTCCACGCTTCGTGATAGATCAGCTGATCCTCCTGGGCGTACGGTCCGGCCTCGGGATCACTTCGCTGCGGCTGCCATTCCTGATGCGCATAATAGTCTCGGCGCACCGGCATGCGGCGCAAGGCATAGCGCTCAGGCCCGCCCGCCGTGCCGACCTTGAAATTCCAGAGTTTCTGTCCTTCCATCGAAAGCACGAACTCCATGAACGCCATGGCGGCCTCCTTGTGGTGCGCCCCGCGGAGCAGTCCGATGGGATCGACCGAGCTCACCGTGCCGCCGATCGGCGTCACATAACCGAGGCGCCCCGACCCGTCGCGGTGCTGCGCGGATTCCACCTGGGTTCGGCCGTAGAAATCGATGCACATTCCCACGGCGCAATTGCCGGCCGCCACGTCGATCGGCGGCTTCTGCGAGGTGTCGGTGAAATAGCGCGCATTGGCGCCGATCAGTTGAAGAATGCCAAGCCCGTCCAGCCAACCAGCGGCAATCGCCGGTGCTTCCACCGTGGCGGACTCCGCCCCGGCACGACCCGCGATGGCCGCGCGCACCCGGCGCTGCATCTGCTGCTGGATCACGTTTTCAAACGCCTTGGCGATTGAGCCGCTCTTGGTCGGGTCGCACAGCGCAACCTCGCCAAAATAGCGAGGGCTGGTCAGGTCGATCCATTGTTTCGGCGGCTCCGTCAGGCCCAGACGCTGAAGGGCATCGCGGTTGTAGATGATGCCATATGAGCTGAGCACACATCCAAACCAGCGGTCCTGCGGGTCGCGATATTCTTCACCCGCATAGCGGAGTGGGATGACCTCATCTTTGAACCAATCCGGATGCAGTTGCGGGAGGGTGGTGGAAATGAATCGGCCGGCGAGTGCCTGTTTGGCAAAATCGTAGGTTCCTCCGCCAAAAAAAATATCGATGCCGCAGCTGACATCGGAATTCAGAAAAGCCGCCCGCGCCTCCTTGGCCCGGGGCGAGGCGTCGGCGGGCAGCCGTCCGTTCTGCGAGGCCGCCTGCACTTCCATGCTCCACGGCTGATGGAGCTGCCCGGTCCAATGGTTTTGAAAGGCGGTCAGGTACTCACTCTCTAAAAATCGCGCAATTTCGCTGGTGCCACCCAGCACCCGCCAGTCAATCGCGACCGTTCGGCCCGTGCGGGCATGATACCACTGGCTGAACGCCCGGGAATATTCATAGCGGATCGCCTCGTTGTGCGGCGTCACGATGACCACCGTGTCGTCCGCGCTGGTGACCGTGGCCTGCTTTGGTCGCAGCAGGAACGGCAGTCCGACGACAGCCGCAAGCGCGATCAGCAGAAGCAGGCGTTTCATGGGCAGCAGGGATGCGGTCGCCGGGACATCGCTTACTCCAACAGCACCACGACATCCTCGGTCGCGACCGTGGCATAAAGGTCGCCCCGGGTTGCTCCGTCGACGAAACGCGGGTTGCGCTCGAAAATCTTCAGCTGGGTGGCGTTCCCCGTGATGAACTCATACTGGGCCACCTCGCCCAGGTAGATCGATTCACCGATGCGTCCTTTGACGTAGTTTTTCACCTGGATCCCATGGTGAAGTTCCCAGCATTCGGGGCGGATCGACACTGTCACAGAAGTCCCAATCGGAGGAATTCGGGACAAATCTCCGACAATCCCGTCAAAGAGTCCGATCGCGGTTTCCACTGAAACCTGGCCGTCGGGCCTGAGGGCGGTAATTTTTCCGGGAAGGAAGTCGGTTTCACCGATGAAGTTGGCGACCGTCTTTCTCGCGGGCCGCTTGTAGACTTCCCTAGGTGTGCCGACTTGGAGAATGTGCCCGCTTTCGAGGATGGCCATGCGGTCGGCGATTGACAACGCCTCCTTCTGGTCGTGAGTGACGTAAACCGTCGTCAGGTTGAATTCCTTGCAGACGCGGCGAATTTCCGTGCGCATCTCCAGTCGGAGTTTGGCGTCCAAGTTGGAAAGTGGTTCGTCCAGCAGCAGGCAGCGAGGTCGGATCACGAGCGCCCGGGCCACCGCCACGCGTTGCTGTTGTCCACCGGACAACTGGTTGGGCCGGCGATCGGCGTATTTTTCCATTCGGACGGATTCCAGCGCCTCTCCCACCCTTCGCTTAATTTCCGCTGAGCCCACCCGGCGTTCTTCCAGGCCAAAGGCGACATTTTCCGCTACCGTCATGTGTGGCCACAAGGCGTAGCTTTGAAACATCATGCCGGTGTTGCGGCGGTGCGGTTCGAGGCGCGTCACATCCTCGTCGCCAAACAGGATCTGGCCCTTTTCAGGAATGTAGAAACCCGCGAGGCTGCGCAACAGGGTGGTCTTCCCGCATCCGCTCGGGCCCAGCAGAAAGAATAGTTCACCGGGGTTGATGGTCAGGTCGAGGCCATGCAGGGCCACGATGTCGCCAAATTGTTTCGTCAGCTGCTTGACCTGGATGGAAATCATCGAAGGGGCACGCCCCGGTCCCGAGGCAATTGCGCCTCAGCGCTAAGTCAAAAAAATAAACCCCGGAGCACCCATTGTAACGGATTGCCTTGCGGGAAAAATCGCGTCTTTCATCAGGAATGCCCTCCCCCAAAGGCCCACCCGAGCTCAAGCATCTCGATCACATTTTGGTCACCCCCCGGGCGATCAAGCGCCGCATCGCCAACCTGGCGGAACAACTCAATCAGGAGTACTCCAACAAGGACATGATGGTCGTGGCGATCGTCAATGGCGCCCTGATCTTCACCGCGGACCTGCTGCGCTACCTGCGCACGCCCCTTCGTCTTGATTGCCTGCGGGCCTCCAGCTACCATTCGGGCACCAAAGCGGTCGGCGAACCCAGAATCGTTGATCAGATGAAACTCGACGTGCGCGGCCACAACGTGCTGCTCGTGGACGACATTCTCGATACGGGGAAGACACTGGCGGCCGTCGCGGGCATGATCCGGGCGAAAGGAGCCGCCACGGTCAAAACGTGCGTGCTGCTCGACAAGAAAGCCCGCCGGGCGGTGCCGTTCGAGGCCGACTATGTCGGCTTCGCCATTCCCGACGAATTTGTCGTCGGCTACGGCCTGGACTTCAACGAGCGCTACCGAAACCTGCCGTGCATCGGAGTATTGAAGCCGAAATACTACGCGGGCACCTGAGCCGAAATTGGCGGAGGGAGAGAGATTCGAACTCTCGGTAACGTTTTAGCGCTACGCATCTTTAGCAAAGATGTGCCTTAAACCACTCGGCCATCCCTCCAGTACTAAGATCGCTCAGCAAACAACCGACCGGTGAAAGTTCAAGGGCTTTTTGTGCATGGCTAGACTTCCTTCCCTTCCTTGGATCATCGATTTCCACAACCTGACGGTCGTGCGAGCGGATGTCCCGGTCCTGAGCGGCTTCAGCCTGCAAGTGAAACCCGGAGAACCTTTGGTTATCCTCGGTCCCAATGGCTCCGGGAAATCCACGCTGGTCAAGCTGATCACCTGTGAGCTCTATCCGCAAACCGGTATTGAGGGTTCGCGATTCCGACTCTTCGGTCTAGATCGCTGGGGGATCGAGGACCTGCGGCGGCGCCTGGGCATCGTCGCCCTCGATATGCTGCAAAATCTCTCCCACGAAGTGACACCACGCCAGGTGACAGCCATCGACATGGTGCTTTCGGGATTTTTCAACAGCCTGGGGCTTTGGCCCCATCATCACGTCAACGCGCAGCAGCGTCGCCGAGCGAAGCAAATTCTCCGCTTTCTCGAGATCCACCACCTCGCAGACCGTCCCCTCTCCGCCATGTCTTCCGGCGAACAGCGCCGGGCGTTGATCGGGCGCGCCCTGGTGCACGATCCCGAAGCGCTCATCCTTGACGAACCATCCAACAGCCTCGACCCGGGAGCCGTCCACGAGTTTCACGGAATTCTGCGGAAGTTGCTGAGGTCCGGCAAAAGCCTGGTGCTGGTGACCCATCAAGTCGCCGACATCCTGCCGGAGATCGATCGCGTCATTTTGATGAAGCAGGGCCGCATCGTCGCCGACGGGCCAAAACGCCAGGTCCTCTCGTCCGCTTCGCTGTCGCGCCTCTTTGGGCGGCGGTTGCGGTTGATCCGTCTGGGAGCCAACTACGAGTTGGTTCGCGCCTAGGCGAACAGGCCCTTCAAATCGGCATTTTCAGGGGCCGTCGCGCCAGCGGCAGAAAGTACAATCATTTCCGTGTGCACTGAGACCTGACCGGGTTTCAGTGTGAGGACCGGTCCCATGGTTTCCATCTCCACCATGAAATTCTCGGGGCCAACGTAGAGCGCCAGATTTGTACCCAAGGGGTAATTTCCGCCCGGTTCGTACTGGGTCTGGATCGCAAAAGTGACTCCGCGTTCGGGATCGTGCATCGCCACCACGCCGGCATCGGCCTTCACCATGCGCTTGTTTTCCCGGCCCGAG
>Ga0302322_100003808_pt1 | contig 13037 bp, 10 predicted proteins | sample Fen_T0_2_FD_203757 | JGI IMG/M metagenome (GOLD analysis project Ga0302322, IMG submission 203757) | Peat permafrost microbial communities from Stordalen Mire near Abisko, Sweden - Fen_T0_2 | ecosystem: Environmental > Terrestrial > Soil > Wetlands > Permafrost | place: Sweden: Abisko...
TTCTTATCACATATCCTGATTTATTGTTTGAGGGTAGAAGCCCGTCGGCAATTGAAAATGATACCGCCCTTAGATGATCCGCTATCACCCTCATTGCTATATCCCATTTTTCATTCTTTCCGTATGCCTTGCCGGTTATTACAGAGATCTCACCGATGATCGACTGGAAAATATCTGTATCATAATTTGATTTTTTCCCCTGCACTACCATGCAGAGCCTTTCAAATCCCATACCTGTATCAACATGCCTCGCCGGCAACAGTTCAAGAGTTCCGTTTGCCTTGCGGTTATACTGTATAAATACAAGATTCCATATTTCTATAACCTGCGGATGGCTTTTATTGACAAGCAGATGTCCCGGCGTTTTCTTTCTTTCTGCCTCATCCCTCATGTCGACATGGATCTCAGAGCAGGGGCCGCAGGGGCCGGTCTCACCCATCTCCCAGAAGTTATCCTTCCTGGAAAACGGAAGTATCCTGTTCGTTGTATCTGAAAAGCAATTTTGCCAGTGTTCCAGGGATTCAAAATCCTGGGAAACATTCTCTTCGGCATTTCCTTCAAAAATCGTTGCATAAAGGCGATCTTCGGGAATTGACAGATCCTTAGTAAGAAATTCCCAGGCCCATTCAATTGCCTCCTTTTTGAAATAGTCGCCGAACGACCAGTTCCCAAGCATCTCGAACATGGTATGATGATAGGTGTCGTGGCCAACCTCTTCAAGATCATTGTGCTTTCCCGAGACTCTGAGACACTTCTGTGAGTTTGCGATCCTCGGACTTTTTACCGGCTGGTTCCCGAGAAATATATCCTTGAACTGATTCATGCCTGCATTTGTGAACATAAGGGTCGGGTCATTCTTCACAACCATGCTCGCCGAAGCCACTATTTCATGTCCCTTTGACCTGAAAAAATCAAAAAATCGTTCCCTTAGTTCGTTGGAATTCATAATAATTATCATTGTATTAATTAAATAACTTCATTTTTGGGTTTGTAAAATTAATTTATTTATTTAGATTTGTCAGTTGAGCCTTTATAAAAACTGACATAACTGCCATTGAAATTTAAAGGAAAATATATCCTCGACCATTCTGATTTGCAATACAAACTTGTCAGACTGCCATGGAAGCATAAGATACTGAGAGGTCTGTTATGGATTTCCATGTCAGGAATTATTTCACTTGGTTACATATCTTTTTTTCAGAATAAATTCGGTTCACCGAAGGAAAAGATGCTCCAGCAGCAGATCGAGCATATGAAGCTGAATTATTCAATCCTCGACAGAAAATTCTCAGACGCCTTCAAAACCATACACTCCCTGGAGCAATCGGATGATATCCGATACAGGCCAATACTCAACATGGATTCGATCCCTTCATCATTCAGAAATCCGGGCTATGGTGGTGTCGACAGGTACAAGGAATTCAGTTCACTTGAAAATGCAGCTATCGTTGTCTCCTCTCATCAGAAGCTCGATCTGGTTCTTAATATGTCAAAGATTCAGGAAGAGTCGTACAAGGCAATTACTGACAGAAGAGATGAATGGATCAATGAATTTAATCATATTCCGAGAATAAGCCCTGTGGATGTTGAATACCCGCTTGGTGACGGCTTAAAGCTTCGTGAGGTTCATCCTGTATGGGGCGTGCCAAAATGGCATTTCGGCCAGGATATTGATTGCCCTTACGGGACTAATGTATATGCAACAGGAGATGGCAAGGTGATAACAGCAGCATACAATTCAACAAACGGTTTCGGAAACTATATAGTTATTGATCATAGCTATGGCTTTCAGTCTGTTTACGGGCACCTTAGCAAAATAGAAGTTTCAGAGGGAATGAATGTTAAACGTGGCGACCTGATAGCTCTCAGCGGAAACTCAGGAACCTCAACAGGTCCGCACCTGCATTACCAGGTTGACCTGTACGGAACACACCAGAATCCCCTGTACTTCTTCTCCAACGATCTCACTCATGATGAATATCTGAAGATGATCACAGCTCTCAGCACCCGGACAAAGTTCCGGTAGGAGCCATACATAAAAATTATTCCATACTAAGTTAATTTACCCCCTTCCCAGCCTTCCCCCAGGGGGGAAGGAGATGTTTCGACATTGCCCCCTTGGGGGAAAATGAAAGGGGGTAAACATCTTAAAATTGAGATCCACTTAGGCATTTGTTTTAATTAATTTTCTTTTGAATTGTTTATCTTTACGGCATTATGGCAAGATCAAAATATAAGTTTAACCCTGAGTCGCTGAGCTTCGACAGGATAAGGCTCCGTTCCAGTGACATCCTGCTGCGGTTTCTTGCCTATCTTGTTGGATCCATTATTGTGGCACTTATATACTGGGTTATACTTGCTGCATTCTTCGATTCTCCAAAGGAGAAAGCCCTGAAGCGCGAGATCGAGCAACTCGCAGTCCAGTACGAAATGGTTAACAAGGAGATGGATAATGTCGATAAAATTCTCGGTCATCTCAAGGAGACCGACGATAATCTTTACAGGACAATATTTGAGGCAGAACCAATACCTGCTTCCCTTCGTGAGGGTGGAATTGGAGGTATTAACCGCTATAAGGAACTTGAAGGGTTTGATAATTCAAACATGGTTATTGAGACCGCCAAAAAACTTGACGGCATACGGAAAAAGATATATGTACAGTCGAAATCTTTCGACGACCTGATATTGATGGCAAAGAATAAGGAGGAGATGCTTAGCTGCCTACCTGCCATTCAGCCGATATCAAATAAAGACCTTACAAGAACTGCGTCGGGCTGGGGCTGGAGGGTACACCCTATATATAAAATTGTCAAGTTCCATTATGGTATAGATTTTACTGCACCCCAGGGAACGGATATATATGTTACAGGTGACGGTGTGGTTGAAAGCATTATTTCAGGTAAAAGGGGATACGGCAACCATATTATAGTAAATCATGGATTCGGCTACAAGACCCTTTATGCACACCTTCTCAGCTTCAATGTCAGAGTCGGACAGAAGGTAAAACGTGGAGAGGTGATAGGTTTTGTAGGCAGTACCGGTGCATCGCTTGCCCCTCATCTTCATTATGAGGTTGAGATCAACGGAGAGAAGGTGGATCCGATAAACTTCTTCTTCAACGATCTCACATCCGAAGGCTATGAAAGGATTGTTGAGATAGCCTCAAGAACGGGTCAGTCATTCGACTAGTACCCGAATCTATTTAATTATGAAACTCAGTATCCTGTTCCCGCGGGCAGGCTGGATTATCCTGTTGCCTATTGCTATTGGTGATGATTCAAATATATAATCAAGATTCTTTTTGAAGATGATTTCGCCTGTCGACCCTTCAACGAGGAAGATATTCCCGGCAACATCAGAAAAATATATATAGGCATTTCCCTCTTTATCGTACAATGCAATTGGCGATACCCAGCTGTAGGCCTTCAGCTTGATCTCATACTTAAGGCTTCCATCAGAATCGTTAAGACAAACAAATGATCCTCCTCCGAATGCGGTAGTCCTTGCAAATGATGTCCATACAAGGCCATTTGCCTTTTTGACCCCGACAACAGGAGTGCAGAGCATACCGCCATTATCTGTCCTGGGAACTGTCAGTGAATAGCAGTCACAACCATATTCCCATATCATCTGGCCCGTAAATCCGTTTAATTTTCTAATATGCGCCTTTCCTTTTGATCCCTGGAGATCAACTTCATGTCCTACATAAACATAGGGTGTGTCATTTTCGATATTTACAACGGGCGATCCGTCTGTGTCGTCGGTATTGAAGAAATGCCATCGTGGCTTCATTGTACGGAGATCCAGACAAAAAACATTGCCCGAATTATCTGTTATATAGCCAAGGTATTTGTAAACTGTGGGGCTCGATTCGGTTCCGAGCTTAGGATGCTCAGGAAATCTATAGCGGTACTGTTCGGTTGAATCAAGTTTCTTCTCATCAAGAAGCCCGCGGTAGATCACACCTGATTCGGTTGCCCAGACAAATGCTTCGGACTTTATATCAATAAGAGGTGTTCCATCGCTTGCGCCCCATCCCCTGAGTGCAAATGATGAGGGCATTGGCTCGGTATGCAGAAGCTTCCTCGTTTTAAGGTTAAATATCCTCCATGCAAATATTCCCCTGTTCTGAATTCCCTGTCCCACAAGCAGGAAGTTCTTATTCGGACTGTCAATTGCCGGAGTGCCCTTGACCGGGTTATTTATTATTATAGGATCCCTTGTTTTCTTCCCCGTATTGAATTCGATAAAGTATATTTTGCCGGCAAGAGAAACCTGAACGATCTCCGTAAGGGTTGTGTCTTTTTTAATGTATGCAGGATTCAGTCCGGGAAGATCCTTAAGCTCCTCTTTCTTCCAGTTTATAACAAGAGGCTGTCCAGTCCATCCCGCTCCTCCGCCCCATACGCCATAATCTCCGTTTGTTGTATCGCTGCCTGTTGTAAAGAACCAGTCACTGACAATTTCCGTGGGTTTGCAACTCAGATAGCCTCTGGTTGGAGAGTTACGCTGATTGCTTCCCCTGTATGTATAAATAGCCGAACTATCTTCGACACCGGTGAAAAATGTAAGTGAGTCATACGATCTTATATATTGGGTTTTCGGCTCGAACTTAAAGCTTGAATCAATTACAGGTTTTATTTCCTTCCCGACAGGGATAATTGTATCGTTTTTTGGAACTGGCGGATTTGTCTGAGATGATGCCTGACCGCATCTGGTCAGACATATTAAATTCAGTAATGTAAAAGCTAACAGCCGGGTTACAGACCTGTATCTTATCATCATTTTTAGAAATTAAGCCACAAATGTAACCTTTTCTCCTTATTCACGCTGATACTGAGAAGGAAGAAGGATTGATTTCAACGCTGAAAATAATTATCTTTGTTTTCCGGTGACAGACAGACCGGGTCAGAAATAAATTCTTGCTATGCCATATAAGGAAAGAGAGGTTGAGAAACTTTTTTATTCAATAGGGGAGGTCTCTGAAATTCTTGGTGTCCCTGTATCAACAGTCCGTTTCTGGGAGAATGAGTTTGATATACTGAAGCCGAGGAAGAACAAAAAGGGCAACCGGCTCTTTATGCCCGAAGATCTCAGAAACTTAAAGATCATACATAACCTTGTAAAAGAGAGGGGTATGACACTCGCCGGTGCAAAGAAATATCTTACATCAAAAGGGGATGAGACTGAGTATAAATATGATATCAGGGAATCTCTTTTGAATATAAAAGGGCTTCTTAAGGAAATTCACGACAACATCGGATAAATATGAAGATAAGCATAAAGGAGATTTGTTCATTCCTCGATAAAGCAATCCCTCTTTCATACCAGGCCAGTTACGATAATTCAGGACTGCAGATTTTCTCAGGCGATGAGGAGACCGGATCTGCTCTTCTTGCAGTTGACATTACAGAGGAGGTTCTTGAAGAGGCTGTCTCGCTTGGTTGTGGTCTTATAATAACACATCATCCGCTTATCTTCTTCCCGGTTAAGACAATAACAGGAAAAAGTCATACCGAAAGGATAATTATAAACGCGATAAAAAATAATATTTCAGTCTATTCGGCTCATACAAATCTCGATTCGGCTCCTGATGGCGTGAGCTGGAAGATGGCTGAAAAGCTCGCCTTACTAAACGTGAGGGTTCTTGCACCTATGAAGAACAGGCTTATGAAGCTTGTTACCTGGGTCCCGGGCAGTCATATTGAAAAAGTGAGGGATGCAGTTTTTTCAGCCGGTGCAGGGGTTATCGGGAACTATGACAGATGCAGCTTCAACGCCTCAGGATATGGAACTTTCAGGGGAAACGAAGAGACTAATCCCTTTGCTGGTGAAAAGGGCAGGGAGCATCACGAGGATGAGATAAGATTTGAGACTGTACTTCAGTCGCAGATGAAGAGTGAGGTTTTAAAAGCGCTGCTTGCTTCTCATCCTTATGAGGAGCCGGCTTACGACTTCTTTATGCTTGAGAATGAATTCAGCGGCGCAGGAGAGGGTTGTGTCGGCGAACTCGAAAATGAAATGGCAGAGCTTGATTTTCTTCTAAAACTATCCGAAGTTTTCGGGGCAAAAGGAATAAGGTACTCACCTCTTCGCAACAGGAGCATAAAAAGGGTGGCGATGTGCGGCGGAGCAGGATCATCGTATACAGGTGATGCCATCCGCAGCGGAGCAGATGTTTATATAACCGGTGATGTCAAATATCACGAATTTGGCAACGCTGCAGGTGATATCCTGCTGGCTGATATTGGCCATTTTGAGAGCGAAAAATATTCAACTGAAATAATTTACGATTTAATTATCAAAAAATTCCCTACATTTGCACTCCGGTTTTCAGAAAGAAATACAAATCCGATAAATTATCTTTAAACGATGGAAAAAGTTAAATCGCACGATTCTGAAATTTCAGTTGAGGAGAGACTCAGGGCACTGTTCAGTCTGCAGCTTGTCGATTCAGAAATAGACAAGATCAAAACGCTCAGGGGAGAATTGCCGCTGGAAGTTCAGGACCTTGAAGATGAGATCGCCGGACTTGAAACAAGACTTGGTAATCTCAGGGATGAGGTTGGGAATCTTGATAAAGCGATCTCAAAGAAGAATAATGAGATAACAGAATCAGAGAATCTGATCAAGAAATACGAAGATCAGCAGAAGAATGTCAGGAACAACAGGGAATTTGATTCTCTTTCAAAAGAGATCGAATACCAGAATCTTGAAATAGAGCTCTGCAACAAAAAGATCAAGGAGTTCAATGTTCAGGTTGATGATAAGAAATTACTTATAGCTGAATCAGAAGCTACTCTTGCCGACCGTCAGTCGGACCTTGACAATAAGAAATCAGAGCTTGAAGAGATCATCTCCGATACACAGAAAGAGGAGGAAGGCCTTTACAAGAAATCAGACAAGATATCTAATCTCATCGAGGACAGGCTTCTTACAGCTTATAAGAGGATAAGATCTAATGCAAGAAACGGTCTTGCAGTTGTTTCTATCCAGCGTGATGCATGCGGCGGGTGCTTCAACCAGATTCCACCTCAGCGCCAGCTCGATATCAAATCGAGGAAGAAGATAATCGTTTGCGAATATTGCGGACGCATACTTGTAGACGACGAGATCATTCAGGACAGTCACCTGTAAAAGATAAATGCTTCAATGAGGCTGAACTGAGAGGTTCAGCCTTTTTTATTAAATTTGATCTATGAAAAATGATGATTTCAGATTGCTTGTTTCGGAAGGAATCCCTGAGGTTCTTCCGGCAGTAAAACAATATGACCCCAATGTGAATCACGCTCCGAAGAGGAAGGATATTCTGTCGGCTGAAGAAAAAAAACTTGCACTCAGGAATGCCCTGAGGTATTTCCCCTCAGGATTCCACAAGACTCTGGCTGCAGAATTTGCAGCGGAACTCAGGGATTATGGAAGAATATATATGTACAGGTTTATGCCTGACTATGAAATTAAAGCCCGGCATTTGGATGAATTCCCGCACAGATCGCGGAAAGCTGCTGCAATAATGCTTATGATAAGCAATAACCTGAACAGGTCTGTTGCCCAGCATCCCGAAGAGCTTATAACCTACGGAGGAAATGGCGCTGTATTTCAGAACTGGGCACAGTACCGGCTCACAATGAAATATCTTTCGGAGATGACAGACACCCAGACACTTGTTGTCTATTCAGGTCACCCGCTTGGACTTTTCCCTTCACGCGAAGATGCTCCACGTGTGATAGTAACAAACGGAATGGTCATTCCAAACTACTCATCGCAGGATCACTGGGAGAAATTCAATGCTCTGGGTGTTTCACAGTATGGGCAGATGACTGCAGGCTCCTACATGTATATAGGCCCGCAGGGAATAGTTCACGGAACAACGATCACCATACTGAATGCCGGGAGGAAAATATCCTCTATGTCGGGGGAAAATGAAATTAAGCTTTTCGTTTCATCTGGTCTGGGAGGAATGTCGGGCGCCCAGCCCAAAGCAGCAAAGATCTCGGGTTGCATATCCGTAATTGCTGAGGTAAACCCTAAGGCAATAAAAACGAGGCATTCGCAGGGATGGGTCGATGAGGTTATTTCTGACAGGGAGATCCTTACAAAAAGGATAATCAAGGCAAAGAATTCAAATGAACCTGTGTCGATAGCGTACCAGGGAAATATAGTTGAGCTATGGGAAGATCTATATGAAAAGGGCATTAAGGTTGACCTGGGTTCAGACCAGACATCGCTCCATAATCCATGGGCCGGAGGATATTACCCGGCCGGGCTGACTTTCGAGGAATCAAACAGGATGATGTCGGCCGATCCTGAAAAGTTCAGGGAGCATGTTAAGAGATCACTCAGGCGCCAGGTTGATGCCATCAACAAACACACTGAAAAGGGCACATATTTCTTCGATTACGGAAATGCATTCCTGCTTGAGGCTTCAAGGGCAGGAGCAGATATTCTGAACGAAAGCGGCGAGTTCAGATACCCTTCATATGTCCAGGACATTATGGGACCTATGTGCTTTGATTACGGATTCGGACCTTTCAGATGGGTATGCTGTTCAAATGATCCTGCCGACCTAGCAACGACCGACAACATCGCAGCATCAACACTTGAATCGTTGATGAAAAGCGCTCCAGTGGAGATATGGCAGCAGTTCACTGATAATATTCACTGGATACGGGAAGCTGAAAAAAACAGGCTTGTTGTAGGATCCCAGGCAAGGATACTTTATGCCGACGCAGAAGGACGGATCGCTATTGCAAAAGCATTCAACGATGCTATTGCTTCAGGTTCGATAAAGGCACCCGTAGTTATTGGCCGCGATCATCACGACGTTTCGGGGACTGATTCCCCGTTCAGGGAAACTTCAAATATTTACGATGGCTCTAAATTTACTGCCGACATGGCTGTCCAGAATGTAATAGGCGATTCGTTCAGGGGCGCCACATGGGTCTCTCTTCATAACGGAGGCGGAGTCGGATGGGGTGAGGTAATTAATGGCGGATTCGGAATGGTTCTCGATGGAAAGGCCACCACAGAAGAGAATCTGCGTCTGATGCTGGGCTGGGATGTGAATAATGGAATAGCACGGCGCTCCTGGGCCAGGAACGAAGGAGCAATTTTTGCAATTAAAAGGGAGATGGAGCGTACGCCTGAACTTAAGGTCACACTTCCGAATCTGGTAGACGATAATATAATTGAAAAGACATTTTCTTAGTTACCCAGAGGTCAATAGAGGAATTGCTCTGTGTAACTCTGTGGTTCTCAGTGTCACTCTTTGTTACTGATTTTAGAATTCCCCGGTTTTCAGCATAACAAGCATACAGTCCTGTACTACTTCAATACCATTGAAGAGAGCCATTTCTGCGAGTTCCTGGTTCCGGGTACCCGGATTGAAGATAATCCTTTTTGGATCCAGTGAGAGTATAGTTTCATAATACTCCTCCTGTGATGCAGCATTCAGATAGATGGAAATTGTATGCAGTTCCGGCATTTCTGCCGGAATACTCTTTTGTATGTTAATGTTACCTGAAATATATTCCCTCCTTCCAACGGCAATAACAGGGATGTTCCTGGATATGAGGCTCACTACAGCTTCATATGAGGCACGCTCAGGATTTGGACTTGCACCAAGCACGAGTGTAACCTTTTTTGAAGGATCCATATCTTCTGAAGGGATATTTACTTCTGATCTTTAATAAGCAGGACTGAAGCGATCGCAACCACTCCCTCGCCGCGGCCTGTGAATCCCATCTTCTCGGTTGTGGTTGCCTTAACTGATACGGCATCAGTCTCTATTTTCAGCACTGAGGAGATGATCTTTTTCATTTCGGGGATGAATGCGGAGATTTTGGGATCTTCCAGACAAACTGTACTGTCTGTATTAATAACCCTGTATCCTTTTTCGCTTATAATAAGGTATGTACGGTCGAGCAGGATCTTACTGCCGATATTCCTGTATTGCATATCAGTATCGGGAAAGTAGTGACCTATATCGCTTAATCCGGCTGCACCAAGCAGAGCGTCACATAATGCATGAAGCAGGACATCTCCGTCGGAATGTGCAATACAGCCTTTGTCAGATGGGATTTTTACGCCTCCAAGCCATAGGTCATGACCTTTCTCCAGCCTGTGAAAATCAATGCCTTGTCCGGTTCTTAAATTCATCCCCTTTTCACATTCCTGAGAGCGTTGAAATCAAAGGATAGTGAGAATCTCAGTGTATGAGCAAGAGGATTGTTCTGGGATACAGGCATCAGGTATGAAAGTTCGAGAGAGAATACATGCATTCTGAAACCGGCTCCGGCTGTAAAATATTTCCTGTTCCCTTTCATCTGGCTCTCATTGAAATAGCCGCATCTCAATGCAAACTGGTTGTTATACCAGTATTCAAGGCCAATAGATTCTGTGATCTCTTTCATCTCCTCGCTGAATCCTCCCGGAGCATCGTAGAAAGACTGGAAAATAGCTACAGGAACTGATACGTTTGGATCTTTTCCCTTCTTAATAACACTCTTGGCAGTTGTAACTATCACACCTCCTGATGTTGTATCTCCTACATTGTAATAGATAGGAGGCGTAGGTACGAGAAGCTTATTAAGATCCAGGGTAAGTGTAAGAGTATTGAAATTATCAAGTTTAACTGTACCGGATGCACCAATCCTGAGGTTCATAGGAATGAAATCAGGGGTTTTTGATTCGGTATATGTCATTTTGGAACCGATATTCGAGAAATTCACACCAGCGGCGAAAATTCCATCCTTGCCGCCAAGCTTAAAGTCCGTCTTGTAATAACCTCCCATATCTGCCGCAAAAGAGGTACCCGGTTTTGTAGCTGTTCCTCCGGAATATGTGTTGCCGGTAAGGTTTGAATATATGAATCTAAACGCAATTCCACCGGAGAAGTGCTCTGAGAAGAGGCGTGAATATCCGAGATCAAAAGCGAACTCGGTTGGTTTGAAATTACGCTCAAGGTTTCCGAAATCATCCGTGAATGGAATATCTCCGAGAGAAGAATAAAGCAGGCTTCCGCTTACAACCTGTTTCGTGTCAATTCTTTTATAACCTGCGAGATAAGCGATATTTATATCCGGAACAAGCGATCTCAGCCACGGAGAATATGAGATGCCGACCCCACCTTTACCATCAATAAATGCATATTTTGCGAGATTCCAGTGCTGACTGTATACATCAGGAGATGTAGCAACTCCTGCATCGCCCATACCTCCGGCCCTTGAATCGGGTGCAATAGTGAGGAATGGAACCACAGTCTGGATTGCATTCAGCTCGCCTGAACCTGACTGGGAATACAGACTTGCATTTCCGCAGAAAGCAAGCATAAGTAATAGTAAAGCAGATATCTTGTTATTCATCATGAAATTGGTCTCTCATAGGTTTTGCAAATATATAACTATTTTAATGCGATATTATTGTTAATGAGTCATAAAATAATCATTCTGCCGTTCGCTTTTGCTGTTTCTCCACCCGATGTAGTAATAGTTACGGTATAGGGATATATTCCCCGGCCGCATCTTTTCCCTCCGTATCCTGTGCCGTCCCAGATTACAGGCTGCAGCCTGTAACCAGTCGATGGCATCGAGGTTTCAATAATCTTCACGGCCCTTCCGCTCATATCGTAAATATATACCCTTACATTAAGATTCTCATCAGGCCTGTTATGTTCAGCTGTAATTTTTGTCTTATCTGTGAAGGGGTTCGGGAAGTTGATAAGATTATTTATTATGAATCCTCCGTTTGTTCTTACAACAAATTTGAGCTCAGCCTCTGATGAATTATTATAATTATCCCAGGCCTTGAGAGTAATTGAGTGATCACCTCCTGTCAGATCAGTAAGCGGATAAACCACATTTCCCTTTGTGAAATTGTTCAGCTCAGTTTCGAAATAATTATTCAGAACGAATGATTTGTTGCGGTCGTTATCGATATATGCCGTGAGATCATGACCGATCCCGGAACCAGTCGTATTTATTCCGCCACTGTCCTCAATAACAGCCAGAAGAAGAGGATTATTGTCGCATATTCCGCCATCCCTGAATAGTGTGTCATTCAGATAGAGCTTAATTACAGGACCGGTTTCATCTGCCATGTTCCCATTGCTGAATCCACCAACAACAACCTCATAATAGCTTCCTCCCATATCATTTGTTCGCAGGTTCGCATAGTAGCTAATCTTGCCATTCCCGAACGAGTAATCAATATCCTTCGGCACTATGAAGCTGAAGCTGAACCGGCCTCCCGCTGCCTGTGCTTTTCCGGAGAAGAGAATATTGTTGCGAAGCTCAAACTCCATAACCTGACCGCCATCATTTGCAAGTGTCTTTACTTTAACCGATTTGTCAAAGACAGTCGGGGTTACAAGGCCATTGAAGCCCGACATTATGGCGCCCTGGTTGTCGACAATATGGCCCGATATCTTAACGAAAGAAAGTGCTTTCAGACTGTCGTGAGGTTGCGAGACTGACACCCCATTTATGGAATCGGTTACAACCTTTCCATGCCAGGGATAATCGAGTCGCAGAGCGGGATCTCCAAGCAGGAGGAAGTTTCTTTTATTCATGCCGTCACCGGAATTGAGTTTTGCCAGCCTGATGATATCCCCGAGCCGGTATGCACTTCCGTCGGTATCTCTTGCAAAAGCATAGTAAAGTATATTCCTGTTAAGGGTATAATTAGGTGCTGAATAGACGACCCTGGTAGTTGTCATAAGGGCAATGCCTCCTCCGTCGCGATTAAGGATAACCATCTCTCCGGCAGAGGTTTTGCCTGTTATTTCATTATTTATCGGGCTTATTTCAATATCATCAAACCTGCTGAATTCGCATGTTGCTGTGACAAAAAGGGGAAGCTTGGAACCGTTTCTCCATGAGTTTATATCCTCAGTTTTGACAACCCTTTCATGGGCAAGTCCTATCTCGTTTCCATGGCCGAGGTAATCGAAGATGAGGCAACCGGAATTTATCCTGTCATTTATTGCCTTTTCAACATCGGGATAAGACTGGCCGTTAACTGTTGTTACCTGTTTGAAC
>Ga0302322_100003812_pt1 | contig 13029 bp, 10 predicted proteins | sample Fen_T0_2_FD_203757 | JGI IMG/M metagenome (GOLD analysis project Ga0302322, IMG submission 203757) | Peat permafrost microbial communities from Stordalen Mire near Abisko, Sweden - Fen_T0_2 | ecosystem: Environmental > Terrestrial > Soil > Wetlands > Permafrost | place: Sweden: Abisko...
GCCGGCAAGGGCGGCGTGATCAAGCGCATCACCCAGCGCCTGAACCCGCGCGTGTGCCGCACCGTGGCCCTGCCGGCGCCCAACGACCGCGAGCGCACGCAGTGGTACTTCCAGCGCTACGTGCCGCACCTGCCGGCCGCCGGCGAGATGGTGCTGTTTGACCGCAGCTGGTACAACCGCGCCGGCGTCGAGCGGGTGATGGGCTTTTGCACCGAGGACGACGTCGAGGAGTTCTTCCGCTCGGTGCCCGAGTTCGAACGCATGCTGGTGCGCTCGGGCATCGTGCTGATCAAGTACTGGTTCTCGATCACCGACGACGAGCAGCACCTGCGCTTTCTGGGCCGCATCCACGACCCGCTCAAGCAGTGGAAGCTGAGCCCGATGGACCTGGAAAGCCGCCGCCGCTGGGAGGACTACACCAAGGCCAAGGAGGCGATGCTGGAGCGCACCCACATCGCCGAGGCACCGTGGTGGGTGGTGCAGGCGGTGGACAAGAAGCGGGCGCGGCTGAACTGCATCGCCCACCTGCTGGCGCAGTTTGACTACCAGGAGATCGCACGCCCCGGCATCGAGCTGCCCGCACGCGAGCGCCACGAGGACTACCTGCGCCAGCCGGTGCCCGACACGATGGTGGTGCCCGAGCGGTACTGACCCAGCACCCACGCGCCCTCGGGCGCCAGGGCCACGGTGCCTACTTCAACGGGATTGGCGTGGCAGCGTCCACCGCCACGGCGGTGACGCTGTTCTTGGGCGAGCCGTCGATCAACCGGTCCGAGTAGGTGAGGTAGACCAGGGCGTTGCGCTTCTTGTCGACGATGCGCACGATGCGCAGCTTCTTGAACAGGATCGACAGCCGCTCGCTGAACACCTCTTCCTGCTGCGGCAACGGCTTGGCAAAGCTGATCGCGCCCACCTGGCGGCAGGCGATCGAGGCCTCGGCCTTGTCCTCGGCCAGGCCGATGGCGCCTTTGATGCCGCCAGTCTTGGCGCGTGAGATGAAGCAGGTGACGCCGGCCACCTTGGGGTCGTCGTAGGCCTCGACCACGATCTTGTGGTCGGGGCCGATCAGCTTGAAGGCCGTGTCCACGTCGCCCAGCACCTCGGCCCGGGCGCCAGCCCCGGCGCCCAGCAGGGCCAGCACCAGCGCCCCACGGCGGCAGGCAGAACGGGTGACGGCGGCGTGGTGCATGGCGATCCTGGTGGCGGGCGGGGCCCCAGCATAGCGCCCGCGCGGCCACCGGAGGCCGCGGCAGGCGTTGGATGCCAATGTCAGTACGCCGGCAACTCGAAGCGCGCGGCCTCGTCGGCCAGCACGCGCGCCTGCTGCAGCATGGCGGTGGCGGCCGACGAGGTTTCCTCCACCAGCGAGGCGTTCTGCTGCGTCATGCGGTCCAGCTCGCCCACCGACTCGTGCACCTGGGCGATGCCGCTGGCCTGTTCCTGCGCGGCGGTGTTGATCGCGCCCAGCGATTCGTGCATGCGGGCCGCATTGCCCACCATCTGGTGGATGGTGTCGCCGGCCTGCTTGGCCACCAGCGCGCCCTGCTGGGCATGCTCGACGCTGGCCACGATCAGGCCCTTGATCTCGCGCGCCGCACTGGCACTGCGTTGGGCCAGTTGGCGCACCTCGGCCGCCACCACGGCAAAGCCCCGGCCCGACTCACCGGCGCGGGCGGCCTCGACGGCCGCGTTCAGCGCCAGGATGTTGGTCTGGAAGGCGATGCCATCGATGGTGCCGGTGATCTCGGCAATGCGCGCCGACGAGTCCTGGATGCGCTGCATCGTGCTGAGCACTTCGCTGATCACGGCGCCGCCGCGGGTGGCCACTTCGGCATTGCCCGCAGCCAGCGCCGAGGCCTCGTGGCTGCTGGCCGAGGTGTTGCAGACCGTGGCCCGCATCTGCTCCATGGCGCTGGCGCTTTCCTCCAGCTGGCTCGCCGCCTGCTCGGTGCGGCGGGCCAGGTCGCCGGTGCCGCTGGACAGCTGCTGGCTGGAGACCGACACCTGATCGGCCGCCGTGCGCACCGCGCGCAGTGTGCCGGCCAGACGCAGGCGCATCGCGTCCAGATCACCCAGCAGTTCGGCCACCTCGTCCGTGCCATTGGCCTGCACCGGCTGGCGCAAGTCGCCCTGGCCAATGCGCTGCAGCGCACCGGACACCCGGCGCAGACCACCGCGCATCACCAGGTAAAAGGCAAAGAACAGGTAGGCGGCAGCGCCAATGCACAGCACCACCAGCACCAGCACGGCGGCCACGCTGTGCTGCAGGGCCTGCTGGCGCTGGGCCAGCATCTCATCCAGCGCCTGCAGCGTGCGGTGCTGCAATTGCCACAGCGCTTGCACCGTCTGCGCCGTGGCCGCCCCCACCTTGGCCGCCTGGGCCGCGCCGCCGCCGCCGGGCGAATCGGTGGCCACATCGCGCAGCGCCGCCAGCTGCTTGAGCAGCGGCGCGGCGTCCAGGGTCTTGGCCAGTTCGGGACGCTGGGCGGCCACCTTCTCCAGATCGGATTTCAGCTTGTCGGCAAACAGGTCCAGCAGCGCATCCTGGCGCGCCATCTCCTGCTCAACGATCGGCCCGCCCTTGTCGGCCTGCGACGCCGCCGCCGACAGCCCGCCCAGGCGCCCGGCCTGATCGGCCAGCTGCGGCAAGGCCACCAGCGCGGCGTCCATCGCAAAAAAGGTGTCGGCACCCGGATCCAGCGACAGGCCGCTGGCGTCGGTGGTGTGCTCCAGCAGCTTCAGCAGCGCCTGGCTGAAGCGCGCCTGGCTGGCAAACACCTTCACCAACCCGTCCTGGGCGGGCGCCAGCGCCTGCTGCGCGGCAGCCAGCGGCTTCAGCGCTTCGGCCGTGCCCGGCACGCGGGCGTGGCGCTGGGGCGCCTGCTGCAAGCGTTGCAGCGCGCCGGCCAGCACCTGGTCGGGCGCGTTGGCCGCCGCCCCGGCGCTGTGCATCAGCAGTTGCTGGCGGCGCACACCGGCGGCCACCATCACCTGGCTGACCTCGCGGGCCAGGTCCAGGCCGGCGCGCTCCAGCACGATGTCGGCGTGCCGATCGGCCTGCGTCATCAGGTAGGACGTGCCCAGCACCATCACCGGCACGGCAAAGGCCGCGCTGATGACCAGCGCCTTGGCCCCAAAGCGGCATCGGCGGAACAACCACACGCCCGGCGCCAACAAGGTGGAACGGCGCCGGCTGGGCGGGGCGGCCGACGGCGCACCCGTGAACTGCAAGGACATGGCCTCTCCAGGCAACTGAAGGCAACGCCGGGCCAACAGCGCCGGCGGTGTAGGGAATTGCGGCGGAGTCTGAATTGAGATTTCCGGACGCAAAAGATGGAAGAACCTGTGGTTTCGGCAGTTCCTCAACCAAGTTGAGGGCGGGCCGAAGCCCAAACATGGGTCAAGCCGGTTGGGGTGATGTCCACCCATGGCCGGTCACCACGGAGACACCCCGATGCCCATTCGCCCCCCCCTTGTGCCCGCGCTGCTGGCTGCCGCAGCCGCGCTGGCCCTGGCCGGCCCGGCCCAGGCCGCCACCGACACCGAGCGACTGCAGCTGCTGGAACAGCGCCTGGCGCAAAGCCAAGACCTGATCAGCCTGCTGCAGCAGCGCCTGGCTGCCCTGGAGCAACAGGCCGCGCCCCACCCGGCCGCGGCCGAGCCGGTGGTGGGCGCCAGCCTCGCCTCGCCGGCCACGGCTGGCGCCGCCGCCCCCCACCCGGCCGACGCCCAGCAGCGCCTGGCCACGCTGGAGCGCAGCGTCGGCGACCTGAACGCCGCCCTGGCCTCGGCCAAGCCGGTGGACGACACCGGCGTGCCGCTGCACGGCTTCCTGGACATCGGCTGGGCCCGCCACCACGGCGCCGGCGCGGCCAGCGCCCACAACGGCTTCCGCCTGGGCGTGCTGGACCTGTACCTGACGCCCCAGCTTGGCGCCAACGTGCGCAGCCTGATCGAGCTGGCCTTCGATTATGGCGAGGACGGCCACCTGGCCACCGACGCCGAGCGCCTGCAGATCGGCTACGTGGTCAACGACAACCTGGTGGTGTGGGGCGGCCGCTTCCACACGCCCTACGGCTACTGGAACACCGCCTTCCACCACGGCGCGCAGATTCAGACCAGCATCACCCGGCCGCGGCTGATCGCCTTCGAGGACCAGGGCGGCTTCCTGCCCGCCCACACCGTGGGCGCCTGGGCCACCGGCAAGCTGGCCACCGACTGGGGCAAGCTGGGCTACGACGTCTACGTGGGCAATGGCAACCACATCAGCGAGGGCGTGCTCGACTTCAACGCCAGCGGCGACGACAACGGCAACCCGGCGCTGGGCTTCAACCTCAGCCTGGCACCGCGCGCCGTCCCCGGGTTGACGCTGGGCGTGCACGGCCTGCGCCAGACGGTGGCCGGCAGCAACGTGGACGGCAGCCGCAGCGGCAAGGCCCGCAGCCAGTTCCTGGGCGGCTACGGCTTCTTCGAGAGCGACGACTGGGAGCTGATCGGCGAGTACTACCGCTTCAGCAACCGCGACCTGGACCCCGCCGCGTCCCGCGCCAAGCTGGGCAGCTGGGCCGGCTACCTGCAGGCCGGCTACAACCTGGCGCCGCGCTGGGTGGGCTTTGTGCGCGCCGAGCGCGCTGCGCTGAACAGCGCCGACCCGTACTTCACGCTGCAGGAAAGCGGCAGCAGCTACCACCAGACCAGCGCCGGCCTGCGCTACGACCTGGACCCCCGCACCGCGCTGAAGCTGCAGCTGGACCACCTGCACGACCAGGTGCTGGGCAACAGCCGCGCGCTGCGCGCCCAATATGCCGTGCGCTTCTGACCGCGGAGGCCCCATGACCAAGCAACCATTCCGATCGATGCTGCTGGCCGGCGCCCTGTTGTGTGCCGCCCTGCCGGTGCGCGCCGGCGACGTCTACGTCGTCACCCACCCAGGGGTGACGCTGACCGCCGACGAAGTGCGCGAGGTCTTCACCGGCGACAAGCAGAGCGCCGGTGGGCTCAAGCTGGTGCCGATGGACAACAGCGCGGCACAGGCCGACTTCCTGGCCAAGGTGGTGAAGGTGGACGCGGCCAAGTACGCCTCGGTGTGGGCCAAGAAGGGCTTCCGCGAAGGCATCAACCCGCCGGCGGTGCGCAACACCGACCTGGAGGTGGCCGCCGCCGTCAAGGCCACGCCCGGTGCGGTGGGCTACCTCAGCAAGCCCGCCCCCGACCTGAAGCTGGTGCAGAAGTACTGAGCATGGCCACCACCGCCTGGGCCACGCGCCTGGCCACGGCCCTGGGCACGGCAGCGGCCTTTGCCACGGCTGCGGCCGTGGCCGCCCTGGCCGCTGCCCTGGCCTGCAGCGCACCGGCCGCGCGTGCAGCGCCCTCCGGCGCGCCAGCCAGCGGCCCGGTCACCAGCGCCACCGCCGCCGCCGCCAGCCCGGCCACACCGCTGGTGGCCGGACGGCTGTGGGCCTTGCCGGGCGAGTTTGTGGACGACGCCGGCCAGCGCCTGACGCTGGACCGCCTGGCCGGCGCCCCCACCGTGGTGGCCATGGAGTACACGGCCTGCCGCTTTGTCTGCTCGGTGTCGTGGCGCAAGCTCAGCGAGATCCAGGCCGAGGCCGACAAGCGCGGCCAGGCCCTGCGTTTCGTGCTGATCAGCATCGACCCGGCGCATGACACGCCCGCACTGTGGCGCGCGTACCGCCAGGCCCGCGGCCTGCAGCGCGACAACTGGCGCTTCCTCACCGGCAACCGCGCCGCCACCGACGCCGTGGCCGCGCTGCTGGGCATCCGCTGGTGGCTGTACGACGGCCAGGTGATGCACGACTTCCGCATCCTGCGGCTGGACCCACAAGGCCGCGTGCGCCAGGCCATGCTGGCCTACGACCTGAGCGCGGCGCAGTTCCTCAGCGACTGACCTGGCCCCCAAGACGCCGGCGGCGGCCCCCCCCACCCAGAGGGGGAGCGGCCGGCTTGGCGCGGCCCCGCGCCGGCTGCGGCCTTCATCACCGCGTCATCGCCGCGCCGCACACTGGCCGGCTTGCCTGCGCCCACCACCCTCTCTGCCGCCGCCACTGCCCACCCGCTGGCCGCGGCGCCGTCCGCCGCGCCGTGCCAGGACCTGCCAGCTGGCGTGCCCCGGCTGCTGCTGGCGCAGTTTCTGTCGGCGCTGGCCGACAACGCGCTGCTGATCGTCGGCATCGCCTTGCTCACCCAGCAGGGCCGGCCCGGCTGGTGGGCACCGCTGCTCAAGCTGAGCCTGACGCTGGCCTACGTGCTGCTGGCGCCCTGGGTAGGCACCGTGGCCGACCACTGGCCCAAGGCCCGGGTGATGGCCTGGATGAACGGGCTGAAGATGCTGGCCGTGGCCGGGCTGATGGCCGGCGCCCAGCCACTGGCGGCCTTTGTGCTGCTGGGCGTGGGCGCGGCGGCCTACGCACCGGCCAAGTACGGCCTGCTCACCGAGCTGACGCCGCCGGCCCTGCTGGTGCGCGCCAACGCCTGGCTGGAGGTGACGGTGGTGGGCGCGGTGCTGTTGGGCACGGTGCTGGGCGGCGCCCTGGTGTGCGCACCGGTGCGGGAGCAACTGGCGCCCTGGTTGCTGACCGCGGTGGGCCTGGCCGGCGCGCCGCCGGCCGTGGCCGGCATGGCCGTGGTGCTGGCCATCCACGCGGCCGCCGCGCTGCTGAACCTGGGCCTGCCCGACAGCGGTGCCCGCTACGCCCGTGCCGCCTGGCACCCGGCCCTGCTGTGCCGCGCGCTGTGGCGGGCCAATGCCGCGCTGTGGCGCGACGGCCCGGGCGGCCTGTCGCTGGCGGTGACCACGGTGTTCTGGGGCGTGGGCGCGCTGATGCAGTTTGCCGTGCTGCGCTGGGCGGTGGAGGTGCTGGGCCTGAGCCTGTCGCAGGCCGCCTACCTGCAGGCGGCGGTGGCGGTGGGCGTGGTGATCGGCGCCAGCGCGGCCGGCCGCCGCGTGGCGCTGGCCGCCGCCCCCCGCGTGCTGCCGGTGGGCGTGGCCCTGGGCCTGCTGCTGCCGCTGTGCGCGCCGCTGCACAGCGTGTGGCTGGCGCTGCCGCTGCTGGTGGCGGTGGGCGCGGCCGGTGGCTTTCTGGTGGTGCCGATGAATGCCCTGCTGCAGCACCGCGGCGCCTCGCTGCTGAGCGCCGGCCAGTCCATCGCCGTGCAAAACCTCAACGAGAACGCCAGCGTGCTGGTGGCGCTGGCCGCCTACACCGCGCTCACCGCGGCCGCCGTGCCGGTGGTGCCGCTGATGGCCGGCCTGGGGCTGCTGGTGGCCACGGTGATGGCGCTGCTGGTGCGGCGCGCGCGCCGCCTGCCGGGCTAGGATGGCCCCCAAGACGCCTGCGGCGTCGCCCCCCCGAGGGGAATCAGCAGCGGTTCAGCGCAGCCGCGGTTCGGCGTGCAGCACGGCCGTGCCGCGCGGCACCGGCGCGGCGCGCAGGCAGGACAGGTAGACCGACTCGATCTCGCTGTAGATGCGGTCCCAGCTGTGCAGCAGCGCGGTCTCGCGGGCGGCGGCGCCCAGCAGCCGGGCGGCGTGGCGGTCGCGCGCCAGGTCCACGGCGCGCTGCACAAAGGCGTCGCTGCGCTCGGTGGGTGCCAGCAGGCCGTTCTGACCGTGCTGGATCAGCCGGCCGGCGGCGGCGTAGTCGTAAGCCACCATCGGCAGGCCGCTGGCCATGGCCTCGGGCGTGACGTTGCCAAAGGTCTCGCTGAGGCTGGGGAACACAAACGCGTCGGCGCTGGCGTAGTGCGCGGCCAGGTCCTCGTCGCGGCGGGCGCCGGCAAACAGGGCGCCGGGGCAGGCGGCCTCCAGCTCCTTGCGCGCCGGGCCGTCGCCCACCAGCACCAGCTTGGCATCGGGGTGGACGGCGCGCATGGCCTCAAACGCCGTGACCAGCGCGCCCAGGTTCTTTTCCGGCGCCAGCCGGCCCACGCACAGCACCACCAGCGTGTCGGGGCCGACGCCCCAGGTGGCGCGCAGCGCGGCGCTGCGGCGCTCGGGGTTGAACAAGCGGGTGTCCACCCCGCGCGCCACCACCGACACATTGACGAAGCCACTGCCCGTCAGCTCACGGCGCAAGCCCTCGGTGGGCACCATCGTCACCTGGGTGCGGTTGTGGAACTTGCGCAGGTAGGCCAGGATGGGCTTGTGCAGCCAGGCCAGGCCGTAGTGCCGGCTGTAGGCGTGGAAGTTGGTGCGGAAATCGCTGACCACCGGCAGCCGCAGCCGCATGGCGGCCTGCAGTGCGCTCCAGCCCAGCGGGCCTTCGGTGGCGATGTGCACCACGTCGGGCCGCTTCCAGGCCCATTGCTCCACCAACGCACGCTTGGCCGGCAGGCCCATCTTCAGGTGCGGGTAGCGCGGGATCGGCAGGCCGCGCAGCAGCACCTCATGAAAGCCCTCGCTGCGGTCGGCCTCGTCGCGCTTGTCCTGGCGCGGGCGCACCAGCTGCAGGTCGTGGCCGCGCTCGCGCAGGCCTTCGACCACGCGGTTGATGGTCATCGCTACGCCGTTGACCTCGGGCGGGTAGGTCTCGGTGACCACGGCCACGCGCAGCGAGCGGCGGGCGGCGGGCAGGTCATCAACCAGGATGGCGGGGGCGTGGCGTTCGGTCATGCGCCATCGTCACGCCGCTGCGCAACGGTTTGATGACGGCACAGCGTCAACCCTGTGGCAATGGCGGGGACCACGGGCGTCATGCGCTGGTCATGCGCGGCCATCACCATGCTGTCGTGCCGTCACCAGCGGCACGCTCCTCTGCTGCGTTGGGCGCCTGCCGCGCCCCGCAGGGCCGGCGCGGCGCAGCCGCCGCGCCACCACCGCCACCACCACCGCACAAGGATTGCACCCGTGAAGGACTTCATGCAGACGCTGGCCATCCAGCGCTGGGACGATCACCGCTTCTACCACCACAGCCGCATCAACCAGACGCTGCACCTGATCAGCGCAATCAGCTTTCTGGTGGCCTACGCCCTGCTGTTCGTTGACCCGGCGATGGCCGCGCTGCTGGCCTGGGGCGTGTCGATGACGGCGCGCCAGGCCGGCCACTTCTTCTTCGAGCCGCTGGGCTACGACGAGCGCAACCAGGCCACGCACGCGCACAAGGAAGACATCAAGGTGGGCTACAACCTGCGCCGCAAGATCGTGCTGATGGCGCTGTGGGTGGCCATCCCGGCCGTGCTGTGGCTGTCACCCAGCCTGGGCGGGCTGATCCAGCCGGCGGTGGGCTTCCAGGGCTACCTGCACGACCTGGGCCTGGCCTGGCTGGCCCTGGGTGTGGGTGGCCTGCTGTTCCGCACCGTGCACCTGTTCTTCATCGCCAGCGTGGGCGAAGGCCTGGCCTGGATGAGCAAGATCCTGACCGACCCGTTCCACGACATCTGGCTGTACCACCGCGCGCCGCTGGCGCTGCTGCGCGGCGAGCTGATCGACCCGCACCACGGCGATCCGGCACATGCACCGGCGCGGGTAAGGCAGGCGCGCCAGCACGGCTGAGCGCGGCGTCGGCCCGGCCGCTCAGCGCCGCCGCGCCAGGGCTTCCAGGCCCAGGGCCAGGCGCTGTTCCAGCGCCGCCAGCCGGGCCTGCAGTGCACGGGCCTGGGCGGGATCGGCGGCGGCGGCCAGCTCGGCACGCAGGGCGGCGCGCTGCTGCATCAGTTCGACCTCCGGCGGCAGCACATTGGCACGCTGCAGGATGCGCATGGGCATGCGCAGTGCATCGGGGGTGTGCTGCCAGGCCTCGTCCTCGGGCAAGGGCTTGCCCCAGCCGGCGGCCGACTGCAGTTCGCCGTTGCGCTGCGCCTCGGCCAGTTTGCGGCCGATCTCATCGTCCAGCAGCACCGGCTGCAGCAGCCGGTGGGCGAGCTGGGCCTGCACCTCGTCGGCCAGCGCGGGGCTGGGGTGCTCGGTGGCCAGCGGCGCGTCGATGGCCAGCGCTGCAGTGGGCGGCGCCGTGGCTGGGGCGGCGGCCAGATCGGCCTGCGCCCGGCGCAGGCGCCCAGCCAGTTTCAGGCGCAACGCCGCCGCATGGCGGCGCCAGTCGGCGGCGGTGGTGGGCGACCGCTTGGCGGTGGGTGGCATCGGCATGCGCAGCTCCGGCGAGATGGTGACCGCCATCTTAGGCAAGCCACGCCACCGCGTCAGCGGCGGAGACAGGCCGGGACCCAGCGCCCCCCAACCCGCTGCCTGGCCTGCAGACGCGCAGAGCCGGCCGGCATGCGCACACAGGCCGGCCAACCGCCGGGGTGCCCGCGCTGTGCGAAGCTCGGCACCCTGCCCGGCACGCCGCCACGCAGCGCCGACGCCTGCGGGCCCCGTGCCCCGTTCACCACTTCATCCTGCCCACACCCCCATGACCGCCACCACCTACCCCGACACCCGCCTGCTGATCAATGGCGAATGGACCGACGCCCTGGACGGCCGCACGCTGGACGTCATCAACCCGGCCACCGGCCTGGCCATCGGCAAGGTGGCCCGCGCCAGCATCGCCGACCTGGACCAGGCGCTGGCCGCCGCGCAGCGCGGCTTTGAGCTGTGGCGCAACACCTCGGCCCACGAGCGTGGCGCGGTGATGCGCAAGGCCGCCGCGCTGCTGCGCGAGCGCGCCGACGCCATCGCCCGTGTGCTGACGCAAGAGCAAGGCAAGCCGCTGGCCGAAGCCAAGGTGGAGGTGGTGGCCGGCGCCGGCATCATCGAGTGGTTTGCCGACGAAGGCCTGCGCGTCTACGGCCGCATCGTGCCCTCGCGCAACCTGGCCGCCCAGCAGCTGGTGCTGAAGGAGCCGGTGGGCCCGGTGGCCGCCTTCACGCCCTGGAACTTCCCGATCAACCAGGTGGTGCGCAAGCTGGGCGCCGCGCTGGCCACCGGCTGCTCGTTCCTGGTGAAGGCGCCGGAGGAAACGCCCGCCGCCCCCGCCGCGCTGCTGCAGGCCTTTGTGGATGCCGGCATCCCGGCCGGCGTGGTGGGCCTGGTGTTTGGCGACCCGGCCGAGATCAGCAGCCACCTGATCGCCAGCCCGGTGATCCGCAAGGTGACGTTCACCGGCAGCACCCCGGTGGGCAAGCAGCTGGCCGCGCTGGCTGGCCTGCACATGAAGCGCGTGACGATGGAGCTGGGCGGCCATGCGCCGGTGATCGTGGCCGAGGACGCCGACGTGGCGCTGGCAGTGAAGGCCGCCGGTGCCGCCAAGTTCCGCAACGCCGGCCAGGTGTGCATCTCGCCCACCCGCTATTTGGTGCACCGCAGCCTGGTGCAAGACTTTGAGCAGGCGCTGGTCAAGCACGCCGAAAGCCTGACCCTGGGCAACGGCCTGAGCGCCGGCACCACGCTGGGCCCGCTGGCCAACGCCCGCCGCCTGGGCGCAATGGCCAAGCTCATGGACGACGCCCGCGCCAAGGGCGCCCGCATCGCCACCGGCGGCGAGCGCGTGGGCGAGGCCGGCAACTTTTTTGCGCCCACGGTGCTGGCCGACGTGCCGCTGGACGCCGACATCTTCAACAACGAGCCCTTCGGCCCGGTGGCCGCCATCCGCGCCTTTGACACGCTGGACGAGGCCATCACCGAAGCCAACCGCCTGCCCTTCGGCCTGGCCGGCTACGCGTTCACGAAGTCCTTCAAGACCGCCCACACGCTGAGCAACCGCATGGAAGTGGGCATGCTGTGGATCAACCAGCCCGCCGCCCCCTCGGCCGAAATGCCCTTTGGCGGCATCAAGGACTCGGGCTTCGGCTCCGAAGGCGGCCCGGAGGCCATGGAGGCCTACCTCAACACCAAGGCGGTGTCGATTCTGGGGGTGTGACGGCGGGGGCTGGGGGCTTGAAGAACCCCCCGGCCTCGTTCGCGGCTTTGGCGGTGGGGCGCGCGGCCTCGGCTCACTGCCTGCGCCCCGTGTTGGGCGGGCAGCCGGTGCACGCAGTGGCTTCACGAACACCGGCTTCACGAACACCGGCTTCAGATTGGGCGCGGTCGGCCAGACTTCGGCGGCGCGTGTCGGCAAACGCGGCAACCGGCCGGTCAGGGTTCGCCGGGCCGGCCGGTTCGGCCACGAAGGAATCCAGCCGCGACCCTCCACACTGCCGATGGGCGGTGCCAGCAAGGCACGGTGGCATCCAACGACCGCTGGCTCGACACGTGAATTGCCGCACCCATTGCGGACCGCTACCCACGCCAGCTGAGCGGCCCGACAGCTGCCGCCCAAACGCAAGGTTCAGCGGGTCAGTCGGCACCATTGACGCAGGCCGCTGCTTTCGCTTGGCAAGGCAGTGACTACCGGGCGCACCAGGCCATAGACAGAGGCCGATTGCGCCCAGAACACTGCGCTTTTTCGTCTCCGGCAAGCAGCGGTGATCACCTTCGCGCTGGCGGTGATGTCGTTCAAGACCGTTGTCGGCTTCAGGCAGTGGCGAGGCCGCTTTGTTGGCCAAGTTTGAAGATGCCGACCACCGAGGCCAGGTGGGCGGCCTGTTGCTTCAGGTTGTCGGCAGCAGCTGCGCTCTGTTCCACCAGCGCCGCGTTCTGCTGCGTCGATTGGTCGAGCTGCGACACCGCCGCGCTGACTTGTCCGATACCCGTTGTCTGCTCATGCGTCGAAGAACTGATCTGGCCGATGAGCGACGTCACACGCTGGACCTGCGCCACGATGTCGTCCATCGAAGCGCCGGCATCGCCGACCAGCTGGGAGCCGATCTCCACCTTCTCGACGCTGCTCCCGATGAGCGACTTGATCTCCTTGGCCGCCGCGGCACTGCGCTGCGCGAGGCTGCGCACTTCGCTGGCGACGACCGCGAAGCCTCGGCCCTGTTCGCCGGCGCGCGCCGCTTCGACGGCCGCATTCAGCGCCAGGATGTTCGTCTGGAAGGCGATGCCGTCGATGACGCCGATGATGTCGGCGATGCGCTTGCTGCTGTCGTTGATGCCCTTCATCGTGCCGACGACCCGGGCCACGACATCCCCACCCTTGGTCGCAACCTGGCTGGCGCCGACGGCCAGCTGACTGGCCTGCTTTGCGTTGTCCG
>Ga0302322_100003813_pt1 | contig 13027 bp, 12 predicted proteins | sample Fen_T0_2_FD_203757 | JGI IMG/M metagenome (GOLD analysis project Ga0302322, IMG submission 203757) | Peat permafrost microbial communities from Stordalen Mire near Abisko, Sweden - Fen_T0_2 | ecosystem: Environmental > Terrestrial > Soil > Wetlands > Permafrost | place: Sweden: Abisko...
GGGAAACTGCGCCGGGTCGCGATTGGCGGCGCCGATGCACAGCGTGATCCGCGAGTCGGGGGGCAGCGCGACGCCCCCGACGACCGCTTCCTGCGTCGTGATCCGGTTGCCGAGCTGGTTGGAGCTTTCGAAGCGCAGGAATTCCTCGACCGCGGACTTGACCAGGACCGCGTCGTCCAGGTTCGCGAGCAGGCGTTCCCTTTCCGCGGGCCATTGCGTTAGCGTGTACAGCGCGTTGCCGATCAGATTGGTCGTCGTCTCGTGTCCGGCGTTGAGCAGGAAAATGCACTGATGCAGGAGCTCGTTCTCGGTGAGCCGCTCGCCGTCGGCCTGGTCGCCCTGGATCAGCCGCGTGAGCACGTCGGTGTCCGGGTCCCCGGGACGGGCGCGGCGCTGGCTCACCAATTCCGACAGATAGGCAAGCATTTCGCGCACGGCGGCGTTGCCGGACGCCGCGCGCTCCTGCGTCAGCACTGGTTCCAGCGCACCCAGGATCGCGAGCGACCATCCACGCAGCGGTCCGCGCGCAGGCCTGGGCACGCCGAGCAGGTTGCCGATGATTTCAATCGGAATCGACGCCGCGAAATCCTCGATGAGGTCGACGCGACGCTTGCGCGCCATCGCGTCGAGCAGACCGTCGACGAGCGTCACAAGCCCGGGCTCCATCGCCGCGATGTGGCGCTGCGACAGCGCGCCCAGGATGAGCCGGCGAACGCGAGTGTGCAACGGCGGATCGTTGAACACCAGGCTCGTCGTGTGGTGCTCGAGCAGCGGCGAGGGGCCGTACTTGGGGCCGAACTCCTTTCGTTTGTCGGAGCTGAAGACCTTTGGGTCGCGGTAGACGGGAAGGATGTCGTCGTAGCGCGTGAGGAACCACGAGCCGTCGGGCATCCGCTTCACCGGCGAATGTTCGCGCAGCGAGCGATAGAACGGATAGGGGTTGGCGAAGAAGTCCGGCGCAAGCGTGGCCAGGTCGAAACGGGCGGCGATGCCGGCGCTGAACGTGGCCATGGTTGACCTCGCAGTTCGACTTACGCGTGCGCGAGCCGCTGCCCGTGTTCGCGCGTCGTGTGGAAGCCCACCTTCGGCCAGCGCTCCATCGCCGCCTGCAGGTTGAATCGGTTGGTGGCGAGGTACACGGGGTTGTCGTCGACGTCGGTAGCCAGTGATGCAGCGCGGTCGCGTTCGAAATCGCGCCGCGTCGTCTCGTCAGGATAAGTGAGCCAGCGCGCAGTCGCAATGCCCGCGTCGTCGTAGAGCGCATCCACCTTGTATTCGCTGGCCAGGCGCGCCGCGACCACTTCGAACTGCAACTGCCCGACGGCGCCGAGCAATAGCGTCTTGCTCGACACCGTCTCGAACACCTGGATCGCGCCTTCCTCGCCAAGCTGCTGCAGGCCCTTTTGCAACTGCTTCGCCTTGAACGGGTCGCGCGGGCGCGCGACGCGGAACATTTCCGGCGCGAAATAGGGAATGCCCTTGAAGCCGAGCGCCTCGCCCTCGGTGAGCGTGTCGCCGATCTGCAGCTGGCCATGGTTGTGGATGCCGATGATGTCGCCGGCCACGGCGTCCTCGCTGGCCACCCGCTCGTTGGCCATGAACGTCATCACGTTGCCGAGCTTCATCTCGCGCCCGATGCGCTGGTGCTGCACCTTCATCGCGGGCGTGTAGCGACCGGAGCACACGCGGAAGAACGCGATGCGGTCGCGGTGCTTGGGGTCCATGTTCGCCTGGATCTTGAACACGAAGCCCGTGAATTTGCTTTCCGCCGGGTGCACGATGCGCTCGCCGCCGTCGCGTGGCTGCGGCGGTGGCGCCCAGTCGACCAGCGCCTGCAGGATCTCCTGCACGCCGAAGTTGTTGATCCCGGAGCCGAAGAACACCGGCGTCTGCCGGCCGGCTAAGAATTCGTCCAAGTCGAACGGCGAGCTGGCGCCGCGGATGAGGTCGATGTCGCGGCGCAGCGCCGCGGTCTCCTGCGGGAACAGCGCGTCGAGCCGCGGATTGTCGATGCCCTCGATCAGCTCGCTGTCCTCGGACGCCGCGCGCCGCTCCTCGCCCGGCGTGAAGCGCACCAGCCGGTCCTGCAGCAGGTCGAACACGCCGCGAAACGCCTTGCCCATGCCGATGGGCCAGCTGACCGGCGCGCAGTCTATCTTCAGCACCGACTCGATCTCCTCGAGCAGGGCGACTGGCTCGCGCACCTCGCGGTCCATTTTGTTCACGAACGTGATGATCGGCGTGTTGCGCATGCGGCAAACATTGAGCAGCTTGATCGTCTGCTCTTCGACGCCCTTCGCGGCGTCGATCACCATCACGGCGGCGTCGACGGCCGTCAGCACGCGATACGTGTCCTCGGAAAAGTCCTGGTGGCCCGGCGTGTCGAGCAGGTTGATCGTGTGGCTGGCATAGTCGAACTGCATGACCGAGCTGGTCACGGAAATGCCGCGCTGCTTCTCGACCTCCATCCAGTCTGACGTCGCGTGGCGCGAGCTCTTGCGAGCCTTGACCGTTCCGGCCATGAGGATCGCGCCGCCGAACAGCAGCAGCTTTTCGGTGAGCGTCGTCTTGCCGGCGTCCGGGTGCGAGATGATCGCAAACGTGCGGCGACGGGCTACGTCGCGGAGGAGGTCGGCAGGGTAGGAGGTTTCGTTCATCGCCAGGGCAGGCCCCGCAAAACCGGGTTTCCCAAAACAAAGCCGCCGGCCGGACGAGGGGCAGGCGGCGCAACTCGGGCGCCATTATAACAAGCCGTGGACTCCCGGCGACTCTAGTCCACGCAGGAGAATCCGAGGAACTCCGCGGGGTCGTCCAGGTACGCGTGGCCGAACGTCACGTGGCCACGTCCGCGCAGCATCATCTCCTCCCGCCGCAGCATGATCTCGGGCTCGCCGTCGACGACGACGAACGTGCCGTTCGAGCTGTGGTCGACGATGACGAACTTGTCGCGGCGGCGCTCGATCCGCGCATGCAGCCGCGACGCCATGCGGTCGGCGATCACGATGTCATTCTGCGCGTCGCGGCCCAGCGTAATCGTGGTCGCCGTCTCGTCCAGCACGAACTCCTTCGTGCCGTGGCGAAGCACGATGCGCGCCGGCAAAGGCTTCCAGCGGGTCGCGACCGCGGTCAGGTCCTCGTCGGATTCCTGCCAGATCAGCTCGAAGATGCCGATGTCCTGGGTCTTGCCCTTGACGGACAACGTGTCGACCTCGCGGAGGCGCGCGCGCAACCACGGCGCAAGCGCGTCCGCGGCGTGCGAGGACAGGATGATCTGCTCGCGCTTGGCCAGCGCGGCCATCCGTGCCGCGACGTTGACGGAGTCGCCGAAGACGTCGCCTTCGCTTTCGATCGCCTGTCCCACGTGAAACCCGACACGGATGCCGAGGCGCGAGCCTCCGACGGGAGGATGCTCGTGTATCCGCGTCTGCATTTCCGCGGCCGCCTGCGCCGCCTTGTCCGCCGACGGAAACACGGCCATGACCTCGTCACCGATGGTCTTGACGACGCGTCCGCCTTGCCCCACGCACACGGTGCTCATCACGGTGACGCAGCCACCGATCGTTGCGAGCGCCGCGGCGTCGCCGAGCGTCTCGTAGAGCTTCGTGCTCCCGCTGACGTCGGCGAACAGCACCGCCATGCTCGACGAGGTCTCAGTCATGGACTTGTCCGGTGCGGTCCATTGCGACGATTATGGGCAGCAGGGGACGGCGCATGCGGTCACTTGGCCGGCGGGTCGGGTGGCGGCCGCAATTTGGCCTTGCGCGGGTTGATGTTGTTGCTGTAGTCGGCCTTGCTCAACCCCGGGATCCCCATGCGCAGCACCCACCATTTCCACTTGGTGACGGCATGAAACGGCAGGTCGACGCCGGCGGCCCGCTGCACGGGTCTGCCGTCGGAAAGTTCGTGGGCGATGGACGGCTGCTCGCCGGCTTGCACTTTGCAGGACCAGAGGTCGCGGTCGGTGACGTCGCAATCCGTGAACTTGCCGGACGGCGTCGTCGAACCGGCGATCCAATACGCGACTTCATGCCGGCTGCGGCTGGAGCGGAACCGGTGCCGGTCGCCGGCGGCGAGGCGGCCGGTGCAGCGCAACCCGTCCCATTCGCCGTGCTCGCAGTTGACCGTGTAGACCGTGCGTTCGCCTTCGAGCGTGATGTGGTCGCTGGACCAGATGAACACGCCAAGGGCGCCGAGAATCACCAGCAGGAAGACCAGGGGCCGAAGCATGGCCGTAAGGGTACAACAGCACGCGTCCGATGTACCGCTTTCCGGACGCGTGCCTGCTGCTGCGGTGTCAGGCGCCGATGTGGACCTGGTAGAGCGCGCCCGTGGAGACCGTGCACGTGCCGGTGCCCTGGTACGGCGTCGTCATCTTGTATTCGCAATTCATGAATGTGCCGCGCGACCCGTACGCGGACGCCACGCCGGCGCGATCGTTGCCGGGCACGCGCGTCGCCTCGCCGGAAAGGAGCTCGCCGGCCAGGTCGAGCTGGAACTGGCCCTTGCCCGTCATCATGTTGGTGACGGTGCCCGCGAGCATGCCCGTGCGGGAAGCGATTTCGTTGGACGGATAAAGGCGCGCCTGCAGCACCGTTGGAACCGGCGCGCCCGATGCCGCTGTGACGGGAGGCGCGGAAACGTAGCCCGGGGGACGATAGGGAACCGTGGTGACCGCAGGATAGGGATAGGTGGCGACCGTGGAATAGATCGGCGTGCCGTCGGGGGCCAACGGAACGACCATGCAACCCGAAAGCGCAAGCGCAGCGATCGAGCCCGCGACGAACACACGCTTCGATGTCATTGACATGGAGTCTTTCTCCGCAATGCGGACAAGCTGCCCGCATGGGAACGATCCGCTGGGCCAGACTGCACGTCGAGCGCGATCGGGAAAGTGGCGGCGGATGCTACTTCCGGTGGCTGCGCACGCTACGCTTCTCGGCGCCGATGCCGGTGGCGCCCAGTTGTGGGTACACGAGTGGACCGGGCCGGAAAACGCCGGACTTGCCGCGTCGCAGGGACCGGAACGCCCGCGGTTCCCATGGTCGTACGGCCAGCAAGAGGCTCGTTCCGTGCCGCTTGGAGATCGGGCGTGCAAGATCGTCCTGGTGCAGCTCTGCGAATTCGCGCGCCGTCTGCCGGAGGCGGACGATGAGCTCGGCGGTCGATTGCCGCGACAGCATGCCGCTCACGAACAGGAACAGTTCCTCCTTGCGGTCGAATTTCCCGCCGAGGAATTCCGCTTCGACGCGGGACCGAAAGTACCGCTGGATCGGACCATCGGGCAGCCACGAAGTCGTGCGGCTGACCAATGGGCGAATCCGATTGCCCGGTTGGAGTTCGATGATACGGCACCGGTCGAGCCGGGTCAGGCATCCGATGCATTCGGCCAGCGTCAGGTTGTAGGTCTTGACGATCTGCTCGACAGTCCAGTTGCCGACGGCACAAAGCGTGACGAGCAGCAGCGTCGGATCGGAGACGATTTCCTCTTCCTGCTCTACGGTCAGGTGAGCGACGCCGGTGTCTTCCGCGCCGGCGGCGCGCGCCAATTCCGCGAACTCGACGCCGGCGATCCGGCACACGTCCTCCAGGCGCTGGAGCGTGAAGTCGCGCCGCGAGAACATTCGCTTGACGCTCGCCTCGGAGATGTCGAGTCCATGGGCCAGGGTGGCGTAAGTCATGCCCTTGGCCTTCAGCAAGCGCTTGAGCGCATCGACGAGTGTTGAGGCGTGCATGGCTTGGCTCCCGGTGTGCCGGATCCTAATGTTGCCACGGCCCTCGCAGGCCCGTGGGTTCGTCAGGCCTTCGTCGCCGTCGCTGGCAGCAGCGCGGCACTGCACATGGCACGCGCCGGATCGGCCACCGGCAACTTCGCGCAGACCCCCGCCATCTGCGCCTGGATGCGCCGCAGCGAATCGCCATGCACGTTGCCTTTGTTCCATGCGGCGAGCTTCCTGCCCATGCGTTCCAGGGACTTCTGGTTGCGTCCGAAGAACGTATCCGGCTTCGCGTCCAGCTCGCCGATCACATTGGAGGCCGCGGCCTCGATGCGCCGCCGGTCCTGCGGCGCGAGTTCGATGAGCGCGCTGACGTAGCTAGCTCCCCATTGCAGGCGCGTGGCCGGGCCGTCGGCAGCGGCATAGGCTTTCTCTTGCCAGTCGAGCGCGGCAGCCTTGTCGCCGCGCTTCTTCGCGTTGGCCGCGAGACCCAGCATGTAGTAGTAGGGCGACTGCGATCGCGCGAGTTCGGCGGTCAGGAGTGCGTCGGATTCCGCCATCAGGCCCGCCTGCGCAAGCACATCGGCGGCGGTGCTGATAACCGCCTGCCGCGCGTACGGGTCCGTTGTCTCGCGGTCGGCGCGCGCGACCTGTTCGCGCACGTTCTGCTGCAATGCCTCGGGCAGCGTCGCCTTGTCGTTGGTGAGACGGGCCAGTTCAATCTGGGCGGTGAGCGCCGTGAGCCGGTCTACCGTGGACAGCGTTGCGTCGGCGACGAGCCGGTCGAGCGCCACGTTCCAGTCCGCGACCAACTGCGTGCGCGCAGGCGACCTGGCGCCGGTGACGTAGCCGGCCATGTCGCCCGCGTTGTTGGTGAGCACATCGAAATTCGCGCGCGCGACAGCGGGGTCGGCCAGCACCCTGCGGAGCAGCGCTACGGTTGCCGCGTCATCGTGAGGCTTCGCGTCCTTGGCCGTGGCGGCGGCGACCACCGCCTTCAGCGCGAGACGCGTTGCCGAGTCGGGTTGTCCCGCGGGACAGGCACCGGCCAGGCGCAGCAGCGTAGCGGCGACATCGTTCTTCGCCACGAGCTGCGCGTCGTCGATGTCCCACGGATAGAACGACAGCATGCGCCAGTCGTCCGCCGTGAGCCGCGAGCGCGCGGCGTCGTCCGGCGCGAGCGCCGAAGCCAGCGTGTCCTTGATCGGGCGCGCCCCGTTCATGCCGATCGCCAGCACTTGCATGTACTGGTCGGCATCGACCTCTCCGGGGAGGCGCGTGATCTCCTTGCCGTCCGCTGTGAACAGGATCATCGTCGGATAGCCGCTGACGTGGAAGCGCGAAGCGAGCTTCTGCGCGCTGGGCGTGTCGCCATCGACGTAGACGGGCTCGAAATGGCGCGAGCGCTCGATGAAATCCCGGCGATTGAAGATCGTGGCCTTGACCTGGTTGCACGGTGGGCACCATTTGGCACCCCAGTACAGGAACACCGGCTTGCCGTCGGCCTTCGCCGTGGCGAACACTGCGTCGACGTCGCCCGTCTGCCACGCGATGCCGTGGTCTGCAGCGGCGGCGGCTTGGGCGGGCGCGGCTGACGCGGACTTGGCCGCCGGAGGCGCTGGTTCCGGCGCCTTCGAGCAGGCAGCCGCCAGCAGTGACAACGCAATCACGGACGCGATTGTAAGGATGGATTTCATGGAGGGGGCAGCAGCCGTCGTGCGCGTCGGAGAGGACGGCATTATAGGACTTAACCACGCCCCAATCGCGCAGACGGTGGTAGATGACCATTCAGCCTGACAAACCGCGCGTGGCCATCTATTGTCTTTGGCGGGAGCCGAGGGGCCTATCGCTTCCGTAGGCAGGAAGGAGACATTCGCAACGGTCTTGCGAAATGAAGCTTTCGACCCGCTCCTGCCGTTGAGCCTAACCAAAACCGGACGTTCGTCCTACAAGCTAACCGGCGGCTCGCGGAGGAATCGAAGCGCTTCGCTCGCTACTTCGGTTGGTATTTGAGGCCCCTTTTGTCCATGCCCGCTCAGGTACAAACCCCGAGCGACGCCGACAACCTCCTCTACCTGTTGGCCGCCACTCCCAAGCTGGAGTGACGGCCATGTGACCCGCTGCGGCCGCGGATAAGGAGCGAAGGCGTTACACCGATCTTGGCTGACCGCTTCGAACCGCAAGCATTCGATTGGTCCTCAATCCGGCAGTTCGATCTTCAGCACTTGGCCGAGGCCCACTGGCGGTGGCCCAAATCCGACGTTGGAAACATAGAGGTCGCCATCATGCCCGAGCGTCATGCCGGTCGGGAAGAACAGTCCGTCTGCAATGATCTCGCGTGTACCGGAGGTATTGACCCGCGTTACCTTGCCCGTGAATGGCACGGGCGCGGGATTTCCCGAGGTCATTTCTAGCACATACATCCTGCCCTTCCTGTCGAATGCGAGACCCAGCACCATGTCGAAGCCGCCAGTGACTATGCTGATCTGGCCGCCAGGCGTGACCTTGTAGATGTTCGAGCTGCCAATGACCTGCGGGAAGACGCCCAGGTTACCGACGTAGAAGTTGCCCTTATAAAAGGTCATCGCCGACGGCACGATGTGGCCTTGGCTCGCTGAAATGTCAATGACCCGGCTAATCGCGCCATTGTGAGAAATCTTTACGATCTCGCCGTGATTGGGTTCGACCGCAAAGAGATCGTGATCCACCGCAACCATGTTGTACCAAGTGCCGTCCGGTTCGAAGTCGCCTGGGTTGGGGTTCGCGACATGATTGGCCTGCTGGAAGGCGCTCAGATTCGCGACCATTTTCCACGTCCCGTCTTCGTTCACGCGGATTACGCCATTGGGAATGTCGACGACGCCGTGCGAGCAGCCCGCACCGGCGAATACGGCGTAGAGGTTGTCGTCGATGAATGCAATGTCGGCGACCCCGCTGATCAGGCTGCCGGACTCGGCATTGGTCTGACTGGACGGGAGGTTGTCGATGACCGTAGTGCGGTTGCCATGCTTATCAACTTGGGAAATGCGGGCGCCAACCGGACTGCCCGTGTACGGCCCGACATCGGGGACCTGCGTACACAAGGCCGGTGTAGTTGGCGTGGCGTCGGTCGATAGCGGGCCTCCGGTACCGCCCTCGGCCACGTAAAGGTCGCCTTCCGGGCCGAACTTGAGACCGCGTGGATTATTGAACCCAGTGGCGAAGACAGTCACCTTAGCCGCGGGTGGACCGGATACCGCAACGTTGGGTGCGGCGATAGCTGTCAAGCCGATCAGAACGGACAGCGCAATAACTGCGCCTCGAGGACACTCAAATAGCTGGCAGGTTGAAACGTGGCGAGAACTCATCATGCACCCCATTGTTAGGAATTTCCGCCGGTGGTGCCTGCGCGTGATGCGCGAAGCCTCGGCGTGGCGCAATGCGCCAATTTGTCGGGGTGCGCGCCAAGACCGGCGGTTGCTTGACGCGTCGGACACCTTATAGCTCCATTGCCCCCAAGCGGCAATGCGAATTATCACAATCGGTGGATGACGTAGGACACAGCGGCTGAAGGTGGCCGGTGGGCGTCCCCTATGGGATTCGAGGCGCCATGACCGGTCTTGGCCGGTGGCAACCGTTCGCGTGTGGGTAGCGTGTGGTCGTATCATTCGAACATGACGACCTTCCGAATCAATCGCGCCCCGGTCTTGACCCTATGGGCGGCGGTCGTCGCCGAGCAAATTGGCCTACCGCACGACACCGCCCTGACTGCCGGCCAAGCGGTCGCAGGGATGACCGCGCATGCTAAAGGGGTGCGGCTAGGCATCATCGCCGAAATCAGCGACGGCAAGCCCAAGCCATCGCTACCCAGACCCGAGGGAGCTACCGGCGAGGTCAAGGAATTTCTGCTTCTCGGCCGGATCGTCCATATTGCAGATAGCAAGGACGGGCCGCGCGCGATCAACAAGGACGAGCTTGGAAAACCGGTCGCCGTCGAGAAGTACCTCCGAAGCAAGTTTGGCGCGCACCTGGACGCGACGCGAAGCGCGATGGAAGCGCTCGCGATGACACTCCCGCCAATCGAACTCAACGCGAAGGCGTTTCACTTGTATGAGCAATTCCGCCCCGAGGTCCCGCCGGACGAAAATGGTTGGGGCGCAAAGGGTGTCCTCGATCTCACCCGCATTCACAAGCTGGCACGATAAGCACTTTCTTGGAGTCGCGTTGCCTACTGATGGTTAACTCGTGCGGACGGCCCGGCCGAGCTAGGCATGGTTCATCGGTGTCAGCCCGTGATACGCTTTCCCGGTTTGGCACTAGTAGGGGATTCATGCTGCTCCGGTGCGAATCGCGCTGTGTCGAATTGCCCACAAACCGATGCCCGTAATCACTCATGTGCAAGCCACGGCGACCGTGGCCGCCTTGCACTTGAAGGTGAACGCCGAGAAACGTGCCGCCACCGCTCGCGATTCGGCTGGTGCGTGGAGCTGTTGAGTTCAGGAGGTCTAATGTCCTCAAGACCAGTTGTCTTTGCGCTGTGCTCGCTGTTTTTGGTCGCGGTAGCCCCCGCGTTTGCCGCCGCGCCGGCTCAATCGCTGGAGATCAAGCTGCAGGACTCCACGAGCGAGCCTTCGACTGCGCACATGCGCATCGTGCTTAATCAGGATTCGATCAGGCCGGGGCGTGTCACCTTCCACGCCGAAAACCAGTCAAAGAACCTTGTGCACGAGGTGATCATCGCGCGCGACGACGGTGCCAAGGAACTTCCGATGGACGCAAAGCACGCAAGAGTGATCGAAAGTCGCGTCCGACGCCTTGGAGAAATTGCCGACCTCGCGCCGGGCGAGTCGGGCAAATTGACCTTGACCCTGAAGCCTGGCACGTACGTGCTGTTCTGCAATGAGCCCGGGCACTATCAGGACGGTATGTTTACCAGGTTGACGGTCGCGCCGTGACGCTGCGTACAGACGCCCCGCGCAGCGGGCCGCCGGTTAGCTGAGCACCGGCGCTATCCCGGTGAACTGTAGGCTGTGCAATGCCGCGCGAATCGCGACACATGCACTCTTCGTGCAAGTCTCTTGAACGAAGGGCGCCGAAAGGAACCCTTGAAGTTCACCTGGTTAAACCGCGCTCAACACCCGCTCCAACCGCTGTCGAACTTCATTAGCAACCAACCTGATCTCGGGTTTGTCGACCAGCTCGAGCACGGCATTGGGGTCCATGAACTCGACGTGGACGCGGCCCGCAACATCCTGGCGCACCACCACATTGCAGGGCAATAGGAGGCCGATTGCAGGCTCCGCCTGTATAGCGCGGTGTGCCAATGGAGGATTGCAGGCCCCCAGGATTCGGTAAGGCGGCATGTCCTGATTGAGTTTCTCCTTCATCGTGGCCGCGACATTGATGTCACTGAGGACGCCAAAGCCTTCAGCCTGTAGCGCTTGCGTCACGCGTGCTACCGCGTCGTCGAATCCCATCGTGACGATCTTCCCGAATCCATACTTGGTGTTCATGCCAACCTCCATGTTTGTGTTGCTTTTGGATTCAGCCCGGGGCGGTTGGAGAGTCTTTCTACATGGCCTCGATTCAGTACCGCGCATCGGCGGGCTTGTCGCCCTTTGGCCAGTCCATGCTCTTTGCCGCAAAATCCGGCCTGGGCTGCCGAGTGAAATAGGCCGCGATGTCTATTGCATCCTTATCGCTCAGCGAATTGCCGGAACCTAGCGGCATATTTGCCTTGGTGAATGCTGCCGCGTTTGCGAGGCGGGCCATACCCGCTCCAATATTGAACGACTTCGGACCCCAAAGAGCTGGAAAGAGATACGCGCCGTCGGCGCCATTCAGTCCCTGCCCGTCGACCCCGTGGCAAGCGGTGCATTTCTCGGTGTAGAGCTGCGCGCCGCGGACGGGGTCGATGACTGCGGGATCGGGGAGCTTGATCCGCTTGAATCCGCGCCCCTCCACGTCCATGCCGGTGGGCACGTTTTTCGATAACCACCACATGTAGCTCAGAATCGCGTGCATCTCGTCCCCGTCCACCGGCAGCGACTTGCCATTCATCGAGCGCTGGAAGCAATCGTTGATACGGTCCTGCAACGCATTGACCTTGGCATTGCGGCTGCGATACTCGGGAAAGACGCCCCAGATGCCGACCCAGGGTGATGCGTACGCCGTCGTGCCGCCATTCAAATGGCAGCTCGTGCAGTTGAGACCGTTGCCGACGTAGTCTTTCGCGTAAATCTGAGTCTGCTTCAGGAGCTTTGCGCCGTAGCGAATGGAGTCACCCATCGGGCCCTGCGGAATGTCCGCTTCATTTGGTGGCAGGAAGGCCGCGGACCTCCCTGCCGGCGCTTGAGCGTACGACGGGACGATGGCGCCAATAGCTAGGGCCAGTCCCCAAACGAACACGAACGGCGAAATTCGCATATATCCCCCCTTTCCGGCCGGCTTGGACGATTTCAACCTACGCGTATTCCGCGGTCCATGGCTTGACGAGGCACAAATGCGCATCGCTCGCGTTGTCTCGGCGAGGAGTTGCGCTTGGCATTTCCCAAGTCTTGCCGACGCAGGTGGCGCTGTCGGGCACCGGATTCTCGCGCCGAGAACCCGATGCGGCGGTTTCCGTTACGGTTTAGGCCGGCGGGGGCTTCAACGGATGCCTGAATCAAGCCAAAGGCTGACGCAGGTCAACCCGCCTTGCGTCCCTATATATAACGCTTGCGCTATATTTAAATTGTGAACCCGAATATCGACCTCCTGGGCGATCCGACGCGGCGCTGCATGCTGGCCCTGCTCGCATTAGAGGGAGAGGTTTGTGTATGCGAGTTCGTCGCGGCGCTCCAGGACCTCCAGCCTAGCGTCTCCCGTCACCTCGCCTTGCTGCGTGATGGCGGTTGGATCACGTCCCGCCGCGAGGGCACATGGATGCACTATCGACTGGCGCGTCTGCCGAAGTGGGCACGGACGCTGCTCGACGCACTGCTCGAGGGAGGCGTGCCGCCCGAGACTCTGCGCAGTGTGAAAGCTCGCCTGAATTCGTTTTCCGGTAGCCCACCGCGTGCCATGGGACGGGTCGCGTGAACGCCGACCTGACGCTTACCAACCAGCGGCCGAAGCTGTTTCTGATCGTCGCAGCGGCCGTTTGGTTCATCGCGTACCAGGCGCTCATACCGGTGTCCGAGTCGCTGACGGCGCTGTTGCCGGTGGATCGGACCAGTCCATTGGGTGGCGCGCTCCAGTTCTTCCTCTACGACACGCCGAAGGTGCTACTACTGCTTGCCGGTGTCGTGTTCGTCATGGGTATGGTGAACTCCTATTTCACGCCGGAGCGCACG
>Ga0302322_100003814_pt1 | contig 13023 bp, 10 predicted proteins | sample Fen_T0_2_FD_203757 | JGI IMG/M metagenome (GOLD analysis project Ga0302322, IMG submission 203757) | Peat permafrost microbial communities from Stordalen Mire near Abisko, Sweden - Fen_T0_2 | ecosystem: Environmental > Terrestrial > Soil > Wetlands > Permafrost | place: Sweden: Abisko...
TCACCGGTCAGCGCCGACTCGTCGACGAGCAAGGACGACGACTCGAGCAGGTCACAGTCGGCTGGGACGATGTCACCCTCGCCGAGCAGCACGACGTCGCCCGGCACCAGCTCTGCGGTGGCCGCCGACATCTCCACGCCGCCGCGTCGGACCCGCACCACCGGTGCGCTCAGCTGCGCCAGGGCGGTGATGGCCCGGTCCGCCCTGACCTCCTGGGTGACCCCGACCGCGGTGTTGACCAGGACCACGAACCCGATCACGGCGGCGTCGGTGAAGTCGCCGGTCACCAGCGTCAACGCGCAGGCAGCGAGGAGAACGACGATGAGCGGGTCCCGGAGCTGCTGGCCGATGCTCGACCAGACCGAGATGCGCCCCCTCTGTGCGACCTCGTTCGGCCCGACGTGCTCGAGGCGCCGCGCAGCCTCTGCCCTGGTCAGACCGGTGCCGTCCACACCGCCCACGATCCTCGGCGGCCAGCGGGGCGGGCCAGGGCCGAAAGAACTCCCGCATCGAGCGCACCGTGTACGAGGGAGGTGGGGAGAGTCACCTGCGCAGGGGGCCCTTCGCCCCTTCTCGGTGGCACCCTCGCGGCGTTGCACTGGGGGTCTGGCTCCACTGCGGAAGAAGGCTCCCATGAGTAGCCCCGGCACGTCGTCGACACTCCCGGCCGCGGTCGCGACGACTCGCGGCACCGAGGACTTCGTGCCCCGGTTCGGGCTCACGGAGCGCCTTACTCACTGGTGGACCGTCTCGATGGTGGCGGCCGCACTGCTGACCGGTCTCGGCCTGGGCGACGAGTCCACGTCCGGACCGATGTTGATCGCTCACGTCGCGGCGGTTGCCCTGATCGGGCTGGGTCTGCTCACCGCGCTCGTCGTCGGCGACACCCACTCGCTCCTCAGCGCGACCTATCATCTCTTCCGCTTCGACCGTCGAGACGCCGACTGGGTCCGCGCCCATCTCCCTCACGCCGACAGGCCCGCGGCCCACGGTGAGTGGGGCATGTTCAACCCAGGCCAGAAGGTCCTCGCGTGGGCGCTGACACTCGCGGTCTCGGCCGTGATCTACACCGGAATCGTGTCGTGGGGCGCGGGCGGTGAAGGCGGTGGCTCGGGTCACCCGGCCGCCGTGATCGTGGCCATGGTGCTCGTGGGCAGCCACATCTTCATGGCTGTGGTCAACCCGAGCACGCGCCCGGCTCTGGCCGGAATGGTCCGCGGACGAGTACGTCGGTCCTGGGCGGCCGAGCACCACGCTGGTTGGCTACGTGACGTCGAGCGACGCGCTCGCAGGTGAGCAGGCGGCCCTTCCGCGCTCGGGCACGTTGCCGCACCTGGCGCCCGCCTGGCCGTGCCACCCGTCTCCGCAGAGTCCCGGGCGAGCTGCGGCGGCCGGTCGCTGGGCTGCGATGCGCCTGGGATGTAGGAGTTGCCCGCCGCTGCGCGGCGACGCTGGCCACCGCCCCCTGACTGGGCGGGTTTCGGCTACCGGACGCCCCTGACCGGCCAGATGGCCGCTGCCCCGAGGAGCGCGCATCCGCCTGCGACCGAGTAGAGGACGGTGTAGCTGCCGCCCCCGAGGGCGAGGATCACGGGGGCAAGGGCGGGTGCGAGGGCGAACGGGAGGGCGCCGGCGATGTTCAGGACGCCGAGGTCTTTGGCTGAGCTGCCGGAGTCGGGGAGGACGTCGACGACCAGGGCGAGGTCGACGGCCATGTACATGCCGAAGCCGAGCCCGCTGATGGCCATGCCGACGATGTAGCCGCCCAGGCTGTTGGCGGTGGCGATGACGACGAGCGCGGCGCCGTAGATCACCGCGGCTAGGGCGACGAAGGCCTTGCGACGCCCGACCCGGTCCGAGAGTCTGCCGGCCACCGGGGATGCGGCGATGAGGACGACGGACTGAGCCAGGGTGCCGAGGTAGATCTGGTGGGGGACGTCGTGCTCGGAGCTGCCGAGGCCATGGAGCAGGTAGTAGGCCTGGTAGGTGACGAGGAAGGCGTAGGCCATGACCACCATGAACCGGCTCGCGAACGCCCACGCGAAGTCGGGGTTGCGGCGGGGGTTGACGTAGAAGGTTCCGGCTATCTCGCGGAGTGACCATGGCGGCCTGTCGGCCGGGTCGAGGCGGCGGTCGTTGAGGCGGGTGACGAACAGGACCACGCACAGGCCGCCGACGGCGCAGGGGGCCAGGAACATGGCGAGCTCGGTGCCGTTGAAAGCTTGCACGAGGTAGGTGCCGGCCACCGACGCCAGCGGGAGGCAGATGCCGAGGATGCCGGATACGAGACCTCGCTGAGGTACGGGGACCTGGTCGGGCAGGACCGCGACCTGGGCGGCGAGGAGTGCGTTGAAGAACACCTGGGTGACACACCAACCGGCGAGCACGACGGGGATGTTGGGTGCCAGTGCGACGGTCAGGGTGCCGAGGGTTCCGCCGGCGAGACCCAGGAGCATCCAGGGGCGCCGCATCCCCAGCCGAGCCGTGGTGCGGTCGCTGAGCCGGCCGAAGAACGGGTTGCTGACCATCGAGAGGAGCGACCCGACGCCGGTGACCAGCGCGAGATTCTTCGCCGCGTGGTCGCTACCGACCAGGTCGTTGACTTTCAGCGCGAGGGTCACCAGCAGCGGTGCGATGAGCACCAACGAGCCGCCCGCGAACGACAGTGTGTACAGCGACACGAACCCTGGCCCGACCCGCTCCCGCGGCGACGCCGGCGGCGGCCGCGGCGACGACGGTGCGGGGGACACGTTTCCTGCCGCGCTCGTCGAAGCTCGCGCGGCAGGTGCTGTCGACCTGCTACCGAACACGAGGAGGCGAGGCATCGCCTTGGCGTCGAGGTCGGGCGACAACGGTCGCTGCCTGAGGGAGGAGGCGGCGGCGGGGTCGCGTGCAGATCGAGTTGCGCAGTCGACGTCTCATGGACGGCCACCTCCGCTGTCCACCGTCGCGTCTTCCGGTGGGCTTGTCCCAGCATGGGGCACGAGGGCGGCTCATGTCACCGGTGTCCAGCGTTGACAGCGGACAGAACGGGGTCGCGCGCCGTGGCCGGGCGCTTTCAGCCCGGGGCGGTGGGTGAACGCCCCCGGCGTCGGGGGTCGACCGGGGCGTTCACGTCGTGGCCGGCGCACCGGCCACGACGCTTCATCAGGCACCGGGCCCCGGCGGGGTCCCGGCGCTCTGACGAGGGTGTGAACCGGGGCCGGTTCAGGCGGCGGCGCGGGTGAGCAGGCGCACCCGGATGCGGTGCAGCTGGGGCATGACGCCGTAGATGACGATCGGGACCGCGATGGTCGCGAGCACGAAGGTGCGCAGGACCGGGCCTGCGTTGGCGAGATGCGGCCCGATGGTCAGGTTGAGGACCGTCAGGGTCGGGAAGACGGCGATCCAGATCATGACCGCGAGCTGGTGCTTGCTCGGAGGCCCGACGGGCCTACGGCCGGCGTGGAGGTTGCTGTGCGCTGTGGGTTGTGCGTTGGACATGGTGATGCTCCTTGATGTGGTTGGTGAGTGGTGCTGCGGGATGTGTCTGGGCACGGCTGCGCCCGGGTGGGTGAGTCGCTGGTGTGGTGGCTGGCCGCGGTGCGGGCTCCAGGGGCCTAGGCGGGGAGGCCTTGTCGGTAGTGGGCGACCGCGGTCGGGATGGCTTCGTCGACGAGGTCGTTGTTGAGCGCGATGGCAGCCGCGGACCCTTCGCCGGCGGCCGTGATGACCTGGGCGCGGGGGTTGACGGCGTTCCCGGCTGCCCAGACGCCGGGGATGCTGGTGCGGCCGGTGGCATCGACGACGACCCAGCCGTTGCTGTCGGTGGCACAGCCGAGGTCGGTCAGCAGCGTGTCGTTGGGCACCAACCGGGGTCGGACGAACACCGCGGACCGGGGCACGACCTGTCCCGAGTCGAGCTCGACGCCGGTCAGCCGGTCGTTCTCGACGACGAGGCGGGCGACGGGGGTCTCGACGACGCCGATGGCGCGGGCGACAAGCTGTTCGCGTTCGTCATCGGTGAGGGAGGCACCGTCGGTGAAGAGCACGACATCGTCGGACCACTGGCGGATGAGGTGGGCGTGAGCCAGGGTCTCGGCGGTGCTGCCAAGCACCCCGAGGGGTTGGTCGCGGACCTCGTAGCCGTGGCAGTAGGGGCAGTGGAGCAGGTCGCGGCCCCAGCGTTCACGGACCCCGGGAAGATCCGGGATCTCGTCGCGCAGACCGGTGGTGACCAGGACCCGGCGCGCGCGTTGGGACTGGCCATCGGCGAGGCGGATGTCGAACCCTGGCCCGGTCCCTGATGCGAAGTCCGCGCACGGCGTGATGGCGGTGACCGTGCCTGCGATGAGGTGGCCTCCGTAGCCGGTGACCTCGTCTCGGCCGGCGGCCAGCAGCGCGGTCGGTGGGAGCCCGTCGGAACCGAGGAAGCCCTGCATGTGGGCCGCTGGGGCGTTGCGCGGCTGGCCGGCGTCGACCACGGCGACCCTGCGGCGGGCGCGGGTCAGGACCAGGGCGGCGGACAGGCCGGCGGCGCCCCCGCCGATGACCACTACGTCGTACTCGTTCATGGCTGAAGAGTTGCGCCCCGTCCAGCGCGCTACAACCTTCGTTGCTGGTTCTGGGAACGCCCGGTCCATGGACCCGTGATCCGCTGGCGCAGGTGTATCGGGTGCGCCCATCGACGACCTGGTCGGGGCGCCGGAGGTCGGCGCCCCGCGCATCCGACTCGAGCCACGCCGGTGGTGGGCAGGCGCGGAAGATCGTGGTCCAGGCGTCGCAGTCGAGGTCGAACGCCCGCAGCCATGACGGGCTCGACAGGCTCTCCGTGCTCGCGGGCCGGATGCGCCTCATCCTCGGCGACCAGGACCTGGTGCTGGGCGTTGGTGAGCCGGCCGAGTTCGACACCCAGGTGCTGCACTGGTTCGGCAGCACCGGGCTGCGCTGTGTGGCAACAGGCATGGTGACGGTTATGGTGATGCTCCCGGTCGTGGGTGCGCCGGACGGGGTTGCCCGGCGGTTGTCGATGACCGCAGGTACGTTCTTGGTGACCGAGCATCACCAGGTGTGCCCCGAGTCGTGTCCGCGTGGCGCGGCGAGCGGCGGGCCTGCCGCCGCGCAAGCGTTCGCCCCTAGGCTGGCCGAATGCCGGTCCTGGGCACCAAGCTGCGCTTGCCAGCGCCGCGGCGCCAGCTCGTGCCCCGACCGCGGCTCATCGACCAGCTCGTGGTCGACCCGCGTTCGATGCCTCGCCTCGTCCTGATCTCGGCGCCGGCCGGGTTCGGTAAGACCACGCTCCTGGCGCAGTGGCTCACGTCGAACGGTGTGGGTCGCCCGGGAGGGACGCGCCACGTGGCGTGGCTGTCCCTGGACGGCGCCGACTCCGACCCCGTCCGGTTCCTCAGCCACGTCGTCTCCGCGCTCCGGGGCACGAACCCGGAGGTGGGTGGCGAGGCGCTGGTGCTGCTGGAGAGCGACCGCGCCACCCCGACCGACGTGCTGGTCAGCCTGGTCAACGACCTCGACACCGCCGCCGAGGCGACCGTGCTGGCACTCGACGACTACCACGTGATCGACGCGGCGGCCGTCCACGACGCCGTCACGTTCCTGCTCGACAACCTGCCACCGCAGGTCACCCTCGCCATCACGACCCGGGCAGACCCGCCACTCCCGCTGTCGCGTCTACGGGCCCGGGGCGAGCTCCTCGAGCTTCGTGCCTCCGACCTGCGGTTCACCCCCGAGGAGGCCGACACGTTCCTCACCCAGGTGATGGGCCTCGAGCTCGGGCAGGCTCAGGTCGCGGCCCTCGAGTCACGGACCGAAGGCTGGGCGACTGGGCTCCAGCTGGCAGCCCTCTCAGTGCGCGGCCACACAGGGGGCGGCGACGTCGGTGTGTTCGTGGACGCGTTCACCGGCAGCCACCGGTTCGTCCTCGACTACCTGCTCGACGAGGTGCTGCACAGCCAGCCCGACGACATGCGAGGCTTCCTCCTCGACACGTCGGTGCTACACGAGCTGACCGGACCGCTGTGTGACGCGGTCACCGGACGCAGCGACGGGCGCCAGATGCTCGACACCCTCGAACGTTCGAACGTGTTCGTGGTCCCGCTCGACGACCAGAGGCAGTGGTTCCGCTACCACCACTTGTTCGGCGACGCACTCCAGGCCCAGCTCACGTCGTCCGACCCGGACCGGCCCGCCGGCCTCCACCGGGCAGCGGCACGCTGGTACGCCGAGCACGGGAGGCTCGGCGACGCCGTCCCGCACGCCCTCGCCGGCGGTGACAGCGACGGCTCAGCGGACCTCGTCGAGCTGGCGCTCTCCGACCTCCGCATGCGCCGGCAGGACCGTACGCTGCGCGACTGGCTCAGAGCGCTTCCCGACGACGTGGTCAGGCGTCGCCCCCTGCTTGCGGCGTTCGTGGCGTGGGTCAGGATGTCTGAGGGTGACCTCGACGGGTTCGAGGCGTGGCTCGACGTCGCGGAGGCTGGCCTCCGCTCCGCAGCCGAGGGCCGGGAGGCGCGCAACGTCGGGGCGGAGCAGATGAGCCATGGCGCAGAAGCGGAAGGCCGTCTGGCAGAGGCCGTGCGGGGGCGGGAGATGGAGATGCGGACGCTCCCGGCCACGATCGCGGTCTACCGCGCCTCGCTGGCCCAGGCCCGCGGCGACACGGCCGCCACCATCGAGCAGGCGCAACGGGCGCTCGAGCTCGCCGGACCAGAGGACCACCTGGCCCGGTCTGGCGCCGCGGGGTTCCTGGGCCTGGCGGCCTGGGCCGCCGGCGACCTGAACACGGCCGTCGACACGTTCACCGAGTGCGTGCACAGCCTGCACGACGCCGGTGCCATAGCCGACGAGCTCGGTGGGACCGTGCCCCTGGCCAGCATGTGGCTAGCCCGCGGTCGGCCCGACGAAGCACGTCGGCTGTACGAACGTGCCTTGCAGACCGCCGGACGTCGCGACGGACCACCCGTGTCCAGCACCGGCGACCTCCACGCGGGCCTGGCTGACATCCTGCGCGAGCGGGGGGATCTCGACGCCGCCGACCAGCACCTCCACACAGCCCGGGAGATGGGCGACCGGGCCTCGCTGCTCGAGAACCGACACCGCTGGTACACCGCCATGGCGGAGCTCCTGCGTGCCCGCGGTGACCTCGAGGCAGCGGTGGGCATGCTCGAGCGGGCCGAGCCGATGTACCTGGCCGGGTTCTTCCCCGACATCCGACCCATCGCGGCCTCCGCAGCGCGGCTCCGTATTGCGCAGGGCCGTCTGCCAGACGCGTGGGACTGGGCGCGTGTCCACAACGTCTCCGCCGACGACGAACCCACCTACCTGGCCGAGTTCAACCTCCTCACACTCGCACGGCTCCTCGTCGCACAATCCGGGACTGACGATGACCCCGCCGGCGTCGACGCCGCCATCGACCTGCTCGACTGCGTCCTCGACGCAGCACAAGGTGCGGGCCGGGGCGGCAGCATCATCGAGACGCTCGTCGTCCGAGCCCTCGCCCACCGGGCCCGCGGAGACCTGGACGCAGCACTCGCCGACCTCAGCCGAGCGCTCGTCCAGGGCATCCCGGTCGGTTACGTCCGGATGTTCCTCGACGAAGGTCGGGCGATGGAGGACCTGCTCCACACGGCCGCTCTGCGCGGTGAGCTGCCCGGCTCCGAACACGCCGCCGAGCTGACGCGCATCGCGCGGCGCGACCAGGAGCCACGACCTTTGCTGGCGGCAGAGGCACCACCCGGTGACGAGGCCATGAGCGACCGCGAGCTCGAGGTGCTCGGCCTGCTGGCCACCGACCTGACCGGCCCCGAGATCGCCGAGCGCCTTTTCGTGTCGGTCAACACCCTGCGCACCCACACCAAGCACATCTTCACCAAGCTCGACGTGAACACCCGCCGGGCCGCCGTCCAACGCGCCTCCGACCTCGGCCTGCTCTAGCCAGGACCACCGCTCAACCCCCTTGGCGGGGACGAATCACCAACCGAGTCACATCGCATGGTGATGCCCGGTCACCACGCCGGCTCCTACCGTCCTGGACATCGCCGGACATCCCGCCCGGACCGGAACCAAGGAGCCAGCCATGACCGTCACCACCCGCAGCCTGACCCGGGCCGCCGCCGTCAGTGCCGCGGCCGCCGGAGCCATCTTCATCGCCGTCCAGATCAACCACCCACCCTCGGACAGCTTCCTGACCGACACCAACGAGTGGGTGATCCGCTCCACCGCCAAGGCCGTCATGGGCGCCCTCGCCCTGGCCGGAATCACCGGCATCTACCTCCGCCAGGTCCGCCAGATGCGGGTACTCGGGCTCGTCGGGTTCGTCCTCTTCGCCACTGGCTACCTGCTCCTGTTCGCCACCGAGATCATGGCCGCGCTCGTGCTCCCCGCGTTGACCGACCAGGCGCCCGCCTTCGTCAACGACGTCGTCATCACCGCGAACGGCGGCACCGCCACCGGAGACATCGGTCACCTGCAGATCCTGTTCAACCTCACCGGCATCGGCTACATCGTCGGCGGCCTGATCTTCGGTATCGCCCTGTTCCGCGCCCGGGTCCTTGCCCGGTGGGCAGCAGCGCTCCTCGCCGTGAGCACCGTTGCCACCGCTGCACTTGCCTTCCTGCCGGAGTCGTTCAACCGGCCCATGGCCGTCCCCGAAGGCGTGGCCCTCATCGCCCTGGGCATCTCGCTGTGGCGCGACCAACGCAACGCCGTCGCCACCACCGCCACCCCCGCTGCCCACACGACCGCCGGCGAGCAGCTCGCAGTCCGATGAACTCCCAGCACACGACCTCCGCGGCCGGCCCGCTCGCCACGCAGCAGACGACGCCGGCGAGCGGTCACCGGGACCGGCCACGCAGCTGGCCGGTCCCGGCCGCCCTGGTCGCACTGTCGGCCATCCCGCTGACGGCCGGCACCCTGCGGCTGGTGCAGCTCGCCGGCGGCCCCGCCATCATCCCGGCCGACCACCGGTTCGCTGGCTTCGCGCTGCCGCTGGTGGTCCACATCCTCGGCGCCACGGTGTTCGCCCTGGTCGGGGCGTTCCAGTTCGTTCCCCGATTCCGTCGCCGGCACCCGGGCTGGCACCGCCGTGCCGGTCGGGTCCTGACCGTCGCGGGGCTGATGGTGGCCGGGTCGGCGCTCTGGATGACGCTCTTCTATGTGCCGCAACCCGGCACCGGTCACCTGCTGTACGTACTACGTCTGGGCTTCGGTTCTGCCATGGCCGGCTGCCTGGTCCTAGGGTTCACCGCGATCCGGCGCCGTGACATCGCCGCCCACCAGGCCTGGATGATGCGGGCCTACGCCATCGCACTGGCCGCCGGCACCCAGGCGTTCACCATCGGTATCGGAGGCGCCATCTTCGGCACCGGGGTGATCCAGACCGACCTCGCCACGGGAGCCGGATGGGTGATCAACCTGTGCGTCGCCGAGTGGGCCATCCGCCGGTCGACCATGTCCCGCACGCGGCGTGGCCGCGTCGCGCGAACCGCCACTGCGAGTACACCCCCTGCAGGAGCACCCTCATGACCACCCCGTCCTACGTCTCCAGCGCCTCCGACCCCCCCATCACCTATGTGTTCCGGCTGGCAGGTCACCTCGATGACCGCTGGTCGACCTGGTTCGGCGGTCACAGCTTCGTCCGCAACGACGACGCCACCACCACACTCACCATCGAAGTCGCCGACCAAGCCCAGCTGCACGGACTACTCGCCGGCATCCGTGACCTCGGGGTCACCCTGCTCACGCTCAACCAGGTCGACGCAGCCGTCGATGCGTCTAGACAGCCATCCCGGGGAACTCCCGTCGGCCGGAGTCATGGCCGGTAGCGCGACTTCGCGACGGGGTCGCCGATCAACGTGTTTCGGACGACCTGCGTGCGTGAGAGCCAGCGTCTCCCTGGCCGACTCCGTCATCTGCCCCCCCCACATGTTCCGATTCCGAGAACGTCCGGCCGTCAGCACAGGGTGGCCTCGACACTGGTGGGTGGAATGTCCCGACCACCACCCAGCAGGTTGCCGGCCTGGGGGCACAGTCGGACCGGTCCGACGTCCTGAGCTGAGAGCGACGTCGCACCTGCGATGATGGCCCCGACGTGCGGGAGGGTTCTCCGAGGGAAGCCCTACGGTTGTCCCGACAAGATCCCCCATGTCCCGGGCCCTTAGCTCAATTGGCAGAGCAGTGGACTTTTAATCCATGGGTTGTGGGTTCGAGTCCCACAGGGCCTACGTGAGCCACGCGTTCCTCTATGCCGGAGTCCGTACGCCGTTCGGGCGGTACGCCGGCGCCCTGGCCGGCAGCCGGCCGGACGACCTGGCGGCGGCCGTGGTCCGCGGCCTGCTCGACCGGGCACCCGAGGTCGACCCGGCCCAGATCGGCGACGTGATCCTCGGCTGCGCCAACGGCGCGGGCGAGGACAACCGCAACGTCGGCCGGATGGCCGTGCTCCTGGCCGGGCTGCCCGTGACGGTCCCGGGCCTGACCGTGAACCGGCTCTGCGGTAGCAGCCTGCAAGCGGCGATGGACGCCTCCCGGCTGGTCGAGACCGGCGACGCGGACCTCGTGGTCGCGGGGGGAGTCGAGTCCATGAGCCGGGCGCCGTGGGTGCTGCCGAAGCCGGCGCGCGGGTTCCCGGCCGGCAACGAGACGCTCGTGTCGACGACCCTCGGCTGGCGGCTGGTCAACGCACGGATGCCGGCGGAGTGGACCGCTTCCCTGGGCGAGTGCAACGAGCAGCTCGCCGACGCGCTGGGGATCGCCCGGGAGCGGCAGGACGCGTTCGCGGTGACCTCTCACCAGCGGGCCGCGCAGGCGTGGGACGACGGCTTCTACGACGACCTGGTGCTGCCGGTCGACGGCCTCACGCGTGACGAGTGCGTCCGACCCGACGCGAGCGTCGAGACCCTGGCCGGGCTGAAGCCGGCCTTCCGGCCCGACGGCAGCATCACGGCCGGCAACGCGTCTCCGCTCAACGACGGCGCGGCCGCGCTGCTGATCGGCGGGGAGACCGCGGCGACCGGGCTGCCTCCGCTGGCCCGGATCGCGGGTCGTGGCGCTGCGGCGCTGGAGCCCCCACGGTTCGGGATCGCACCCGTGGAGGCCGCCGGCCGGGCGCTGGCGGCGGCCGGGGTCGCGTGGTCAGACATCGGCGCGGTGGAGCTCAACGAGGCGTTCGCCGTCCAGTCCCTGGCCTGCCTCGACGCCTGGCGGGTCGACCCGGCGATCGTCAACACGCGCGGGGGTGCGATCGCGATCGGTCACCCCCTCGGCGCCTCCGGCGCCCGCGTCCTCAGCACCCTCGCAGCGGTCCTGGTGGAGCGTCGCGAGCGCTGGGGCCTGGCCGCGATCTGCATCGGCGTCGGCCAGGCCCTGGCGGTCGTGCTGGAGAACGTGGCGTGACTCAGCGCGCCGGCTGACCGCGCTCGCCCGAGTCGGTGAACCGGATCTCGGCGAGTGCCTGCTCCTCCAGCTCCGCTCGGCGCTGGGCCGCGATCGACGCCGGGGCGGCGTCGTACTCCCCGGGGTCGGAGACCAGGTCGGCGGCACCGCGGTCCAGCCGTTTGAGCGCGCTGCGCCCGAAGATCTGCTGCTCGGTGGACGTCCGCTCGGAGCGACCACGCCCGACGAACGACACGGCCCAGTGCAGCAAGGCAGTGACGCGGTTCTTGAAGCCGGTCAGGTACATCAGGTGGACGGCCAGCCACAGCAGCCAGGCCACGAACCCGGTGAGGCGCAGCTTCCCGATCATGGCGACGGCGCGGAAGCGGCTGATCGTCGCCATCGACCCCTTGTCGAAGTAGTGGAAGGGCTTCTGCGGTGGCTTCCCGGCCAAGCGGCGCGTGATCTCCTTGGCGGCGTACTTGGCGCCCTGGATCGCGACCTGCGCGACGCCCGGCAGGTGGTCGAGGTCGATCATGTCGCCGACCACGAACACCTCGGGATAGCCGGGCAGCGTGAGGTCGGGGTTGACGCCGATCCGCCCCGCTCGGTCGAGCGACGCCCCGCTCTGCTCGGCCAGCGTGCGGGTCAGGGGCGACGCCTGGACGCCGGCCGCCCAGATCTTGGTCACGGCCGCGATCTTCTCGGTACGACCGTCCTTGTACTGCACCTCGATGCCGCGCTCGTCGACGTCGGTGACCATCGCGCCGAGCAGGACCTCGACACCGAGCCGCTCGAGCTCGGCCTCGGACTTGGCCCCGAGCTTGGCTCCGAACGGCGGCAGCACCTGGCCCGCCGCGTCGACGAGGACGATGCGGGCGTGCTTGGTGTTGATCGCCCGGAAGTCGCGTCGCAGAGTGCGGTGCGCCAGCTCGGCGATCTGTCCGGCCATCTCGACCCCGGTCGGCCCCGCTCCCACGACGACGAACGTCAGCAGGTGGTCGACCTCGTCGCCCCGCGTCGCGCCCAGCTCCGCCATCTCGAACGCCCCGAAGATGCGCCCACGCAGCTCGAGGGCGTCGTCGATGCTCTTCATGCCGGGGGCGAACTCGGCGAACCGATCGTTGCCGAAGTAGCTCTGCCCGGAGCCCGCCGCCACGATCAGCGAGTCGTACGGCGTCACCGTCTCACGCCCGAGGACCTGGGAGACGACCGTCCGTGAGTCGAGGTCGATGCCGGTCACCTGCCCCAGCAGCACGCGCACGTTGCGCTGCGCCGCGAAGATCTCGCGCGTCGACGGCGCGATCTCGCCCTCACTGAGGATCCCCGTCGCGACCTGGTAGAGCAACGGCTGGAAGAGGTGGTGGCTGGTCTGCGCGATGAGAGTGACGTCCACGTCCGCGCGTTTGAGTGCCTTGGTACCGAACAACCCCCCGAATCCGGAGCCGATCACCACCACCTGGTGTCTCGCGCTGCGTGTGACCTCACCCATGTGTCCACGATGCTCCACCGGCCTCCTCGTGCGACAATCGGGGTCCGCGTCGCGTTGCTCACATGCGCAGGGTGGGACTGGTGGGGACTCGTGTGCGAGTTGAGGTTTCAACTCATCGTGGGGCGGGTACACGAGCCGGGACTGGCGCGGTCAGCGCGCCTGGACGT
>Ga0302322_100003816_pt1 | contig 13022 bp, 11 predicted proteins | sample Fen_T0_2_FD_203757 | JGI IMG/M metagenome (GOLD analysis project Ga0302322, IMG submission 203757) | Peat permafrost microbial communities from Stordalen Mire near Abisko, Sweden - Fen_T0_2 | ecosystem: Environmental > Terrestrial > Soil > Wetlands > Permafrost | place: Sweden: Abisko...
CCGGACGTGAAATAAGCCTCCTCATGAAACCCTTAGTCCAGTTGTAAGTAGTAACTGTAAATGGGTAATTTTCATGAAGATCAAGTATCAGAGGGATCTTAAATTTTGTCCTTTTTATTCCATTATATGCCGACCTGGCCATATAAAGATCATGTACATGCAGGAAGTCGAGGCCATTATGAAGAATAAATTTTTTAATTTCTGATGCCCAGAGCCATTCATACAAGGGAATGGTATTAAGAGAAAAAAATAATATGTCTTTGAATTTTCCGGGTATGTTTATTCTGGTAACCTGAATCTGATTAACCGGATCTTTGTATGTATTGAAAAAGCCAAAACATAATACAAAGATTTCAAACCCCTGTTCCTTCAGAATCCCTATTTCCCTGAGAACACGGATATCATGGTTCAATTCATTATCGACGACAATTCCTATCTTCATAATTCACTTTCAGTAAATCAATCTTGAGATTATAAAAGTATGTTAAAGGTAAAAATAAAAAGGTGTGAAGGACTAAAATGGAATGTTCTATTAATTGAAGTTCGAAAAGAGCGGAATGATCCTTTTAGTTAATTCTCTCCTGCTGAAAGATCCCGGAGACATCTTTTCTGAAATAGAATTATCGGAGATCAGAGACGATAAATATTCAGAAATTCCTTTGGAATCATTATATGAGAATGTTATTCCGTGTCCGGTATTGCTTATAATAACGGCAGCATCGCCGTCAACAGGACCAATGCAGATTATTGGTTTCCCGGAAGCTAAGTATTCAAAAAGTTTTCCAGTGAGAATGCTTTTACGGCTTTGATGGTCAGGTATGATAAGCAACAGGGCAGTAGTCTGAAGCATATATAAAATGGCTTCAGAATGATCAACATATGGGATGAATTCCAGAATGGAATTCCCGGTTTTGGACTGAATAAGGTCTTTCTGATATTGCGAAACTGTTCCAATAAACCTTAACATGAATTCATTCCCTTTTTCTTTAAAGATTTTAAGGGCATTAAGAAAACCTTCAATTGGGTAAATATCTGAAAGAGTGCCGACATAGGTAACAGTAAATCTCACTGGGTTGTCTGCTCTGCTTCCTGAAAAGTCATCTTCATCGAAACCATTGGTTATCACCTCAGTTTTGGATTCTACTCCCATTACTTTCATCGAAAACAAGTTCTTCAGTGAATCACCTACTGTTATTATTTTATCCGCGTTTCTGAGAACGTTTTTTTCATACCTCAGATCGATCCATCTGGAGATAAATGTAGGATAGAACTGTTTATAATAGTAAATATCGGTCCAGGGATCACGCAGATCTGCAATCCAGTTCAGTGCAGGATATTTCTTTTTGATCTTTAAACCGATAAGTTGTGTTGAATGAGGCGGGCTTGTAGTAATAATATTTCTTATTCCTTCGGTTTCAATTAATTGGCATGCTTTTTTAAATGCGTATTTGTTCCAGCCTTTTCTTGGGTCGGGAAGAAAAAAATTGCCTCTTATGAACCGAAGGATCTTTCCTTTAAATGAATTATCAACACTATTTGCAAAACCTGCAGTGGGGATCTTTGATTTGTCTTTCTTATAAATTCTGAAATAGTTTATAGCAGGAGTAGAGTAAATCTTAACTGATGATGATAGATCTGCCTCCAGAGAAAAGTCGGTAACCGGATATGCAGCAAACTCAGGATCTACGGTAAGTATAATAGGATCCCATCCAAAGTCAGGGAGATACTTTGAAAACTTGAGCCATCGCTGTACTCCGGCGCCGCCGCTTGGCGGCCAGTAGTAAGTGACTATCAGGACCTTATTCATTTTAAAGCTTTTTTAACAAGCTCTGAATAGATACCTTTTCCTTGATTATATCCTTGAGTTGTTCAATACTTACCCTTTCCTGGGCCATAGAGTCACGATACCTGATCGTAACTCTCTTGTCTTCAAGAGTCTGATGGTCGATTGTTATACAATATGGTGTGCCGATTGCATCCTGGCGCCTGTATCTTCTGCCGATGGAGTCTTTATCGTCGTACTGACAGTTGAAATCAAATTTAAGGTCTTGCACAATTTTCTCCGCAATATCCGGAAGACCGTCTTTCTTTACCAGAGGCATAACTGCCAGTTTTACAGGTGCCAGAAATGAAGGTAACCTGAGCACCACACGCATATCAGCGCTGCCATCTTCTTTCTTTAATTCCTCCTCCTGGTATGCAGCAGAGATCACCTGCAGAAACATCCTGTCAACACCGATTGAGGTTTCTATTACATAAGGAATATATGATTCACCTTTTTCAGGATCGAAATATTGCATCTTTTTGCCACTATATTCCTGGTGCTGTTTCAGGTCATAGTCTGTTCTTGAATGTATTCCTTCGACCTCTTTGAATCCGAACGGAAATTTAAATTCAATATCCGTAGCAGCATTAGCATAGTGAGCAAGTTTTACATGGTCGTGGAAACGGTAATTCTCACTACCGAAACCAAGAGCCTGATGCCATCTCATCCGTGTCTCTTTCCATTTTTTAAACCACTCAAGTTCACTGCCTGGCTGAACAAAGAACTGCATCTCCATCTGTTCAAATTCCCTCATCCTGAAGATAAACTGCCGGGCAACTATCTCATTACGGAACGCTTTACCTATCTGTGCAATCCCGAACGGGATTTTCATCCTGCCGGTCTTCTGCACATTAAGAAAATTGACGAATATCCCCTGAGCTGTTTCAGGACGCAGATATATTTTATTAGCTCCTTCCGAAGTTGAGCCCATCTCTGTAGCAAACATCAGATTAAACTGTCTTACATCGGTCCAGTTACGTGTACCTGATATCGGGCAGACAATTTCATTATCAATAATAATCTGTTTTAGTTCAACCAGATTGGTTTCATTAAGTGCTTTCGAAAACCTCGCATTCAGCTCATCTATTTTTATCTGGTTTGCCAGAACCCGGGGATTTGTCTCCCTGAATTTCTTTTCATCGAATGCTTTACCAAATCTTTCCCTTGCCTTATCTACTTCTTTGGAAATCTTTTCATCGATCTTTGCCATGTGCTCTTCAATAAGCACATCAGCCCTGTATCTTTTTTTAGAATCTTTATTGTCAATGAGCGGGTCATTAAATGCATCAACATGTCCTGAGGCTTTCCATATCGTTGGATGCATAAATATTGCTGAGTCGAGACCCACGATATTATCGTTGAGCAGGACCATACTGTCCCACCAGTATTTCTTGATATTGTTTTTCAGTTCAACCCCATACTGGCCGTAATCATACACAGCACTTAAGCCGTCGTAGATCTCACTCGAGGGGAAAACATATCCATATTCCTTGCAATGAGCAACCAGTTTCTTAAAATTATCTTCCTGAGCCATCTTTGTTTTATTTTACTTTAGCGGAAGGCAAAAGTAATTTAAAAACTTGGGTTAAACAAAGTGGTTTGGGGGGTGTTAATATCAATTTGTATCTTTGCCCCTTGTTTTGAATTCAGGCATTATGAAAAAGAGAACAGATTTTCTGGTTATTGGTTCCGGCATAGCCGGGCTCACTTTTGCTCTTCAGGCTATGAAATACGGGAAAGTTACCGTTGTAACCAAGGCAAACCTTGAAGATACAAATACCAGATATGCACAAGGGGGAATTGCAGCGGTATTCAGTGAACCTGATAATTTTGAGAAACATATAAGTGACACACTGATTGCCGGAGGAGGAATCTGTAATGAGGAAGTTGTAAGAATGGTAGTTCAGGAGGCACCTGCCAGGATTAAAGATCTTATTGATATGGGTGTCTCATTTGATAAAAAAGAAGACGGCACATACGATCTTGCAAAGGAAGGCGGACACACAGAATACAGGATACTCCATCATAAGGATAAAACCGGAGAAAGTATCCAAATGACTTTAATGGAACGGGTTAGGAATGAAGCCAGGATCGAAATTCTTGAAAACCATTTTGCTATCGAATTGCTCACACAACACCATCTTGGCGAAGTAGTTAAAAGAAATTATCCTGATATAAAGTGTTTTGGTGCCTATGTAGCTGATCTTGTTAACCAGAAAGTAATAACACTTCTTTCAAAAGTGACAATTGTCGCAACAGGGGGAATAGGAAACGTATATCTTACTACCACGAATCCTGAAATTGCTACCGGCGATGGAGTAGCTATGGTTTACAGAGCAAAAGGGACCATTGAGAATATGGAGTTCATTCAGTTTCACCCTACTTCATTGTACGATCCCGAAAGAAAACCTTCATTCCTTATTACAGAAGCTTTACGTGGCTATGGAGCAGTTTTGAAGAATCTTTCAGGGGAAAAGTTTATGAACAGGTATGACAGCAGAGGTTCGCTTGCTCCAAGAGATATCGTTGCCAGGGCCATAGATAATGAGATGAAAATATGGGGAGATGATCACGTATGGCTCGATTGTACTCACTTGAATAAGGAAGGGCTTAAGGACCATTTTCCGAATGTTTTTGAACATTGCCTTGAACGCGGAATAGACATAACAAAGGATATGATACCTGTAGTTCCCTGCGCCCATTATTCTTGCGGCGGTATTAAAGTTGATATTGACGGACAAAGTAATATAGACAGACTCTACGCTCTGGGTGAAGCATCATCTACAGGGCTGCATGGAGCTAACAGACTGGCATCCAATTCACTTATCGAAGCTGCAGTTTATGCTTACCGGGCAGCCATCCATTCGGGAACAAGGTTGAAGGAGCTGCCATTTGAAGAACGAATACCTGAATGGGATTATAAAGGTACGACTCATCTCGAGGAGATGGTACTCATTACCCAGAGCTGCAAAGAGGTACAAATGATTATGAGTAATTATGTTGGAATAGTACGGTCCGACATAAGACTTGAAAGAGCCATGGTACGTCTTGATATATTGTACGAAGAGACAGAAAGGCTGTATAAAAAATCACTCATCTCAAAGAAGATTTGTGAACTAAGAAATCTGATTAATGTTGGTTATATTATTATCAAAATGGCGAAAAACCGTCATGAGAGTGTTGGTCTTCATTACTCCATAGATTATCCGAAACGGGCAAGTTCTGAATTCTGAAAGAAATTAATATTTTACTATGAACCATCTTGAATCAACATTAAAAAGCAAAAACAACTTCTGGAGATATTTTCTAATGTTTGCTGTCGTTTTTATCGTGGCAAATACAATCGGGGCTGTACCGCTCCTTATTGCCATGTTAATTAAATCAGCTTCAAATCCGGCTGTATTTTCGCAACTTGCTGCTAACCCTAATGATTTTAGTGTGATCGGGCTTAACCCGGAGGCAGGATTTATTATGATGATCTTTCCATTCATAGCAGGTTTAGTAGCTTTTATCCTCCTGGTTAAACCTTTAAATGGCCGGACTCTCGGAATAACTATCAACGGGACAGGAAAGATAAGATGGGACAGATTTTTTATTTCAGGAGGTGTATGGATGATGCTATCCGGCCTTTATCTGTTTTTTTATATGAAATTTGATCCTGCAAACTTCACACTAAACAATAAGACGACTTCACTGATTCTGCTTTCGGTTGTTTCAGTGTTATTTATTCCGTTTCAGGCTGCCTTTGAAGAGGTACTTTTCCGGGGATATCTGATGCAGGGGTTTGCGGCACTGGTTAAAAACAGATGGTTCCCTGTAATAATGACTTCAATGTTTTTTGGTCTGATGCATGCTTTCAATCCTGAGGTGAAGGAATTTGGATTTTTCACCATGATACCGCAGTATATAGTATTCGGAATGATATTTGGTATTATTACAGTACTTGACGATGGTATCGAAGCCAGTATGGGTGCGCATACAGCAAATAATATTTTTCTTTGTATCATGGTGACAAACCAATCTTCAGCATTGCAAACTCCCGCACTTTTCGAACAATCTGTTATTCATCCATGGACCGAATTTGCAGCACTGATAGTTACAGGGATTGTCTTTATATTAATTCTGAAAATGATTTTCAGATGGGGGAAAATGTCTTTGCTGTTTAAGAAAATACCGGTTTGATCGGAATTAATTATTATAAACAGACGTTTTATCATCCGTTCTGAAATCACCCCATTTTTCACGAATCTCTTCAATAATTTTCCTGATATCGTCAACTTCAACAGATGTAAGAAGCTTAAGACGAGTGTCCTTAAAATGAGGCAGTCCTTTAAAATAATTGGAAAGATGCCGGCGCATTTCAAATATGGCTCTTTTTCCCTCTTTGAACTCCAGGGATTTATCCAGATGAAGAAGCGCGAGATCGGCTTTCTCATTAACTGAAGGTTCCTGTAAAATCTCACCGGTGTTGAGGTAATGTCTTATATCACGAAATATCCAGGGTCTTCCAACAGTTGCACGACCTATCATGATGCCATCCACTCCGTACTTGTCGAACATTTCTCCGGCTCTTACCGGACCGTCAACATCTCCATTACCTATTATAGGTATTTTCATCCTGGCATTATTCTTAACAGCTCCAATGAGCGTCCAGTCAGCATCTCCTTTATATAACTGGGCCCTTGTCCTTCCATGTATGGTTAATGCCTGAATACCAACGTCCTGCAATCGCTCTGAAATATCCACTATATTTTTACTGTCATCATCCCATCCAAGCCTGGTCTTGACAGTAACAGGAAGCCTCACCGCCCTGACTATTGCGTCTGTCATTTCAACCATTAATGGTATGTTTCGCAGCATCCCTGCACCCGCACCCCTGTTGGCAATTTTTTTAACCGGACAGCCGAAATTGATATCAATAATTTCAGGGTTAGCCTCCTCTGCAATAAGAGCAGCTTCTACCATTGAATCAATTAAATGTCCGTACAACTGTATACCAATTGGTCTTTCAAAATCATAGATATCAAGCTTCCTGATACTCTTGAGTCCGTCACGTATGAGTCCGTCAGAAGAGACGAATTCAGTAAACATAAAATCTGCACCATTCATTTTACATACCATTCTGAAGGAGGGATCTGTAATATCCTCCATCGGGGCTAAGAACAAAGGATTCTCACCTAACAATATATTGCCTATTTTCAAGAATGTTTAATTTTAATTTTTAAAAGACATCTTTAAAATAATTTGTTCAGGGCCCTGGTGTCCTTTGCGATATCCCCTGAGCTACTTTGTGGTTAATTCTTTTACCACGAAGGGGCACGGAGGATAACACCGGAAACACAAAGGAAAGAATATTTGATTTTATGTATCTTTAGTTGACAGCAAAATTAATAAAATGAGCGACAAGCATAGACTTTTCAGATTATTCGGGGAATCACCTCTTTATCAGCTTTTTGTGTCAATAATAATTGTTGTGGGAGTTGGTCTTGCTCTGTCATTAATTCTTGTTGCGGCGGGAATTTTTATTTTTAATTCCAATCTGACAGTACTTGAGAAACCCGCCGCTACATTAAGTAATAACGACTTAGGATTCCTCAGGTACCTTTTGATAATTCAGGATATTTCACTTCTCATCATACCTTCAATTATAATTCTGGTGATGATGAAACCTGAACATTCAGCCGGTTTTCCCGGAATTAAAAAGCCGCGGTTGAAGGAGGTCGGACTGGTTATAATTCTGACCTTTTGCATATTCCCCGTTACTAGTTTTACCGGACAAATTAACTCGGCAATGCATCTTCCTGACTGGCTTACGGGAGTTGAAAAATGGATGATAGAAAAAGAAGACAAGGCGAATAATCTGATTAATCTGATTATGACAGCTGATACTTTTGGCATAATGATTTTGAATCTCTTAATTGTTGCGGTTCTTCCGGCAATAGGAGAGGAATTGATCTTCAGAGGCGTCTTCCAAAAGATTTTTTATAATTTCTTCAAATCGGGCCATATGGCAATCTGGATCACTGCTTTTATATTCAGTACTTTACATTTCCAGTTCTTTGGATTTGTTCCAAGATTCATTCTCGGTCTTGTTTTTGGTTATCTCTTTTTCTGGAGCAGAACACTTTGGCTGCCTGTAATTTCACATTTTGTTAATAATGCAGTTCCTGTTATTCTGGCGTATATTGAAGGTCTGGAGAAATTAAGCAGACCCTCAGATATTCCTTTATGGCAACAGGCAATCTTTCTGCCTCTGCCGGTAACAATAATCCTGGTAATATTATTTTATTTCAGGAATAAAAGTTATAACAGGAATGCGAACCTGAATTCATTAACTTCACAGGAACCTTTCTGAAAAGATATTAATTCTCTTATCTCACTAAGATTCACAAAGGCAGGATCTGACCAGGAGCTTCATTATCATTTGCTTTGTCAAATTCCCCTTTCCTGAAGAAGTATACAAGTCCGTATTCCTCACTCTCTGTTTTTCTGATCTCCTCAGGGAGGAAGGTGTGTGTGTGTTCAACCTCATTCCATAACTGAAGAATTATTTCATCTGCCTCTTTTCTCAGTTTAATATTCTTTTCAGTGTATTCAACGGTTCTTTTTGTAAGTGTATTATGATAATTCCTTGCCTCAAGGAAATTTTCAAATCTTACTTTTACGACTGCGATTGTCGGGTTTGTTATCGGGCTTCCGCCTTTTTTTATCCTGAACTCTTCGCCTTCAATTATTCTTCTTCCCCAGCTCATAAGTTCGTTCTCGCTTGTAAGCGAAGGAACAGTCGATTCATCAGTCGAGAGTCCATAAAATGCCCTGGTTTCAGCAGGAAGATCACCACGAAATATTGCCATATTCATTACCCTGATAAAGTGAGTAAGATAAATCCTGGCCTTCCTCAATGTCTCATTATAGGCTTTGCTTTTTTTGTTTTGTGATGCTAAAGCCTGCCTGTATAAATGAAAGTTATGGTCAAATTGCGGCAGAAACTTCTGAAGGTGTACAATTGTTTTTGATGAAAATGCCAGTTTGTTAGGAGGAAGCTCCTTCCCTTTTTCCAGCGCAGTTTTCATCGCCTTTATCCTGGCAGTATCCGTGTTGGGTAATCTTCTGTAGGGCATATACAGGTTGGGTTGTTAATAAGAGATGCGAATATAACAAATATTTGTTAATTGCACTATCTATTCGCAACTTTATTACTCTGATTTCTACAAATATCGACGTTCCTTTCTCAGACTTTTAACTGTTAATATCATTTAAACGAAACTTATCTCGGTTAGTTACAGATAAGTTCAGAAAAAAAGTGTACTGACTGAACTCAGATAACAATAATTTTTTTAGTAAATAAGAATTGGGAAACCTGATGATAAAGCTTGTTAAATTGTTTCAGGAATTCATTTAAGAAAGTCCTTTTTGTAGACTTTTTCAGCCAGACTCTGAACAGTTTCTTCAGAAATCAATTTATTTATAGACTCTCTTATTGGTGCATATTTTTCATGCAGCGGACATGGATTATCAGAATCACATTGTTTTAATCCAAAGCTGCAACCCGAAAAAGACTTGTCTCCCTCAATGGCAGATATGAGGTTTCTTATCGGCAGATCAGGTTTATCAGGATCAAAGAAAAATCCGCCACCTTTACCTTTCAGCGACCTGAGAAATCCCGATCTCACCAGTCTTTGTAATATTTTTGCCGTAAAGAAGGGTGGGGCCTCAATTTCTTTCGATACCTCGGAGGTTCCGGGTCTCCTTCCTTTCAGGTTTTGTAAATTAATATAAACCAGCCCTCTGAGTGCATATTCTGTTTCTTTATTGAACATTTTGATCAATAATTAATTCGTAACTTCTGCAAAAATAATAAAAATATTTTAAAAATTACCAAAAGACCTTTTGGTCTTTTAATAAAATATTTTATACCTTTGTCCGGTAATAAAATATTTAAAGGATGAAAAAATATTTAACGATTGGTGAGATAGTAGCGTTTGACTTCAGGACAGCTTCAGTATTTAAAGAGGCCGGAATAGATTTCTGCTGCGGAGGGAAAATAGGAATAGATGATACCTGTTCTGAAAAAGGGAACGATCGGAATGAGTTGATCGCAAAACTTGAGAAAGTTAAATCCGCTCCAAATACAACAGTGCACAATTTTATTGACAATCAGCTAATTAAAATTATGTAATATGAACACTGCAACTAAGAATCTTGAAGAAGATCACATCCATATATTGAAACTAACTGATGTGATGAGAGCTGTAACCCTCTATGAAAAACCTAATGTTGAAAACATTGAAAGTATTATTGATATTATAAGGAATTTTGCTGATGGTCTTCATCATGCAAAGGAAGAGAATCTGTTCTTTCCTGCTCTTGAGAAAAAGGGATTTTCCGCACAACAGGGACCTGTGGCGGTAATGCTTTATGAACACATTCAGGGCCGGAATTTTGTTAAGGGGATTGCAGATAACCTTGAATTATATAAAAAAGGAAGTAAAGCCGTTGTTTCCGAGATATATCAGAACATGTCAGGTTATGCAGACCTGCTCTTCAGCCACATTACAAAAGAGAACAACGTTCTTTTCCGTATGGCTGATAACACTCTCTCTGAAGTAGAACAGAAGAACCTTCTGGAGCAGTTTGAAGCTATAGAACAAAGACGGCCGGCCAGGACCAGTGCAAATGATTATATAAATCGGATTAATGCCCTGGCATTGTTTTATAAAGTATAGGATGAATTATTAATTAATCTCGGATAATAAAAACTAACTTAATGATGAAAACAAAAAAACTTTGGATCGGCTTTATTGCTGTGATGGTATTGTCATTCTCCGTTCTGCTTTATTTCGGGAGAGAGATCTATAAACAGGCTCCTCCGATTCCTGTCAAAGTAATTACTCCGGATGGTACAGTATTATTCACCGGGCAGAATATAAAAGATGGGCAGAATGTCTGGCAGTCGATGGGAGGACAGGAAATAGGGACTGTGTGGGGACATGGGGCCTATCAGGCTCCCGACTGGAGTGCCGACTGGTTACATAAGGAGGCTGTATTTATTCTCGACAAACTCGCTGTGCAGCAGGATGGTAGACCTTTTAAAGAGATTAGTGAGGAGAGACAGGCTTTTCTTAAAATACTGCTGCAGAAAGAACTGCGCAAAAACACTTATGATCCTGCAACAGGAATTCTTACAGTTTCAGAATTAAGAGCTGAGGCAATTGCCTCAAACAGTAAATTCTATGGCGGATTATTTACCAACGATCCTGCACTGGCTGGTCTTCGTAACTCATATAGCATCCCTGAGAACTCACTGAAGGATCCGAACAGGGTTCCTCTTCTAAACAATTTCTTTTTCTGGATCTCGTGGGCCTGTGTTACGGAACGTCCGGGTCAGGCAATCACCTATACCAATAACTGGCCGGCTGAAGAGCTTGTTGGGAATAAACCATCTGGTTCGCTTTTACTTTGGACAGGTTTCAGTGTGATTGTCCTGATAGCAGGAATAGGACTTATGGTATGGTATTATGCACGGCGCCGCGATGAAGAAGCTGACAAAATTCCCGTAGTCTTTCCTTTGTTAAAAGAAATTCAGACACCTTCACAGAAAGCTACTATAAAATACTTCTGGGTTGTTTCTGCACTGCTTCTGGTTCAGGTAGTAATGGGAGTTGTTACCGCACACTATGGTGTTGAGGGACAGGCTTTTTATGGAATTCCTCTAGCAAAATTGCTTCCATATTCCGTTTCACGAACCTGGCATATACAGATAGCTATTTTCTGGATTGCAACCTCGTGGCTTGCAACCGGATTATATTATGCTCCGGCAATATCGGGCACTGAACCTAAGTTTCAGAGACTGGGAGTCAATTTTCTCTTTGGTGCATTGCTGGTGATAGTACTTGGATCATTGGCCGGTCAATGGTTTGGTGTAATGCAGAAACTTGGCTACATTCAGAATTTCTGGTTCGGTCACCAGGGATATGAATATGTAGATCTAGGCCGTTTCTGGCAGATATTTCTGTTCATCGGACTTATTATCTGGCTTTTGCTTATGGGACGTGCAATCTGGCCGGCATTAAAGAAGAAATCGGAAAGTCGCAGCCTGTTATCATTATTCCTTATCTCGACAATTGCTATTGCAGGATTTTATGGAGCGGGACTTATGTGGGGAAGACAGACAAATCTTGCTGTTGCAGAATACTGGCGCTGGTGGGTTGTTCACCTTTGGGTTGAGGGATTCTTTGAAGTTTTTGCTGCTGTTGTTGTTGCCTTCCTGTTCGTGAGGCTTGAATTATTAAAAGCATCTACTGCTACAACTGCAGTGCTCTTTTCTACCATTGTCTTCTTGTCAGGCGGCATACTGGGAACATTCCACCATCTGTATTTTACTGGTACGCCAACTGCAATTATGGCGCTGGGTGCAACTTTCAGTGCACTAGAGGTAGTTCCCCTGGTACTTATGGGTTTTGAAGCCTGGGACAATGTGAAGCTCAGCAGAAGTACAACCTGGCTTAAAGCCTACCGGTGGCCTGTTTACTGTTTTATTGCCGTTGCGTTCTGGAATCTTGTCGGTGCCGGTATATTCGGATTTCTGATTAACCCACCCATTGCACTTTATTATATGCAGGGTCTGAACACCACACCGGTACACGGACATACTGCCTTGTTTGGCGTATATGGAATGCTTGGAATTGGACTAATGCTTTTTGTCCTCCGCGATATGAATAAAGAGGCTATCTGGAAAGACAGATGGATAAAGTTTGCTTTCTGGAGCATCAATATCGGCCTTACGGCAATGGTACTCATAAGTGTTCTTCCGATAGGATTAGCACAAACTGTTGCCAGTGTGAAAGAAGGCCTCTGGTATGCACGTTCAGCTGAATTTCTTCATCAGCCTGCATTGCAGACATTAAAATGGCTGAGAGTGATAGGGGATACAATTTTTGCTTCCGGCACGGTTGCCCTTGCATGGTTCATTTTCGGACTGAAGGGAGGCTGGAGTATAGAAAAGAAATAGTGCATGAAGTGTTTAAAGTATACAGAGTGACTTCTTCACAATTTTAGGCACTCCAAACTCCAGGCACTTTTGTTTAATAATAACTACTCTCTGGTTGTTTTATACTTATCAGCTTATTAACTTAGTGGTTTCAAATCATAAAAATATTCTGATATGTTTAAAAGTGAAGTATATAACAGGAGGAGA
>Ga0302322_100003817_pt1 | contig 13022 bp, 11 predicted proteins | sample Fen_T0_2_FD_203757 | JGI IMG/M metagenome (GOLD analysis project Ga0302322, IMG submission 203757) | Peat permafrost microbial communities from Stordalen Mire near Abisko, Sweden - Fen_T0_2 | ecosystem: Environmental > Terrestrial > Soil > Wetlands > Permafrost | place: Sweden: Abisko...
AATTCGGGTCTCGGCTGGGCACTCACCGAGGCGCGCCGATACGATGAAGCGATGGCGCAATTACGCAAGACGCTGGAGTTGGATCCCAATTTCGCGGATGCCCATTTTCAGTTGGGCTGGTGCTACCTGTACAAAGGGGACTCGGCCGGCGCCATCGCCGAGTTTCAAAAGGCAAAGTTGCTGGATCCCCAGCCATGGTCGGATAGCTGTATTGCCTACGCCTACGCCCGTGCTGGAGATCGCGCGAAGGCCGACCAAATGCTGCGTGACTGGGACGACCTGGCGAAACAGCGTTACCTATCACCTTCGCTGCGGGTGCAGCTGTATCTTGGACTCGGCGAAAAGGACAAGGCTCTGGATTGGCTCGAGCAATGTTATGAAGAGCAGGATTGGTATTGTTGGGGTCTAAAAGTCTTTCCGGTTTTCGACGCGCTGCGCACCGAGCCACGCTTCCAGGCGCTGCTGAAAAAAGTCGGCCTCGACCCATGAGCGCCGGCACCGGCCAACGGTAGAGATTTCAGCCCAATTTATTTCAAACTCCATCTGCGCCCGGGGGCAGGCGGTTCACAAAATTTCACGTGCACCGCACGCCGCGTTGCGTTAATGATTAACCATATGGTTAAATGTTCGTCGAGATTGTTGAACCGCACGTTCGCCGCGCTGGCCGATCCGCCGCGCCGGCGGATCCTGGAACACCTCGCGCACGGCGACCGCTGCGTGACCGATCTGGCACGGCCGTATGCCATGTCGCTGCCGGCGGTCTCGAAGCATTTGTGCATTCTTGAAAGCGCCGGGTTGGTCAGCCGTCGCCGTTGCGGACGCGTGCATTCGCTCAAGCTGGAAGCCCGGCCGATGCGGCAGGCGCAGGCGTGGATCGAGGAGTATCGCAAGTTCTGGGAGCAGAGCTTTGACCGGTTGGACGCGTAACTGAAACAAAGGCAAATCGCGGGGAAAAATCACGAGCACAAATAAAACCGCGGAAAATAACATCAAACTTCAACTCATCCGCGTCTTTGATGCTCCACGCGAACTGGTTTTCTCGGCGTGGACGGGCCCCAGCCAGTTCACGCAGTGGTTCGGCGCGGCAGTGTTCGGCGGCGGGGCCTTGCAATCCGTGATGGTGGTCTAGAGGGTCGGCGGCCGGTATCGCCCCCAGGTGCAAAGATTCGACGGCGAATATTACACCACCGCCAAAACTTAAGCGGATCATCGTGAATGCCGGGGAGTTTCCAGCCACGCCGCTGAATGGTTGACGCGGTGGGACACCCACCGGATAATCACCGCGACCATGCAGGTTCCTGAAACCACCTCGGCCGAAGCCTTCGAGCGCTACGTGGGCGGGAAATGCCTGGTCGCGTGTCGCGGCGAGGCGTGGCGGGATATCAAGGCCTGGATCCTCGCCCCGCCGCGCACCGTAGAAATGGTCTCATTGCCCGCCGTCAGCGAACCGTTCCTGGCGTGGAGCGTTTCTGGCGCAGCCGAGTTTCAGGAGCGCGAAGGCCGTCAGCCATGGGTCACGCATCGCATCACGAAAGGCTCTTTCTTCCTCACGTCGGGCGGCGCGCCCTACGATTGCCGCTGGAAGGCCGCGGGCACCGAACCGTTCCAATCCATGGCGGTGTTCATCGCCCTACCGCTCCTGCAACGCGCGCTGACCGAAGTGTTCGGCGACGACGCGCCGCGCGCCCGGCTGCGGGACCTTTCCGCGTTTCACGACCCTGCGTTGAATTCCCTGATGGAGCACGTGCAGCAGGAACTGATGCGGCGTCACGCCAGTGTGCTGTTTCTGCAAGGCCTCGCGCAGGCCATCGCCATCCATCTGGCGCGGAACTATGCCGGGACGGTCGGCGCCTCGCGTTGCGGCAGTCCGTCGCTGCCCGGCTACAAGCTGCGGCGGCTCACGGACTGGATGGCGGAACACGTGGCCGAGGAGTTCAACCTGGACCGGCTGGCGGCGCAGGCCGGCTTGAGCAAGTTTTACTTCAACCGCCTGTTCAAGGGCGCGCTGGGCATTTCACCGTCGCAGTACCACATCCGCCTGCGGATGGACGAGGCGCGCCGCCTGCTCCGCGAGACGAAGCAGAGCGTGGTGGCAATCGCGCTGGACGTGGGCTACGCCAACCCCAGTCATTTCGCGCAACTCTTCCGCCGGGAAACCGGCCTGGCCCCGTGCGATTACCGCCGGCAGCGGTGACTATGGCTGGGCGCTATGAGCGCCGTGGGCATCCTATCCTCATCGGCGGTATCGGCCGCCGCTACGGATTTTCGAGCAATCCCGCAACAGGTGGAGCAAGACTGCGGGCGACAGCCGGGCGCAGGTGCGTTAATCTCCATTCAACAATTAGCAACACGAAAGGAATCGATAATGCAAAAACGCACACTCGGTAAAAGCAATCTGGAAGTCTCGGCCATCGGGCTGGGCTGCATGGGCATGAGTTTTTCCTACGGTCCGCCCAAGGACAAAGCGGAGATGACCGCCCTGCTCCACACCGCCGTGGAGCGCGGCGTCACGTTCTTCGACACCGCCGAGGTCTATGGCCCATTCATCAACGAGGAACTTGTGGGCGAGGCGCTCGCGCCGTTCCGCGGCAAGGTGGTCATCGCCACCAAGTTTGGTTTCGACCTGAGCGGCACCGACCAGCGGCCCGGTGCGGCACCCCTGAACAGTCGGCCGGAAAATATCAAGCGCGTGGCCGATGCCTCGCTTCGGCGGCTCAAGGTGGACGCCATTGATCTGTTTTATCAGCATCGCGTGGATCTGGCCGTGCCGATTGAAGACGTGGCGGGCGCGGTGAAGGAATTGATCCAGGCCGGCAAGGTGAAGCATTTCGGCCTGTCTGAAGCGGGCGTGCAGACAATCCGCCGCGCGCACAAAGTCCAGCCGGTCACGGCGCTCCAAAGCGAATACTCGCTGTGGTGGCGGAAGCCGGAGGCGGAGGTGATCCCGACGCTCGAAGAACTCGGCATCGGCCTCGTGCCCTACAGTCCGCTGGGCAAAGGCTTTCTCACCGGCGCGATGGACGCGGCCACGACCTTCGATAGTTCGGATTTCCGCAGCCGGCTGCCCCGCTTCACGCCGGAGGCGCTCAAGGCGAATCAGGCGCTGATTGGCCTGCTCGGCCAGATCGCCAAGAGGAAAAACGCGACGCCGGCGCAGATCGCGCTGGCGTGGTTGCTGGCGCAGAAGCCGTGGATCGCGCCCATTCCCGGCACGACCAAGCTGCAGCGGTTGGACGAAAACCTCGGCGCGGCAAATGTGGAACTGACGGCGGACGATTTGCGCGACATCCAAAGCGCGGCCGCCAAAATTAAAGTGGAAGGCGCGCGGTATCCGGAAGCGCTGGAGCAGATGACGGGAAGGTGAACTGCTGAAGAACAATGGTTACAACCCAGGATAGACACGGATGAACACGGATTTGGCATTACGCCTATGGGTTAATCCGTGGTTGGAAATAGCATAAAGACAATTATGGAAATCAAATGCAACGGCTCACAGCCTTCCGGCAAAGGACCGGCCGAATGGTTCACCGGCACGGTGCGCATTGACTCGCCGTTCAAGGGAACCGATCCCGCGCGGATTACGGGCGCAACCGTCACGTTCGAGCCCGGCGCGCGGACCGCCTGGCACACGCATCCGCTGGGTCAGACCCTGATCGTGATGGCGGGCTTCGGACGCGCGCAGCGCTGGGGCGGCGCAATTGAGGAAATCCGGCCGGGCGACATTGTCTGGTTTCCGCCGGGCGAGAAACATTGGCACGGTGCCGCGCCAACCACGGCCATGACGCACATCGCCATTCGGGAACAGCTCGCGGGCAAGACGGTGGATTGGCTGGAGAAAGTCAGCGAAGAACAATGTCAAGGTGGACCGGGGTAGAAATTCTGGTCCGAATTTTTTCGAAATTTGCATTGCCCGTGGAAGGGACTGCTGTGGTTGGCGGCGGGATCAAATCAAATCCACGTCTCGCGCACTTCCATGCGCGCGGGCCGCAGGTTGATGTACTGCACAATGCGGGGTTGCGTCGCGCGATTCGGGCGGCTGCCATGCGGCAGCACATGATGCCAGATGATGAGGTCGCCCGCGCGTCCCGCGATGGGTTTTGAGCCGAGGGCATGCAGGTTCTGCCGACGCGGGTCTGCTCCGGCAGGCAGGCCGTCGAGCCACGAAGCGATCCGCCGGTGGAGGCCTGGCACGAGGGTGAACGCGCCCTTTTCCGGCCCGGTGTCCATGAGGTAAAGAATGCCCTGCGTGCCGAAGGGAATCGGTCGCGCGAGGCTCACATCCCAATGCAGATCGGGGCCGCGAAACTGCCAGCCCGGATGCTCCGGCACATTAAAGCCCGCACGATCCGTGCTCGCCCAGAGGTCCGCCGTCTTCCAAAGCTGGGCGAACGCTTTGTGCACCCGCCGGGACTGGCGATTCGCCGTGAAGGCCGGATGCTGGAAGAACTGCATCCATGATGCCGTGATCATTGGACTGGTACCATGACTCCGGATCATCCAGCTTCGCTCCGACACGATCCAGGATGGCCTTCGCCGCGGCCGCGCGACTCGATTCCGGAACCGCATCAGGCAGGACCACATAGCCCTGCTCGTCTCAAAACGCGATATCCGCCGCCGAAAGCACCGGTTCAGCCGCCTCCACCTCCCCCCAGCCAGTGCGCGATTTCCGGCGGACATTCCGAGCCGGCCACAATGGCATTGATGCGCACCACCTGGATCCCGGAAACACCGGCGGTTGCCTCGACGATCCATTGCTCGAACTCCGAGAACGACGGTCCGGCTTGAAACAAATGCTGCATCGTCTGCTCCAATCCCACGCCCAGCTCATCCAAGACCGCATGCTCCACCTTCGCCTCGGCACCCGCGTCCGCCGGCTGTCCGTGCCGCTGCCGCATGGCGCGCGACCAAAGTCGCTTCAGTTGAAGCACGCCGATTACGCCGGTTTCCGCCGGTTCGGCCAGGGGAATCGTCGCTGATTTCATCTCGCTTCAATGTCAGCCGCCGACGGTCGGCGGCTGAAATTCCAGCCCGAATGTTTTCGCGATCTCCATCACGCGCGGGATGTCCTGCTGTTGCTGCGGACTCAGCGCCCCGATTTCCCCGAAGAAACCCTCAAAACCGGCTGGAGTGATGACGCACATGAGACGGCCGGGTGTCTGGCCGAGGTAACGGTAGGTATGGGGTATTCCGCGAGGCGCAAACAGCGTCGTGCCCGGCCCGGCGAGGATGGTCTTGCCGCCAACCATGAATTCGTAGTCGCCTTCGAGAATCTGGAACGTCTCGTCCTCGCGGCTGTGAATGTGCGGCGGCGGACCGCCGCCCGGCACGTCGTGGGATTCGACCACACTCACGACGCCGTCGGTATCGCGGCCGTGGATGCGGATAAGCATGGGGATGCCCAGGATGTTGACTCTTTTGCCGCCGACACTGGAGATTTGGATTGGATTCATAAAAACCGGGTTGATCGAGATTTTCTTTTTCCGTGCCCGTTGGCAAGCTAACAATTCAACCAAACGCAATCCGGTTGGGCTGGATGTTCACACCCCGCTTGAGTAACGTGGCGTGCCGCATGAGCAATAGCACTGAGACCCGCAAGCTGGCCGCGATCATGTTCACGGACATGGTGGGATATAGCGCGCTTTCCCAGGGCAACGACCGGCTCGCGCAGGAGTTGCTGGAGGAACATCGCGCTTTGCTGCGTCCGCTGTTCGCGCGCTTTAACGGCACGGAGATCAAGAAGATCGGCGACGCGTTCCTCGTCGAGTTTCACAGTGCGCTGGAGGCGGCGCAGTGCGGCATTGAAATCCAGCGCGCGCTGGCCAAGCGCAACCATGATGTGTCGGCCGACCGGCGCATCGAGATCAAGATCGGGATCCATATTGGCGACGTGGTGCATCGTGGCGGCGACGTGTATGGGGACGGGGTGAATATCGCCTCGCGGATCGAACCGCTGGCCGGTGCCGGCGGGATTTGCATATCGATGGATGTGGAGCGGCAGATCCGCAACGCGCTGGAGGCGCGGTTTGAGAAGCTGGCCCCGACGGAGCTGAAGAATATCTCGGTGGCGATGGATTTGTTCCGCATCATTCTGCCGTGGGAAAAGGCCGGCAGCGGCCGACACGAGGATGTTCAAAAGCCCAAACCCGCGACCGGCTCGCTTCCTCTCGTCTCCAGTGAGCGCCCCACGGTTGACCCGAAATCGGTTGCCGTGCTGGCTTTCGCCAACCTGAGCGGCGACAAGGAAAACGAGTATTTTTCTGACGGCATCAGCGAGGAGCTGCTGAATGTCCTGGCCAAGGTTCAGGGCCTGAAGGTGACCGCCCGGACTTCCGCCTTTCATTTCAAGGGCAAGTACACGGCCATCCCGGAAATCGCCCGGCAACTGGGCGTGGCCCACGTCGTCGAGGGCAGTGTGCGGAAATCGGGCGGGCGCGTCCGCATCACGGCGCAGCTGATCAAAGCGTCCGACGGATTCCATATTTGGAGCGACACTTTTACGCGCGACCTGCAGGATATTTTTGCCGTGCAGGACGAGATCGCCGGCCTGATTGCGAAAAATCTCCAACTTAAACTGGGTACTATCGCGCCGGCGCGCGTCGTGGATCCCGAAGCCTACCGGCTATTTCTACAGGGACGGGCGATTTTCAACCGCGAGATTCTGGAACAGTATGCGAAGGCGATCGAATCTTACCGCGCCTCGTTGGCGATTGATGAAACCTCGGCCGAGGCGTGGGCTGGCCTTTCGAAGACCTACACGATTTCCGCCAGTTCCGGCATGCTTACGATGGAGGCCGGTTGCGAACTCGCCCACGAGGCGGCCCGGCGGGCAATCGCCCTGGATCCCAATCAGGCGAAAGGTTACGCGTCCCTAGGGTTGGTTCAGCTCAACTACGACTGGGATTGGAAGGGAGCCGCAGACTCGTTGGAACAGGCCGTGGCGCTGGCGCCCGGGGACGTCGATACCGTTGGCCTCATGGCTCACCACGCGGCCATTACCGGCCAGCGGGAACGGTCGCTCCAATTGGGGCGCCAGGCCATGGAACTGGATCCCCTGAATTTGAGTTCAGGTTACGCCCGGCTGCGCAGCCTCACAAACGCCGGACATTTCGCGGAACTGGAAAAGGAGGCCGAGCATATCATTGCCTTAAATCCCTCGGGATTTCGGAGCCGGATGTTCCTTTGCCTGTCGCGTCTGCTGCAGGGACGCGCCGATGAGGCTGCAGCGGCGGCTGAGCAAGTGCCGGCGGATTGGGGCCGGCTGACCACGCTGGCCTGCGCGCGCTTCGCTCAAGGACGAAAGAGCGAATCCGAAGCCAACTTGATTGAACTGGTGGAAAAGTTCGGCGAACACGCCATTTATCAGGTTGCGCAAGTTCATGCTTTCCGCGGCGAGGCGGATCAGGCATTCGCCTGGCTGGAGAAAGCATACCGCCAGCGGGATTCCGGGATGACGCTCATGAAAGACGACCCGGTGCTGAAGAACCTGCACGGCGACGACCGTTGGTGGCCACTGCTGCGGAAAATGAAACTTGCAGACGACCAACTGACATGAGCCGCGTTTGCAGTCACTGCCTGGAAAAGTGGGCTCGATGCGGCGCCATGCGTAACCACGGTTGACGCCCGCCAAACCTCCCCAACCGAAACCTGGCCCCGGCCAGTGCCAATTCACTGAGTCTTTGTTTTCGTGGCCGCGGGCGGCTCGATCAACTCAAACTCGAACCAGGCAAAGTTATTGCCTTTGCCGTAGTGGAAGGTCAGGAGCTGCGGTCCGGCGGCCGGGAACCGGATGATGCCGATGTCCGCCAAATTCCACTGATGATAGCTCGCGGTGGGAACGGGCAGGCGGCAGGTGGCGGCGGCCTGGCCGTTGAGGTCGAACGTAATGCTGTTGGTCTGGAAAGAGTAAAGGGCCTTGATGCGGTAGTAGCCCGGGCGGGTCACATTGACCGTGTAATTGCACCACTCGCCGTTCTCGGTCCAGCCAGTGTAGAGCTGGTTGATGGGCGGATTGACGAGGTTGGTGTGGTTGAGGTCGGCAAAGTCCTTCACGAAAGAGAGGTCCACGCCTTCGTCCTTGCGGAAGTGCCAGATGTATTCGCTCGCGTGGGGGCGCTGATGGTCCGCTTCGAGGTTCAGTTTTCCGCTGCCGTTGTTGGTGGCGTCGGTGTCGTGATAGGCCACTCCCTCGCCGCCGAGGTCATAAAGCGCGCATTGGACAATGCCGGGAATATTCGGCATGCCCGCCTTATGGAAAGCGTCGGCGAAGGGCTTGCCCGGGTAATTGGCGGGGGTTCCGGCGCGGGCGGTAAAAGTCGCGCAGAGCAGCATGGTGCCAAGAGCGGCAATCATCGTGGCGTGGTTCATGGGCTTGATTCTAACGGGCCAGTTTCCGACGTCAGCTTCATTTTTTTCGGGCTGGCCGTTCCAGTGGTTGCCTGGATCAAGCCGCAATCGTCGACAATCTGAGGGGGGGACCGCCAGCGGCAGCCGTCCGGCGGGAGCGCGGGCGGCGGCCGGATGCATCAAAAAACTTTCCGTTTCCGATTGACCCGCCGCGCGGGTTGTGTCGAAATGATAGAACATAGTAATCCTGTTTTATCAGATGCCGAAAGCCTCAAATCGAAACGGAAACAGCCCGCGCGCGGGCACGACAAAATACGACGCCCATCACAAGGTGCTGGCGCAAACCTACGGCGCGTTCGCGGACCTGCGCCGGGAACTTTCCGATTCCAAGACCACCGTCAACGAGCGCGAGGACATGTTGCGCGGTTTTGCGACCTGCCCGGATTCGCAGCGCGCCTGGCTGCTGCTGGAGGATTATTTCGAGAAGCTGCTGCTCTCGCGCAAGGATTTCCCCGACACAAACTGGTGGCCGCGCCTCTTGAATGTGACCGGCAAGGCGCGGCTGGAGGAGCTGGCGTTTTTATTTTTGCGGGCGAAGCGTTCCGTGCCGCCGGAATTGTCGGCGCACGCCAGCCCCGACCGGTTTGCCCGGGCCGAGGAGGCCGAACAGGAGGTGAAGCTGGTGCAGGAACTGGAACGCTGGCTCGCGCCACCCGCGCTGCCGCTGCTCGATACGCCGCGCGCCACGCTCCGCGTGGTCTGCCGCGTGCAGGCGGGCGAGGACGAACCGGCGCATCACCGGCTCGCGGTGCAGTTTCTCCTTTCGCGTCCGCGCACCGGCGAGAAGGCGCGCACGCTGCGCGAAATGATCGACCTCGTCGTCCGCGCCACGCACGAGCAGGAACTGTTTCCGCCGAATGACTGGGAATTCATCCAGTGGATCGCCGACACGCACCGCCATCGCAGCGACGGCGCGGACACGCTGGTGTTGTCGGACGCGGAACTGCTCCAATGGCTCGCGCGCTGGGGCCATACGAACCGGCTCGAATTCGCCGACAACGGCCGCCCGCTGCACTTTCACGGACAGGTCGTCGCGCTCACGCCGCATCTCGAAAACGGCGACAAGGAGCTTTCGTTCACGCACCGCATCGCGCTGCCTGGCGGCGAAAATCACCTGGTCGCCGCCGCAAAATTTTTCAACCATCAACCTCCGCTCGCCCTCCTTGGCAACGCGTTTTATCTGCTGCGCAACGCGCCGCCATCGCCGGTGTTGCGCTATCTGGCCACGCAGCCGTCGGTGCCGGTCCGCAAATTGAGCCACCGGCTGCTGCTGCACCTGCGCAAGACGCAGTCGAACCACGGGGTGGACTGGGAAAGCTTGTGCGTCGCGCACCCGGCCACGCCGCAGTTCATTTTTGAGCTGCTCGACGAAACGGTCCGCCTGCGGCTGCTCGCGAAGAGCCAGCGTGATCAGAGCGTGTGGTTTTGGAACGGCCAGGAATGGGTGCCGAACGACCGCAAACACCGCGCGGGCGACAAACCCGAAATCCTCGACGACCCGCGCCTCGAACCCGCGACGCAATGGCTGCGCCGGCTCGACTGGTTCACGCCGGAATCCGGTCTGTGGATCGGCGACGCGAATGAAAATTTCCTCGATTCGCTCGCCAGCGCGTGGGCGGCGCGCCCCCCGGAGGCGGAATTTCTCGGCAACCCGGCGTTTCACCGGCTGTTCCTCACGCCGCGCCTGCTCAAGCCCAAGCTCATCGTCAAGGGCAGCGGCATTGACTGGCTCGCCGTTTCCGCCGAGTGGGAACAGGAGGGTCTGAAACTTTCCAAGGCCGACCTGGAACGGCTGGCGAGCGCCACCGGACGTTTTGTGAAGCTGCCGAATTCCGGCTGGGTCGAACTCGACACCGCCGCCGTGCAGGGCGCGCACGAGGCGATGGCCGAAATGGGCGTGGATGGCCTCATCGCCGTGCCGCAGCGCATTGGCCTCGAAAATGTCGCGCATCTGGACGACGAAGGTTTGACGCGCTTTGTGGATTCACCCGAAGCGGTGGCCTTGCGCGAACGCGTTCGCGATTTCAAAGGCGTTCCGTCCATTGACTTGCCGAAAGTCTTGCAGGCGGAATTGCGGCCGTATCAAAAGGACGGCTTCGACTTTCTCGCGCACCTCGTGCAGATCAAGCTCGGCGGAATTCTGGCCGACGACATGGGCCTTGGCAAAACGCTGCAAACCCTGACTTGGCTGGGCTGGCTCAAGGAACGCAATACAAAAAATCCCAAACCGTCGCTCGTGATTTGTCCGGCTTCCGTGCTGCACAACTGGCGGCGCGAGGCGGAGAAATTCACGCCGAATTTGAAGGTGCTCGTGCTGGAAAGCGGCGCGGCGCGGCATAACTTGCGGAAACAGATTCCGCAGAACGACATTATCGTCACGAATTACGCGCTGCTGCGGCGGGATCTGGAGGAGTTGAACAAATTCGCGTTCCGCGCGGTGATTCTCGACGAGGCGCAGTTCATCAAAAATCCCGGCGCCCAGGTCACGCAATCCGTCAAGCAGCTGAAGTCGGAGAACCGCATCGCGCTCACCGGCACGCCGCTGGAAAACCGGCTGCTGGATTTGTGGAGCATCGTGGATTTCGTCCAGCCCGGCTATCTCGGCAATCAGGAGCAGTTTCTAGACACGTACGAGCCGCGCGGCGAAAACGCCGAGTCGGAACAGCGCATCGCGCGCAAACGGCTTTCGGCAAAATTGCGCCCGCTGCTCTTGCGCCGCCTGAAAAAGCACGTCGCCAAGGATTTGCCCGACCGCATCGAAGAGCGCCTTGATTGTCCGCTCGGCGACGAACAGCGGAAACTTTACCTGGCTGAACTGCGCCGCAGCCGCGACCAGATCCAGCAGGCGGTCGCGGAGCAGGGTCTCAATAAAAGCAAGATGCATGTCCTTGCGGCGCTCACGCGGTTACGGCAGGTGTGCTGCCACCCGTCGCTCGTCGGCAACGATACGGCGTCCGGCAAGACGGAGACGCTGTTTGAACTGCTGGATCCGCTGGTGGCCGACGGCCAGAAAGTACTGGTTTTCTCCCAGTTTGTGCAGATGCTGCACATCCTCGAGAAAGAATGCCAGGCGCGCAACATCCCGACTCACATCCTCACCGGCCAGACGAAGGACCGGCAGGCAGTCGTGAATGCGTTCCAGGCCGACAAGGGCGCGGGCGTTTTCCTGTTGAGCCTGCGCGCGGCGGGGACCGGTTTGAACCTGACGAACGCCAGCTACGTCGTGCTCTACGATCCGTGGTGGAATCCGGCGGTCGAGGCGCAGGCCATCGACCGTTCGCATCGCATCGGCCAGACGCAAACCGTGAACGCCTACCGCCTCATCGCGCCCGGCACCGTCGAGGAAAAAATCTGGGAATTGCAGCAGAGCAAGGCGCAGACGATCGCCGACGTGCTGGGCGAGGAAGGCTTTGCCCGCAGCCTCACCGCGACGGATCTGGATTATTTGTTCGCGGAAGATTAAGCGGCAAACGCCTCGTGATGGCTGACGAAATTCCAAAACCGCCGGTCGAGCGGCTGTTTGAGTTCGCGGTGGAATCAAAGCTCCTGTTGATCGGGCGCGAGGCGTTGCGCCGGAACAAAAGCCATCTTCATTTTGTTTTGACCGCCACGGACATCATCGCCAACCATCGCGATGAAGTCCTGGCAGACTTCAAACATTGTCCCGTGGTGCAACATTACGCGGCGGCGGATTTTGAGCGACTCTTCAAAATCAAGGGCGCGAAGACGGTCGGCTTTGCGAAGTCCGACCTCGCCAAAGCCATCTACGCCGAGTTGAAGCCGCACCGCGTCAACGAACCGCTGCACCCGTCGAAAAGGCCCGCCGCGCCACCGAAGCCACCGGACGTACCTGCTGCGAAGTGATTCTGGGAGGGATGGTTGGTGACCAGAGTTGCGCTGAGACTCCGCTTGCCTGTGCCGCGGGCAATTCGGGCTGAGCCTGACTTTGGGCGCTCAAACTTTCCATTGCCTAACGCTGTGCTCGGCGACGGCATTAATCGCAGCGCGACCAAGGCCGCCAAACTTCCGAATGGTTTTCCAACGAAGACAGGCTGGCAATCGTGCCGCGAAACTGCTACGCCATTGAGTGTTCAATGGAACTTCGTGAATTTGCCGAGCGCGTTTTGTTCGCCACCACGCTGGAGGAAAAACTCCTGCGCCTGGCCGACATCACCGACGAACGTCCCGGCCCGGCCTTCGCGATACCGATGGCACCGGGTCGGCCGAAAGCATTGCAATTCAAAGCCACGGGCGAGGCCCGTGACAGCTTTCCCGGCACCAAGAACCTGGAACAGGAAAGCGAACGCGGCCGGCTGCTGCATTTCTTCGCCAACCACGAATTGCTCGCCACCGAGCTCATGGCGCTCGTGCTGCTGCGTTTCCCGGAGGCGCCCGCCGCTTTCCGCCAGGGCGTGCTGGAAACGCTGAAGGACGAACAGGAACACACGCAACTCTACCTCCGGCGCATGAAGGCATGCGGCGTTCAGTTCGGCGAACTGCCGGTGAGCGGCTATTTCTGGCGCTCGGTTTCCGTGATGGAAAATCCGATGGATTATGTCTCCAGCCTATGCCTGACGTTCGAGCAGGCGAACCTGGATTTCGCCCGGCATTATGCGCGC
>Ga0302322_100003819_pt1 | contig 13021 bp, 10 predicted proteins | sample Fen_T0_2_FD_203757 | JGI IMG/M metagenome (GOLD analysis project Ga0302322, IMG submission 203757) | Peat permafrost microbial communities from Stordalen Mire near Abisko, Sweden - Fen_T0_2 | ecosystem: Environmental > Terrestrial > Soil > Wetlands > Permafrost | place: Sweden: Abisko...
GGTGATGAGGTTGAGCACCGCCTGCGGCGCTCCGAGCAGCAGAACCAGGGGCGAGAGCAACGGGACGAATGCGTAGGGCGCGCCGATGCGCCAGTAGAAGTCGCCGGCCTCGGCATTCGTCAGCTTCGCGGTGATCACCCGGGGGTGGGACAGCGCGGTCCGCACGATCCCGGAGGGTGTGCCGCCGACGTCGGTGTAGAGCTGGCGCGACTGCACCGCGCCGTCGTTCAGCCAGGGGAACACGGCGAACGTCCACACGGCGAACCACGCGAACGCGAGCCCAGCCGTCCAGAGCCCCACTCGGCGGTCGCCCCGGAGCGCGATGATCAGGCCGAGGACCACCACGACCAACGCGACGTCCTCCTTCCAGGAGACGGCGAGCACGGCCCACACCGCGAACCAGCCCCAGCGCCGGCGTACCGAGCAGTAGTAGGCCGCGAACAACGGCGCGATCGCCACGACCTCGGGGTGGAACAGCTCCCACGCGAAGAACCCGGTTGCGGGGTGCAGCAGGTAGACGACGCCGAGCGCGGTGCCCACCCAGGCGCTGCCGGTCCGGAACCGCGCCAAGAGGAAGATCGGCACGGCTGCGAGCGCGAGGCAGCTCACCTGGATCAGGTTCCAGAGGTTCGGCCCGCCGCCGAGCCACGAGAGCGGGACGAGCAGGTAGTAGCCCGGCGTCGCGTGATGTCCGAACACCTGGAGGCCCCGAACCGTCATGAAGCCCCGACCGTGCGCGAGCAGCCAGATGCTCTGATCGTGAATGCCCATGTCGAAGTCGAACGAGGCGAAGCGGTCCTGCCGCAGCACGACCAGGATCCCGAAGGTGACGATCCACAGCGCGATCGCGGCGCCGAGCACGACCGCCGCGATCGTGTCGCTCCGCCGCCGCTCCCCGGTGCTCCGTTCCGGAGCCGATGACCCCGGGCTGGGCTCGACCTCCGGCGGTGTGGACATCGTCGATATCATCGCAGGACTCGACGCAAGGGTTCGGGCTTGAAGAGCGCAGTCGACGGTCGCGAGACAGCAGCGCCGGCGAGCGCGTCGCTCGAACGCCGTGCGTGGCCGTGGTGGGGACGCCGTTCGTGGGGGTGGTGCGCCCTCGGTGTCGGTGCGCTGTGGGTTGTCGTCGCGCTCGTGCACCTCCGCGTGTTCCCGGACGACCGGTTCGGCGCGAGTGCATACCGGTATCGCGACGACGCGCTGATCACGTTGAGCCACGCACGCGGGCTCGTCGACGTGGGGACGGTCAGCATCGGCGCGTCGGGTGCACGCGTCGAGGGGTTCTCCGCACCGCTGATGTTCCTTCTCGCCACCGTCTACTACTGGCTCGGCGGCACGCGGGAGCGGTTGTTCCTGGACGCACAGGTCGTCGTGGCCACCGCGTTGCTGGGGTCGTCGGTCTTCGTCGCGCTGCGGCTCGCCGCTCCCCGACGCCGCCTTCTCGTCACTGCCGCGATCGCGTCGGGCGCGGCCGTGCCCCTCTTCGCGACGTTCCCCGTGTTCGCGTGGCACGCGTCGGGCATGGAGAACGCGATCACGAACGCTCTCGTCGTCGCGTCGGTGGCGGCGCTGGCCGCCGCGATCGAACGGGGCCGGGGATACGTCGCGGCCGGTGTGGTGGTAGGCGCGTTGTCGATCACCCGAGTCGAGTTCGTCGCGCACGCCGCTCCGCTGCTCCTCGTGGCGGCCCTGGTCTGTCGGGCCCGCGCCGGCTCCTGGCGGCCGGTCGCGCGCCTCGTCGCCCCGGCGGTGGTGATCTGGGCTGGAGTCAACGCCGCCCGGCTCCTCTACTTCGGATCGCTCACGCCCAACAGCGGCGCCGCGCAGCGGATCGCCGTGGGCGACAACGTCGGCGCCTGGGCGCAGGTGCTGTGGCCGTTCGCGGTCGCGACCGCGGTGATCGGAATCGCGACGTATCGCAGCCGGCTGAGCGTCGAGGGGCTCGTGCGCCGCTGGTGGTTCTGGACCTTGCTTGCGGCGGCGGCGGTGAGCGCCGACGCGCTCGGCCGGCACGCCGAGTCCACCACTGCCCTTCCCGGCCGCGTGGCGCTCGAGGACGCCGCGCGCGTCCTGGGTCTGTGGTGGTGGCTCGCCGCCGCCGCGGCGCTGCTCACGCTCGCGGCCTTCCAGGGACGGACCCGCCTCGTCCACGGGCTCCTCCTGGTCCCGGTGCTCACGGGGCTGGGCCACATCCTGGTGTTCGGGCCGGCGCGACTCTCCGGCGAACGGGTCGTCACGTTCGTGATGGTGCCGCTCGTCGTGCTCGTCGCCGCGAGTGCGCTCGCGGTCGACTGGTCCCGCTTCTGGAGCCCGAGTCTTGCCGAACAGGTCGCCATCGTCGCTGCCGGCGTGGTGTGCTGCTGCGCGGTCACCGGGTGGTGGATGCACCGCTCCGAATGGCACGCCGAGGTCGGACTCTGCTGCGACCCGTCGGAGCTCACGCCCCGGATCCTTGCTGCCGCCGACACGCTCGGGGAGCGGACCGGCCTTCCCACGCCCATGGTGGCGAACCCCGACATCGGGTTGCTGTCGCTCGGCAAGACGGTCGACGTGACCGACCTCGGGCTGCTCGGGGACCCGCTGCTGCGGTCGGTGTGGAACCGGGCCACGACGGAGGGCCGCACCGACGTCGCCGTCGACTACCTGAACCAGTTCGCGGTGCCCGACGTCGTCGAGGTGCACGGCGTGTGGATGTGCCAGTACGCCGACTGGCTGGCGTCGCCGGAGTTCGGTGCCCGATACCGAAAGGTGTGGGACGACGGCTGGAGCCAGCAGTTCGCGGCGACCGCGTGTCCGCTCGTGTCCGGGGTGGGCGGTGGGATCTGGGTCCGCGACGACTTCGACACTGCTCCGGGCGCGGCCGAGGTCCGGCTGAGCCGACAGCTCGCCCGGTCGCCGACCGCGGCACGAGTGCGCGACGCGCTCGCAACGTGCCGTGAGCGTGCTCCGACCGAGCCGTCGGGATGCCAGTACGTGACGCGCAGCGTCCGGCGGAACCTCGCGGCGTTCACGGCCGCCGGGACCCTGGACCGGACGCGGGACCTGTTCCGTGGGGTCACCGGAACCTACGACCGCGCGCTGCTGTCCGCGCGAGACCGGGGTGACTGGTACGAGCCGGCCAGCGACGCGCTGTTCGCGTTGCCGTGACGAGCCCGCCAAGGTCCGCCGGGCCGGGGAGAGCCGCCGGGGGCCCGCCGGTACACTCGCCGCGATATGGGTCTGTTCTCCAAGGTGTTGCACGCGGGCGAAGGCCGGAAGCTCAAGGCGCTCCAGGGCCTCGTTCCCGAGATCAGTGCACTGGAGCCCGAGATGGAGCGCCGCTCCGACGCCGAGCTCCGGGCGCTCACCGACGATTTCCGTCGCCGGCTCGACGTCGTCGGCCCCGACCCCGTGGCCGACCGCGAGGCCCGGATCGATGCTCTCGACGACCTCCTGCCCGAGGCCTTCGCCCTGGTGCGCGAGGCCGGGAAGCGCACGCTGGGCCAGCGCCACTTCGACGTGCAGCTGATGGGCGGGGCGGCCCTCCACTACGGCTGGGTCGCCGAGATGAAGACCGGTGAGGGCAAGACGCTCGTCGCCACCCTCCCGTCCTACCTGAACGCGCTCGCCGGGTGCGGCGTCCACCTGGTCACGGTCAACGACTACCTGGCCAAGCGCGACGCCGAGTGGATGGGCCGGCTCCACCGCTTCCTCGGGCTCGAGGTCGGGATGGTGCTCCCCGACATGGACGACTGGGACGTGAAGCGGGCCGCCTACGCGGCCGACATCACCTACGGCACCAACAACGAGTTCGGCTTCGACTACCTCCGCGACAACATGGCGTCGGACCGCGAGCAGCAGGTGCAGCGGGGCCACTTCTTCGCCATCGTCGACGAGGTCGACTCCATCCTCATCGACGAGGCCCGCACGCCGCTGATCATCTCGGGGCGGGCCGACGACGCCGCGATGCTCTACGGGCAGTTCGCGGCCATCGTCCAGAAGCTCGCCCGCGACCGCGACTACGAGGTCGACGAGGCGAAGCGCACCGTCGTGCCCACCGAGGAGGGCATCGGGCGGGTGGAGGAGGCGCTCGGCGTCGAGAACCTCTACGAGCACGTCAACCAGAACTACGTGCACCAGCTCCAGCAGGCGCTGCGGGCCAAGGAGCTGTTCAAGCGCGACGTCGACTACGTCGTGGCGGGCGGCGAGGTCCGGATCGTCGACGAGTTCACCGGCCGCATCCTCGAGGGTCGCCGGTGGAGCGAGGGCCTGCACCAGGCGGTGGAGGCCAAGGAGCGGGTGAACATCAAAGAGGAGAACCAGACCCTCGCCACGGTCACCCTCCAGAACTACTTCCGCATGTACGACAAGCTCTCCGGCATGACCGGTACGGCCACCACGGAGGCCGGCGAGTTCGCCCACACGTACGGGCTCGAGGTCGTGAGCATCCCGACCAACCGCGACATGGTCCGCGTCGACAGCGCCGACCTCATCTACAAGACCGAGGAGGCGAAGTACGAGGCCGCGGCCGACGACATCGCCGAGCGCTACGAGGCCGGCCAGCCCGTCCTCGTCGGCACGATCTCGGTCGAGAAGTCGGAGCGCCTGTCCCGCCTCCTGGAGAAGCGGGGCATCCCCCACGCCGTGCTGAACGCGAAGCAGCACGAGCGGGAGGCCCACGTGGTCACCCAGGCCGGGCGACCCCACGGCGTCACCGTCGCCACCAACATGGCCGGCCGAGGCGTCGACATCCTCCTCGGCGGCAACCCCGAGGGGCTGGCCGAGGCCGAGCTGGCCGCCGAGGGCTCGTCACGCGAGGCCGACCCCGGCCGGTACGAGGAGCTCGTCGAGCGGTTCAAGGAGCAGTGCACGGCCGAGGGCGTGAAGGTGCGCGAGTCCGGTGGCCTGTACGTGCTCGGCACCGAGCGCCACGAGAGCCGCCGGATCGACAACCAGCTCCGAGGCCGGGCCGGCCGTCAGGGCGACCCCGGCGGGAGCCGGTTCTACCTGTCGCTCGAAGACGAGCTCATGCGCCTGTTCGCCACCGGCCTGATGAGCCGGGTGATGGACGGCGCCTTCCCGGACGACATGCCGCTCGAGTCGAAGATGGTCTCGAAGTCCATCGAGCGCGCACAGCGCACGGTGGAGGACCGCAACTTCGAGATCCGCAAGGACGTCCTCAAGTACGACGAGGTGATGAACGAGCAGCGCAAGGTGATCTACCAGCGCCGCCAGCAGATCCTCGACGGCGAAGACCTGCGCGACACGACGTTCGAGGCGATCGAGGCCACGGTCAACCGCCTGATCGACGCGTCGTGCCCCGGCGAGTACCCCGAAGACTGGGACCTCGACGAGCTGCACCGCGCCATCTCGCTCGCGTACCCCACCGAGCTCGCCCGTGAGGCGCTCGACGCGCCGGTCGACATCCGCGAGCTCCGCGACTTCGTGGTGGGCGACGCCGTGGAGGGCTACGAGGCGAAGGAGGAGTCGATCGGTGCGGAGACCCTTCGCGAGATCGAGCGCCGGGTGATGCTGTCGATCATCGACCAGCACTGGCGCGAGCACCTCTACGAGATGGACTACCTCCGCGAGGGCATCAACCTGCGGGCCATGGGCCAGCGCGACCCGCTGGCCGAGTGGCAGCGCGAGGGCTTCGACATGTTCGAGGCGATGATGGGCGGCATCGAGGACGACTTCGTCCAGTATGTGTCGCACCTCCAGGTGGTCACCGAGACCGAGCCCCAGGCACCGGTCCGCAACCTGCAGTACAGCGCACCCGAGGACCCCGTGGCGGGGTCGGACGCGATGCGGGCCGCGGCATCGGCCGCACCGGCCGCCGAGCTGGCGCTCGAGGGGATGGGCACGGCGACCGCGGTGGCCGAGGCCGAGGTGACCAACACCCCGGTGCGGGTCGACAAGACCCCAGGGCGCAACGAGCCCTGCTACTGCGGCAGCGGCAAGAAGTACAAGCTCTGCCACGGCCGCTGACCGCGCGCCGTCGTCTCTCCTCGATCGGTTCTCGATGCGCGACTTCTCCGAAGACCTCGCCGATCTCCAGCGCCGCGTCGCCGAGGCGCGGGCCTACCTGCACGTGGACACCGCGACGGTGCGGGTCGCGGAGCTGGAGGTCGAGGCGAGCAAGCCCGGCCTCTGGGACGATCCCAACGCCGCCCGGGCGGTGACCGGCGAGCTGGCCCGCTGCAAGGACGACGTCGACCTCGTGGTCGGCCTCGAGGAGCGGCTCTCCGACGTCGAGACGCTCTACGAGCTCGGCCGCGAGGAGGGCGACGACTCCGTCGAGTCCGAGGTGGCCCAGGGGATCGCCGGGCTCGTCGCCGAGCTCGACAAGCTGGAGCTGCGCGCGCTGTTCACCGGTGAGCACGACGAGCGCGACGCGATCTGCGAAGTGCACTCGGGCGCCGGTGGCACCGACGCCGCCGACTGGGCCCAGATGCTGCTGCGCATGTTCACGCGCTGGGGCGAGCGCCGCGGCTTCGACGTCGAGATCGACGAAGTGCAACCGGGCACGGAAGCCGGAATCTCCTCGGCCACCTTCACGGTGAAGGGCCGGTACGCGTACGGACTGCTCAACGGCGAGCGCGGTGTGCACCGGCTCATCCGCATCTCGCCGTTCGACTCACAGGCCCGCCGGCAGACCGCGTTCGCGTCGTTCGACCTCGTGCCGGCGCTCGACCCGACGGAAGAGCCCGACATCGACCCCACCGACCTGCGCATCGACACGTATCGCTCGTCGGGCGCGGGCGGTCAGCACGTCAACGTCACCGACTCCGCCGTGCGCATCACGCACCTGCCCACCGGCGTCGTCGTGTCGTGTCAGAACGAGCGGTCACAGACGCAGAACAAGGCGCGCGCGATGCAGATCCTCGCGGCGCGTCTCGCGGAGCGCCAGCGCGAGGAGCGCACGGCCGAGCTCGCGCAGATCTCGGGCGAGAAGCGCGAGGTCGCGTTCGGGAGCCAGATCCGCACCTACACCCTCGCCCCCTATCGACTGGTGAAGGACGAGCGGACCCGCCACGAGACGGGCAACGTCGACGCCGTGCTCGACGGCGACCTCGACGAGTTCATCGAGTCCTACCTCCAGTGGAAGCGGAGGGAGGGAGCGTGAGCGAGCGACCCATGGTGCCGGAGGGCCAATAGCAGCGCCGGGGATGACGCGCCGCCGCGAGACCCCACTGCTACCCTCACCGGGCCTTCATGATTCGTTTCGAGAACGTGTCGAAGATCTACAAGGGCGGAGTGTCCGCACTCCGCGACTTGTCCGCCGACGTCCAGAAGGGCGAGTTCGTCTTCCTGGTCGGTCCGTCCGGTTCGGGCAAATCGACCTTCCTGCGCCTCCTGCTACGCGAGGAAGTTCCGACGGAGGGACGCATCGTCGTGGCCGGGCGCGACATCACGCGGATGTCGCACTGGAAGGTCCCGCAGCTGCGCCGCAACATCGGGACGATCTTCCAGGACTTCAAGCTGCTGCCCACCAAGACCGTCTACGAGAACGTCGCGTTCGCGATGGAGGTCATCGGCCGGCCGCGCAACGTGATCCGCACCCAGGTGCCCCAGGTCCTCGACCTCGTCGGCCTGGCCAAGAAGGCGGGTCGGTTCCCCAACGAGCTCTCCGGTGGTGAGCAGCAGCGCGTTTCGATCGCCCGCGCGTTCGTCAACCGGCCGCTGATCATCCTCGCCGACGAGCCCACCGGGAACCTCGACCCCGCCACAACCGTCGGGATCATGCGCATCCTCGACCGGATCAACCGCACGGGAACCACGATCGTGATGGCCACGCACGACCAGCGCATCGTCGACGCGATGCGCCGCCGCGTGGTCGAGCTCGATCACGGCGCGCTCGTGCGCGACCAGGCGCGCGGCGTGTACGGCGTGGGCGGTGGGGTCTAGCCGTGCTCTCGCGTCTGGGCTACTTCACGCGCGAGACGGCCATCTCGCTGCGCCGCAACCTGCTGATGACGATCGCGGGCGTGCTCACGGTCGCGGTGTCGCTCGCGCTCTTCGGCGGGATCATGCTGCTGTCGCGCTGGGTCGACCACGGAACCGAGCGGATCAAGGGTGGTGTCCGCCTCGAGGTCTTCATGACCGTCCAGGCGACCGACCAGCAGATCGCCGATGTCGACGCCGCGCTCAAGGCAGACCCCCAGGTCAAGGACTACCGGTTCCTCAACAAAGACGCCGCGTACGAGGAGTTCAAGCGGATCTTCCGCAAGGACCCCGATCTGGTGAAGAACGTCGATCCCGCGGCCCTGCCCACGTCCTTCCGGGTCGTGCCCCAGCAGGCGGAGTTCACCAACCAGATCAAGCGGAGATTCGAGCCCCTGGCGGGGGTCGACGACGTCGCCACGCCGGAGGAGGCCCTCCGTGGGCTGCTCAGCGCGACCACGACGGCCCGGTACATCTTCATCGGGCTGTCCCTGGTGCTCCTGCTGTCGTCGCTCTTCCTGATCGTCAACACGATCCGCCTCGCGACCTTCGCCCGCCGGCGCGAGATCGAGGTGATGAAGCTCGTGGGCGCGTCCAACTGGTTCGTCCGCGTCCCGTTCATGGCCGAGGGCCTCGTCCAGGGGCTGATCGGGGCCGGGTTGGCGGTTGGGGTCGTCGCCGCCTTGAAGGTCGGCTTCGACTCCTGGTTCAACAGCCCCACCGGATTCTTCCGGGAGTTCTACGTCACCAGCAGCGACGCCTTCACGATCGCCCTCCTGGTGCTCTTCCTGGGCGTGCTGATCGGGCTCTTGGGCTCGATGATCGGCCTCCGGCGGTTCCTCCGGGTCTGAGGTGGGTGGCGGGTGTCCGCCCCCGATTGCTCGGCAAATCGGACGATGTCGGACGTGCGCGGCGTTCCCTACGACCGGTTCCCGGCGTTGCCGGAGAATCCCGGTGTTGCCAGTGTGACGGATGTTGTTTAGCCTTGGTCCTCCCATGACACCGCGCCGGGTCCTCCTCCCTGTCCTCGCCGGCCTGCTGGCCGTCGGCCTCACCGCCGCGCCGACGCGCGCCCAGACGTCCACCGCCGACAAGCAGAAGCAGCTGAAGGACCAGATCCTCGAGGCCGGCTCGGCCGAGACCGCGGCGCTCCAGCAGCTCCAGGACATCCGTGATCGCAAGGGTCCGCTCGACGCGCGCGTCGCCGAGCTCGACAGCGAGCTGCGCGACGTCAACGCCAAGCTCGCCCCGCTCGAGGAGCAGGTCGCCCAGCTCTCGGCCGCGCTCGCAGACGCGCAGGTCAGGCTCGACGCCAGCCAGGCCGAGTACGAAGCGGCGAAGGCCGAGGTCGAGAGGTCCGCGGCCCAGATCTACCGCTCGGCGCGGCGCGGCGCCACGTACGACTACGTGACGGCCGCCCGGCCCGCCGACCTCGTGCAGGGATCGAAGTACCTCGACCAGGTGAACCAGCGGCAGCGTTCCGTCGTGCAACGGGCCACGCAGCTGCGCGACGACGTCGACGCGCAGCGCAAGACGATCCAGACGAAGAAGGCCGACGCCGAGTCGGCTGCGGCCGACGTGCAGAAGTTCCGCGACCAGATCGCCTCGATCCGCGCCGAGATCGAGCCGGCGCGCGCGCAGGCGGCCGTCGAGGCGCAGAACGAGGAGAGCCAGCTCGCCGCGATCCGCGGCCAGAAGGCGCAGTACGAGCGCGAATGGGCCGAGCTCCAGGCGATCTCCGACAGCATCGCCGCGCAGCTGCGCAAGAACAGCAGCGGCTCCGGTGTCGCGGGGGCCTGCGACTTCCGGCCCGTTCCCGGCCCGGTCGTGAGCGGCTTCGGCACGCGGACCGACCCGATCGGTGGCGGCACCGGCTTCCACTCCGGCCTCGACATCGCCGCGTCGAGCGGCACGCCGATCCGGTCCTGCCGTTCGGGCACGGTGGTCATCGCCGGCTGGCAGGGGGGATACGGCAACGCGGTGGTGATCGACCACGGCGGCGGCATGGCCACCCTCTACGGCCACCAGTCGCAGATCGCGGTGTCGGTGGGCGAGAAGGTGCTCGCGGGCGAGGTCATCGGCTACGTGGGCAGCACCGGCAACTCCACCGGGCCGCACCTCCACTTCGAGGTCCGCATCTCCGGCAACCCGGTCGACCCGACGCCGTACATCTAGGCGCGCGGCCCGCCGGGGGCCCCGCCGAGGACGGAGGTGCCCGCAGTCGCCACCGTCAGGTGGCGGCAGGGGCGACTCGCCTACTTGTTGGGCTGGGGCGTGATCCGCAGGTAGGGCTTGACCGCGTTCCAACCCTTGGGGAACTTGCCCTTGGCGTCCTCGTCGGACAGCGCCGGGACGATGATCACGTCCTCGCCGTCCTTCCAGTCGACCGGCGTCGCCACCGAGTAGTTGGCGGTGAGCTGGAGCGAGTCGATGACGCGGAGGATCTCGTCGAAGTTCCGGCCAGTGCTCGCCGGGTAGGTGATGATGAGCTTCACCTTCTTGTCGGGCCCCACGATGAACACCGAGCGCACCGTGAGGGTGTCGTTCGCGTTCGGGTGGATCATGTCGTAGAGGTCCGCGACGGTGCGGTCGGGGTCGGCCACGAGCGGGAAGTTCAGGGCCGTGCCCTGGGTCTCCTCGATGTCGCCCTTCCAGTCGTTGTGCGAGTCGATCGGGTCGACCGAGAGGCCGACGACCTTGACGCCGCGCTTGTCGAACTCGGGCTTGAGCTTGGCGACCCGGCCGAGCTCGGTGGTGCAGACCGGCGTGAAGTCCTTCGGGTGCGAGAAGAGCACGCCCCAGCCGTCGCCGAGGTAGTCGTAGAAGTCGATCGGACCGTCGGTGGTCTCGGCCTGGAAGTTGGGGGCGGCGTCGCCCAGTCGAAGTGCCATGTCGTGTCCTTCCGGAGGTGGATGCGCATCGCGGCGAGGGGATCGTACGTTAATGGCCGCCGCGCAGTGGTGTTGCCAACGGTCCCGGCCGGTTGCCTCCGTTTGACTGGGCCGGGGTCGCGCGGGAAAGGTGCAGCCGTGGCGGGATACTCGGGCACGCCGTTGGCGAAGAAGCTGGGGATCGCCGAGGGCACCAACCTCGCGATCGTCTCTGCGCCGAACGGCTTCTGTGACGACCTCGCGGTCCCCGACGGGGTGCGCGTGCGCACAGCCGCGCGCGGACGCGTCGACGTGCTCGTCTTCTTCGCGACCCGCCGGGCGGAGCTCACGCGCCGCTTCCCCACGATGAAGCGCGCGATCGACTTCGACGGCGGCTTGTGGATCGCGTGGCCCAAGCGCACGTCCGGTGTGGCCACCGACCTCTCGGAGAATCCGGTGCGCGAGATCGGGTTGGCGAACGGCCTGGTCGACAACAAGGTGTGCGCGATCGACGACACGTGGTCGGGTCTGCGCTTCGTCTACCGCCGCGCCGACCGCCCCGTACGCTGACGCCGTGTGCGGACGGTTCGTCTCCGCGTCCTCCCCGGCGCTGATCGCCGACCGGTTCGCCGTCGACGAGGTGGACGCGTCGGTCGGTGACGAGCGGGCGCCCGACTACAACGTCAGCCCGCGGCGCCCGGTCCTGGCCGTGCGGGAGCACGACGACCACCGGGTCCTGTCCCGACTCCGGTGGGGCCTCGTCCCCTCGTGGGCCAAGGACCTCGCCATCGGCGACAAGATGATCAACGCCCGGGCCGAGACGGTGGCCGAGAAGCCCGCCTACCGCAAGGCCTTCGCCAAGCGGCGCTGCATCATCCCGGCCGACGGGTTCTACGAGTGGAAGCCGGGCGTGGCCCCGACCGGTGGCGGGAAGCCGATCAAGCAACCGTTCTTCATCCACCGTCGCGACGGCGAGCCCCTCGCGTTCGCCGGGTTGTGGGAGGTCTGGAAGGTGCCCGAGGGCCTCGACCCCGACCTGGGCGGGTCCGACGGGTGGCTGCGCTCCTGCGCGATCGTGACCGGCCCCCCGAACGAAGTCCTCGCGCCGATCCACAACCGCATGCCTGTGGTGCTCCCCGAGTCCGCGTGGGAGCAGTGGCTCGATCCCGAGGAGCACGACGTCGAGGCGCTCTCGCGGCTCCTGGTCCCCGCGCCGTCCGAGCTGTTCGAGGCCTACGAGATCGCCACCTTGGTGAACAACGCCCGCAACAACGGCTCCGATCTGGTGCGCCGGCTCGAGGCGCTCGGGAACGCCGCGGGCGGGCGCGACGCCGACGCGTAGTCTGCGCGCGTGGAGAGCACCGAGTTCATCGACGTCATCCGCGCCGAGAGCGCCGCGCTCGTCGCCGCGGCCGAGTCTGCCGGACTGGACGCGCCGGTCCCGTCGTGCCCCGACTGGAAGGTCGCCGATCTCCTCGGCCACGTCGGCACGGTGCAGCGCTGGGCCGCGGGGATCGTCGAGGCGCGCGCGACGGAGGCGCGGTTCCCGGCCGACGTCGGCCGGCCGTCCGACCCGGCCGCGCTGCCCGACTGGGTGCGCGCCGGCTCCGCGCACCTCGTCGACGTGCTCACGAGCACGCCGTCCGATGCCGAGCTCTGGACGTTCGCGGGCCCGGGAGCCGCGGCGTTCTGGTTCCGGCGCCAGGCTCAGGAGGTGGCGCTGCACCGGGTCGACGCCGAGCTCGCCGCGGGCACCCGGTCACCGCTCGACGCTGCGCTCGCGCGCGACGCGATCGACGAGTTCTTCGACGTGATCGCGCCGCTGCGTCTGCGGGAGCGGATGGTGGGTGACGGCGAGACCGTGCACCTCCACTGCACCGACGGTGAGGGCGAGTGGCTCGCGCGGCTCACGCCCACCGGGGTCGAGGTCGAGCGCGCCCACGCCAAGGGTGACGTCGCCGCGCGCGGCACGGCGTCCGACCTCGTGCTCGTGCTGCGGGGTCGGCGCGGAGTCGATGCCGTCGAGGTGTTCGGCGACGCCGCCGTTCTCGATTCGTTCATCGACATGTCCCGGATCTGAGGCTCGGCGTTCGCACAGCTTGCAGGTTGTCGTTGCCTGCCCGTCGCCCGTTCGTGATCCGCCGGAAACACGCGTCGTGGACGATGACCACGATCCCCGAACAGGCAGGTGGTCGATGGACACGTCGTCGGGTGGGCTCGGGTCG
>Ga0302322_100003820_pt1 | contig 13019 bp, 11 predicted proteins | sample Fen_T0_2_FD_203757 | JGI IMG/M metagenome (GOLD analysis project Ga0302322, IMG submission 203757) | Peat permafrost microbial communities from Stordalen Mire near Abisko, Sweden - Fen_T0_2 | ecosystem: Environmental > Terrestrial > Soil > Wetlands > Permafrost | place: Sweden: Abisko...
GGATGAGCGCCGAAAACGTTTCAGTATATACCCGATAGGCCACGCAAGACTTTTGAAGACCTTGAGCGAGACTCGGAGATATCTCGATCATCTCCTTGACTTCACTCCTCCCAGCCCCTATGCTCCCCGTCGGCAAGAAGCTCGATTTTGCTGAGTTCAATCCGTGTGGGAATGAGGGGGTTTTTATGAATCGACGTTTAGGAACGTTCGTGGTTGCACTGCTCTGTGGGTTCGCTATGTTCTGTACCACGGCACTCGCGCAGGGCGCTGCAGAAGAACTTAAGAAGATAGAAAAGGATCGTGCCGCGGCCGTGGTCAAGGGTGACTGGGAGAAGCTAGCCAAAGAAACCGCAGACGACTACACCTTTGTCACCATGAACGGTCAGATGACGACCAAAGCGCAAATGATCGAGGGCTTCAAGTCCGGTCAGAGCAAGCTCACAACCGATGAAGTCTCCGACATGTCCGTGCGCATTTTTGGCGACGTCGCAGTGATCACCGGCAAACTGGAAACCAAGGGGACGCTCGGCGGCAAGGATGTTTCCGGGCACGCCATGTTCACCCGTGTCTATGTGAAAAAAACCGGCCATTGGGAATCGGTAGCGTTACAGCAAACGCGCACAAACTAGTTACGGATAGGGTCGGGCAGCACTGCGCCCGGCCCTTGATTTCTGCCCGCGCGCTAGACGTCGCTTGCGCGGCAACCGCTTCCAGTCTCAAAATCTTCCGGCCCCAAAAGCGCCCAACTCGATCTCTGGCTTTTCCCCGCAAATCAATTGTCCCATCACCCGCGCCGTCACCGGTGCCAGCAGAATTCCATCTCGAAAATGCCCAGTTGCAACAAAATATCCCGGCAGGGAAGCCCTACCCAGAATTGGTAACTTGTCGGGTGTTCCCGGTCGCAGCCCCGCCCAAGATTCCAAAACCGGCGCGTCAGAAAGTCCCGGAACCAAATCGATAGCGGCTTGCTGTAAACGCTGAATCGTTTCCGGAACAACCTGTTTGTCGAACCCGGCTTCCTCCTGAGTCGCGCCAACCACCAGCCGCCCATCGCTTCGAGGTATCAAATAAACATCCGGCGGTCGCACAACGTGACGCACCGACCCTCTCTCATCTACCGCGAGGCAGAGCATCTGCCCCTTCACCGGCCGGGTAGGAATAGCTGCCCCCAACTGTCCCGCCCCAATTTGTCCCGCCCAGGCCCCAGCACAATTCACGACAATCCCACTCGAGAACGTACTTCTGGGAGTTCGAACGCCGGATGCTCCGCCTTCGCTGGTCTCGATCCCCACGACAGCCTCACCGCAGGAAAACTCAACACCGAGCTGCCGCGCAGCCCCGATCGCCGCTGCCAGCAACTCCCTTGGATCCACGCTCCGCTCTTTCAAGTAAAGACAAACTGGTGCCTGAGCAGGCGCTCGAAGCCCCGGCTCCAATTCGTGTAGCGGTCCCGGCAAGGGATGTTCCGCCGCCAGCGTCTCATGCTCCTCCCCGCCAAAAACGAGCGTCCCCTCCACTCGCAAGTCAATCCTGATCCCCGACTCCGCCTCCAACTCGGACACGAAATCCGGATACCTCCGCGCGCTAGCCTCGGCCAAATCCCGCAAGGCCACCGGCATTCCCAACGGAAAATCCGCCAGCATCCCGCCCGCCGCCCACGAAGCCTCCCGTCCCGGTTCCCCTTTTTCCACCACCAGCACGGACATTCCGCGCTTCCGCAGATCAATCGCCATCGAAAGCCCAATGATCCCCGCCCCAATCACAATCGCGTCCCAGTTCTTCACGCCCCCATTCTAAACGTAAGTGAAAAGCCGAACCTTGACGGTAGTGCTGCCGTCCCGGCGGCTGTCCGGAGGCTTCCCGACCGCCCTTCAAAGGTCACATGCGTATCGTCGGCCGCCTTCCTCCGTCGCAAGTTACCCCCGGCCAAGTACCTGAATCGCAATTGACAGCCGCCTGCATCTCACAAACAATAGACTCGCAAACATCACACGAAGTTTCGCTTCCACGGAGAAACGGATATGGCAGACGAGCAAGGGCACGTTTATCACCCAGAGAGCGGCAGCACAGCAGGCAAATGGATTCTGATTGCGTTAGCCGGATTGTTTGTAGCAGGTGCGGGCTACTTCGGCTATGACACGCATACGAAGCTGACCAAGCTGACCGACGACCAGACAGCTTCTCAAAAGCAGATTGCCGATCTCACCAAGCGCATGCAGTCCGCTGAGTCCGATGCGGAAACTCTCGGCGAAAAAATCGGCATGACTCGCAAGGAGTTGTCGCAACGAGCAGAGGAACTACAGCGATCGCAACAGGCAGCCTCCGCCCGCAGCGCCGCTCAGGCCGCCGAACTTAAGAAAGACGTCGGCGCGGTCGCCGGAGAAGTCGGCACCGTAAGAACCGACGTCGGCGGCGTTAAGACCGATGTTGCTGCCACTAAAGCCTCGCTCGAGGCGACCATCGCGAAATTACAGAACACCGTTGGCGACCTCGGCGTACAAAGCGGTCTTATCGCCAATACGCGCAGCGATCTCGAAGCTCTCAAGCACAAGGGCGATCGCCAATACTATGAGTTCGCGTTGATGAAGGGCGCAAAACCGCAAGCATTTTCGACGGTCGCACTTCAGCTGAAGAAGACTGATCCCAAAAAAGGCAAATACACGCTTACCGTTAACGCCGACGACAAAGCTATTGAAAAGAAGGACAAGAACCAGAGCGAGCCTGTCCAGTTCTATACCGGACGCGATCATATGCTCTACGAACTCGTCGTCTGGACGGTGGAAAAGAACAAAGTGACGGGCTATCTGAGCACGCCGAAAAACGCACCGATTCCGGTAACGCCGACGCCGCAGTAAAGCGCGCCGAATGTTCCCCCCAAGCGCCCACACTCTCGTCGAAATTGCACTCCGAACCGGAGTGATCTACCTGCTCGTGCTTGTTGGAATCCGCCTTAGTGGCAAGCGCGAAGTAGGACAGATGACTCCGTTCGACTTGACTCTACTTCTCCTGCTCTCCAACTCTGTTCAGAACGCCATGACTGGTCCCGACAACACGCTCGCTGGGGGAGCAGTCGCTGCGGCCACGTTACTGCTCCTGAATTACCTTGTTGCCGAAGTCTCCGGCGGCAATCGGCGCTTCCGCAAGTTCGTGCAGGGAGAACCATCGCTGCTGATTCACGATGGCAAAATCAATCAGGCCAACATGGCGCGTGAACATGTCAGCATGGACGAACTCGAACGTTCTCTCCGCGAACACGGTGTTGCCACGTGCAAAGACGTAGCGCTGGCAGTCCTGGAAGTCGATGGCTCTATCAGCATCATGAAGTACGACGACATCCAACCCGAAGCGCACACCCATCTGAATCGCCATCGACGGTTTTTGAAAAAAGACTGAGCTTGGAATTAAGGGAAGTTGGCCCAATCCTAACGTCGCCGTCTCATGCGACGATAGGATTGGCTTACCAAAAAGTCAATACCGTCAATTTCTCTTGTACTACTTGGCCTGAACCGTCACGTTCATAGGCTTGTCCATATCTGCGGGAGGTCCGACATCGGTGGGCAACTTCCCCGTCAGCGCTTCCATAAACGCCATCAGGTCATCGCGCTCGTCGAAAGTCAGGAAATCGAGCGCGTGCATCTCCTTATCCAGATGGTCGTTCATATTCCCGCCGCCAATGTAGTGCGCCAGCGCATCTTTCAACGTCGGGAACGTTCCGTCATGCATGTAGGGCGCTCGCTGCGCAATGTTCCGGAGCGTCGGAGTCTTGAACGATCCCTTGTCCGCTTCATTCTTGGTCTGATCAAACCGTCCCAGATCATTCAGCACGCCTCTCGTGTCCGCGCCCACGCCAAGGTTGTGAAACTTGTTGTCCGTGAACAAGGCGTAGTCCTTGCCAATCGTGTGGCAGACCTGGCAATTGCCCTTCTTCGGATCCACAAACAGCTTTAGTCCGCGTTGCGCCGATGCCGACATTGCCTTCTTGTCGTGTCCATAGTAGAACCGGTCAAACGGCGAATTCCCGCTGATTACCGTCCGCTCAAACGACGCAATCGACTTCGCTACCAGGTCAATCGTGATGTGCTCCGTTCCCCAAGCCTCTTTGAACCGGGCAACGTACTTCGGGTCAGCCTGTAAATGCGCGACTACCGCTTCATGCGTAGTCGCCATCTCGACCGGATTCTGGATCGGTCCTTTGGCCTGCTCCTCAAGACTCGGCGCACGCCCATCCCAGAACTGCACATCGTTGTAGGCCGAGTTGATGACGGTCGGCGAATGTCGTGTTCCTTTCTTTCCTCCAACTCCAATCGACACTGATCGCACATCCGTAAATCCCGAAGCGGGTGAGTGACACGACGCGCACGAAATGGTTCCATCCGCGGAGAGAATGCCGTCGTAGTAAAGTCGTCGTCCCAGCGCGATGGTTAGTGCTGTAGGTGGATTGTCCGCAGGTATCGGGACAGGAGGTAGTCCCAAAGGCGCTTTGAGCAAGATCGGTTTTCCTACTGGCATGATCGCCGAAGCAGGCTGATCTGCAGCTAGCGCTGAGCCGCGAGTATTTCCAAAATGTCCCACTGCAACCATCATTAAAGCAGCGGCAAATACCAGCACAGCAATTCCACAAAATCGCAGTGTTCTCATAGACACTCCTTCTATATTCGTCAGGATTCTATGAGCAGCGGGAAAGCCAAGTCAGTGACGCATGACACGATCCGACGTGAAGCCAGATCGCCAGACTAGGGTTTCGTCATCTTCTCGGGTTTGACCAGCGAGTCAAACTCCTCGCCCGAGAGATATCCCAACTTCAGCGCGGCCTCGCGCAAGCTCGAATGCTCCACGTGCGCTGTGTGCGCAATCTGCGCTGCCTTGTCGTAGCCAACCTTGGGAGCGAGCGCAGTCACCAGCATCAGCGAGTTCTTCACATACCAATCCACTTTTGCGCGATCCACTTCAATGCCTTTGACCATGTACTCGACATATCCATGGCAAGCATCCGTGATCAACGTGACCGAGTGCAGGAAGTTGTAGATGATGACCGGTTTGAATACGTTCAGCTCAAAGTTGCCCTGGGATCCTGCGAATCCTACGGCTGCTGTTGCTCCATGCACCTGCGCACAAACCATCGTCATGGCTTCGCACTGCGTCGGATTCACCTTGCCTGGCATGATCGACGATCCTGGTTCATTCTCCGGAATCGACAATTCGCCTAATCCGCAACGCGGACCTGAAGCCAGCCAGCGAATGTCGTTGGAGATCTTCATGAACGACGCTGCTAGAGTTTCCATCGCTCCTTGCGCGAACACCAACTCATCGTGCGCTGAGAGCGCCGCAAACTTGTTCGGATGCGAGCGGAAGGGAAGTCCTGTCAATTCGGCGACTTTCTTCGCCGCTCGCTCCGCAAATTCCGGATGCGTATTCAATCCTGTTCCGACAGCTGTTCCGCCAATCGCCAGGTCGTACAAGCCGTCTAGAACCTGCTCCAGACGCTTGATGTCGCGATCCAGCAAACTTGCCCATCCGCCAAATTCCTGGCCAATCGTCAAGGGAACAGCGTCCTGCAAATGCGTGCGACCAATCTTCACGATGCCGTCAAATTCTCTTGCCTTGGCTGCAATTGCATCGCGCACAGTCTTGATCGCTGGAATCAGGTCGTTCTTTACTCGCGCTGCGGCAGCAATGTGCATTGCTGCCGGAAATGTGTCGTTCGAGGACTGCGACATGTTTACGTGATCGTTCGGATGAACGGGCTTTTTCGATCCGCGTTCACCTCCGGAGATCTCGATGGCGCGGTTCGAGATGACCTCGTTCACGTTCATGTTGGTCTGCGTGCCTGAACCTGTTTGCCAAATGCGCAGAGGAAACTGATCGTTCAACTTCCCGGCGATCACTTCATCCGCTGCGGCTGTGATCAGTTTTGCGATGTCGGCTGGAAGCTTTCCCAAATCCTGATTGACCAAAGCGCAAGCCTTCTTCAACGTGCCGAACGCACGAATCAATTCGGGAGGCATGGTGTCGCGACCGATATTGAAGTGCAACAGCGAGCGCTGCGTTTGCGCTCCCCAATAAACACTGGAGGGAACTTCGATCTTTCCCATGGAATCGGATTCGGTGCGAGTTTTAGTTTGGGTCGGGATTTCAGGAAGAGCGGACATAAGGGAATCTCCTGTTATGAGAACCGGATATTATACGGCGCAAGTCTCGCAGAGAGGTCGAAAAGCGCGCTTTTGGTGCGGTTCTGATTTCACGATTTCCCCTTTTGTTTCGTTGGGTTTAAGGGTGATTTTTGTGAATTCGCATACCCCTCCCCCCTACCCTTTTTGACTTAAGATGTTGATAGCAAGAGGCTTACCCGCAAAATATTCAAGAATAAGGAGTTACGAGCGATGTCTAAGGAAGGACGAAGCGGCGTGGCGGCGTATTGATCGCTGGTGAGGACGGACAGAGTTGTGTTTGCGCCGAGCACAGTTGATTTCATTTTCGCGCGTTGCCGGTGGTGTGTCAGTGACTGCGCACACAGGCTGGATGTGATGAAAAGATCGCGAGTGAAATGTGGCTGCGAAAAAGGAACCCAGGATTGAGACGCCTGCAGGTCGGGGAAAACGCGAGACCCGTGCACTCGGGGCTCCCTTGCCGACGATCAAAGAATAGTGCTTCACTATTACGGGTGGCGCCCTTGGCTCGCTGCCCGAATGCCTATGGCTGCGATTCAAGACGATATATCGAGCTACCGCGAGATGTGCGACGCCGAAGGCGTGCAAACACTTCAGCGCGGTATGAACTATCGTCTCAAACCGAGCTATTCGGTCATTTTGATGTCCCAACGCTCCAGTGCCCCGTATCGAGACAGGGTTTATGACGACGGCGTAACGATCGAGTACGAGGGGCACGACGTCACAAAAAAGTCCTACGAGCACAACCCAAAAAGCGAGGATCAGCCCGACACCTTACCGTCAGGCCGTCTCACTCAAAACGGCTTTTTTATCAAGGCCGTTGAGGGATACAAGAGCCATGGTCGACTCGCTGAGATAGTAAAAGTCTACGAGAAACTCTTCCCCGGTATTTGGTCCCTCAAGGGTTACTTTGATCTCATCGACTACAACACCGTACATGACGGAAAACGGCACGTGTTTCGTTTCATCTTAAGATTGTCTGATCGAAACATAGATGAGGTCGGCCAAACTCCGACGGAGATGGCTCATACTCGGCTCATTCCCTCCGAAGTCAAAAAGGAGGTATGGAAACGGGATAAGGGACAGTGTGTTATTTGTGGTGATTCGAAGAATCTGCATTTTGATCACGACCTACCATTTTCCAAGGGCGGCACCAGCCTGACGGCCAAAAATGTTCGATTGCTTTGCATGAAGCACAACCTCGAAAAATCGGCCAACATTGAGTAGATATTCAAAAGCCGGCTGCCGATGCCTGCCACGCGACCTCCGCGTGGCTCCCATCCTTCGCGAAATGCGCGAAGGGTGAGGCACCCTCAGATAGTCCACACCGCCTTAGACTAAAAAGGCCTCGTTAATCGGAAGATTTCTTGGAGGGGATCAGGACTGTTACGGCCGCTGCGCACTTCCATGTGCCGTTGATTTTCACCCAGGTATCGAGGAAGCGCTCGCGGTGAGTGTACGGCTTGCCTTTCTCGGTACCCTTTGTACGAAAGACTCCGAAGACAATGGCGGAATCGCTATAGACATCAACCTTGCTCTGTTCGGTTACGGCTTGCGAGGGCGCTTCGTAGCTGGTCACTTGGAGACTCGCCAGGAATTCGCTTCGGTTCTGGATGCTGCCGTCAATGTCAATCGAGATGAAATTGTCGGCCAGCAGCATGGCGAGGGCCTTCGTGTCGTTGGTCTCGAGCGCCTTGTTCCAGGAGTTATCGAGAGCAAGGACACGGGCGCCTTCCTCGGACTGGGCGGGCTGTTGCGCAACTGCGGCGCACGTACCAAGAAACAATGCGACTGCGAGAGAAAGGGTTCGGCTCATAAGCGAGACCTCACAGACGGACAATGCTCCGTTGGATCGAGAACCCGGAACAAGGCGATTGTAGTCGCCGGAGAAGCCCTGAATAGCAATTTTATTAACGGACCTTTTCCAGAATGTAGACTTTCTGTTTCAAGCTATCCAAGGACGCGAGGCGCGGGCCTTCTTTTGCTGCCTGCCTACTTTCCATCAGTTTGATGGTGAATTGGTCTTCATAAAGCTCGTGAATTTCGTTGGCATGGACGCTGAACGGAGGTCCTTCCAATTTTGACTGCTCGTATTCATATACGATGAGAAGGTATTTGCCTCCGCTTTTGAGCGATTTCTTGATGACCTGAGCATAGGTTTCTCGCATCGGCGAAGGCAGAGCCACGAGAGCGGCTCGATCGTAAATGAAGTCATAGGCATCTTTTTCGTTCAGGTTAAAGAAATCGCCGCAACTGATCACGAGATTCTCCCAGCCGTAGTGCGTGTAATCGTGGTCCTGGGTCTTCGTGACGGGTGAGAGTCCATTTTCGGCAAAGAAGGCTTCCACCGCTTGTTCATGCAATTCCACGCCATGAACATGGAGGCCCAATGCCTGGAGCCAAAGAAGATCTTTTGACTTCCCACAGAGAGGGACCAGTACGCGTTGCCCCTTCGCAGGGTTTAGCTGAGGGAAGTACTCGACAAGTTTCTCGTGGTAGGTTTCCTGGTGGAAGTTCGTCCTGCCCTCATTCCAGGCCGTTACCCAAAACTCCGGATCCATTGCACTACTCCTTATTGCCTGAAGCGTGGGGCTCCCAACCACCCGCGATTGCAAAACAAGAATAGTCGCCGGCTATCCAGATAGTTTCAACTCGCGAACCGCTTCGCCGGCGCCGCTGAGGTCGGCGAGACGCATTTCGGAATACTTGCGAGAAAGGATTACGCCGGGCGCGCCAGCCTTGAAGGCTGCCAGCACAGCATCCTTCACACCTTGTGGAGTGCGTTTGCTGTTATTGGGTTCGGTGGGGATGTCGATATCAATGCCCGGCCAGATGAGCGTGTTTGTACCCGCAACTCCCTCTAGCGCGCGTTTCGTCTCGCGGTAAACGTAGTCGGCGGAAAGTCCTGTCTGCGGAAGTTGATCGTAGCTGCGCTCTTTGTATCCCATGACCTCATCAGTAAAATCCGTCAGCTGTTGTTTTGTGAGGTCTCCATAGAGTGTCGAGCCGATATTGTCCACGTAGAGAGCCATGCGCTCTCCGCCGCAGTTGTTGTACATGACGACCTTGATGAAGTCGGAATACTTCGAAAGTTCCTGCCAGTCCTGCTCCGCGCGGTAGATAGGATTGAACGAGGTGTTGTGCCATATGTGCCAGCCGACTGGAATGGCCGGCTTGGCCGTTTTCACTGTTTTGTAGAGCGCGGCGTAGTTCTCTCGAAGACTGTCTGTGAAGAGCATTTCCCACGCGGCGATTTCGGGAAAGCGCAACAGGATCCGCCAGAATTGAACGTAGTAACCGTCCGAGGGACGCTTGCCGCTACGAGCGGAGCGCACGAATTTCTCCAACTCCAGAAATCCTAGCCGGGCACGTTCGGGATTGATTCCGCGCTCTTTCGCCTTAGCCTGACAAAATTCGCAGAAGCAGGTCACATTGCCGGGGTCGATCGGCGGTGTGTCATGGGTGGCACCGAGGCTGTCGGAAAGCGCTCCTTGCCGCTCCGCTCCCCACATGATCCCGTTGATGTCGTAGGAACGGGCGTAGTCCTCGACCAGGCCAGTGAAGAAATTTCGATAGTTCGGATTGTTGACGCAGAGCGTCTCCATATTCCGGCCGTAGAGATCGCGCTCCTGGACCTTTTCAATGCCGGGCAAGTCTGTGCGAAACACGTCCTCCATCCAGCAAATGACTTTCATGCCGCGCTTCTTTGCGGCAGGGAGGACCTCGGCCAGGATGTCGAGGTTGCCGTGGTCCGGAGCGCGAGTATCTTTGATGACCGTGTTCTTGTAGTACTGAGGATGAGGAGTGGCGAAGTTGCCGCCGTGGAAATTGAGATCGTACTCCTGCTTGCCGTGATCGGGGAGCGGTTGGCCCGGAATCTGTCTTCCTGCGATACCGCGGCCGTAGGTGAATACGGCGAGAAATAGCGTGTTTACGCCGGCGCGCTCCTGCAGGATGTCGAGGACTTTCTCCGTGCCCTCGTCGACAAAGGAAATTGCTCCGACCTGGATGCCGATCATTTTGCTGGAGACAGCGGCGGCCGTGCCCAGCGTCGGTAAGGTTAGGGCAGCACTCGCTCCAGCGGCGACCTTCAGGAATTCGCGGCGATTCACGTCGGATTTCAGCATGAACTGCTCCTATCGTTTCTGGTAGCAACCGATGTCGAGCTTGCCGGACTTAACACGCGGCGCGCCTTCCAGATCCAGGTCTCCCACCGGCGCCAGATCTGTTGTGCCGGCAGCGATGGCGGGAGAATCTGGTTGCAGGTGAAAGTTCTTCTCTGTTGGGTCAATGAAGTGAGGATCGAGAAAGCGAGAGTGACGGTCGTTGTTGGTCGACTCAACATACTTTTCAAATCCCGTGATGGTCGCTGAAGCCCCGGCCCAAGTGCTTGCCTTCGACCCGGAGGCGCAGTAATAAAGGTTGTGATCCATCACTGCGGGCGGCTGGTTTTTGTCGACTTGAGTTCTGGTCAGCGAAAAGAGGCAGCGCGGCCCGGCATAGACGATGTTGTTCGCGAAAATATTGTCCGCCATATTCCACTGCATCTGGAACTCACCGGAACCCGTCGCTGACGTATCGTTGTTGTAGAGCGTGTTGTTGACCACGGTGCAGTGATCGGTGTGTCCTCGCTCCGGCGCATAACCACCAATGGAAATACCGGCTGTATGGGTGTGATAGATGAGATTGTTTCGCGCAGTGATGTAGCTGGTGGCGCGGTCCTTGTGCTCGCTGGCCAGTTCGATTCCGAAGTCCACGTCATGCATTACGTTTTGTTCGATGAGAATCCGGGTGCCGCCATCCACGTAAATGCCATCAGAGTTTTCTTCGTTCTGGTATGCGGGATTGCCGCGTGATGTGATGTTGTAGACCAAATTGTTGCTTACTACGCCGTCGCGAGCCTGGTCAACGGCAGGGTCGGGGGCGGTGCGTTCGAAACCGATGACGTCGATTCCGATGTTGTTGTTGTCGTGGACGACATTGTGCGTGATGCGGAAGTTCGTGACGTTCCCGTTCACGACTAGCGACTCACTCGAACCGGTCTTGAGGTGATGCACCTCATTGCCGTCGATGATCAAGTCGGTGATGGGAGTCTTGGCATCGGTGCCGTAGACAGCAATGCCAAACGCGTTCGCGCCGTGTCCCGGACCATCACGGCCCTCAAAAGTCTGCTCGATGTGATGGACGTTGTTCTTTAGAAGCTCGATGTGGGAACCAGCCCCGATCACGTTGATCCCCAGCGGGGCGAGGTGATGTTCCGCAGTGTGATAGTTGCGGATTTCAAAGCCTTCGATCCTGACGTAACTCTTGTTGCTGATCGTCACTACGCCGCCTCTCTCCGGGGGAGTGAGATGCACTGCTTCCAGAATCGCTGTTTCGCCGGGATAGCTTCTGAAAGTGATGAAGCCGTCGGACGGGTTGCCGGATGCGTTGATGCTCACCACTTCTTCGTAGATTCCACCGCGAACGTTGACGGTACTGCCGGCTCGTGCTGTGTCTGCGGCGTGCTGGATGGTGCGCCACGGAGATGCTTGAGTGCCGGGATTTGAATCATTCCCAGTCGTCGCCACGTAGAAGGAGGAATTCGGCTGGGCCAACGCTCCCGAGGCGCATACCAGCAATATAGAGAGAATTGAGAACTTCATGATCGTCACTCCTATGCCTCTACAACGATGTCTCTAAACCAACGGCTGATCGGGCTTGTAGTTGTGGCGCAAGGTCAGTGACCCGTCAGAGTTAACCTTCTGCCGGCACGCCCAGCGCCCTGGATAACGCACTCCCTTGACTTCGAGTTCCGCTTTTAACCGCAGGCCTTGCCATTGCGCACCTGCTGGAAGCATGAGCATCGCTTGATGAATGCCGATCGGCTTGGGATATCCCGCATCAACGCAGCCCGAGACGTGGACGCTGTTGTCTTCACTGAACACCGTCAGGCGAAGCACGCCGGGGACGGGCGCGATGCCGTCGTTCGCGAGTCCTACCACCAGACCCGTGGCACCGTCGCGCTTGAAGGTCCAGATGAACGATGGCCGAATGCGGTAGCCGATCTTGCGCGCGATTTCGTCGATGGGCCCGGGGAATTTGTCGTAATAGCTAACGATGCTGCGGGCGGACTGGTTGTGCCAGCTCCAAACTGAGAGATAGTTGACGCCGACGTCGGCCACGTGGGAAATAATTTGCTCGTTGTAGGTGATTCCGTCTTCGTCGATTTGAAGGTCCTTGGTGTCGCCGGTGGTGAATCCGACTTCACAGATGGCAGCGGCCCATGGTGGACGATAACTTAGTGCTTCGATCTGGGTGTTCTCGATGAAGATGGTGTCGGTACGGAGCCAGTTGCCGCTACGGATTGTGCGATCCACCATGTCCGCGTTGCCGACGTTGCTGAAGTCGGGTTGCGTGTTAGTGGCTAGCGGTACTTTCGTCCAGTGTTCAAGCTGGGTTTCGAACATCGCGGCCCAGGTCTGCTCGGCAGCCAGTGGGCTGGGGAACGGATTGCCTTCGTACGGCCAGGTATGTCCTTCGCCCCAGAAGCCGTACATCATCGTATCCATGAACTCGACCTGGGGATGGCCGTTGAGTTCAGCGGCCAGCAGTCCGTTCAGTTCACGGAACGCCGCTTGATATGCGGGGTGATCGTATCGGGGAACGCGGTTGTCTTTCTTGTAGCGCATTTCGCCGTTGTTGCCCTTCCACTCGCCTTTGAGTTTTACGGAGGGAACTTTGTTGATTAGAAACTCGGGCATACCCGGTTCTGGCCAGTCCGGATTTTCGAGCTGAATGCGGAATCCGATGCGCTTGTCGTAGCGGCGACCGAGGTCGAATGCGATCTTCCACCACTCCGGAAAATCAAGA
>Ga0302322_100003825_pt1 | contig 13008 bp, 12 predicted proteins | sample Fen_T0_2_FD_203757 | JGI IMG/M metagenome (GOLD analysis project Ga0302322, IMG submission 203757) | Peat permafrost microbial communities from Stordalen Mire near Abisko, Sweden - Fen_T0_2 | ecosystem: Environmental > Terrestrial > Soil > Wetlands > Permafrost | place: Sweden: Abisko...
ACTTGGCGCGAATCTCGGTCGCCAGCCGGATACGGTTGGGTTCGGCCAGCTTCTTCGAGTCCTTGAGGCCGGGAATCGGCCGGGCCGGATCGAGGATTACCGCTGCCGCATAAACCGGTCCAGCCAAGGGTCCGCGTCCGGCCTCGTCGACCCCGCAGGTCAGGGATTGGGAATTATCGATTGGGGATTTGAAGCGCATGGGATGGATTTTCCAATACCAAATTCCCAATCCCTAACAGGGTGGTGAGAAACTCCGCGCCTCTTGATTGACGCGGGTTTGCTGGCAAACTTCGGCCCTGAAGCACGGAACAATTCTGAGGACGAAGGATGCGCGGGATCGAAGATCAGCAAGGGGCCATGTTCAGCTATGTGAACCTGGAAGGCCGGGTTCCCGATGACCATCCGCTGCGCCGCCTGCGCGTCCTGGTCAACGGCATCCTCGCCAGCATGAGCAAGCTGCTCGACGAGCGCTACTCGCACACCGGCCGCCCCTCCATCCCGCCTGAACAGTTGCTCCGCGCCTTGCTGCTGCAAATCCTGTTCACCGTGCGCAGCGAGCGGCAGCTCATGGAACAGCTCGACTACAACCTCCTGTTCCGCTGGTTCGTCGGCTTGTCTATGGACGATCCGGTCTGGGATCGGACCGTGTTCAGCATCAACCGGGACCGCTTGCTTGGCACCGATCTCGCCCGCGAGTTCTTCAACCGCGTCCTGTACCTGGCCGAATGGCAAGGCTTCGTCTCGGATGAGCACTTCAGCGTCGACGGCACGCTGATCGACGCCTGGGCCAGTCACAAAAGCTTCGTGAAGAAGGACGGCAGCGGACCGGACCGTCCGCCTGGTCGCAACCCCGAGGTCGACTTCAAGGGCGAGCCACGCAGCAACGCTACGCATGAGAGCGCCACCGACCCCGAATCCCGACTCTACAAGAAGGGCGAGTTCACCGAGGCCAAGCTGCGTTACATGGCCCACGTCCTGTCCGAGAACCGCAACGGGCTGGTGGTGGATGTCGAGACCACGCAGGCCAACGGCCGGGCGGAATGGCAAGCGGCGGACCGCATGATCGGCCGCACGCTCAAGCCAGGTGCGACGGTGGGTGCGGACAAAGGCTACGACACCGAAGACTTTGTGAGCCGAATGAAACGCTTGGGCGTGAAGGCGCACGTGGCCCGCAAGGCGACCGGGAGCGCGGTGGATGGTCGCACGGCGCGGGGCCAGGGCTACGCACTGAGCCTGCGGTGTCGCAAGCGGATCGAGGAATCCTTCGGCTGGATCAAGACCGTGGGCGGTCTGCGCAAGAGCCGGCATATCGGCTTGAAGAAGCTCGCTGGTCAGGTGCTGTTCACCTTCGCAGCCTACAACCTGACGCGGTTGATGAACCTGATGCAGGCCAGGACGGCTGCCTTGCGGGCGATGCCCGCATAAGGACCAGTCCGTCTGCAGGGGCGGTTGTGCAGCGTTTTGCAGGCAGTTCGTCCTGTTTCGCTCGCAAGACTGCTTCCAGATGGGCTTCGCAGCGCTCTCCTGGCGCTGAAAAAAAATCCGGGAGACAAAATGGCGCAGCTCACGTCGCGTTTCTCACCACCCTGCTAATCCCTAATTCCCAGAAACGGCTGCAGCGCCTGTGCGATAAGCCGGGGGGTATCGCGTCTCAACCGTGTCCGCTGGACCTCGAATTCCTCGGTCTGGGCATGCCGTGCAGACTCGTTGCCGAGCAGCGCTTCCAGGGCCTGCATGAGCGCCTCCGGGGTCGCCGCCGCCTGCAGGATCTCAGGCACCACCGTACGCTGGGCAAGGATGTTGGGCAGGCCGACCCAGGGCTGCAGGGCCTGGCGACGCATCAGCCAGTAACTCAGCCGTGGCATCCGGTAGGTGATGACATGCGGGCAGTCCAGCAGCAGTGCCTCCAGGGTAGCGGTGCCGGAGGCGATGAGGGCCGCATCGGCCGCCTGCAGCGCATCGTGGGCATGGCCGAACATCATCCGGATCGGCAGGTCGTAGGCATCGGCCTCGGCCAGGGCATGCTCGAAGGATTGCCTGCAGGGCAGATTGACTATCGGTACCAGGAAACGCAGGTTCGGCCGACGCGCATACAGCAGTTTCGCAGCCTCTATGAACAGCCTGCCGTGTGCCTTCAGTTCGCTTGGCCGGCTGCCCGGCAGCAGGGCGACATATTCCGGTTCCAGCGGAAGTTGCAGGCGCAGACGGGTGCCATCGCGGTCCCGTTCAGGCAGCGCATGCGCGAGGGGATGACCGACATAGGTGGCGGGAATCCCGGCCTGCCGGAACAGCGCTTCCTCGAACGGAAAGACCAGCAGGACATGGTTGGTTGCCCGGCGCAGTTTCTCGATGCGCCTGGCGCGCCAGGCCCAGATCGAGGGGCTGACGAAGTGCACGGTAGAGATGCCGGCGCGCTTGAGCCTGGCCTCCAGGGCCAGGTTGAAATCCGGTGCATCGACGCCGACGAACAACTGGGGTGGATCGGCGAGCAGACGACGCCTGAGGTCGCGGCGTATGGCAAGAATCTTCCCCAGGCTGCCGAGCGCTTCCACATAGCCGCGTACCGACAGGGCATCCATCGGGTAGAGGCTTTTCGCACCGGCGGCCTGCATGCGGCTGCCGGCAATGCCATAGAAGCTGTCGGCCAGGTTGGCCTGGTGCACGGCGTCGATCAGCAGACTGCCGAGCAGATCGCCTGAGGCCTCGCCGGCGACGATGGCGATTCGTGCGTGTGGGGGAAGGCGGTTCACAGGAGGAGGAAGCACGGCCTTGTCTATCAAGTCTTCCCTCTCGCGCGTCACGCCTGTTGCCTCAGCGGATAATGCCGCGGCCGGTGATCGCCAGGAAATCGGCCAGCGCTCCGAGTTCCTGCACGGTTGCCGCCTCGGCGGCGATGGCGGCCTGCGCCTCGGCCAGGGTCAGCCCGGATTTGTACAGGGTCCGATAGGCGCGTTTCAGCGCACTCAACGCATCGGCGCTGAAGCCACGTCGTTTCAGGCCCTCGGCATTGAGGCCGTGCGGTGCGGCGGGATTGCCGGCGACGGTGATGTAGGGCGGCACATCCTGGCGCACCACCGAGGCGATGCCGGTGATGACGTGCGCGCCGACGCGGCAGAACTGGTGCACGCCGGTGAAGCCGCCGAGGATGGCGTAGTCGCCGATGATTGCGTGGCCGGCGAGCGAGGCATTGTTGGCGAAGATGGTGTCGTTGCCGACCACGCAGTCGTGGGCAATGTGCACGTAGGCCATGATCCAGTTGCGGTTGCCGATACGGGTGACACCCTGGTCCTGAACGGTGCCGGTGTTGAAGGTGCAGAACTCGCGGACGACGTTGTCGTCGCCGATCTCCAGCCGGGTCGGCTCGCCGGCGTACTTCTTGTCCTGCGGCTGTTCGCCCAGCGAGACGAACTGGAAGATGCGGTTGCCTGCGCCGATGCGGGTGTGGCCGGTGATGACGGCATGCGGCCCGATGCTGCTGCCGGCGCCGACCTCGACATGCTCGCCGATCAGCGCATAGGCGCCGACCTCGACATCCGCGCCCAGCCTGGCGCCGGGATGGACGATGGCGGTGGGGTGGATCCGAGCGCTCAATCGAGTTCCTTGAGGGTGCACATGAGTTCGGCCTCGCAGGCCAGTTCGCCGTCGACGGTGGCCTTGACGGCGAACTTCCAGATGCCGCGCAGGCTGCGGGTGATGGTCGCCTCCATGCGCATCTGGTCGCCGGGCACCACCGGTCGTTTGAAGCGCGCGCCATCGATGCCGACGAAGTAGATGACGCTGTTGTCGGTGGCCGGGCGGTCGGCGCTGATGAAGGCGAGCAGGCCGGCGGCCTGTGCCAGCGCCTCGATGATCAGCACGCCGGGCATGATCGGGTGATGCGGGAAGTGGCCGGGAAACTGCGGCTCGTTCATGGTCACGTTCTTGATGGCGACGATGTGCTTGTTGGGCACCATTTCCAGCACCCGATCCACCAGCAGGAAGGGATAGCGGTGTGGCAGGTGTTTCATGATCTCGGTGATGTCCATCATGCTGCGTCGTCCTTTTGCAAGTCTTTGAGCGATTTTTCGAGCGCCTTCACGCGCCTTGCCAGGGCATCGAGGTGGCGCAGGTGGGCGGCATTCTTCAGCCAGTCCGCGTAGGGCATCAGCGGCATCACCGAAGTGTAGGTGCCGGGCGTGTTCAGATTCTTGGCGACCAGCGAACCGCCCGAGACGATGACCCGGTCGCCGATATCGAGGTGGCCGCTGATCATCGCCGCTCCACTCAGTTGGCAGTAGGCGCCGATCGAGGTGCTGCCGGCGATGCCGACGCAGGCGGCCATGGCGGTGTGGCGGCCGACATGGCAGTTGTGGGCAATGTGGATCAGATTGTCGAGCTTGACGCCGGCCTCGATCACCGTGTCGTCGAGGGCGCCGCGGTCGATGGTGGTGTTGGCGCCGACCTCTACATCGTCGCCGAGCACGACGCGACCGATCTGCGGCACTTTGGTCCAGTGGCCGCCGGATGCGTCGTCTTCCCAGACGAGGCCGAAGCCGTCGGCGCCGATCACGCACCCGGGGTGCAGGATGCAGCGGTCGCCGACCACACAGCCATGCTGGACCGTGACACGGGCATGAAGGAGGCAACCTGCACCGATGCTCGCGCCCGTGCCGACCACGCAGTGTGCACCGATGCGGGTGTCGGCTCCGATTGTCGCGCCGGGACCGACGACCGCGCCGGGGCCGATGCGGGCGCCGGGGTCGATACAGGCCGTTGGGTCGACGATGGCTGCGGGATGGATGCCGGGCGCGAGGTCGGGCGCAGGATGCAGCAGCGCCAGGGCGCGGGCGAAGACGGCGTGCGGATTGTCGACGGCCAGACAGGGACGTCCAAGCTCCGCGTCCAGCGACTGCGGGATGATCAGCGCGCCGGCGTGCGAGGCGCGGGCCGCGTCGACGTGTTTTGCGCCGGTGATGAAGCCGATCTGCGTGGGGCCGGCGCTGGCAAGCGAGGCGCCGCCGGAGAGGCGCAGCGCCCCGTCACCCCGGAGGGTCCCGCCCAGACGGGCCTGGAGTTCCGCCAGGGAGAACATGCGCGACTACTTGTCGAGCGCCCTGAGTATTTTTTCGGTGATGTCGATGCGCGGGCTGACATAGACCACGTTTTCGACGATCAGGTCGTATTTTTCCTTCTCCGCGATATCCTGGATGATCTTGCGGGCACGTTCCTGGACGGTGGAGAACTCCTCGTTCTTGCGCTGGTTGAGGTCTTCGCGGAACTCGCGCTGGGCCTTCTGCAGGTCGTAGGTGAGATTGGCCAGGTCCTTCTGCTTCTTGGCGCGCTCGGCCTCGGACAGGGTCAGTCCTTCCTTTTCCAGATAGGTCTGCAGGTCGCGAGCCTGCTTGATCTGCTTCTGGATCTCCTGCTCGCGGCTGTGGAATTCCTTCTCCAGTTTTTTCTGCGCCTTGATGGCGAGCTGGGAGTCGCGGAATACCCGCTCGGTATTGACGAAACCGATCTTCAGCTCGGCTGCGCTTGCCGCCAGGGACAGGCACAGGGCCAGGGTCAGGGTGACGAGATACTTCACGGCAATCTCTCCTTGCTCAGAATGTGGTGCCCAGCTGGAACTGGAAGGTCTGGGTCCGGTCGTCGATCGAGGAACGCATCGCCTTGGCCAGGGACAGCTTGATCGGGCCCATCGGCGAATACCAGGTGATTGCAGCGCCGAGCGAGTAGCGCATGTCGTTGACGGACAGGCTCTTGTAACGGCCCAGGTAATCGCTCGGACCCGACACTTCTCCGGCGTCGGCGAAGACCGACAGTCGCACGGACCGGTCCTTGTCCATGCCGGGCATCGGGAACAGCAATTCGGCATTGGCCACAATGCGCTTGTCGCCGCCGATGGAGAAGGCCGTGCCGGCCTGGTTCTTGGCCTTGGGGCCGAGGGTGCTGGAATCGTATCCGCGCACCGAACCGATGCCGCCGGCGTAGAAGTTGCGGAACAGGGGCAGTTCGTTGCCGCTGTAGCCGCTGCCGACGCCGACCTCGCCGTTGAGCAGCAGGCTGATGTTGGTGCTCAGGGGTTTGAGCCACTGATATTGGTAGTTGACCTTGTAATACTTCAGGTCGCCGAGCGGGGTTCCGGCTTCGGTGTAGACCCGTTGCAGGGAGCCCTTGGTGGGATACAACAGACTGTCGCGGGTATCGCGCGCCCAGCCGGCCGAGAGGCGCAAGTCCCGGGTGCTCATCCCGCAGTTGCTGCTGTAGGCGCAGGGCGGATCCACATACTGATTCGCATAGTCGAAGTAGACGTTCGGTGCTGTAGTGGCCAGGTTGAGTTTCACCCGCTCGTAGTTGGCGCCCAGGTTGACCGTATCGGTCTCGGTCACCGGCACGCCCAGACGCAGGCCGGCGCCGAGCGAAGAGGTGGTGTAGTCGGCGACTGTCGTCAGACTGGAGGTATTGACGTCGCGCAGATACAGGTCGTAGCCCAGACTGATGCCGTCAGAGGTGAAGTAGGGATTGGTGAACGAGATGGAATAGGTCTTGTTGACCTTGCCGGTGTTGATCTGCGTCGACAGGCTGTTGCCGGTTCCGTACAGGTTGTTTTGCGAAATGCCGCCGGAAAGGACCAGACCTTCGCTGCTGGAGAAACCGGCTGCAGCCATGATGCTGCCGGTGGATTGCTCCGTCACGTTGACCTTGACGTCGACCTGGTCGGAGGTGCCGGGAACCACCGGCGTCTCGATGTTGGTCTCCTTGAAGAAGCCCAGGCGTTCGATGCGTTCGCGCGATCGGTTGGTCTTGTCGGCGGCGTACCAGGCGCCTTCCATCTGGCGCATCTCGCGGCGCACGACCTGGTCCGAGGTCTTGGTGTTGCCGGTGACCTCGATGCGGCGGACATACACGCGGCGGCCCGGATCGACCAGCAGGGTGAAGGCGGCCGTGTGCTTGTCCTTGTCGATCTGCGGCGCGGCATTCACGTTGGCGAAGGCGTAACCATCGTTGCCCAGGCGGTCGGTGATCTTCTTGGTCGACTCGTTCAGTTTCTCGCGCGAGAAGGCATCGCCGGGTTTCAGCGTCACCAGTGGCATGAGCTCCGCTTCAGGCACCGGCAGTTCCCCGGCCAGCTTGATGTCGGTGACGGTGAACTTGGCGCCTTCGGTGATATTGAGGTTGATGTAGATGTTCTGCTTGTCGGGCGTGATCGACACCTGGGTGGAGTCGATGTTGAACTCCAGATAGCCCTGGTTCAGATAATAGGAGCGCAGCGTCTCCAGGTCGGCGGACAGTTTCTGTTTCGAGTACTGGTCGTTCTTGGTCCACCAGGACCAGAAGCCCGGTGTGGAGAGGCTGAACTGCTTGCGCAGGTCCTTCTCCTTGAACACTTCGGACCCGATGATATTGATGCCGCGGATCTTGGCCACCTCGCCCTCGGTGACATCGAAGCTCACGGCCACCCGGTTGCGTTCGAGAGGCGTGGTGCTGGCCTTGATCTGCACCGCGTACAGGCCGCGGTTGTAATACTGGCGCTTGATTTCCTGTTCGGCCTTGTCGAGCAGCGCCCGGTCGAGGACCCGGCCTTCGGCCAGTCCCAGTTGCTTGAAGCTGGTCTTGAGTTCGTCCTTGGGAAATTCCTTCATGCCTGTGAACTCGACGCTGGCGATGGCCGGCCGTTCGACCACGTTGACCATCAGCACGCCGTCATTCGATTCCAGGCGCACATCGGAGAAGAATCCGGTGGCATACAGGGCCTTGATGGCCTCCGCGGCCTTGTCGGCGGTCAGGGTATCGCCCACCTTCACGGGCAGGTAGCTGAAGACGGTGCCGGCCTCGGTGCGCTGGATGCCTTCGACGCGGATGTCCTTGACCTTGAAGGTATCTAGGGCATGCGCCTGGGTGGCGAACAGGGCCAGGGCGAGCAGGCTGGGACGGAAGGCGTGCATGTGGGTCGGTTATCCGGCGAAGAGACGCTGCAGGTCGTTGTACAGGGCCAGGAACATAAGTAAGGCCAGAAGGACCATTCCGACCTTCTGGCCTGTTTCCTGTATGCGTTCCGGCACCGCATGGCCGGTCAGCATTTCGAGCGAATAATACAGCAAGTGCCCGCCATCCAGCAGCGGCACCGGCATCAGGTTGAGGACCCCCAGACTGATGCTGATCAGGGCCAGGAAGGCGACGAAGCTGTCGGCCCCTGACTGGGCCGACTGACCTGCATACTCGGCGATGGTAATGGGTCCGGACAGGTTCTTGACCGACACCTGGCCGATGATCATGCGGCCCATCATCTCGACGCTGAACACCGACAGTTCCCAGGTGCGGGCGACGGCATGGGTCATTGCCGCCCAGGGGCCGTAGCGCACCACCGTCTGCATGCTGGCCATCACCTCGGGGTCGATGCGCGGCGCGGCGCCGATGCGGCCGATGGTCTCGCCTTCTTCCTGCTCGCGGGCCGGCGTGACCGGGATCTCGATCAAGGTGCCGGCGCGCTCCACGCTGAGGGTGAGCTTGCGACCGGGCGCGGCGCGGATCAGCGCCACCAGTTCGGCCCAGCCATGCACACCCTGTGCATCGACGGCATGGACGCGGTCGCCTGGCTTGAGTCCCGCGCGCAGCGCGACGCCATTGGTGGTGAGCTGACCGACCACTGCCGGCAGCGGCGGTGGCATGTGGGTGAGGCCCAGCAGCTTGAGCGGCGACGCTTCCGGCGCGGCTTCCTGCGCGGGCGCCGCAAGGCGGTGGTAAGCGTAGTGGCCCCGGTCGTCCTGGGTCTCGATGCTCAGGTTTTCGCCCCGCACGCTGTGCTTGGTCACCAGCCAGTAGAGGTCCTGCCAGCTTTCCGGTTTGTCGTCGTTGACCTTGACGATGGTCTCACCGGCGTGCATGCCGGCCAGGGCGGCGGGCGTGCCGGCCTTCGGCTCGTCGATGACCGGTTTCATGGCCGGCACCCCGGACATGTACAGGCCCCAGAACAGCAGCACCGCCAACAGCAGGTTGGCCAGCGGTCCGGCGACGACAATGGCGATGCGCCTGGCGGGCGATTTCCGGTTGAAGGCGTAGGGCAGGTCCGGTTCCGCCACCGGCGCCTCGCGCTCGTCGAGCATCTTGACGTAACCGCCCAGCGGGAAGGCCGACAGGGCCCATTCGGTGCCGTGCCGGTCGATGCGGCTGGCGATGACCTTGCCGAAGCCGACCGAGAAGCGTTGCACCCGCACACCCGCCCATCGCGCCACCAGGTAGTGGCCGAACTCGTGGATGACGATCAGGATCGCCAGGGTGAAGAGGAAGGCGAAGAGGGTGGTCATGAGGCGGCGATGATCCTGCGTGTCACGACTCGCGCCTCTGCATCAGCCGCCATCAGCGCTTCGAGCGAGTCGGCCGGCTGGCCGGCGAGCCGGTCGAGGACTGACGCCAGCGTGGCGGCGATGCCCAGGTAGGGCAGTCGCCGGTCGAGGAAGGCGGCCACCGCCTCCTCGTTGGCGGCATTCAGAATGGCCGGCGCCGCACCACCCGCATCGAGAGCCTGGAAGGCCAGCCTGAGACAGGGAAAGCGCGCATGGTCCGGCGCCTCGAAGGTCAACTGGCCGATGCGCGTCAGGTCCAGCCACGGCACGCCGGCCTCGACCCGGTCGGGATAGGCCAGCGCGTGGGCTATGGGCGTGCGCATGTCCGGGTTGGAGAGTTGCGCGAGCACCGAGCCGTCAAGGTACTCGACCATCGAATGGACGATGCTCTGCGGATGGATGACGACCTCGATCTCGCTCGGTTTCGCGTTGAACAGCCAGCTCGCCTCGATCACCTCCAGGCCCTTGTTCATCATGGTCGCCGAGTCGACCGAGATCTTGCGGCCCATCACCCAGTTCGGATGGGCGACCGCCTGTTCCGGCGTGACGTCCTTGAGCGTCTCGACCGCGCGTGTCCGGAACGGACCGCCCGAAGCGGTCAGCAGGATGCGCCGCACGCCGTGGCTGGCCATGTCGCCGTCGTAGGCCGCCGGCATCGACTGGAACACGGCGTTGTGCTCGGAGTCGATCGGCAGCAGGGTGGCACGATGTTCGCGCACCGCCTGCATGAAGAAGCGCCCGGCCATCACCAGAGTCTCCTTGTTGGCCAGCAGCACGCGCTTGCCGGCGCGGGCCGCCGCCAGGGCGGGGCGCAGACCGGCGGCGCCGACGATGGCAGCCATCACGGAGTCTACATCCGGCAGGCTGGCGACGAACTCCATGGACTCCATGCCTGCCAGCACTTCGATGTCGAGTCCGGCGAGCAGGCTGCGCAAGGCATAAGCCTTGTCGGCCTCCAGCACCACCGCATAACGCGGGCGAAAACGGCGGCATTGTTCGGCCAGCTTCTCGATCTGGTTTTGTCCGGTCAGGGCGACGACGCGGAAACGATCGGGATGGCGCGCGACCACGTCGAGGGTATTGATGCCGATGGTGCCGGTGGCGCCGAGGATGGTGAGATTGCGCGTCTTCATTTCAGCCAGATCCACAGCAGCATGGCGGTTGGAAGCACGGCGGTGAGACTGTCGATGCGGTCGAGCACGCCGCCGTGGCCGGGCAGGATCTGGCCGCTGTCCTTGACGCCTGCCTGTCGTTTGGCGTGAGATTCAAATAGATCGCCAATGATGCTGACGGCGAGCAGGATCCAGGCGGCCAGCAATAGTTTCCCCAGGCAGGGGAGCGGACAGCTTTCGAAACCGGTGGCCACCGCCAGGGCATAGAGGCTGACGCCGGCCAGGGCGCCGGCCGCGCCTTCCCAGGTCTTGCCGGGACTGATCTCTGGGGCGAGCTTGTGGCGGCCGAAACGACGGCCGCTGAAGTAGGCCGAACTGTCGGCGATGACGGCCAGGACGATGGCGGCGAGCGGCAGTGTCCAGTCGATCTGACGGAGTTCGATCGCCGCCAGTCCGGTCGGCACCAGCACCAGCCAGCCCGGCAGCAGACCGCCCGTGCCGGACGGCATGGGCCAGCCGCGATAGAGCCAGACCGGCGCCACGACCAGCCAGAACAGGCCGACGAATGCCCACGCATCGGCGGGGATGAATTGCATGGATACGGCGCAGAGAAGTGGCGTGACCAGAGTGTAGGCGACTCGCAGGGGCCGGGAGAGCCGGATCAGCGCGGACCATTCCCAGGCGCCGGCGGCGACGATGCACAGCACCAGCACGGCCCAGCCGCTATCCGGCAACAGGATCAGCGCCGCCAGTGCCGCGCCACCCAGGACCAGGGCGGTCGCGATGCGCAGTTCAAGGCTGGACAATTTGTTCGCTGGTACGGCCAAAACGGCGCTCGCGTTTCTGATAGGACGCGATGGCCTTGTCGAGTTCGGTGGCAAGGAAATCCGGCCAGAGTGTGCGGGTGAAATAGAGTTCGCTGTAGGCCAGTTGCCAGAGCAGGAAGTTGCTCACCCGTTCCTCGCCGCCGGTGCGGATGAACAGGTCCGGCTCCGGCGCGAAGGCCATGGACAGATAGGGCGTCAGGTCCTCCTCGCCGATAGTGGTGGTACCGGGATGTTCCGTCAGCCAGGCATTGAACGCGTTGAGGATGTCCCAGCGTCCGCCGTAGTTGGCGCAGACGGTCAGCGTCAGACGTTCCTTGTTGTCGGTGCGGGCTTCTCCGGCGCGAATGAGTTCGCGCAGCCGCGCATCGAAGCGGGACAAGTCGCCCACCACCCGGAGGCGCACGCCGTTGGCGGCGAGCTTGTCGACCTCGCGCTCCAGCGCCCGGACGAACAGATCCATCAAGTAGGAGACCTCGTCCTCGGGACGTCGCCAGTTCTCGGAGCTGAAGGCGAACAGGGTGAGGTACTCGACACCGCGCTCGATGCAGGCGGCGACCATGTCTCGGACCCGCTCCACGCCCCGGGCATGACCGGCGACGCGAGGAAGCATGCGTTTCTTCGCCCAGCGCCCGTTACCGTCCATGATGATGGCGATGTGGCGCGGCACTGCTGCGACCGCGGGGATGGCGGCCGTGGAGCTGAAGAATCTGCGGATCATGGACTGATCCTGGATTCCGGATGCCTGATGCCTGGCATCAGACTGCCATCAGGTCCTTTTCCTTGTCGGCCAGAACCTTGTCCATCTCGGCGATGTAGCGGTCGGTCAGTTTCTGGATATCGTCCTGCGCGCGGCGCTCGTCGTCCTCGCTGATTTCGTGCTTCTTGAGCAGGTCCTTGAGGTGGGCGATGGCATCGCGGCGCACGTTGCGCACCGCGACCTTGGCGTTCTCGGCCTCGCCCTTGACCATCTTCACCAGTTCCCGGCGGCGCTCCTCGGTGAGCGGCGGCATCGGTACGCGCACTACGTCGCCCATACTGGCCGGGTTGAGGCCCAGGTCGGCATCGCGGATGGCCTTCTCGACCTTGGCGATCATCGGCTTCTCCCAGGGCTGCACGCCGAGGGTGTGGGCATCGATGACGGAGATATTGGCAACCTGGCTGATCAGTGTCGGCGTGCCGTAATAGTCGACCTTGACATGGTCGAGGATGCCGGTATGGGCGCGACCGGTACGCACCTTGCCGAAGTCGGTGCGCAGCGACTCGACGGACTTTTTCATCTTCTCTTCGCAGGACTTCTTGATGTCGGCGATCATGGCTGACTCCTTATGAGAGGTTAGAGCGTGACCCGCGTGCCTTCGGCCTCACCCGAAATCACGCGCTTCATGGCGCCGGGCTTGAAGATGCTGAACACGGCCAGCGGCAGCTTCTGCTCGCGGCAGAGGGTGAAGGCGGCCATGTCGAGCACGCCAAGGTTCCTGGCGATGGCTTCGTCGAAGCTGATGCGCTCGTACTTCGTGGCGTTCGGGTCCTTCATCGGATCGGCGCTGTAGACGCCATCGACCTTGGTGGCCTTGAGCATCAGATCGGCGCCGATCTCCGCGCCGCGCAGCGCGGCGGCGGTGTCGGTGGTGAAGAACGGGTTGCCGGTGCCGCCGGCGAAGATGACCACCCGGCCGGCTTCGAGATGGCGCACTGCGGTGTCGCGTTCGAAAGTCTCGCCGACGTGCGCGATGGTGGCCGCGGTCT
>Ga0302322_100003827_pt1 | contig 13007 bp, 8 predicted proteins | sample Fen_T0_2_FD_203757 | JGI IMG/M metagenome (GOLD analysis project Ga0302322, IMG submission 203757) | Peat permafrost microbial communities from Stordalen Mire near Abisko, Sweden - Fen_T0_2 | ecosystem: Environmental > Terrestrial > Soil > Wetlands > Permafrost | place: Sweden: Abisko...
GGGTTGCAGGGAACGGGAGGCCTTCGGGCCTCCCGTTCCCGTTCCGGGTCGCACTCCGGCCTTCAAGCATGGCGCTGAGCCCGCCGATACCAGCCGTAGACTCGTCGACACCCAAGAACAGAACAGGATCGGACGTCGTGCCCACCTACTCGCTGGTCATCCCCGCATACAACGAGGAAGGCGTCGTGCCCGAGCTCGCCGCGCGCCTCATCGAGCTGATGGACAAGCTGGACGGCGATGCCGAGGTGATCCTCGTCGACGACGGCTCGAGCGACCGCACCTACGAGGAGATGCTCGACGCGGCGCACGCCGACCCGCGCTTCCGGCTCGTGCGGCTGTCGCGGAACTTCGGCCATCAGACGGCGCTCACGGCCGGCGTCGACGTCACGACGGGCGACGCGGTGATCGTGCTCGACGCCGACCTGCAGGACCCGCCCGAGGTCGTGCTCGAGCTCGCGGCCAAGTGGCGTGAGGGCTACGACGTCGTCTATGCGGTCCGCGACGTGCGCGAGGGCGAGACGTGGTTCAAGCGCAAGACCGCCGCCTGGTTCTACCGCGGCTTCAATCGGATCTCGGAGGTCGAGGTGCCGCTCGACGTGGGCGACTTCCGGCTCGTCGACCGGCGCGTTCTCGACGTCTTCGATCGCATGCGCGAGAGCAACCGCTTCGTGCGCGGCATGTTCAGCTGGATCGGCCTGCGGCAGACCGGCGTCCTCTATCGGCGCAAGGAGCGCTTCGCGGGCGAGACGAAGTACCCGCTGCGCAAGATGTTGCGGTTCGCGATGACAGGCGTGATCAGCTTCTCGCCGGCGCCGCTGCGGGCGGCCTTGCGGCTCGGCTTCCTCGTCTCGATCGTCAGCTTCGGTCTTGCGTTCTGGAGCCTGATCGTGAAGCTCGCGGGCTTCTACAACGTGCCCGGCTGGACGTCGATCGTCGTTGTCGTCACGCTGATCGGCGGCATCCAGCTGATCGTGCTCGGCGTCATCGGCGAGTACGTCGGCGACATCCACTCGGAGGTGAAGCGGCGGCCGCTCTACGTCGTCGGTGATCTGGAGAACTTCGCGGAAACACCCGAGCTGCCGCCGCGCGCCGTGGTCGCGCGGCCCAGAGCCCGCGCGTAGCGACGCCTCGGAGCCGGCGGGCTTGGGAGGGTCAGCGGAAGCTCTTCAGCTCGTGCGCGTCGATGACCGGCTCATTCGTCGGACGCGGTGCATCCCAAGGAAGGACGTCGACGACCGGCAGCAGCCCACTCGGGGATAGTCGGCCTTCTTCCCGCAGGATCAACAGCACGAGCGGACGCAGGGGATAGGTGTGCGAGGAGGTGGGAAGCCCGAACTCGTCGCCGACCACGACCTTCGACATGCCCTGCGTATAGTACGTCGCGCTGAATCCGATGCGGCCTTCGCCGTTCGTCAAAGCGGCAACCTGGCTGCGGATCAGTCGGAGCTCGGTGCTCTGCGGCTCGACGAAGAGTGTGAGCACGTTCTTCGCGGTAACGAACGACGTTGCGGCGACGAGCGCTACCGCCCCCGCCAGCGCAAGCCGATCGATAGCGGGCCATAGTCGGGCAGCCGCACGCGAGCGGATCCGTGCCCGGGCCGCCATCCAGATGCCAAGCACACCGAGGGATGTGTAGAGCACGACGAGCGCCGAGAGCCCCGCCTGTGTCCTGTACGTGGCACCGTTGTCGCTGACCACGAGGTTCGGAAGGTACGAGAGCGGCACGAGCAGGAGTGCGACACCCAGGCACGTCAGCGGACGCTCGCATCGTCCCCGTGCGAGCAGGAGCATCCCTCCTATCGCGATCGCGCCGACGATCCCGGCGAGCCAGGGCGACGGAGTCACGTCGACCAGGTTCAGGGCCCGATACAGGGGCTGCTCGACGAACCAGCGAGCTTTCCCGATCGGATCGTGCGCGATCGTGTTTCGGTGCGCTTGCGGGCCCTGGCCGACGAGATGAACGCCTAGCCGGACAGCGAGGAATGCGCCGGGCAGTGCGATTGCAGCGACCCCGAGGTGCATCCTGAGCAGTCGCGCGGTGCGGGCGCCGTTGGCCGCGGAGCCGACTAGTGCGACGGCAAGGAAGACCCAGAAGAACATCGCGGCCGGCTGATAGACCAGGAGTGCGGCGAGCAGCATCAGCGTGGCCACGGTCAGTCTCTCCGGCATGAGCCCGCGGGGCGCGCCGACTGCCGCGGTGGCAACAATCGACGCGCCCCCGGCGAGGATCGATGCGTACGGGGCCACGAAGAGGGCGGCCCAGGAGGCGTAGACCTGGAAGGCGGGCATCGTGCACGTGAGCACTGCGATCAGAGCCGCGGGCACTGTTGCGATTCGCGATCGAACCAGTTCCCGGTGCAAGAGGAGTGCGAGTAGGACGATGCCTGCGACAGCGGTGAGCCTCAGAAAGCGGAGATTGTCGATCGTGCCCGCCGCCGAGTAGAAGAGGTCGTGGAGTACCCCCGACAGCGGCCGTCCCCCGGCTGTGCCGTTCTCGATCAGGCTTCGGCCGAACATCGGGCTCGGCTCTCTGCTCACCGCCAGCCACAGGAACGAGTAGTCGTCGGTGAATCCGTACGGGACGATGAGCGTGGGAAGGAATACGGCAATGATCGCGAGAGCGATCCCGACGAGAGCCCGCCCGTGCCCGGCGGCGTATGCCCTCCAGGGCAGCGGCGCCGGGGCTTCTGGGGTCGGCTCCGCGTGCTGGGTCATCGCCGCACCGCGAACAGCCAGCCGTTGCGGCGATCGTCGAAGCCGTAGGGGATCTCGACCTTGACGGCCGGCCTGAGCGTGTACCGTCGCGCGACAGCCTGTCGTTCCTGATCGTTCGACGGAAGGTAGTACAACGGCCGCCCTGCAAGCGCCGGATCCGCAGCAACGCCGAGCGCGACCGCGACGTCGTTGCCCGTTCCGTATTTTCCGTAGGCCCGGTGATCGAGGACGGTGACATCGGGACGGAGGTTCTCGATCTCGACGAGGTACTGCAACGTCGTTCGCACATCCCAGTAGCTCCAGATGACGCTGTGAGAGGGAAGTGCCGAGAGGATCCGTTCGCCGTTGACCAGATCGCGCCTGTCGCCACTCCGGTCGTAGGACGAGTAGTGCGACGCCACTGCTCCGAGCGGGATCAGCAGGGCGGCTGCGGCGATCCACGATTCGCGCCGGAGGCCGCGCTCCCCGGCAGTCCGGCCGAGCAGTGAGACGAGGGCCTCGAGGCCGACCGCCGCAAGGAGGCAGCAAACGAAGAGCGGCATGATGAGCCAGCGATAGTCCAGGTCGGTGCGATTGGCAAGCCCCCACGTGCTCGCAAAGACAATGAGCGCGAGGCCGACGAGAATCGGCCAGCGACCGCGAAGCAGGCAAATCGTGCCCACGACCGCGAGTATCGCAACCGGCCATCCGAGCCATCGGACGCCCAGGTCACCGTAGGTGGGCAGCGCCCGCCACCAGTTGCCCGGTGACGCGGCCGCGAAGGCGTGCTCGTGAGAGGCGAAGACATCGCCGCGGATGATCGGAACCGCGCCGCCCGACATGTCGGAATTGACGACACGCGGATCCTGGCCCGCGCGGATCGGAACGTAGGCATAGACGAGGAGCGGCGTCAGGGCGCAGAGGACGGCGTCGAGCGCGAATGTGCGTGACCGAAGCATCCCGAGGTTGCGCGCGAAGAACCACAAGAGCACGGGGGGCGCGGTGATCGCCATCAGCCGGTGATGCGTGAGCCCCACGGCGGTGAGGCCGATCATCGCGAGCGCAGCTCTGCGACTGCCGGTCTGCTCGGCCGTGATCCACGCGAGCAGGAAGAGGGCCATCAGCAACGTGTGAAGCGAGTGCACCTCGGCCTGGGTCGCGCGCGCCCACGTCTCGCCCGCAAATGCGAAAGAGACCGCTGCCACGCACGCCAGGAGGGGCCTGACTCCGAGACGCATCGAGATCAACGTCAGCGTCGCTGCCACCAACGCGAACAGGATCGCTGACAGCAGGTTCATCATCAACGCGGGGGAGGAGATGGGCAGCCGAGTCCAGGCGAACCCGAGGATCGTCCAGAGTGGGTATCCCGTCGGGTGGGCAATGCCGAGCGTCGGCGGCACCGTCTGCATCTCTGCCGAGTCGAACGAGCTGACTCCCCTGAGCAGTGTCATGCTGTAGATCGAGATCGTGACCGCGAACGTCGCTGCCGTCGCGAGCGAGCGGACGTCCAGGCGTTCGGCCCACCCGGGGCGAGAGAATGCGCCCAGATCCTCCGCGGTTCTCACTGGTGTGAACGGTCGGTGGGCTTCGGCGGCTGCCGGAGACCGTGACGCCTCCACGCAAGCACGACGCGCTGCCGCCGTGGGTAGAGAGCCAGTCCCAGGAGCGTGATCGCCCCGATCGCGAAGAGCAGCGGGTAGTGGTCGTAGGGCTGGTAGACGAGCTCGACCTCGTGTCGGCCTGCGGGGACAGCGACGCCGACGAGGCTCGGCGCCATCATCACCGGCTTGACGGGGAGCCCGTCCACGGTCGCGCTCCAGCGCGGGTCGTACGACGTTTTCAGCAGCACGACGGCGGGGCGGTTCGCGACGACGGTACCGCCGAAGACGCCGTCCTGGAGCCGCGCGGACTGTCGTAGCACCCGCCCGGCAGGCCCCGCGGGGGGTGTCGGGCCGGCGAAGGTCGGAGGCGGGGCTTTGCCGCCTGCGAATGCGATTCCCGGGTAGATGCCGCGGGAGGCGAGGTCGGACTGCCGAAAGGCGCGTGTCGCCGGGTCGAGGTTGGTGCGATCGGCCACGATCGCCGGCGCGCGGTCGACGACCTGGAGGTAGCCGGTCGTCGCGACCTGCCAGAGGCGATGGCGGCCGCTCGAGGTGACGAGCTTCGCGGGCACGCTCGGCCGCCGGCCGGAGGGCAGGATCAGCCAGCGCACGTCGAACATCTGGTACTGGGCGGGGCTCGTCTCGTCGAAGGATGCCTCGACGTCGGTCGAGAGCGAGGCGATCGTGCGGAACGTGAAGCCGATCGCGTCGACGTTGCGGTCGGCGAGCCAGGCGTATACCGGGACGAAGCCGACCGCGTACTGCTTGCCCCAGTTGGCGCGCAGCCCTGCGTAGGCCCGTCCGCCGCCGCGGGCCTTCACGATCGCGACGAGGCGGTCGAGGTCGCGTCCGTCGGTTGCGTCGGCGGCCCGCTGGGCCCGGATCAGCACGCTGCCGTGACGGTCGTAGCGTCCCCGCTCGGTCCAGGCCGGCGCGAGCACGAGGACGGCGAGGGCGACTGCCACGGGCGCGGCCAGGAGCGCGCGCCGTCCCGGGCCCCAGCGGGCGGCGAGCAGTGCAGTCCGCCTGATGCCCCAGGCGAGCCCGACGCCGGCGATCAGGATCGCGGCCAAGTCGACGCCCATCACGAACCGGTGGATCTGCACGTCGCGCATCCCCGGCAGCAGGTCGAGGACGGGGCCGAGCGTGGGGCGGCCGAAGAAGAGCAGCAGGCTCAGCCCGAGGGCGCCGAGTAATGCGCGCGCACGCGTGTCACGGCGTGCCTGCGCGGCGCAGACAGCGACTCCTAGTGCGAACAGCAGCGAGACGATGGGGAAGCGCCCCGCGTCGAAGAGCTTGCCGGTGAGGAGCCAGCCGAGCACCTTGTGCGCCCCGAAGGAGTCGTTGAAGTACGTGCCCTGGTAGTAGATGCTCCGGGTCGTCCACTTCGTATCGCCCACGAGTGGCAGGAGCACCCAGGCGGCGACGAGCACGGAGGAGACGGCCAGGAGGGCGGCGCGTCCCGCACGGCGGACGTAGCCGCTGCCGCCGGCGAGCACCCAGACGGCGAGCGTCAGCATCGCCAGGTAGCCGGTGATGAAGTGGCAGGCCATCGTCAGCGCGAGTGCCAGCGCGGCGGCCGCGTAGTAGGTGCCGCGGGTCACCGACCTCCAGGTGAGGCCCCATGCGAGCGGCAACAGCCACATCCCCCACAGCTGGGAGTAGACGCCGTAGCCCTGCCACGTGTAGCTCCCGTGCTCGTAGCCGTAGCCGGGGGCGCTGACGATGAGCGGTGACACCGCGGCAGCGCCGGCGGCCGTCCAGCGGCCCCAGCCGAGCAGGCGCGCACCCCAGTAGACCGAGATCGGCCACAGCGCGAGGAGCAGGTAGAGGATCCACAGGTAGGTCGTCTGGTCGCCGGCACCCGTGAGGTGCGCCGCGTAGGCAGTCAACGTGTGCGGCAGGCTCTGGTAGTGGTGGAACTGCGACGAGCCGAGCGAGAGGTACGGGTACCAGCCGTCGAGCGGGATGCTCCCCTCGGCGATCTGACCGTCGGCCCAGCGCACCATCTGCAGGTGGAAGGCGCTGTCGTTGAGGTTGGGCGCCGGCGTCGTCTCGCCGCGGAGCACGACGAGGCCGAACAGGCAGGTGAGGGCGACGAGCGCGATGGGGCCCCAGCGCGAGCGGAGCCACGACGGCGGCGTGGGGGAGGCCTTCGTCGCGATTGCCGCTTCGACCTGGGGGGCGGAGGGCGGTGTGGGCCGGTCGTCCGGGGGCGGGGCGTCCGGCGCGCCTGGCGGGGCTCCGGCGCCTGCCGGCGACCTTGCCCAGCGCGGGCCGCGTGCGAGGACGAGGAGGGCGATTGCCGTCACCGCGAGCGACCACGCCTTCTTCTGCCAGGCATCGTTGGCGTAGCCGCCGAGCAGCCAGTCGAACCACGGGTTGTAGTGGAGGTCGCCGACCGCGTAGCCCGCGTGCTTCCACTCGGCGTTGAAGTACGCGTACGGGTACCAGAGGTTGAGGAGGAAGAGCGCCGACAGCCCGGCGTAGACGAGGCGCAATGGGCGCACGATGACGAGAGGAGCGAAGGTGGCGAGAGCGACGAACATGTAGCGCTCGTGCATCCGGGTCAGCAGCACGTACGCGAGGAGGGCCACGGTCGCTGCGGCGACCGTGAGCGCGAGCGCCTCCTGGGCGCCGCGCTCGATCGCCCGGTGCGTGCGCCAAAGCACGACGGCGGTCGCGGCGAGGAAGAGGAGCATGCCGAGCCGCAGCGCGGGGATGCCGGCGACGGCGAGGGCGCCGGGGCCGACGGAGTCGTTGCGCCAGAACCCGACGACGCCCCAGAGGTTGAAGGCGTTCGCGCTCGTGACGGGGTAGACCGACGCCGACCTGGAGTAGAAATGGAGCAGCGAGACGGGGCCGAGCCCGAACGCGAGGCCCGAGACGGCCCAGACTGCCAGCGAGAGCAGTCCGGCGATGCAGATCCCGAGGGCGCCGTCGAGTGCCTCCGAGCGCGGTCGCCGGTGCAGGTGCCGGCGGTAGAGCCCGTACAGCATCACGGGCAACACGAAGCCCGACTGCGGCTTCATCGCGATCGCGACGGCGAAGAGCAGGAACGCCGGGATCTCGTAGCGGAGCGTCGCGGGTGAGGTGAAGAGGAGGAGCAGCGAGGCGAGCACGAGCAGGGCCGTGATCGCGTCCACCTGCCCCCAGGCGGCGCTGAGACCGAAGACGGCGGGGTTGAACAGCACTCCGGCCGCGACGAGCGCGCGAACGGGCCAGCGTCTCTTCAGCTCGGCCGGCGCCAGGCGCGCCGCGAACGCTCCCGCGACCCAGGCGAGGCCGAGGTCGGCGAGCATCGAGGGCAGCTTGAGCAGGAAGTAGCCGGGGGTCGCCGAGAGCTTTCCGAGGAGCCAGAGGACGTAGAGGTAGCCGGGCGGATAGTCGGCGAACTGCCCCTTGACGTAGAAGTGCCGGGGGCCGACCTTGTCGAGCCGGCTCGCCCACTCCTGGAAGAGCCGCAGGTCGCCGTAGAAGCCCATGTGCGGCGCGATCAGCGCCCGCAGGAGGAATGCCCCGGCGAACAACGCGACGAGCCCTACTGGTGTTTGTAGGCGCCAGGCAGAGCGCCTGAACGGCCCGTCGAGCCAGGCGGAGATGGAGTCGGCTGGCCGCATCACGCTCTTACCGCGAGGACGCGGCTCCGCTCAGCCGGTGCTCTTGAGCCGGCCCGATGCGACGAGCTGCCGTGCCGTGGCGGGCGACGGGCTGAAGACCTCGATCTGGTAGTTCGACCCCGGGAAGGCGAGGTGGATGTTCGTCTTGCCGTTCTTGTCGACGACGGCGAGGCCTCCGCGCGGCATCTTGATCACCGTGGCCTTCGGCTCGCGGGCGAGTGCCTTGACTGCGGCGAATGCGTTCGCGTAGGGATAGGTGCCGATCGTCGTGTATTCGCCGGTGGCGCCGACCTTCTTTCCGGGCGGCAGGTAGCGGAGGGTGATCTGCCCGCTGGGAGTCTTGGTCACCTCGTAGGTGTAGCCGTTCTTCTTGCCGGCCCAGTAGATCGGACGCCCGTGTGACCGGGCGAGGGCCTTGAGCTTCGCGGGCGAGGCCGCGAAAGGCGGCGCTGGCGTCGCCGCGCTCGGGTTGAGCTTGCCGAGGACGGCGAGCTGGCCTGCCTTGACGAGGGACGCGGCTCTGCCCGGGGTGGGGTCGAAGACCTCGACCTGGTAGTCGACACCCGGGTACGCAGCGTGGACGCTCGTGGGCACTTTCGAGGAGATCTCGGCGAGCCCGTTGCTCGAGAGCGGGACCGCGGTCGAGCCACTCTGCTTCGTGACCGCCTGGATCGCGGCGTACGCTCCCGGGAACGGGTAGGTGGCGACCGTCAGGTAGGGCGCCTTGGCGCCGACCGCGACGCCCTGGGGGAGATAGCGAATGTAGATCGAGCCGTTCGACGCCTGGGCCAGCTCGTAGGTGGATCCGGCCTTCGGCCCGAGCCAGAAGATCGGCTGGCCGAGCGACGTCGCGAGCGCCTGCAGCTGCCCGATCGAGGCAGCGGTCGTGCTGGATGCCCCACTCGAGGCCTTGCCGTGGTCGCGGAGGGCGAGCCAGGCGACGAGCCCGGCGGCGATCACGATCACGATCACGGCGACCAGGCGGTAGCGATTGCGGTTCCCGTTCCCACGCGGGACGGGCGCTTCGGCCAATGGTGTCGTCGGGTAGGAGGTCGGCTCGGGTGTCGTCTGCTGGCTCATGTGGTGGAGTCCGTGGTTGTGGGTGTGTCACCCTTGACAAGCGGCCAGAGGTGAGGAGGATCGAAGGTTGGTGCTAGGTTCGCATGGCGGGATACGGTTCCTTCTTCGGCAGCGAGGCCCGACTACATGAGTGACAGGTTGACGGCCGTTGAGGGTGAGGGGGAGCGAGAGGCAAGCCCCTTCCGGCCGAGCCGCTTTCCGGGCCGGCACCGCAAGGCCGAGCTGCGGCAGTTCGCACGCTTCCTCGTCGTCGGCGTCGGGAACACTGCCGTCAGCTTCGTCGTCTACCGGATCCTGCTGCCGGTGGGGGTGCCGTATCCCGTCGCTGCCCCGTTGGCGTTCGCCGCGGGTGCCGTGAACGGCTATATCTTCAACCGCCGCTGGACGTTCGGGGCGAAGGACTCGACGCGGTCGCGTGCCCTGTACGTCGGGATCCAGGCGGTGGGGGCGGTGACCACGAGCCTTGCCGTCGTCGGGTTCGTCGACGTCGCGGGCATGGGGCGCGTCGCCGCCTACCTGCTCGCGATTCCGCCGGTGACGGTGTGCATGTTCCTCGCGAACCGGGTCTGGACGTTTGCCGACCGCGGCTGACGGCGCCGGGGCCTGCTCCGGCGATCAGGGAACCTTCGTGACCTTCCCGGAGGTCGCGACCGCGAGCGCCTTTGCCGGCGACGGGTCGTAGACCTCGCCCTGGAGGTCGACGCCGGGGAAGGCGAAGTGGACGCTCTGCGGGTGCGCGGAGTCGACGAGTGCGATGCCGCCACCGGGGATTGCCACCGTCTTGCCCTGGCCGACCTTCTTGAGTGCCTGGTAGCCGTTGGCGAACGGGTAGGTGGCGATCACGAGCCACTTCCCGCGCGGGTCGCCGGCGGTGACGCCTTGCGGGAGGTAGCGGACGTAGACCGAGCCGTTGCTGACCTTCTGGAACTCCGTCCTGTTGCCGGCGATCGTCCCGGCCCAGTAGACGTCGTGCTTCGCGTTCGCGGCCAGCGCCGAAAGCACCGCGCCCGAGGCCACGACCGGGCCGACCTTGCTCGTCAGCTGCGTGGTTGTCGCGCTCGAGGAGCTACTGCCGGTGTGGTCGAGGACGAGCCAGATGACGAGGCCGGCCACGAGCAGGATCGCGAGCACGGCGACGATGCCCAGGAGCGTCTTCCTGCCTCGATCGTTGTTCGTCGTCTGGTCGGTCGTGGCCACGGAAAGGCCCCTTTCCTCGCGTCGTCGGATGGGTCGAGCGCTTCGGCTTGTCTCTTGGCCGGAACGGCAGTCTCTCCTTCATTGTCATGGGAGACGCCTCCCCGTCAACCCCCGGCCGCCCTGGCGTAGAAGCATGTTGAGGCCGCCTACCCTGGCAGGGAACGTAGCCCGGTCGAGAGAGCTGGCCGCGGCGGCTAGTTCGGGGCGCAGGTGGGCGTCGGGCCGGCCTGCCAGCGCGAGGGGCCTGCCGGGCCCGGCTGCACCGTGCACGTGGCGGAGCCGCCGGTCGCTCCCTTGGTCACGATCGTCGCTGCCCAGGCGCCCGCCGTCTGCTTGAAGCCGATCGTGCTCGTGTAGTAGATGCCGAATGCGGTCTGGCTGCTGAACTTGCAGTTCCAGCGGAGGTTCGAGCCGTTGCAGGCGACGTTGCGGATCGTCCAGCCGGGGGTGGCGAAGTTGACGGGCATCGCCCGGATGAGCGCGAACTCGGCGGCGCCGAGCGCGCACCGGTTCGGGTCGGCGGTCGGGGGCGCGCCGGAGACGGCGCAGATCCGTGGGTCGCCGGCGATCGTCGGCCCGGGCGGGCAGGAGGCGAGGCCGGTGCTGCTGGCGCAGAACTTTCCGCCCGGCAGTGCGCGCGCCCAGACCGTGGCACGTCCCTTTTCGTAGGTGGCGGCGCAGCGGAAGGTGTTGTATTTCTTCCCGTGGGCGGGCGGCAGGCCCTTGCAGGCGGCCGCGCTGATGTTGGAGGGCGGGCTCGCGTTGTCGGTCGGGATCTGGGGGACGAGCCCGTGGATCTTCGCTCCCATCGCGGCGGGCGTCATGTAGGCGAGCGGTGCGGAGGCGACGGCGGCCTGCACGAGCGCGAGACAACCGGCGCCGGCGGCTGCCGCGGCGAGCATGCGTCTGGATGCGTGGGGTCTCATCAGCCCTATTTGTTGTTGTCGATGAGGCGGGCGGTCGTGAGCGACTTGCCGATGGCTGTGAAGACCCCCTGGAGCGTGCTGGCGCTGTTGCACGTCGCCCAGACCGGCTTCGGCCGGGTAGCGGAGTTGACGCAGTAGAACTTCGCCGGGTCCGGCACGGTCGGCAGCGGGAAGTGGCTGTCCCGTGCGATCTGCCGCATTGCGTCGTATGCATGGGTGCCGGTCGTATCGATCGCGCAGCCGTCGGTCTGCCTGGGGGTCCCATCCGGGTACCAGATCGAGTACACCCACGTTCCCGCCTGGGCGGCAGCCTGGGCTGCCTGCACCGCGTCGTAGCATGGCTGGTGGTCGCCCACGGGGTCGACGTTGGCGTCGCCATCGCTGAGGAGGATGATCACGTTCTGGGCGCCGCGGTGGTCGTTTGCGAGCTGTGCCTGTGCCGCGGCGATGGCACCCGTGTAGTAGGTGGCCGCGCCACCCATCGATGGCGTGTTGGCGCCGTAGTACATGTTGTCCGGGCATGGGGCTGATGCGCAACGGGGGTATCCGGTTGCGTTCTCCGAGGCGAGGGTCTCGCTTCCGACCGTCACCCTGCCGCCGGGGCAGGACGCCCACGTGACGGCGTTGACCAGTCTCGAGTTCGCGTTGAGGCCGGGCGAGACGTTGGAGTTCTTGAAGTCGTTGGAGAGGCCGGCCAGGACGTAGGAGGGCGGAACCGCACTAGAGCCGGCCTGCCCCTGCGTCGTGGTGGACGCGGTGGCCGAGTGGTTGGGGCCGGTCAGGGCGGTGTCGGTTGCCGTCAGGTTGCCGACGTCGGTGTTGGCGAGGGTGCCGACGAATGTGACCGGGTACGTGTACGGGGTTCCGCTCGTACCGTTGCCCGTCCTGGCGCCGACGGTGACGTTACCGGCTCCGATGGTCGTGAGGGCTGTGAGGGCGGTCTGGACGCTTGCGGACGTGGGGGCGGTCGGGCCTGCGGTGAACGCGATCGTTGCCGTCTGGCCCCCGAAGCCCAGCGTGAACGAGCCGTTCGTGCCCACGATCTTGACGCTGTCGACCTCGTTGTGCCCGGCCACTGCCGGCGTCCCGTAGCCGATGTCCGGCGCCGTGTTGTCCAGGTACCAGCTGTTGGGGAAGCTCTTGTTCGGTTTGTACCAGGCCGGCGTCGTCGTCTGCGCCCCGGAGCAGCTGTTGAAGGTCTCGAGGCTGTAGTTGTCATGGGTCGGCGGCGTCGTCTTGTCGTGGGTGAAGTTGTCGGGCGCGAGGAGGGCGGGGAAGATGGCGAGGCCGACCTGGTCGAGCGGCTCGGAGGTGTCACAGGCTCCGGCGCTCTTGAAGCTGCAGGGCAAGAACTGGTTGAGGAGCTTTCGGATACCGTCCTTGGCGCACTCGATCTTCCGGCTAACGTTGGGGGAGACCACCGTGACGTCCTGGTACATGATGGAGTCGCCGCACGTGTTCTCCATCGACTGCGAGACGTCGAGCACGATCATGATGTTGAGCGGGTGGGGTGTTCCTCCGCGCGCCGAGGCGGTCGAGCGGGCACTGACCGAGAAGTGGTCGACGCCGAACGGGACCAGCCTGGCAAAGAGCGTCGACACGGTCGCTTTCTGCGTGACCCGTACCGCGTTACACCCGTTTCCCGTGACGCCGTCCACCACGGCGGTGGGCGAGCAGGGGCTGCCCACGGTCTGATCCACGACGCAGGGAATCGGTGTGCTGCCGTCCGTGGGATGGTTTATCGAATCAACGCATCTGAAGTCGACCGTCGGGGCACTGGCGGTCATGCTGTAGGGATGCGAGTTCAGGCTGCCGGTTGCGCTGTAGAGGGCCGCCTTCGCGTTCGCGGTGTTCGAGTCCGGGAGGTATGTCGCCGCGGCGAGTGAGGC
>Ga0302322_100003828_pt1 | contig 13005 bp, 9 predicted proteins | sample Fen_T0_2_FD_203757 | JGI IMG/M metagenome (GOLD analysis project Ga0302322, IMG submission 203757) | Peat permafrost microbial communities from Stordalen Mire near Abisko, Sweden - Fen_T0_2 | ecosystem: Environmental > Terrestrial > Soil > Wetlands > Permafrost | place: Sweden: Abisko...
AACGTTGGTGGCAAGCACTCTTGGAAAAATAATTTTGCATCAAAGTCTTTTTCTTGTTGACGTGGGGGAAGCGCGGGCATGGAACTCACGCTCAAAACTTTTTCACAGGCGAGGACTGTTGGGATTTATATCCCGCTCATAAGCAAGTGGGGTTTGATAAGTTGCCGGCCACCAACAAAATGCTTTCGCAAGGCGGGACGGCTTCTGAACTTGAAAAATATTTGCTTTTGTTTAACTTGGCATGCGCGACAAGGTGAAGCTGTTAACTTCCGCCCTGCCGTAAGCACAGGCCGTTGTGTGCCATTCCTTTTTAGGACAGAGTTACCATGAATATATTCCAGACAATTGCAGCTTACTTCATTGGACTCAAAATCGCACTTGCGGTTGACAAATCAATTCGACAGTTCCCAAATATTGACAGGGGAGTGATTCATACATATTTGAGCAGGAAAGATATTTGGAGTCGAGAACTTTACAATGACATTAAGAAAAGAATAATTGATGGTTTTGATAAAAGGGTAAATGTCTATGAACTCGACCGCCTTGGTGACAAGTACTTATCCTTTTTCCAAGAGATATTTCCAGAGGACGAAGGACAAGAAATAAAGGAAAAGATAAAAAAAGGACGAGTTGAATTATTCGCACAACAAATGATTGATGCTAATCGATCATTGAGTCCAGACGGAGTTGATGAAATTGTTTCGAAAAGCTTGGAGATGGGAATTGTTGACCTTAACACGGTTGACAAAGTTAAGACCAAGTTTGAATACAATGTTTTAAACTGGGAATTGCAAAATGGAATATTTCCCAATCACGAACCCGATTTTATTCTTCAAAAAGATGAGCAATGCATTTATAAGAACAGGTCAGCGGAGCTATTGGAACGTAAACAAATAACTACGAGAGTGAATTATGCAGGCCCGAAAGTTCGAATGAACATCATGAAAGGAGTTAGTTACAGTGTGGGTTCATACAGTGTAAGTCAGGAGAAAGAAACTGTTAATCAATCCAAGGGCGTTGGGACTCTTAATCTAACAACCAAAAGAATTCTCTTCAAGAATAACGACAAGAACTTAGCAATTCCGTTGAAATCAATTATTGACGTTGAACCTTTTAGTGACGCGGTTAAGATAATTCGTTCGAGTGGAAATCCTTTAATATTTAAAGTCTTTGATGGAGTTAGATTTTCTCAATACTTAAGCGGTGCAATAGGGTTTTCAAACTCCGGTTCAAGAGGACAAATTGAGAATCAGAAAGGTGTTCAATTCATTGTGACAACAAGTGAACCGAAAAGGACTAAAGAAGAAATTAAAGAGCAGTTAGAGTATCAAGAAAAATACCCTAAGTGGACTAGTTCTCAGAAAACCTTGGGCCAATGTTTCAGAGCAAATAGAATTGAGCCATTAAAAGTAGGAACGACAGAAATGGTCTATTACAAAACCGACAGGTATGCAGAGCTATTTGGACGAGGTAAAGATTGTAGCTATTTCCCAGGCTATGGACAGATTTTCAATCGCAAATTTAGGATTTGGTATCAAGACTATAACTCAAATGACATTCAAGGTATTCGAGAATACTTTGACATTGGGACAGAATATCAAGCTCCCATTTTTGCTGACGAAATATCGGACGGACACCGAATTCATAACGAGTTAGAAAGAAAAAAGGGTTACAAACGACTCTTTAACGTAAGGGTTGACAAGACGAGACGAACTTGGTACGCAGGACTTGAGGAACTTGAATTTACTGGAATAATAACTGACGGTGAAAGAGAAGTAGAGTGAGTGAAAAAGGAACGGCACACAACAAAATGTATAAAACATGGCTGGGGCGCAGTGTGACTTTGTAGTTTGGTTTTCTTAATTTCGTTCGGTCACGTGGGACAGGACGCAGCTTCGTAAACCCAGCCACGTTTCATACATAAACGTTAGCTGCAATTGCTTATGGGAAAAATTCCAGACGAAGTTAAGTTCGGACACAATGCCAAAGGAGAAGTGATCGACTATGGCTATGTTAGAGCTGTTTCCGACAATACTGAGTTGATAGATCTGCTACGAATAAGACTTGAAACATTTTTGATTAATCAAGTTCAGCCTTTACAAAAGAGCAGATCACCCTTTCCCCTGACTGTTATGACATGCGTTGGAATTGAAACTCTTGGAGAAATATTTATTCCAGAGGACAAGGACGATTCCTCCTTTCAATTTGTTGAAATTTCAAAAAAGCTAAACCAGATATTTGGTAGGAAGCTGTCAAAAAAGTACGAGAAAAAACTAACAGAACTTTGGAGCAACAAGGATCTTAAGAATATTGACTGCTACGGGAAGGTGTTGTACCGCTTCTTTAGAAATACCATGATTCACGGCTATCAAGGGAAAGGTGTATTTCTTTCATACGAAGACTTGGACAAAATAGAAGTCGATGAAGAGACAAGTTTCATTAAAATGAACCCAGACTGGTTTTGGAACAGCTACAAAGACGCATTTGATAAGTTATTCGCAGACGCAAAAAAAGCTCAAGAAGCAAACGCGATGCGAAAGAATTGTCTGAAATACATAAATGAGTATTTACTGGGCAATATTGTACTTAACAAGTGAGTGAATAAGCAACAGCAGCTAACAATGCATATAAATCATGCCGGCAGAGTTTGATGATTAATTATTAATTTGGTCTGCCGGCACGCTTTATATGCGAACGTTACCGGCAATGCCCTGACAAAGACTAACAGTTAACAATATGGGATTCACGAAAGCTCTATTCTATCCAACCATCGACATTGAAAATGAAGACTGGTTAAAATCTGCCGTTCTTTTTTGGGACGAGATAAGCACAATTGTTCCGGTTTCAATTGACAATCCCTACCGACAAAATACAACTCAGTACCTTGCTGACGAGGGAATATTACGACCGGAGAGAGTAGGTTCCGGGACTGAGTTGGTTGAAGACCTCGCAGTTGACACAATGAATTATTTGAACACTAATGAGGGATTTCAACTACTAACGCAGGGACGGGGTGGAAGTTCGGTGATCCACAGAGACAAATTGCCAAGAGAGATTGGTCGACTATTTGGTATTCATCCAGACAAACTTCCTTCCGAGATTCGGTATCAACTAAGAGATTCATTAAGGGGAGACGGTTTTTTTAATGTGAATTCGAGTTTTGCGATTTTTTATATGACGCTTCTGGCAAACAAGATATGCGAACGGACTTCACTTGCTTTACTGACAGATGATAACTTGACATCCAACCTAACCGACAAAGTTCGCCTTGATAATCAAGTCGCGATTGGCGGACGTAGAGAATACGACTTCGATAGATTCAGACAAGACGAAAGGTACATTCATCTTGCGCAAGGACTACTTACCAATTTAGTAATTGAGGGAATTCGGTTTTCTGAATCAACATCACTAGTGGATATTGTTGACTTCAAAAAGAAACATCGTGACGAACTTGGACTGTTTAGAACAAACATTGCAAAGCTGACTCAAGGTGTTTCAAAGGATGCTCCGTATGAGACAGTTAGAAGGCAAGTAGAGGACATATACAAAGATGAATTTCTTCCGGCTTACAATACTTTCAAAAAAGCTTTAAAGGGATCTGGGATAAAGTGGACATCGGACAATTTTATGAAAGTTTCATTGATATCTACTGGAGCAACTGCTTTACCCATGGCACTACTTGGACTTTCACTACCACAAGCCTTGATAGCTGGAGCTGGTGTTTCACTCGTGACATCTTTGGTTTCTTACAATCAAGACAAACAGGAAAGATTGAGGACAAACCCATATTCATATTTGTTATCGGTGGACAAACAATTATAGAGTGTGGACAAGGGCACAGCCGGTAACAAAATGTATAAAACATGGCTGGGTTCAGTGTAAATTTGTAGTTTAGTTTTTCAAATTACGTTTGGTCACGTGGGACAGGACAGCACTTCGAAAACCCAGCCACGTTTCATACACAAACGTTACCGCCAATGCCCCCGGTTCCGCGGACAGTGACGGAGTAAACGATAAAAATTTGTTTCCGCAGACAAGAAAGTAAACGTGGACGGGAAAAAATAATAAACGAGCGACAGGGATTTAATAAATGTACGGTGGACAACAAAGAAAGAGATATGAAAGCCCCCGCGCTGGCAACTTGGAGAGATTCTCACCCACGCTTTTGGCACATGCCATTGCCGCACATGCCCACTCGCAACCCAAAGCAATGCCAAGAGCCAAACCCACGCTCAACACCGAACAAAGAAATTAAAGCCGAAAATGTTATTTTGCAGTTAGTATGAAATTACTCGTGTTCCACATTTTTGTCTTGGCTCCATTCATTCTGTGGGCACAGATAAAGACACCTGAAACTCCGACTTTCAAAAAATATAGTCAGACAGAGATTGGCAGTTACTACACAAATTCATCACAAGAATATGTTCAGCAATCGGGCAACCAACAATCATCGTATCCGATGGGAGCCCATGCCAACGACATCATTGCTCAACAAAATACAAGAGCGATGCAGCAAATGGGACATCGGCCACCTGTAATCCCACCAAGCGACCCTGCGCTTGCACATGAATTTATATTAAACCAATACAAGCAGACCTACGGCCAGCAAGCTGAGCTAACTGAAATTCTCAGCGACTTGAATGAAATCAGAAGTGATAATCTTCAAAAGGAAAACTCCAATTACTATTTATCAGAGAAATTCAAAACCGAAAGCGCATCCTACTGGAAAGCAAAAGCACTCTTGGACAACATGCTTTCAGGAAAGACACCTGTATCGCTAAAAGATGCCTTTTACATTCTTGAAAACGCTTATGGCACCACTCATTTAAGTTATGCCGAATATAATTCAACGCTAAAGAAGTCAGCGCAGTTTATCAAGCAATGGCTGAATGAGAACGGGCATAACGCGACTGACAACCGAGCCCTACATTTTGGGATTCAATCTTTCATGCGCGACACGCTTACCGTTTCAAGATTAATTCAGGAACCTTCTGGTATCACCAAAACCAAACACGTGCCTTTTACTTACGACTACATAGATTTTCGAGCAGAGCAAGATTTCAGAAATTACTTTGTAACAAAAACGCTTGCCACAGGAACAGGACAATGCAACTCCTTGCCGACAACTTATCTGCTTTTGGCCGAACAGCTAGGGGCTAAAGCATACCTTTCATACGCACCACTGCACTCTTTTATAAAATTTCCTGATAATGAAGGCGGCATTCATAATTACGAACCCACCAGTCATTTCGAGCTTTCCGACCAATGGTATGCCCGTAATCTGCAAGTTAGCCAAGAGGCTTACAAAAATAAAATCTATCTTGATACGCTAAACAAAAAACAGATTGTCGCAGCAGCGATGATGGACTTGGCATACGGATATTTAAGAAAGCACGGTGTGGCCGATGGTGTTTTCATAGCAGAATCTGTAGCGGATGCTATTCAACATTTTCCCAACAAAGTTGCCAATGTGCAAGGATGGTTATTGAGAAGTACTTTGCTTACAGCCAAACTGGATAGGGTTTTACAAAGGGACGGCATCCGCGATTTAAAAGACATCAACAAATCACCAGAAGCTAAAGAAGTTTACAATCAACTAAAGGCAATCGACCAATTGCTTGACGAATTGGGCTATGATGAATTGCCGACAAACATGTACGAGCAACTCATGCAAGAACAAAATGCCAAAGCCCGCCTTCAAAAAGAAACCATAGACACAAAAACCAAACGCGATTTATTTACCAGTTATAAATGATCATTAAAGTTATGAAAGCCAAAATCATCATTCCACTCCTTGTCATTCTATCTATTTGTTCGCTGAAAGCGCAAGAAGCGCCCAGTCAACACTTTCGACAAGCGTTTGAGGAAATCTCAGCTATGGTCGAAGGGAAGCAGCCTCTTGATTTCGAGAAGGCAGTCTTTATTACCGAGAATGCCTATCGCGACAACTCACTCAATTATGAAGACTTTAAATCAGCGTTGAACGTTCACAGCGCAATCATTGAGCAATTCATCAAAGCCAATGATAAGTACGACTGGAAACAGTTCGTGAGGGGGAATATGGGTATCGCTCCCGATATGGAGATAGAAGCCAAAGAGCGGTATAGGAAAGCATTGGCAAACTATGCGATTTTTACTTACCTGACCGATACGCTGACTGTTAAACTTGAAGGTCAGGAATTTTTGCACTTACCGTACACCTATTCCAACGATGACCCTTTTGGAACTGCAGACTGGAAGAATTCACAAACCATGAATTTACTGGAAACGCAAAAAGGAAATTGCTATTCCTTGGTTACGCTCTTTAAAATCTTTTCAGAAAGATTTAAGTCCGAGGCCAATATCGTTACCGCGCCACAACACATCTACATAGAACATCGTGACCCAAAAGGAAGCAGGTTCAATGTAGAAGTAGCCACCCGTTCATTTCCTGACATGGGTTCTATCCAAACGTTGACTTACACCACGCGTGAAGCATTGCTGAATGACATTTCCATGCGTAAGCTGGATTTGAAACAGTCGGTTGGTCTAAATTTAGTTTATCTGGCGAAAGGATACGAATACAAGAATAAAGTAAAGGATGATGAGTTCATCTTAGCCTGTGCCAACACCGCATTGCAACACGACCCCAAAAACCTGAATGCACTTTTACTCAAAGCACAGGTGTATGAACATCGGGTGATGAAGAAAAAAATGCCATCTGCTCCTTACGAAAAGATGCTGGCAGAATTCTATAAACTCGGCTATCGCCAAATGCCTGATGATATGAAGGAAATCATTCTTTCAAAAATTCAAGGCAGGCCATCAACGGTAACACCTACAGACAAAACCCCAAATACCTTTGCCGATATTGGTGAGCAATCAAGAACAGTTACACTCTCTAACGGCTTGTTTGAGGAACTGCACACACCGCAGAAGATTGTTCGCTACGGTCAAACTATTTTTGATACCGAGAAAAGCAAGATTGTAAAATTCTTGGATGAGGACATTTCTTCTTATCAGGTTGATCCTGTTGTTTTCGCGCTGAGTATTGACCCGTTAACGAAGTCTTACCCTTGGTATACACCTTATCAATTTGCAGGGAACCAACCAATTGTAGCGATTGATATGGATGGGCTTGAGCCATTGTGGTCTACAGTAGATTCGCATAGAGCAGAAAGAGAGTCTTTACATAAACTCTACGGAGAATCCGAGGGGGATAGGCAATTTAACATAAACCGAAAGGGTGAAGCAATTGGGTCAGTTGTTGGCGTAGCAGGTGGCTTCACAATTTTGAGCCTCCCCTCTGCAGGCAGCGTGGCAAGCTTATTTTATAGAGGTCTTGCATTTTCATACGCTAACCCGCAAATTATAATCGGTGCAACTGGCCTAACAGCCTCTCTTCTGGATCCCAATCCTAATTCCGATTATCCAGGTGGTTTGGATGACGTTGTTAGGGGGTCAAAACTACTTTTTAAAAGCAGCAAAGGAATTGAAAGATTTTCTTTGGCTGTTGATAAGTTTGACTTCTTTTTTGGTAAAGTGAAAGCCGGAATAAATGCTACACAAAGACAGCTTGACAATGCATTCAAAAGCAACGAGCGACTAGGGCTTTTCAAACAACTTGGGATAGAGGACACAAGAGAAGGCAGAGAAAAACTTGTGGGCTTGTTTGATGAAGCCCTTCAAAATGGAGAACAAGTAGAAAAAATTACAAATGACTTTGGCACAACCATTTCAAAAAGAGTAAATATCCAAAATGGAAATACTAAAGGACATATCAACGTAAGCTTTTTTTACGAAGGTGGAGATCTTACTAAAACGCCATCAATAAGTACAGCAGTTCCTGTAATACCTGATAAAAAATAGAATATGGTTTTGACAAAAAGCATGTGTGATGAAATTGATTTAAAGGAATTGCCTACGCTAATAGGCGAAATCAATTCTAACAAATTCTTAAAACTGGAAGTAAACCAATTTAAGTTTGGACTTAAATGGTATGATTATGGTCTATCAGAACCAGCAACTTTATTCATAGAAAGATTTGATTTACTAATTATTGGTATTGGTTCCACTGTGGTAGCTATATCAGCTAATACTGGTGTAGTGAAATTCTGTCTTGGCCTGAGTAACCCCTTCAACTTTCTCCTAGAGATAAATCTTGGTTTTATCATTGTATCAGAAACTACAATTTTAGTTATAAATGGTTATAATTGTTCATTAAGTCGGTTTACAGGTGCTCCTGACGGGGATATAATACAAGATGTTAAGTTGGATGGGGAAAAATTAATAGTTACCTGTTTAAGCAATACATACACTATATAGAATAGAAAAAGTTATTGGCTGCTAAATATTGCTTAGTTAATTTTCAGGCGTGTATAGCCAACGCTACAGCACACATGCCTTAGCCGCACAATCCGACACACTTCCAAAGCCAATGCAAGAGTGCTGCCGCCAACACACGGAAACTGACAGTGCAAAGATTAGTGTGTAAGCGAAAAGTTCCCACAGTGGCCGCCACCGTGCACCCACAAGTGATAGAAAGAAATTAAGACGATAAAAACATCGACACGTTTGACAAATTAGTTTTTTCGACAAGGGGAAGGGCACTGGCGGTAACAAAATGTTTCTGCAATGGTGCGGTGAAGTGTAAGCTATAAGTTTTTATCTTCGTTCCACATTTGGTTTCGGGGACAGGACGCGGCTTCGGAAGCGCACCACTGCAGAAACACAAACGTTGTGTGTAATACCCGCCCGACAAATTACAGTTTCATTCCGCACAGTCAGGCACATTTGCATTGCCGCACATCCGACACTCAAACCAAAGCAATGCAAAAGAGCCTGCCTCTCCCAACCGCGACTGACGGACAAAACCGTGGACTGAAAAGCAAAACGAGAGAATTCAATTTCGGTTCGCGGACAAAGTTCAGCTTGGCTGAAAAAATTGATGTTCGCTGACAGTGGAAAAAAACAAAACTAAGAACTAAATTCAACAACATGTCCGCAGACAATTTACCACGGTGGACAAAATTCGAGCCCGTTGAGAACTCAGAAACTTTGAAGAGTAAAACAGAATTTACATTTCGTTTACATTTTTTTACGAGCGATTTACCAAGTTGGAAACAAAAGAGTTGTAGATTTATTGACTTTAATATTTAGAGCTGACAATTAAAAGCAAAATGGGACATGCTTAAAAACTATTTCACCATCGTCATTCGCAACATAAGTAAACGAAAGTTTTTTGCGAGTATTAACCTATTGGGCATGACTGCTGGCATCACAGCATGTTTGCTGATTGCCTTGTATGTGATTGATGAATTCAGTTACGATCGTTTCCACGCTAATGCGGATCGAATTTACCAAGTGGGGCTTCACAAGAAGTTTGGAGAGCAAGATGTACGCAGTTCTTCTATTTGCCCACCCTTGGCCGATGCGATGCTTGCGGAGATACCTGAAGTGGAATCTACGCTGAGGTTTCATCGTTGGGGAAAGCCTATTTTTCGATATGGGGAAAAAGCATTTACTGAGGATAAAGTGATTATTACGGAAAGCAATTTTTTTAATTTCTTCTCCTTCAAGCTTATTGCTGGCGATCCAAAGACGGCTCTGATGGAACCTAATTCGGTGGTGCTTACCGAGACGACAGCGCGCAAATATTTCGGTGATGAAAACCCGCTTGAGAAATTAATCCTCATGGGCGAAGGCGAAAATAAAGTGCCGTATAAGATAACAGGCGTAGCAGCCGACTGCCATAATAATTCACATTTTCGCTTTGATGTATTGCTTTCGGCTGCCGGGCCAGATAATTACCTCAAAATGAATTACTGGCTTAACGGTGGCGTGTACACCTATTTTTTGTTACGAGAGCATGCGTCTGTTTTGGATGCAGAGAAAAAATTTGAAAGTATAGTGACTAAAAATGTAGCTCCTGAATTACAGCGATTTCTGGGAAGCAGTCTGGATCAATTTCGCAAAGCAGGTGGAATTTATAGTTACTATACAACAAAAATCACTGACATCCATTTGCAATCAACATCGCAGGAAGACATAGAGCCGAGTGGAAGCATGCTGTACATTTATGTCTTTGGAGGCATTGGCATTTTTATCGTGGCTATCGCCTGCATCAATTTCATGAACATGTCCACCGCGCAATCTGCTGGTCGGGCAAAGGAAATAGGCTTACGTAAAACGTTTGGCTCACTTCGAAGTCAGATGATTGGGCAATTTCTTGCTGAGTCTATGCTATACAGTTTCGTGGCTGTTGCCCTGGCTGTAGTACTTTCCTGTTTTTTGTTACCAGCTTTCAACATACTTTCTGGAAAAGGATTGTCCATGATCAATTTGTTGGATGTCAAATTCATTTTGGGAGTTGGGTTAATGTTGCTGATTGTTGGTTTGCTGGCAGGGAGCTATCCTGCATTTTACCTTACTTCATTTAGTGCAGTTGACGTTTTGAAGGGGAAAGTCAGCACAGGGCTCAAGAGCAAAGGCATCCGCAGCGCATTAGTAGTGTTTCAATTTGCCATTTCCATTTTCCTCATCATCGTCACTTCAGTTGTTTATACTCAAATCAATTTCATGCAACAATTGCAAATGGGCATGGACAAGGAAAATGTGTTGGTGATTGAAGCTGGGGATCGGCTTGGTAACAATGGGGAAGCCTTTCGCAATGCATTGGTTCAGCAACCCGAAGTCTCGAAAGTCAGTTTTACCCAAAACAAATTTCCGAGGGGTTACAGTCCTGGGGCTATGCGTTCTGGCAGATCAGGAGGAGATCATTTTGTCGGGATTTACCAAGCCGATTTTAATTTTCAAGACGTGCTAAAGTTTGAGATGAAGGATGGTCGCTATTTTTCGAAAAATTTTCCTTCCGATTCTATTGCGGTGGTCATCAACGAAGCGGCTGCAATAGAATTTGGTTTTGATAAAACAGAAGGGCAAGAGGTTCTGCACAGCCCAAATGGCACCTATGTACCAGCTTATGTTATCGGCATTATCAAGGATTTTAAATTTGAAAGCTACCGCGACAAAGTGCGGCCGCTAGCAATTTTTTTATATCGTAGTCCCCTAGGCAACCTGATGGTGCGCTACGAGGGCAATGCCAAAACAGTGATTGACAACACCGCCAAACTTTGGAAGCAATATGCCGGCTCCGAACCATTCGAGTATTCTTTCATGGATGAAAATTTTGACAAACTTTTTCGTTCAGAAGAGCGGATTGGGCAAGTGTTAACCGTATTCTCCAGCTTGGCCATTTTCATTGCTTGCCTTGGCTTGTTCGCTTTGGCTGCATTCACGGCTGAACAGCGCACCAAAGAGATAGGCATACGTAAAGTATTGGGTGCATCGGTAAGCACGTTGTCACTGATGTTGACAAAAGAATTTATCCAGTTGGTTCTAATCGCCTTTGTACCAGCAGCAGCGATTGGTTGGTGGGCATCGTCTCAGTGGTTAAGTGGTTTCGCTTACCGTGTAGACATCGATCAATTTATTTTTGTCGGTGTTGGTGTATCTACCACCACTATCGCTTGGCTTACGGTTGGATATCAGTCGATCAAAGCTGCAAGAGCTAATCCCGTGGACTCATTGAGACATGAATAATCCAAACGCACACTTGCCCAAGCCACACGTGCTGACACGCATTCAAAGCTTGTGCAAGAGTGCTCAGTGCGGAGCATGGCGGGTACTACACACAACAAAATGTTTGCTCAATGGTGCGGTGACGTGTTACTCAAAGTGCTATCTTCGTTCAACGCTTTGTGTCGGGGACAGGACGCGGCTTCGAAATCGCACCACTGCGCAAACACAAACGTTGGCTGCAATTGAGCCAGTCACCTTGGACAGTGTTGACAAAATGAATCATATGAAAGATTTTTTATTTGCAATTTTTATTCTGACGTTGTTTTCTTGTAACCCCAAATCAAAGAATGAAAATGCAAATGATTCAAGCGCCCCGACCAACTTCAACTTGACCGCTGATGAAAGGCAATACCTTTCAAAAATGAGCTATCACAGAGGACAAATTGTGAAACTTCAATTTGACACATCTGTGAATCGCAACTTTGATTCCATTGGCAAAATAGAAAGACATGCGAGGTTACTTTTAGAAAATGAATTGAAGAAAATCTTAAAAACTTCAAACTTCTCGGACAAAGGAGAAATCAATATAGGATCACTTTATGCCTCGGGTATAGAATTGGAAATGAACGATGGACTAAGTTTTAGAAAGGACTCAATGACTCGAATATTCTATACAACGAAAAACTTATTTTTCAACCATCTTAAGACAAAGGAAAAGGAAATCCCTCGTGATGAATGGAAGCCAGATTTTTTAGCTAATATTTTTAACAGAGCATTCCAAGACGATGCACATATTGACAATTTTACATTTGTTAAATTACCATCGTCCAAAAATATTCAGATTTATGGAATGGTCGCAAGGGTTTCACAAGGTGACTATTCATCACCACCACAAAACATATATGTTTTCGTCTCGCGCGACAACTTTGTGTATATGGCTGAAATCGAACTCAAAGAGCCAATCAAACAAATATTGAAATGTAAAGCTGTTTGGGACAGCGTACATACAATTTCAGAGAAGAACCTTGAGGCATATCGCGCTTCCAATTTAAAAGACACAACTTTATTCAATAAAGGGATCGAGCTTGACAAAGTGGCCTTCAATAAATACTGTGACTGTTACAGCCGAGAAATAAAAAATGAAGGACTGATTGTTGCAGTTCTAAAACAAATGGAATCAATTGCGACTTACCTCAGGGACCCAGAACAGTGAGGCTCAACTGCCGCCAATCGAGTAGCCTGCCCAGCTAGCAAGTGCTAACTGGGTGAGGCTCTCACACCACTGTACGTACGGGTCGCGTATACAGCGGTTCACTAATCATACTGCCGTCGCTCTTTACACCAATGGCAGCTCTGTTCTACTTTAACGTAAGGCTAGTAAACTCGAAGTTTTAACCTCCTTACAGCATTTCAAACAACTTAACGTTCGGTCCTTCATTGGCTTGT
>Ga0302322_100003829_pt1 | contig 13002 bp, 13 predicted proteins | sample Fen_T0_2_FD_203757 | JGI IMG/M metagenome (GOLD analysis project Ga0302322, IMG submission 203757) | Peat permafrost microbial communities from Stordalen Mire near Abisko, Sweden - Fen_T0_2 | ecosystem: Environmental > Terrestrial > Soil > Wetlands > Permafrost | place: Sweden: Abisko...
GCGCCTCGATCGCCATCGCCCCGGTCCCCGCGAAGAGGTCGAGCACGACGGCGCCCGATGCGGCGGGCCCCACCGACCCGAACACCGCTTCGCGCACCCGCTCGGCCGTGGGCCTCGTGGTCGCACCAGCGGGCGACTCGAGCCGCAACCCGCCGGCCCGGCCGGCGACCACCCGGAGTCGTGCACGTGCCATCTGCTCCCCGCTCCGTCTCAGACCTTGAACAGGAACTCGACCGCATCGCCGAGGAGGTCCTCGACCTCCTCGCGGAGCCGGCGGTGCGCGGTGAGGTCGGGATCCGCATCGAGGACTTGCTCGGCCACCCGCCGCGCGTCGATCACGATCGCCTCGTCGCGCGGGAGCCGGCCCAGCTTCAGGTCGGTCCAGCCACTCTGGCGCTCCCCGAACACCTCACCGGACCCCCGGATCTCGAGGTCGCGCTCGGCGAGCTCGAACCCGTCGGACGACTTCGCCATCGCCTCCATGCGCGCCGCGCCGTCGGCGGTGCGGGGATCGGCGAGGAGATAGCAGATCGACGCGTGTGCGCCGCGGCCGATGCGGCCCCGGAGCTGATGGAGCTGGAGGAGCCCGAAGCGGTCGGCGTCCTCCACCACCATCACCGTGGCGTTCGGCACGTCGACGCCGACCTCGATCACCGTGGTGGCCACGAGCACGTCGAGCTGCGCGTCGCGGAAGGCGGCCATCGTCGCCTCCTTCTCCGCGGAGGGCATCTGCCCGTGCAGCAGGCCGAGCCGCAGGCCCCGGAGCTCCTCGTGCTGGAGCCGCTCGAACTCCTCGGTCGCGGCCTTGGCCTCGAGCTTCGCCGATCCCTCCACGAGCGGGCACACCACGAACGCCTGCCGCCCCGCGGACACCTCGGCCCGCACCCGCGCGTACACCTCCGTGCGCTCGAGGTCGGTCGGGCCCACCACGCGGGTCTCGATGTCCTTGCGGCCACCCGGGAGCTCGCGCAGCTCCGAGCGGTCGAGGTCGCCGTAGATCAGCATCGCGGCGGTGCGCGGGATCGGCGTGGCCGTCATCACCAGCACGTCGGGCGTGCGGTCGTCGACGCCCTTGGTGCGGAGGAGGTCGCGCTGCTCCACGCCGAATCGGTGCTGCTCGTCGATGACCGCGACGCCGAGGTCGGCGAACTCGACTCCCTCGTAGATCAACGCGTGCGTGCCGACCAGCAGGTCGACCGTGCCGTCGCGCAGGCCGTCGGCGAGTCGCCGGCGCTCGGCCGCCGAGGTGCGGTTGGTGAGCAGCTCGACGTGCACGGGTCGCACTCCCAACAGGCTCCCCGACTCGGGGACGCTGAGGTCGCCGATCAGCTCGCGGACCGTGAGGAAGTGCTGCTCGGCGAGCACCTCGGTGGGCGCCATGAGCGCGCCCTGGTGGCCGCCCTCCACTGACATGAGGAGCGCGGTGAGCGCGACGACCGTCTTCCCGGAGCCGACCTCGCCCTGGAGCAGCCGGTGCATCGGCGCCGGCGCGGCGAGGTCGCGCGTGATCTCTGCGATCGCGTTCGCCTGGCCCCCTGTGAGCGGGAACGGGAGCTGTGTGTGAAACGCCGCGACGAGCGGGCCGTCGACCACGTGCTCGACGCCACGACCTTCCCGCTCCAGCACGCGCTTGCGCGCGACGAGCCCCACCTGCATGCGCAGGAACTCGTCGAACGTGAGTCGGCGCGCCGCGGCGTTCCTGTCCGCCGTCGACGGGGGACGGTGGATGTGGTTGATCGCGGCGGTGCGGTCGACGAGCTCGAGTGCGTCGCGCGTCGCGTCGTCGAGCGGGTCGTCGAACCCGCGCGCCTCCGACCGGTCGAGCGCCTCACCCACAGCCTTGCGGATCTGCCACGTCTGCACGTCGGCCTTGCCCGACGCCGGGTAGATCGGCACGAGCACGCCGGTGTCGGCGCCGGGGAGCCCCGGCTCCGCGATCACGTCGACCACGGGGTTCGTCATCTGGCGCCGGCCCCGGTAGTGCTCGACGCGCCCGAAGAACGCGGCCTCGGTCCCCGCGGGGAGCTGCTTCTCGCGCCACGGCTGGTTGAAGAAGGTGCACCGCAGGTACGAGGTCTCGTCGAAGACCTCCAACTCGACGAGGGAGCGGCCCTGGCGCGTGCGGCGCCCCGACACCTTCTTCACGGTGCCGTACACGGTCGCCTCCTCACCGATGGCGAGGTCGGCGATCTCCTGCGTGTTGCGGCGATCGTGGTAGCGCCGCGGGTAGTGCGTGAGGAGGTCGAGGACGTGGGTGATCCCCATCGTCGCCAGCTTGTCGGCCAGCTTCGGGCCGACCTGCTTCAGGTCGATGACCGGGATCGCGCGCAGGTCGCGCAGGGTGAGGGGCGGCCGTTCGGCCACGCGTCACTCGACCCCGACGAGGAACGGATAGAGCGGCTGGCCACCGTCGTGGACCTCGACCTCGACCGCGGGCTGGGCGGTCGCGAGGTACGCCCGAAGCTGCTCGACGTCGGCGGGGTCGGCGTCGCTCCCGACGAGGATCGTGACCAGCTCGTCGGACTTGACCACCAGCGTGTCGACCACGCCGATCGCGGCGGCGAGCGCAGACGACGCCCTGGTGCCGATCCCGGCCCGGGTGATGCCGATCCAGTCGCCGGCCGCGATCGGCCCGCACTCCCCCACGCCGTCGCGCACCGCCTGGGTGACCTCGCCGGTCCGGATGCGGCCGGCGGCTTCGGCCATGGCGGTGGCGTTGTCGTCGGCGGACGCGCCGGCGTCGAACTCGATGAGCGCGGCGAGCGCCTCGACCACGGAGTGCGTGGGCACCACCCGCACGGGACGGGAGGCGAGCCCCACGGCCTGCTCGGCCACCGCGACGATGTTCTTGTTGTTCGGCAGCACCACCACGGAGTCGGCCGCCACGCGCTCGACCGCGTCGAGGATCTGCTGGGTCGAGGGGTTCATCGACTGCCCGCCGGGGACGACCACCGCGACACCGAGGTTCTCCAGCAACGTCGTGACCCCGGCGCCGCTCGCCACCGCGACCACCCCGCAGGGCACGGTCGCCACCGGCGTGGCCTCGGCCACCCAGTCGACCTCACGCTGCTCCACCTGCTCGTACAGGTCGGTGACGTGGAGGCGCGACGGACGGCCTACCTCGATGCCCGCCTCGATCGCGGCAGCGATGTCGTCGGTGTGCACGTGACAGTTCCAGAGGCCGTCGCCGCCGACGATCACGATCGACTCGCCGAGCGCGTCCCACGTGTTGCGGAACCCGTCGATCATGTCGTCGGACGCGTCGAGGAGGAACATCACCTCGTAGCGCGGACCGTGCGCCACCGGCCGGGGCGACGCGGCCGCGGCGGCTGCAGAGGCACCGGCGGTTGCGGCGGCGGGGGCCACGATTCGGGGCTCGGGCAGCGGACGACCGTCGAGGACGTGGAGCCACGCGTCGAAGAAGAGGGAGAGACCCCGCCCCCCGGCGTCGACGACCCCGGCGCGGGCGAGCACCGGCAGTTGCTCGGGGGTCCGGGCCACCGCCTCGTGGGCGGCGGCGTGGACCGCCTCCACCAGCTGGAGGCACGAGCCGCCCGCGCCCGCCGCATCCGCGAGGGCGGAGGCCGCGGCGTCGGCGCCAGCCCGGGCCACGGTGAGGATCGTCCCCTCGACCGGGTGCATCACCGCGGCGTAGGCGGCGTCGGACGCGGCCCGAAGACCCGCGGCCACCTCGTCGGGCCCCACCCGGCCCGCAGCCCGGAAGGTGTCGCAGAGGCCGCGCAGGATCTGGCTGAGGATCACGCCCGAGTTGCCGCGAGCCCCCATGAGCGAGCCGTGGCCGATGGCCCGGCACACGGCGTCGAGATCGGTGGCGTCGCCGAGCTCCTGGACCACCGACTCGACCGTGAGGGCCATGTTGGTGCCGGTGTCGCCGTCGGGCACGGGGTAGACGTTGAGCCGGTTCAGCTCTTCCTGGTGGGTCCGCAGGACGTCGCGGTACGCGCCCACCACTCGGGAGAGCACGGCGCCATCGATTGCGGTGTTCTCCCCCATCGGCACAGGAGCGTAGCGAGCACTTCGGATTCGGTCCCCGCCGCCCGAGCGAGCGCAGCGACCCAGACGGAGCAGGAGCGTAGCGAGCACTTCGGATTCGGTCCCCGCCGCCTGCGGCGAGCGGGCGGCCGGGACTCTCGCCGGGACCCGGCGCCGCTTCGGAGCGTCGCGTCGACGCTGCTAATCTCCACCGTTCGTCCGCCCGCTGACCGGGCCACCTGATCGAGCCACCCGCTCGAGCCTCCCGCTCGAGTCTGTTCGGAAAGAGCGACCCATGGCCTCCGTGTGCCAGATCTGCGGCAAGCATCCCCGCTTCGGCATGCAGCTCAGCCACTCCCACCGGCGCACCAAGCGGCGTTGGAACCCCAACGTCCAGAAGGTCCGGGCCGTGGTGAACGGCTCGCCGCGCCGCCTGAACGTCTGCACCTCCTGCCTCAAGGCAGGCAAGGTGCAGAAGCCCTGACGCCGGATTCTCGCCGTGCAGGGCGTCGTCCGCACCTACGACCCGCAGACCCGCGAAGGGATCCTGGTCGGTGATGCCGACCGCACCGAGTACGTACTCGCCCAGGGTGCGCTCGAGGGCTCGATGTTTCGGCTGCTCCGCCAGGGCCAGCGCGTGAACTTCGACGTCGACGCCGAGGGCCGAGCCGCCCGGGTGCGCATGGGCTCCGAGCCCGACATGGGTCTCCCGCCGAACATCCAGCTCTGATCCGGCCGATCTGATCCGGGTGATCCGGGCCGATCCGGGCACTCTCATCCGCCTGCGGAGTCGGGGCCGCGGGAGTGCCGTCAGTAGACTCGTTCACCTTCCGGTTGGATCTCGTTGGGATCCCTCGTGCAGGAGAACGCCGTGTCGCTGACGCTCAACGCCCCGACGAAGAACACCAAGCTGCTGGCCTGGGTGGAGGAGATCGCGGCGCTCACCGAGCCCGACGCGATCCACTGGTTCGACGGATCGCAGGAGGAGTTCGAGCTCCTGAGCAAGCAGCTCGTCGACGCCGGCACCTTCGTCGAGCTCGACGCGGTGAAGCGCCCCGGCTCCTACTGGGCCACCACCGACCCGAGCGACGTCGCCCGCGTGGAGGACCGCACCTTCATCTGCGCGGAGCGCGAGGTCGACGCCGGCCCCACCAACAACTGGATGGCGCCCGCGGAGATGCGCGCGAAGCTCGGCGAGCTGTTCCGGGGCTCGATGCGCGGCCGCACGATGTACGTGGTGCCGTTCAGCATGGGGCCGCTCGGCTCGCACCTCTCGTACATCGGCGTCGAGATCACCGACTCGCCGTACGTGGCGCTGTCGATGCGGATCATGACCCGTGCCGGCCAGGGCGCCCTCGACGTGCTCGGCGAGAACGGCGAGTTCGTGCCCTGCGTGCACTCGCTCGGCGCGCCGCTCGCCGAGGGAGAGGCCGACGTCGCCTGGCCCTGCAACCCCGACGAGAAGTGGATCGTGCACTTCCCGGAGACGCGCGAGATCTGGTCGTACGGGTCGGGCTACGGCGGCAACGCACTGCTGGGCAAGAAGTGCTTCGCGCTGCGCATCGCCTCGGTGATCGCGCGCGACGAGGGCTGGCTCGCCGAGCACATGCTCATCCTGAAGCTCACCTCGCCCACCGGCACGGTGCGTTACATCGCCGCCGCGTTCCCGTCGGCCTGCGGCAAGACCAACCTCGCCATGCTCATCCCGACGATCCCGGGCTGGAAGGCCGAGACCATCGGCGACGACATCGCGTGGATGAAGATCGGTCCCGACGGTCGCCTCTACGCGATCAACCCCGAGTACGGGATCTTCGGCGTGGCGCCGGGCACCAACATGGCGAGCAACCCGAACGCCATGCGCACCGTGAGCCGCAACACCGTCTTCACCAACACCGCCCTCACCGACGATGGCGACGTGTGGTGGGAAGGCATGGACGGCGAGCCGCCCGCGCACGCCACCGACTGGAAGCGCCAGCACTGGACGCCCGCGTCCGGCTCCGACGCCGCCCACCCCAACTCCCGGTTCTGTGCCCCGGCGTCCCAGTGCCCCGTGATCGCCCCCGAGTGGGAGGACGTCAACGGCGTGCCGATCTCGGCGATGCTGTTCGGCGGCCGCCGCGCCAGCACCATCCCGCTCGTCTTCGAGGCGCGCGACTGGCAGCACGGCGTGTTCATCGCCGCGACGATGGGATCCGAGAAGACCGCCGCGGCGTTCGGCGGGCTCGGCGAGCTGCGCCGTGACCCGTTCGCGATGCTGCCGTTCTGCGGCTACCACATGGGCGACTACTTCGCTCACTGGCTGAAGATGCCGGAGCGCACGGACGACTCGAAGCTCCCGCGGATCTACGGCGTGAACTGGTTCCGCAAGGACGAGAACGGCAACTTCGTGTGGCCGGGCTTCGGCGACAACTCCCGCGTGCTCGACTGGATCTGCCGGCGCCTCGAGGGTGGGGCGGGGGCCGAGGCGACGCCGATCGGCGCCGTGCCGCGGGCCGAGGACCTCGACCTCTCCGGCCTCGACGCCACACCCGAGCAGGTCGCCCGGGCCCTGGCCGTCAACCGGGAAGAGTGGAAGGCCGAGCTCCCGACGATCCACGCGCACTTCGACATCTTCGGCGACCACCTCCCCGCCGCACTGCGCGACGAGCTGGCCAAGCTCGAGCATCACCTCGGCACCTGAGCGGCCCCCGACAGGTCCGACGCGCCGAGCACGTCCAGGGGCAGGCACGCCCGGCGGCGCGTCGCTACGATCCCTGTGACGACCCAGGGGGGTTCCGCCATGGCCATCAATGCCTACGTCCTGATCCAGACCGAAGTCGGCAAGGCCGCGCACGTGGCCTCGTCGGTCCGAGCGATCAACGGCGTCATCGCCGCCGACGACGTCACCGGCCCGTACGACGTGATCGTGCGCACCGAGGCTGCGAGCCTCGACGACCTCGGCAAGATGGTCGTGTCGCAGATCCAGGCGGTGGAGGGCATCACCCGCACCTTCACCTGCCCGGTCGTGAACCTCTAGGAACTCAGTCCCGCTGGCGTCCGGCCCGCCGCGCGCGGCGCTCGTGCCGTTCCCGTGCGTGAGCGATGAGGCGATCGAGGAGCTCGGGGTAGGGCACGCCCGAGAGCGCCCACAGCTTCGGGAACATCGAGATCGGGGTGAACCCCGGGATCGTGTTGACCTCGTTGATCAGGAACCCCCGCCCCGGCATCCCGTCGGGTCGGTGCTCCTCGTAGAAGAAGTCGACCCGGGCCATGCCCGCGCAGCGGCAGGCCGCGAACGCGGCGAGAGCCAGCGCCCGCACTTCGGCCGTGGCCTCCGGGCTCAGCGGCGCCGGCGCGAGGAGCCGCGCGGCGTCGTCCTCGTACTTGTCGGCGTAGGAGTAGAACTCGTCACCGGGGACGATCTCGCCGGGGATCGACGCCTCGGGCTCGTCGTCGCCGAGCACGCCCACCTCGATCTCACGGGCGACCACCGCCTCCTCGACGATGACCCACTCGTCGAAGCCGAGTGCGGCCTCGATCGCCGCGTCGAGCGCCGCGCGGTCGGCGGCGCGGCTGACCCCCACCGACGAACCCATGTTGGCGGGCTTCACGAAGCACGGGTACCCGAGCTCGGCTTCGACCCGGGCGACGAACGCCGTGCGGTCACGGCCCTCGCGGTACACGAGGTGCGCGACCATCGGCAGGCCCTCGGCGGCGAAGGCCCGCTTCATCATCACCTTGTCCATCCCGACCGCGGAGCCCACCACCCCGGATCCCACGTACGGCACGTCCGCGAGCTCGAACAGGCCCTGCACGGTGCCGTCCTCGCCGTAGGGGCCGTGGAGCAGCGGGAGCACCACGTCGAACTCGAGTGATCCGGCCGGCACGATCTCCACGCCGGACTGCTGGTCGAGCGGCACGAGCGCCCGCCGCGCGGGGTCGGGCACCTCGCCGACCGGGAGACCCTCGACGGTGAACGCGGCGGGGAGCGCGTCGCGGTGCCCGGCGAGCAGCGCCCGGGCCTCCCCCGCGAGCAACCACTGTCCCTCGGTGGTGATCCCCACCGGCACCACCTCGTACCGGGCGGGGTCGAGCGCAGCGGCCGCCGCGACCGCACTCACGCGCGACACGTCGTGCTCGGCGGAGCGGCCGCCGAACAGCAGGAGCACGCGCAGGCGGTCGGCCACGGCTCAGGCGGTGGCCTGCAGGATGGCCCGGATGCCCAGGCCCATGATGAAGAGCCCGACGAGTCCGTAGAACAGCTCCCGGCGGCCCCGCATCTGCTGACGATACGAGTACGCGATGCCCACGGTGAGGAACGCGACGAACCCGTAGAACATGTGGAAGCGCGGCGCCACGTACTGGTGGCTCGCGACGAGGGTCACCCCGACGACGACCTGCAGCATCATCGCGGCCTCGGCCGCGATCGTCGGGATCCACATCCAGCGACCGCGCCACCGCTTCACGCGCCACACGACGAGCAGGACGATCCCGGCGAGCGCGTTGGCGACGATCGCGATGTACGCCCAGACCTTGTGGAAGTTCATGAGCCACTGGAGGCTCTGGTCGGCCAGCATGGTCATGTGGACGTCGGTGTGGTCGGGCGCTCGGTTCTACGGGCGGCGGGGAGTCCGCTCAGGACCCGGCCGGACCCTCGGACTGCACCACGTCGAACGACCACAGCTCGCTCTGGGTGCTCACCGGGCCCTCGGTGTTGTGGCCGCGGTGCCCGTGCTGGAACGCCGGGCTCTGCATCCAGGCCTGGAAGTCCTCCTCGGAGCGCCACCGCGTGTAGACGAGGAACGTGTCCTTGCCGTCGGCCGGGCGCAGCAGCTCGAACGCCTCGAAGCCGGGCGACTTCGCAACCTCGCCGGCCCGGGCCGCGAACCGGCCCACCAGCTCCTCGGCCCGCTCCGCGGGCACCGTGATCGCGTTGATCTTGACGACGCTCATGGGTTTCGTCCTCTCGTGGGCAACGGCTCGTCGGCCTTGCGGCAGGCGTTCGTTCTAGTCCGCGACGGGCCGTTCGCCCCACCCGGGCACGGGACCCCCCTGGCCTCACCGGCCGAACGAGCGCATACTGGCCGAGCCGGTGGACCGGCGGGCCGTCCCTGCCCCGGCCTGCCGTCCCCGGCATCTTCTCGTTCCGCCCGGGCGCCCGGCGGCGGCCGCCGAGCCCAACCGCGGCACGCTGACCGGAGCCGTCAGCCTTCGCCTTCGTACTTGAACGAGACCTTGACCTTCGCTCGGTACGCGACGACCGCGCCGTCGTCGATCACCATATCGAGCTCGGAGATCTCCGCGACGCGCAGGTCGCGCAGCGTCTGCGATGCCTTCGCGATCGCGGCCGCCGCGGCCTTCTCCCAGCTCTCGCTGCTGGTTCCGACCAGCTCGATGATCTTGTACACGCTGTCAGCCATGACCACTCGCCTTCCTGGAGCGCTCGCGTCGTTCGAAGAGACCGTCCCCGGCGCGGCCGAGACGGCCGCTGCGTACTGCGCGCCAAGCGCGGCGGGCGCGTCCGAATCCGCGGGCGGCACGGTGTCGGCGGCCATGACCGTCGTGATCGGAACGCTGAACCGGCGGGTGGCACGGCGCACCAGATCCCGCCGCATCCACTGCGACAGGCGCGCGGGCAGGGTCGAGACGATGATCTCGTCGAAGGTGTCCGATTCCATGGCCGCTTCCATCGCGGCCATCGCATCGCCCACCACGCTGCCGTCGGCCTCGACGCCCGCGTCACGGAGCCAGACCAGGATGCGGCTCAGCCGCTCCCGGGCGACGTCCCGGAGCTGGTCCTGCACCACCGGGTCGATCACCGCCATGCCGCTCATGACGCCCATGGCACCGCCCAGGTCGGCCGGGGCCGGCGTGGACACCGGGACCAGCACGACGAAGCGCGCGTCCGGGTCCGCTGCGATCACCCGGCGCAGGTGGGCACCCAGCGCCTCACCGCCGGATCTCTGGTTTGCGACCACAAGGAACGAACCCATGCCCGTCACCCTCGCACTCGCCGGGCCGGAGAACAAGCGAAGGCCGCCGCGAGTGGAACGGACGTGGTGGTCAGTAGACGATCTCGCTCGCGGGGCGGGCCTCGTTCCGGGCGACGAATTCGGCGCGGCTCGCACGCTCGATCCGGTCGAACCGCTCGGCGCCGAGCACCAGCTCCGCCGCGCGCACGTTGATCTCGACGTGGTCGACGTTGCGGGTCCCCGGGATCGTCACCATCGCGGGCGACCGCGCGAGCGCCCACGCGAGCACCACCTGCATGGTCGTCGCGCCGCACTCCCCCGCGACGTCGCGCACGACGGCGGCGACCGGCGCGTCCGCATCGAGCGCAAGAGGACCCCAGGGCAAGAACGCGATGCCCTCGGCCGCGCACACGTCGACGATCGTGTCCGATCGGCGATCCTGCAGGTTGTACCGGTTCTGCACCGACGCGATCGGCGTGATCGCCTGCGCGGCGCGCAGCTGCGCCAGGGTCACGTTCGACAGTCCGATGTGGCGGACCTTGCCCGCCTCGCGCAGCTCGACGAACGCGCCGAGCGTCTCCTCGATCGGCACCGCAGGGTCCACCGCGTGGAGCTGGTAGAGGACGATCTCGTCGAGACCGAGTCGGCCCAGGCTCTCGTTGCACATCGCGCGGATGTGGGCGGGCGTGCCGTTCGCCACGCCGAGGCCCGGACCGTTGCGGATGTACCCGCCCTTCGTCGCGATCACCACGTCGGCGGTAGACGAACGCGTCGCCAGCACCTCGCCGATGATCGCCTCGCTGATCCCGGGGCCGTAGCAGTCGGCGGTGTCCACCAGCGTCACGCCGAGATCGAGGGCCCGCGTGAGCAGGCCACGGGCCTCGGCGCGGTCGGCCGGCTCACCGAAGCTCCCGGGGCCGGTGAGCCGCATGGCGCCGAAGCCCATGCGGGCGACCGGACGTTCACCGCCGAGCTGCCACCGCCCCGCGCCGAGCGCGGGGAGCAAGTCGTCGCCCGCGGCGCCCACGAGTCGTCAGTCCTGGTCGGGCTGCGAGCGCAGGAACCGCTCGATCTCCGTCATCAGCTCGTCGCCGCTCGGGATCGCCGGGTGCTCGGCCTCGATCGCCTGCACCAGCTCGGCGACGTCGGGGCGCTCGACCAGGCCCGCCTCCACCTTGGCGGCGTAGCTCCCGGCGGCGCGGTCGAGGTCGGCGAGGGCGAGCTCGATCCCGGTCAGCTCCACGAGCCGGCCGAGCAGGGCGCGCGTCGCGGGCGGCGACGGGCTCCCCGCGAGGTAGTGCGGCACCTGGGCCCACAGGCCCACGGCGGGGATCCCGGCCGTCCCCAGCGCCACCAGCAGCGTGGTCTGCAACCCGGTGACGCCCACGTAGTCGGTCCGGAGCACACCGGCCCGCTCGGCGACGACCGCGTCGGTCGCGGTGGCGAGCACGGGGACGGGCTGGCGATGGGTGGACACCGACGGCATCGCGCCGAGCCCGTAGGCCGCGACCACGCCCAGGTGCTGGGCCATGGCCACGAGCTCGGCCACCACCGTCGGCCAGCGCAACGACGGCTCGGGGCCCGTGACCACCACGACGTCGCGGCCCACGCGGCCCGCGGTGCACTCGATCTCGGGCCAAGTGACCCGCCGGGTCACACCCTCGACGATCTCGACGTCGGGTCGCGTCTGCTGGAGGTCGACGACGTCGGCGAGATCCACCCGGGCGAACCGACGGCCCGCACCCATCTGGTGGCGGATCAGGTCGGCGGCCTCGGCCCCGGCCATCCCGGCGTCGACCCAGCCGCCGAGTGCGATCACCATCACCGGGTGCCGGAGCTCGGGCCAGGTCTCCACGTCGAGCACGGGGCCACTGTACGTGCGCGTTCGACGGCCGGACCCCGCGGGCGCGAGGCTCCGGTCATGCAGTTCGGTGTCCACGCAGGCCTCCAGAACACGACGACCGCGGAGCTCCAGTCGCTCTGGCGCCGCATCGAGGACCACGGCTTCGGCTGGATCTCGGTGTGGGACCACTTCTATGCCGCGGATGCGTCGGTCCGGGGCGACGGCCCGCTGAAGTCGGGCTACCACTGCCTCGAGGCGCTGACCACGCACACGGCACTCGCGCTCGGCACCGAGACGGTGCGCTGCGGCAGCCTCGTGTACTGCGCGGGCTATCGCCATCCCGCCGTGCTCGCGAACTCGATGGCCACGCTCGACCAGCTCTCCGGCGGCCGCACCGTCCTCGGCCTCGGCGCCGGCTGGCACCAGGGCGAGTACGACGCGTACGGCATCCCGTTCCCGTCGATCGGCGAGCGCATGCGCATCCTCGAGGAGGCGGTGCAGTGCGTGCGGCGCCTCACCACCGAGGAAGTCGCCAACTTCGACGGCGACCACTTCCGGCTCACGGACGCGCGCTGCGAGCCCAAGCCCGTGCAATCACGCTTCCCGATCTGGGTGGGTGGCGGCGGCGAGAAGGTCACGCTCCGCATCACCGCGCAGCACGCCGACGGGTGGAACCTCGCGTTCATCACTCCGGACGTGTTCCGACGCAAGAACGAGGTGCTCGACGCGCACTGCGACGCCCTGGGGCGCGACGGCACCGAGATCGAGCGCACGGTGAACGTCGCGCTCGCGTGGAAGGAAGACGACCTCGTGCGACAGTTCGGGGGCGCGGCGGAGTACATCGGCACGACCGCGCTGAAGGGCAGCACGCAGCAGGTGATCGACCAGGTTGGGGCGTACGTCGACGCGGGCGCCGAGACGGTCATCGTGGCGCTGCGCGCGCCGTTCGACGTCGAGGGCCTGGACCGCTTCGCCGAGGAAGTGCTCCCGGCGTTCTGAGGGGCAACGCCGCGACGCTCGAGGGCTCAGCCCTTCCGCGGTGCGAACGCGTCGGCCAGGTCGCTCTCGGCGAAGCCCGCGGGGGCCGTGCCGTCGACCGCGTAGCGGTACAGCGCGGTCTTGTAGATCCCGGTCATCGCGCTCACCACGACCGAGACCGCGAGCACCCAGAGCACTCCGATCGCTCCGATCGGGATGCCGGCGGCCAGCGAGCCG
>Ga0302322_100003830_pt1 | contig 13002 bp, 10 predicted proteins | sample Fen_T0_2_FD_203757 | JGI IMG/M metagenome (GOLD analysis project Ga0302322, IMG submission 203757) | Peat permafrost microbial communities from Stordalen Mire near Abisko, Sweden - Fen_T0_2 | ecosystem: Environmental > Terrestrial > Soil > Wetlands > Permafrost | place: Sweden: Abisko...
CCGCGCCGTGCTCACGGACGACGAAGCGATGGGGCCGGCCGAGTCGCTCCCACGTGCCGTCGACGAAGCGCGACAGGGTGCCGCCGAAGATGGGATGGGTCTCGGGGGCGGTCAGGAAGTCGCCGGGCCGGCCCGGTCGCGCGTCCTTCGAGCGGTAGTAGCCGCCGTCCGGGTCGTACAGGGCGAGGTCCATGAACCGGGCGAAGGTGATGGGTCCGTCGCGCCGGATCTCATCTCGGATCCGTTCGGCGAGCGGCTCGTCCTGGCCGACGGCCTCGAGGTCGGGTGGCGCGACGCGACGCAGGCCGGGGGTCAGGTCCATGTGCCGCCGATGATGAGGCGCACGCCCGGCCCGACGAGTGTGTGTCCGCCCAGGAGGACCGGGATCGGGGCGTCCGCGGCGGAGGCCGTCAGGGCGCGGAGCCACGGGTCCTCGATCATGTCGGGGAGGAGGAGGTCCGACGCGAAGCGGTCTTCGGCGGCCGGCCAGAGCACCTCGTTCGCCCCGAGCCGATGGGCGAGGAGGACCCGGGAGTCCACGATGGCCGCGTCGGACAGGCGGGCCAGGTGGTCGCCGAATGACTCCGGTCCGTCGCGGTCGAGGAGCGCGCCGAGGACGGAGGACGGCAGGCGGCGATTGGCCGGGTCGCCCGCTCGCATGCCGCGCTCTTCGACGAGCGCTCGTGTCCGCGAGGCCGTGTGGCGTTCGAGCCAGGCCAGGGTCGTCGCGGACGTGCGGCCGGCGATCAGCAGCTCGGCGTGTCGGTCGTGCCCAACCTCCCGGACGGCCGCGAGCCGGGTTCGAAGGGCGTCGGTCGCGATCCCGGCCGGCTCGTCCCCGGCACCGATGAGGACGAGATCCTGCGGTCCGTCGATGTCCACGCCGAGGCGCCACCGGCGCTTGAGATCCCGTACGTCGTAGCCGGCGAGCTCGCTGAGCCAGCGCGGCAGCGCGTTGTCGCCGGGCAGATCGGGGATCTCCGGAAGCCCGTCCGCCCGGGCGATGGCGACGATGTCCGCGGAGAAGCGATCGTTGGCCAGGGCCACCCGGTCGTCCGCGCCGGCGGCCTCGATGAACGCCCGGCGGTCGGCCGTCGTCGCCAGCGGGATCGAGCCCGAACCCAGGACGACGAGACCACCGATCCCGCCGGCTCCACCGATCGCCAGGAGCTCGCGAAGGCGCGACCCGAACGTCCGTCCATCTGCCGATCCGGCGACGACCGCCACGTCCTTGGCACCGGCCGCTTCGAATCCGCGCCGGTGGCGCTGGGCCAGCGTCGCCCGACCCTCCGTCACCCAGCGGACGAGCGGCCCGGCGGACGGGTCCGGCAGCGGGTGGAGGATGCGAACGGCGACGGGCGGCACGACCGGAGTCTAGCCCGGCGGGCCTTCGCGTCAGTGAGCGGCGAGCGCCCCCTCGAGCGCCTCGAGGAAGAAGGGGACCTCGGCCGTCGTGAAGGCAAGCGGCGGTCGGACCTTGACGATGTTGCCGGCCGTGCCGGTCGTGCCGACGAGGACGCCGCGGTCGCGCATGCCCTCCTTGATGGCGGCGGTCGCCTCGGGGTCGGGGGTCTTCGTCGGTCGGTCGCTGACGATCTCGACGCCGATCGCGAGGCCCATGCCGCGGACATCGCCGATGGCCGGGTGGCGGGTCGCGACGTCGCGGATGCCGGCTCGGAGGGCCTCCCCCGCGACCTTGACGCGCGGCAGGACGCCCTCGTCCTCGAGGACATCGAGGACGGCCAGCGCCGCCGCCGCCGACACCTGGTTGCCACCGAAGGTGCTGAAGAAGACCGTGTCAGCGGCGAACCGCTGGGCGATCTCGCGCCGGGTGATGACCGCCGCGACCGGATGTCCGTTGCCCATCGGCTTCCCGAGGGTCACGAAGTCGGGCACGATCCCGAACCGCTGGAACGACCACATCGCGTCGCCGGTCCGACCATGGCCGCCCTGGACCTCGTCCGCGATCCAGAGCCCGCCCGCCGCGCGCGTCATCCGGAGGAGTTCCGCCACGTATGCAGGTTCGAGATCGTAGAAGCCGTCGCTCGTCAGTGCGCCGTCGAGGATCGTCGCGGCCGGGGCGACCCCGCGCAGCGCGAGGCGACCGATCGCGGCGGCGAACCCGGACGGATCGAGGTCCGTGCCGCGATACGTGTCCGGGCGAAGCCACGTCTCGATGTTCGCGGGCGCCTTGCCGGCGAGCCAGCTCTCGGGGGACAGGGCCGCGCTCGCCTCGGAGATACCGTGATAGGCCCGAGCCGTGCAGAGGCCGCCGGTGTTCCCCGTGAAGGCCGTGGCCATCCGCCACGCGAGGTCGTTCGCCTCGGATCCGGAGTTGACGAAGAGGACGGTATCGAGGCCGGGCGGACAGGTCGCGACGAGCCGCTCGGCGAGCTCGATCGCGGCCTCGTGGAGGTAGCGCATGTTCGTGTTGAGGAGCCGGGCCTGCCTGGCGATCGCCTCCGTGACGCGCGGGTGGCTGTGGCCGACGCACGGGACGTTGTTGTAGGCATCGAGGTACCGCCGGCCGTTCGTGTCGGTCATCCAGACGCCGCGGGCGCTGGCCATGTGGATCGGGTGTTCGTAGGTCAGCGGTTCGAGGGCGGGACCGAGGACCGCCTCGCGGCGCGTCGCGAGATCGGTATCGGGCGCAGGTCGTGGCGATCCGCTGAGGCGCCGGGCCGCCTCGTCCCAGCCGGCATCAAGGATCGCCCGGACGATCGCCTCCGCGGAGGCCGTGTAGCGCTCCGCGAACTCGGCATCCTCGAGCCTTTGTGCGGCGCGCCAGGCCGGGATCGCGATCGTGACGGCCGAACGCGTCGCGATGAGTTCGCCCATCAGTCGGAGTTCTAGTGGTTCCAGCGGTGTCACCCGCTGGTAGCCGTCCAGCACGAGCCGCGAGACCCGGAACAGCTCGTCCGCGCTGCGGCCGTTCGCCAGCGAATCGATGACGGACGCGATGTCGACGGCCATCGCCGAGTAGCTCATGTCGCCGAAGTCGACGATGCCGGTGATGCGCCCGTCGTGATCGACGAGCGCGTTGTCGATCGTGAAGTCCGTGTGGACGACCTGGCTCCGCAGGAGCGGCCAGGCTGGCGCGACGACGGCTTCAAAGCGATCGAGGACGGCCGCCACGGCGGCGCGCCGGCGGGTATCCCGGATGTCGCCGAGCATCGAGCGCGTTCGCGGGGCGTGCTGGATGTCCCAGAGCATCGTCCGGTGCGCGCTCGGATGGGTGAAGCCTCGGAGGGCGCGGGCGAGCCGCGCCGTCATCTCCCCCCAGTCCGCGATCGCGGCGTCGGAGAGGGCCAGCGGGTCGCTCCGGCCGCTGCCCGGCAGGACGTCGTACAGGCGGACGAGATGGGCCTCGGTCGCCCCGTGGTCGCCGACGGGGAGGGTCGCTCGGTAGGCCGCCGCGCCATCTCGCTCCGGATCGGCGCCCGGCACGACCCGCGGCAGGGCGACGGGGAGGGTCGGGTCCGCTCGGCGGGCGTGGAGGACGCCGAGCGCCTCCATGTCGAGGGTCGCTGGGTCCTCGGCCGCATTCGAGATCTTCATGATCGCCAGGTCGTCGCCACGCGCGCCGCGCAGGAGGAACGTCTGGTCGCGTTCGCTACCGAGGTTCTCGGCGGTCGCGGCCGTCAGCCCGAAGGTCGCGGCGGCCACGCCCACGGCGTCGGTCTCGGAGAACCCGGGGAGCCGGGACGCGAGGATGGCGTCGAAGGCCTGCATCGCGGCTGATGATAGGACCCGCCGATATGCGAGGCTTGCGGTCATGAGCGTACGGACGGTGCGGGCGTATATCGGCTTGGGGGCGAACGTCGGCGACGCGGAGGGAACGCTCGCCTGGGCCGTGGCGGGGTTGGCGGCCCTGCCGGGGGCCCGTCTCCGGGGCGTGTCCCGCCTCTACGCGACGGACCCGGTCGGTGTCGTCGACCAGGCCGAGTTCCGCAACGCGGTCGTGGCACTCGACGTGCGTGCCGGCCCGGATCCGGCCATCGGCGCGCTCGCCCTGCTGTCACAGCTCAAGGAGCTGGAACGACGGTCCGGTCGTCAGATTCGGGAGCGCTGGGGTCCTCGTGAGCTGGACCTGGACCTGCTGATCTTCGGCCGAGCCGAGATCACCGTGGAGCGGCCGGCGGAGGCCCGTTCCAGCGACGCCACCGACGACCCGGCGAAGGCGGGGAAGCTGTTGGTGGTGCCCCACCCAGAAGTGCAGCACCGGCTGTTCGTGCTCGCGCCACTGTCCGATGTCGCTCGCTGGCTCGTGCCGCCCGGCTGGCACGAGACGGTCACGACGGCCCGCGTGCGCCAGGAGGCCGTCGGGGGTCCGGGCGCTGTCCGAGCGGTCGGGGTCTGGGATGCGGGTGCCTCGCGGTGGGACGCTTCGAGCTCCTGAGCGGGACGCGGCGTGCGGGACGCGGCGTGCGGGACGCTGGGCCCGGGACGCGGGACGCTGGACCCGGGACGCGGGATGCGGTACGCCCGGGACCCGGGACCCGGGACGCAGACCCGGAACGCAGGACGCGGAACTCGCCCCGAACTCCGGAACCCATCCGAAAAGTGTCAGATAGACCTCAGGCGCAAGCTCGTCAGCGCAAGACCGTCAGATGCGGCCCCAGGCGGGCAGATGACAAAGGTCGGCGGGCGAACGACTCGGATCCACGCTCAGGCGATCGACCGCGACTCCGGCGACTCGTGACGAGCAACCGCCTGACGCTCATCTGGCAGGAATGGAGGGTCACGGCCCAGGCCCGACCCGCCGCGCCCCCGCCCCCGCACCGCCCGTGGCTCAGCCCAGGCGCAGGTTCGGGATGACCTCGCGGCCGAAGACCTCGATGAACTCGGTCTGGTTGCGCCCGACGTTGTGGAGGTGGACCTCGTCGTAGCCCATGTCCACGTAGCGCTGGATGTGGGCCGTGTGCGCCTCGAGGTCGTTGCTGATGAGGACCCGGTTCTTGAAGTCCTCCTCGCGAACCAGCTTGGCGATCCCCTCGAAGTCCTCGGGGTTCTTGATGTCCTGCTTCGGGAAGAAGGCCATCCCGCCGTTCGGCCACTCGACGAGTGCGTTCTGGACCGCCTCCGCCTGGGTGGGCGCCCAGGAGATGTGGATCTGGAGGAGCTTCGGGGCGCCGGTCGGGTCCTTGCCGGCTTCGCGTGCGCCTTCCTCGAACTTGTCCCAGATCATGCCCATCTTCTCGTCGGCCGCACCGACCGTGATGATCCCGTCCGCGAACTTACCGGTCTTCTTGGCGTTGACCGGACCCGCCGTGGCCACGTACACCGGCACCGGGGTCTCCGGCCGGGTGTAGAGCTTGGCGCGCTCGAGCGTGAAGTACTTGCCGTCGTGCCGGACGACGTTGCCCGTGAACAGCTTGTTGATGATCTCGATGGCCTCGAACATCATCGCGCTGCGGATCGGCACTTCCGGCCAGACACCGCCGATGACGTGCTCGTTGAGCGCCTCGCCGGCGCCGAGCCCCAGGTAGAAGCGCCCGGGATACATGGCGCCCAGCGTCGCGGCGGCGTGCGCGATCACCGCGGGGTGGTACCGGAACCCGGGGCAAGTCACCGCGGTCCCGAACGGCAGCGACGTCCGCCCACCGAGCGCGCCCATGAACGCCCACGCAAAGGCACTCTGGCCCTGCTGCGGCGTCCACGGATGGAAGTGCTCGCTGACCATGAAGCCGGCTTCGAAGCCGGCGCCCTCGGCCGCCGCGCAGTAGTCGAGCAGGTCGGTCGGGTGGAACTGCTCGAGCATCGCCGCGTAGCCGATCTTGGTCATCGTCGTGGGTTCTCCGGTTCGGGGTGGTGTCTCGGCGCGCGCCGACCCCAAGGGTAGCGCCTCCCGCCGAACGGACGACGATGCCTAGTCCGACCCGGGGATCAGGGCGATCGTCTCGATCTCGACGAGCATCTCGGGCGAGGCGAGCGCCCCGACCTCGATCGCGCTTGAAGGCACGGGCGTCGGGAAGTGCTTCGCTCGGATCGCGCCGACGGCCGCCAGGTCCGCCATGTCGCGCAGGAAGATGGTGACCTTGATGACGTCGCGCAGGTCCGCCCCGAAGTGCGCCAGCGTCGTCGCGATGTTCGTGAAGACCTGCTCGGCCTGGGCCTCGATGCCGCCCGGGACGATGGCCAGCGTCGTGGGATCCGTGGCGGTCTCGCCGGCCAGGTAGACGAGCCGCCCGACCCGCGTCGCCGCCGCCCACCGACGGGCCGGGTCGTACTGGAGGATCTCGGTCGTGCGGACGCGGGCGACGACCTTCAACTCGATATCGATCGGCGTCGGCAGGCGGCTGACCTCGACCGTCGTGCGGGTCGGCCGCGTCGCAGCGTTCGGGAACTGCTCAGCCCAGATCACGTTGAGTGCAGCGAAGTCCTCGGTCATGTGGGTGAGGAACACGGTCACGTCGATGAGGTCGTCCCAGTGGGCGCCGGCCGCATCGATGACGGCCCGGACATTGTCGAAGACGGCGCGCGCCTGGACCTCGAAATCGCGTGCGATGACGGCGCCCGTCGCGTCCTGGGTCACGCCCGGGATCGCGGTCGCGCCTCGTGCCCGCGGCCCGATCCCGGACAGGAACAGCAGGTCACCGACACGCTTGGCGTGCGGGTACGGCCCGACGGGCTCCGCGGCGCGACCGCTGACGATCGCCCCGTCGCTGACGATCGCCCCGTCGCTCACTTGAGAGCCACGCTGACGGTCTTCGGTTCTGTGAAGAACCGGAGGGCTTCGTCGCCGCCTTCGCGCCCGACGCCGCTCTCCTTCATCCCGCCGAACGGGACGCGCAGGTCGCGTAGCAGCCAGGTGTTGACCCAGACCGTGCCGGCGTCGAGGGCTCCCGCGACGCGGTGGGCGCGTCGCAGGTCGTTCGTCCAGACCGACGCCGCGAGGCCGTACTTCGTGCCGTTCGCCCACGCGATGACGTCGGACTCCGCGGTGAACGGGGTGACCGTCACGACCGGCCCGAAGATCTCCTCCATGTTCACGCGACAGTCGACGGGCAGGCCCGTGACGACGGTCGGCCGGACGAAGTAGCCACCGTCGAGCCGGGACGGGAGACCGGCGGGCCGCCCGCCCCCGGTCACGATCTCGCCGCCGAGGTCACGTGCCAGCTGGATGTACGACTCGACCTTGTCGCGATGCGCGGCCGAGACGAGCGCGCCCTGTTCGGTGGCCTCGTCGAGGGGATCGCCGATCCGCAGTTTCCCGACGGCCTCGGCGAAGGCGGTCACGAATCGGTCGTAGAGCGGCGCCTCGACGAAGAGGCGCGAGCCGCAGAGGCAGATCTCGCCCTGGTTCTCGAACGCGGAACGGACGATCCCGGGCATGACCTCATCGAGGTCCACGTCGGCGAAGACGACGGTCGCGTTCTTGCCACCGAGCTCGAGCGACAGCTTCTTGAAGACCGGCGCGGCGCTTCGCGCGATCGTCGCCCCGGTCGCCGTCCCGCCCGTGAACGAGATCGCCGGCACGTCCGGGTGATCGACGATGGCCGACCCGGCCGCGGCCCCAAGGCCGTGGACGACGTTGAGCACGCCCGGCGGCAACCCCTCCTCGGCGGTCAGCTCGGCCAGCATCGCCGCGGTCCACGGGGTCAGTTCCGACGGCTTGGCGACGACCGTGTTGCCCGTCGCGATCGCCGGCGCGATCTTCCAGGTGAAGAGATAGAGGGGCAGGTTCCACGGCGAGATGAGTCCGGCGACACCCCGCGGCCGGCGGAGCGTGTAGTTGAGGGCCCGGTCGTCGGTCGCGAACAGGTCCGAGCCGGTATGCAGGATGGCCGTCGCGAAGAACCGCAGGTTGGAGACGGCGCGCGGGATGTCGAGCGAGCGCGCGAGGCGCACCGGTTTGCCGGAATCGACGCTTTCGGCGTGGACGAAGTCTTCCAGCCGGGCCTCGAGGCGGTCCGCGATGCGCAGCAGGATCTTCGAGCGCTCCGCCGCCGGGGTGGCGCTCCAGCCGGGAAACGCGCGCTTGGCCGCCTCGACCGCGGCGTCGACGTCGGCCGCCTCGGACGCCGGGACCAGCGCATGGACGGCCCCGGTCGATGGGTCGATGTCGTCGAGGTAGGTGCCGTCGACCGGCTCCGTAGCCCGGCCGTCGATGTGGTTCGCGAGGATCGTCGTCACGCTGTCTCCGAGAGGGCCCGGACGAATCGCCAGGCGTCGTGGAACGAGTTGTACATGGGAACCGGGGCGACCCGGATGAAGTCCGGTTCGCGGAAGTCGGCGACGATACCGGCCGCCTCCAGGCGCTCCAGTCGGGCGCGGGCGTTCGGCACGCGCAGGCTGAGCTGGGCGCCGTGGGCCGCAGGCTCGCGCGGCGTGACGATCTCCACGCCACCGACCGCATCGATCAGGCCGGCGAGGTACGGGGTCAACTTCAGGGTCTTGGCCCGCAGGGCGGGCATCCCCACCTCGTCGAAGATGGCGATCGAGGCGCGCACGGGCGCGAGGGCCATGATCGGCGGATTGGAGAGTTGCCAGCCGTCCGCGCCGACGGCCGGGTCGAAGGTCTCGGCCATCCGGAAGCGGGTCGCCAGCGAGTTCCCGAACCAGCCGGACAGGCGCGGGACGGTCGGATCCGAGCCGTGCCGGCGGTTGACGAAGATCTGGGCGATCGAGCCCGGCCCGCCGCACAGGTACTTGTACGTGCACCACATCGCGAAGTCCACGTCCCAGTCGTGCAGCGCGAGCGGCAGGTTCCCGGCGGAGTGGGCGAGCTGCCAGCCGGCCAGCGCGCCGGTCTCGTGGATCGCGGCGGTGAGTCGAGCCACATCGTGGACCTGGCCCGTGGCGTAGTTCACGCCGGCCAGCAGGGCCACCGCGAGGTCGTCGCCCGTGTCCCGGATCGCGGCTTCCAGATCTTCCGTCCGGACGATGGACTCGCCCGTCCGTGGCCCGACGACGACCAGGTGTTCGGCGGGGTCAAGGCCGTGATGGATCAGCTGGGACTCGACCGCATACCGGTCCGACGGGAACGTCGGCGCGTCGATCAGGAGCTTCGTGCGCGTCCCGGAAGGACGGAAGAACGAGGCCAGCAGGAGGTGCAGGTTGACGGTCAGCGTATTCAGCGTCGAGACCTCGTCCGGTAACGCGCCGACGAGACGAGCCGTTGGCTCACGCAGCGGCTCGTCGAACGACACCCACGTGGCGCCCTCGTGGAAGTGGGCCTCCACGCCATAGCGGGCCCAGGCTTCGATCTCGGCATCCACAGCATCGCGTGCGGTGAGCGGCTGGGCGCCGAGCGACTGGCCGGCGAGGTAGACCCGGGGCGTCCCGTCCAGCCCGACCGGGATGTGGAACCGAGCACGGTGTGAGGCGAGCGGATCGGCGGCGTCCTGCTCCAGGGCGAACGCTTCATCCGTGCGCACGATCGGAACGCCGGACGTGCTCATGTCCCGGCCACCACCGCCGGACGTCCCAGGAACTCCAGGGCCGTGCCGGCGAGCATCCGGGCCCGCGTCGCCGGCGCGAGCTCCGTCAGCGCCTCGATCGTGGCACCTGGCACGGCCTCGCCGAGCGGGAACGGATAGTCCGTCCCGAGCGCGACGTGGTCGGCGCCCACGATCCCCGCGACGTACCGGAGGGTACTGGGGTCGTGGGTCAGCGAGTCCACGTAGATCCGCCGGACCGCGTCGCGAGGCTCCGTGCTCGTGGCGGTCGCCGCCAGATCCGGTCGCGCATGGAACCCGGCCTCCACCCGACCTAGGAGCCCCGGGAACGCCCCGCCGCCGTGGGCGAACAGCAGTCGCAGGGTCGGCTGCCGGTCCAGCACTCCGCCCAGCACCACCGACGCGATCGCGAGCGCCAACTCGGCGGGCATGCCGACCAGCCAGGGCAGCCAGTGGCGGGTCATCCGCTCCGGCGACAGCATGTCCCACGGATGGACGAAGACCGCGGCGCCGAGTGTGTCCGCGGCGGCCAGCACCGCCTCGATCGCCGGGTCGTCCAGGTCCCGGTCGCCGACGTGTGTCCCGATCTGGACCCCGGCCAACCCGAGTTCCGTGACGCATCGCTCCAGCTCGGCGATCGCGAGGTCCGTGTCCTGGAGCGGGATCGTCCCGAGGCCGGCGAATCGGTCCGGCCGGTCCGCCACGACACCCGCGAGATGATCGTTCAGCAGCCGGGCCACGACCGCGGCATCGGCCGCCGGCTTGTCGTAGGCGAACATGACGGGCACCGTCGACAGGACTTGGAGTCGGACTCCTGTGCGATCGCAATCCTCGAGTCGGACGCCCGGGTCCCAGCAGTCGTCATCGATCTCGCGGAAGGACCGCCCGTCGATGACGATCCGCGCCCGGCGCGGCCCGATCGGTTCCAGCTGCGGCCAGCCGCCGTATCCGAAGCGCGCCCGCCAATCCGGCCATGCCGGAGGCAGGATGTGGGTGTGGACGTCGATCCGGTCGAGGGCCACGAAGGCTCAGAGGGTGGCCGGAGCGGGCGGCGGCATGACCGCGCCGCAGACCTTGCAGGTGTGCAGCTCGGACGTCTCCCAGAACGCGTCCATGACCGGCTTCAGCTGGGTCCCGAGGTCCGTGATGACGCCCTTGAACTGATAGAGCATGTTGCCGCAGCTCTCGCAGTACCAGGTGATCGTCTCCTCCTCGTCCTCGGTCCGCTGGCGTTCGACGACCATGCCCAGCGTGCCGGCCGGACGGCGCGGCGAGTGGATCGTGTTGGCCGGCAGAAGGAACGTGTCGCCCTCGTGGATGATCACGTCGCGCGGGACGCCGTCCTCGATGAGCTTGAGCAGGATGTCGCCCTTGAGCTGGTAGAAGAGTTCCTCGCCGGGCTCGCAGTGGAAGTCGCGCCGCGTGTTCGGGCCTGCGACGATCATCACCTGGAACTCGCCGTCGCCGTACAGCAGCTTGTTGCCGACCGGTGGCTTGAGCGAATCCCGGTTCGCTTCGATCCACTCCGTCAGGTTGATCGAGTCGAGCGCCATGTCAGTTCCTCCCTAGAGTCGGACGCGCGGCGGGCTGCTCCGGTCGAACATGTGGACCGTGTCGATGAAGCGGACCTGCTTGGTCTGGTAGGCCATCGTCAGCGAGTGAGTGCGGGCGCCGCCGCCGAAGAACCGGATCCCGTGGAGCAGGTCGCCCGACGTCACTCCGGTCGCCGCGAAGACGAGGTTGTCGCCCGGGGCGAGGTCCTCGGTGAGGTAGACCCGTTCCTCGTCGCCGTGGCCCATCCGGGCGCCGCGCTCGCGTTCCTCATCGCTGCGATAGCGGAAGCGGGCCTGGATCTCGCCACCGAGGCAGCGCAGGGCGGCGGCCGTGATGACGCCCTCCGGCGCGCCGCCGATGCCCATGACCGCATGGACGCCCGTCCCCGAGACGGCCGTCGAGATCGCCGCGGACAGGTCGCCGTCGCCGATGAGCTTGATTCGCGCCCCGGCCTCCCGGACCTCCGCGATGAGGTCGTCGTGGCGCGGCCGCTCGAGGATGACGACCGTGATGTCGCCGATCCGCCGGCCGAGCGCCTCGGCGATGCGGCCCAGGTTCTCGGTCGGGGAGAGGCGGATGTCGACCTTGCCGGCGACCACCGGCCCGACGCAGAGCTTCTCCATGTACGTGTCGGGTGCGTGGGTCAGGCCGCCGGCCTCGGACGCCGCGAGGACCGTGATGGCACCGGCCTGGCCGTGGGCGACGAGGTTCGTCCCCTCGAGCGGGTCGACGGCGATGTCGACGCGCGGGGCGTCCGGGTCCGTGTGGGCGCGGCCGACCTCCTCGCCGATGTAGAGCATCGGCGCCTCGTCGCGCTCGCCCTCGCCGATGACGATGCGACCCGCGAAGTCGATCTCGTCCATGGTCCGGCGCATCGCCTCGGTGGCCAGCTTGTCGGCGCCGTTGCGATCGCCGCGGCCCATCGAGCGTGCGGACGCGATCGCCGCTTCTTCCGTGACCCGGACCATGTCAAGCGCGAGGAGTTGTTCCATCAGGCGTGGCTCCGCGGACTGTGGAGATGTCGTGGGCGCAAGGCGGCCAGGAGCACCGGAGCGAGCGCACCCGAAGGTGCGTAAGCGACCGCGCGGAGTGGCCAACGCCGCGAACGCGGCACATGCACGGTCCGCATCAGTGTCGGAAGTGGCGTCGGCCGGTGAAGACCATGGCGAGGTGGTGACGATCCGCGACTTCGATGGCCATCTCATCGCGGATGGAGCCACCCGGCTGGATGATCGCCGTGATCCCGGCGTTGGCCGCGGCGGAGATCCCGTCCGGGAACGGGAAGTAGGCGTCCGAGGCCATGACGGCGAGCTTGACCCTGTCGCCGGCCCGGCGCAGCGCGATCTCCACCGAGACCTGGCGCGAGGCCTGGGCGGCGCCGATCCCGACGGTGGCCCCGTTGCGGGCGAGGACGATGGCATTCGAACGGACGTGCCGGACGGCGCGCCAGGCGAAGAGCAGGTCGGTCAGTTCCTCGAGCGTCGGGCGGCGCTGGGTCACGACCTGGAGGCGGCCGCGGTCCAGGCCCAGCTCGTCCAGGCTCTCGACGAGGAGGCCGCCGGCGACCCGCTTGAAATCGAGGTTGGCGATGCCGTAGTCGCGCATCCCCTCGGTGGGGTCGGGCGGGACCGCGAGGATCTCGAGGCCGTGCTTCGCCCGCAGGATGCCGAGCGCCGATTGGCTGTAGGCCGGCGCGACGACCGCCTCGTACGAGTTGGCCGCGATCTCGCGGGCCGTGGCCCCGTCCAGTTCGCGGTTCACGCCGACGATGCCGCCGAAGGACGCGACCGGGTCGGTCTCGAGTGCGTGGCGGTAGGCCTCCACCAGTTCGTCGTGCGACGCGAGTCCGACCGGGTCCGTGTGCTTGACGATGGCGACCGTCGGCGCGGTGTAGTCCCGGGCGATCCGATACGCCGCGTCGAGGTCCATCAGGTTGTTGAAGCTGGGGAGGTCGCCGGCGATCCGGGTCGCGTCGGCGAGCGTGCCGCTGCGGTGGGTCGTCTCGCGGTAGAACGCCGCGCGCTGGTGCGGGTTCTCGCCGTAACGC
>Ga0302322_100003831_pt1 | contig 13002 bp, 11 predicted proteins | sample Fen_T0_2_FD_203757 | JGI IMG/M metagenome (GOLD analysis project Ga0302322, IMG submission 203757) | Peat permafrost microbial communities from Stordalen Mire near Abisko, Sweden - Fen_T0_2 | ecosystem: Environmental > Terrestrial > Soil > Wetlands > Permafrost | place: Sweden: Abisko...
GCCTCGTGCTGGCCGCCGGGAACCGCCTGCAAGCCGCCGCGAACGACCTCCGCCAGATAGGCCCCGGCATAGAGCACGAAGGCCAGCTGCGCCCGCAGCAATTTGTCGATGTTGAAGCCGTCGGGCAGGAACAACGGAAACATCACACTCGCCATGAACAGCAGGCTGACCAGCGGCACGCCCCGGATGAGTTCGACATAGAGCACGCAAAGCGACCTGATCGCGGGCAGCTTGGACCGGCGGCCCAGTGCCACGACAATCCCGAGCGGGAAACCTAACACCAGTCCCGATGTCGCCAGGATCAGCGTCACCGGGAGCCCGCCCCAGCGATCCTGGGACACGTAAGCCATTCCAAACACGCCGCCCCACATCAGCACGCCGATCACGATGAGTGCCGCAGCCCACAGCGCGAGCAGCTCCCTGCGCCACCAACGGCGGCGGCTCGTTGCGACGAAAAGCGCGACGAGGGTCAGCACCGCCAGGGCCGGGCGCCAGTGCTGATCGAAAGGAAAGGTACCGAACAGGACGAAGCGATACTTTTCCGCAATGACGGCCCAGCAGGCGCCATGCCCGTGAATCGCCCGGCAGGCGCCGGTCTGGTTGTCCGCAACGATCCAGATCGCGTTCCAGAACCCCCACTGCAGGAAGCTGACGCAGGCCTTCGCCACCAGGCCGATCAGCAGCAGTGAGACGACGCTCGATGCGATCGACGAGAACAAATTGGCGCGCAGCCAGCGGATCGCGCGGCCGCTTCGGGTGCCGAGCGATCCCAAGCGTCCGGCGGAACGCAAACCCTGACGCGCCTCCGTCAGCGACGTCATCGCTCAGCCCCCACCAGCGCGATACGCGCGTTGAACCAATTCATGAACAGGCTGATGCCGAGGCTGATGGCCAGGAACACCCCCATGATGAGCGCGATCGATTCGATCGCCTGTCCGGTCTGGTTCAGCGTGGTATTGGCGATCGACACGATGTCCTGGTAGCCGACGGCGACGGCCAGCGACGAATTCTTGGTCAAGTTGAGGAACTGGCTGGTCATCGGCGGAATGATGACGCGAAGCGCCTGCGGCATGACGATGTGCCGGAGCACGAAGCCGCGGCGCAGGCCGAGGGCCACCGCGGCATCCCATTGTCCCTTCGGAACCGCCTGGATGCCGCTGCGCACGATCTCGGCGATGAAGGCCGAGGTATAGGTGACAAGCGCGATCAGCAGCGCGAAATATTCCGGTGACAGGGTCAATCCGCCGACGAAATTGAAGCCACGCAACTCGGGCATGGCGATGGTCCAGGTCACGCCCAGCCCCCACGACAGCAATGCCGGCGGTCCGACCGTCAGCACCAGCGCGTACGGCCACAGCAAATGCCGAACGCCATCGCGCCGTTGCAATGCCTGAAAGCGTCGGCCGAGCGCGTAGGACGCGCCCAGCCCGAGCGCGGCGGTCCCGATCACCCACAGATGTCCCGCCTCGATCGGTATCGACGGCAGCACCAGGCCGCGATTCGACAGAAAGACGCCGCCGATCGGCGTCCATGCGGCGCGCGCCGCCGGAAGCTCCCGCATCAGCACGTACCAGAACAGCAGTTGTAGCAGCAGCGGAATGTCGCGCAGCACTTCGACATAGACCGCCGCCATCCGCGACAGCAGCCAGTTGGAGGACAGCCGCGCGATGCCGATCAGCGTTCCCAGCACCGTCGCCAGCACGATGCCGACCACCGCGATGCGAAGCGTGTTGACGATGCCGACGGCGAATGCGCGCAGATAGGTGTCCTGCGGACTATACGCGATCCAGGCATCGGCAATCGGCATCCCCGCTTCGCGGCCGAGAAAGGCAAAGCCGGTCGAGATGCGGCGCACCGAGAGATTGTGCACGGCGTTGGACCAGAGCCAATACAAAGCCGCGATGGCAAGGCCCACGACCACGACCTGCCAGACATATCCGACGAGTCGATTGTGGCCCAGCGTGATGCGCGACGGCTTGCGGCGAACGGGGCCCGACAGGGATGTCGTCAAGCACGGAGATCCTTCTGTCGGCACATCTTCCGCCACGGCCTCGCAACTCTGCTTCATATGTTGCACTATTAAACAGTTTATGCAACATATGTTTCATGTCGAGGCCACAGCCGAAATCATCGCCGCTTAACGACCTCTGCAGCGCCCTGCCCTCGCTGCCGATGCGGCTGCGTGAAGTCGGGCGCTTCGTGGCCGCCAATGATTACGACGCCACCACGCGCTCGATGCGCGAACTGGCCATTGCTGCGGGTGCCGATCCCGCTTCTTTCACCCGGCTGGCCAAGGCGCTGGGTTATTCGGGCTGGGACGAACTGCGGGCCGCGCTGACCGAGGCACGCCGGCCCGCGCAGGCCGCGCCGTTTTCAGCGCGCACCAAGGGCCGGCGCGGGGGGCCCAATTCCGATGTCACGCTGGTCGCAGACAAGCTCGAAGCCGAAGCAGCAGGCCTTGCCCGCATCTCCGCGAGCAGCGTGGCAGATGCGGCCAAGAGCCTGCATCAGGCACGGCGGATCTGGATTGCCGGCTTTCGCAGCTGCCGCGGCCCAGCCGAACTGCTCAACTACCAGTTTCGCCTGTTCCGACCCGAAGCCACGCATCTGGTCGGCGGCTCTGGCCCCGAGGATCTCGACCTCGGGGCATTCGGTGACGGCGACGCCGTCGTCGTCTTTGGCTTTGCGCCCTATTCGACCGCGAGCGTGTTGACGGCTCGCGCCGCGCACCGCTCCGGCGCTGCGCTGATTGCGATCGCCGATACCATTGCCGCCCCGATGGCAGAGGGCGCCGATCACACGCTGCTGTTCGAGGCTGCCGCCTCACCCGGTTTCTTTCCGAGCCTGACCGGCGCGATTGCAATCGCCCAGTCGCTGGCCGCCGTCACCTTCGGGCTTGGCGGCACCGGCGCGCGACGCCGGCTCGAGGAGACCGAAGCTCGCCTCGCGGCGATGTCGCAATATGTTGCCGAGAAAGGTTGACCATGATGCGGACCAGACCCAGCCGCGTGCTGCATCGAAGCCTGCGGGAAACGCCGCCCCTGGCCGTCGGCGGCGACGGCGTGTGGCTCATCGCAGAAGACGGCCGACGGATTCTCGACGGCTCGGGCGGCGCCGCCGTGTCCTGTCTCGGACATCAACATCCGCGGGTGATCGAGGCCATCGCCAGGCAGGCCTCGAAGCTCACCTATGCCCATACCGGCTTTTTCTCCTCGGAGCCGGCCGAGGCGCTGGCCGACCTGCTCGTCGGCGACGAGCCCGGCGGCCTCGCCTACGCCTATCTGGTCAGCGGCGGGTCTGAAGCGATCGAGGCCAGCATCAAGCTGGCGCGGCAATACTTCATCGAACGCGGCCAGCCGCAGCGCCGGCATTTCATCGCGCGCCGGCAGAGCTATCACGGCAACACGTTGGGCGCGCTCGCCGCGGGCGGCAACGCCTGGCGCCGCGAACCCTATGCGCCCTTGCTGTCGTCCGCCTTCAGCCACGTCACAGCGGCCTTTGCGTATCACGAAAAGCACGACGATGAGTCCGAAGCCGCATTCACGGCGCGACTGGCCGCCGAACTGGAGGCTGAATTCCAGCGCCTCGGTCCCGACACGGTGGCCGCTTTCATCGCCGAGCCCGTGGTCGGCGCCACCGCCGGCTGCGTGCCGCCCCCCGAAGGCTATTTTCGGGCGGTGCGGAATATCTGCGATCGCCACGGCGCCCTGCTCATCCTCGACGAGGTGATGTGCGGCATGGGCCGCACCGGCACGCTTCACGCCTGGCAACAGGAGGGCATTGCGCCCGACATCCAGGCGATCGCCAAGGGTCTCGGCGGCGGCTATCAGCCGATTGGCGCGATGCTCGCCAGCGCCGCTGTCATCGATACGATCCGCCAGGGCTCGGGATCGTTCCAGCACGGGCACACCTATCTTGCCCACCCGCTCGCCTGTGCCGCCGCACTCGAGGTGCAGCGGATCATCCGTGACGACAGGCTGCTCGAACGGGTCAGGGATCTCGGGCACCATCTCGAGCGTCGCCTGACCGAGCGCTTCGGCAATCATCGCCATGTCGGCGATATCCGCGGCCGCGGCCTGTTCTGGGCCATCGAACTGGTCGCTGACCGCGGCAGCCGGGCGCCGTTCGATTCCTCCCTCAAGCTCAACCAGCGGATCAAGACTGCCGCGTTCGACGCCGGGCTCGCCTGCTATCCGGCCGGCGGCACGATGGATGGCCGCAGCGGCGACCATGTCCTGCTGGCGCCGCCTTATATTTCGACGCCTGATGACATCGACATGATCGTCGACAGGCTCGGCTCTGCCGTCGACGGCGCATTGAAGACCATTGGTCAGTAGAAGGAGTGGCATCATGAAGAGACTCGTCATTGCGACCGGATTGCTCGCGGGCTGGATTTCGGGGGCAGCCGCAGCAACGCTCGACACCGTGAAGCAGCGCGGCACGCTCGTATGTGGGGTCAGCGCCGGCTTTGCCGGCTTCTCCGCGCCGGACTCCCAGGGCAACTACAAGGGGCTCGACGTCGACTATTGCCGCGCATTGGCGGCGGGCGTTATCGGCGACGCCAGCAAGGTGCGCTACGTCGCGCTCACGGCGCAGAACCGGTTCACCGCATTGCAGTCCGGCGAAATCGACGTGCTCTATCGCAATTCCACCCAGACCTATCTGCGTGGCGTCACCCTCGGCCTGCGACAGGGCCCGGTCAATTTCTATGACGGCCAGGGTTTCGCGGTCCGGCGCGACAGCGGCGTGACGGATCTCAAGGGATTGAACGGCGCCACCATCTGCGTCGCGCAGGGGACCACGCATGAGGTGGCGCTCGGCGATTACGGTCGCGCCAATGGCATCGAGTGGAAGCCGCTGGTGTTCGATCGGGTCGATACCATGTACCAGACCTTCTTCGGCGGCCGCTGCGATGCGATGACCCAGGACGCCTCGGCGCTGGCAGGAGCGGTCGCGACCGCAGCACCGAACGCCGCCGACTACGTCGTGCTGCCGCAGACCATCAGCAAGGAACCGCTCGGACCCTTCACGCGCAATGGTGACGAGGTCTGGACCGACATCATTGCCTGGCTTCACTATGGCCTGGTCGAGGCCGAGGACCTCGGCGTCACCTCGGCCAACGCCGACGAGATGGCAAAGTCCAGCAACGTGCCCGCGATCCAGCGCCTGCTCGGCAGCTCCGGAGACCTCGGCTCGCGCCTTGGCCTCGACAACAAGTGGATGGTGCAGGCTCTCAAGGCCGGCGGCAACTACGCGGAGATCTTTGAGCGCAACGTCGGCCAGACCAGCCCGCTGAAGCTCGCGCGCGGCCTGAACGCGGCCTGGAACAAGGGCGGCTTGATGTACGCCATCCCCTTCAAGTAGAGCGCGATCCCGGCTTTGCGGCGGCGCGATGCGGCGCGGCGTGGCAGCAATCGGAACAATACTTCACGTTCTCCCAATCGCGCGCCATCAACTAATGCCCGCGACCATGCCGGCGGGCTAGCAGGGCGCCAGCGAAATCGGGCAACAAATGTCCTTCGGATCAAGAACCACGGCGTGTACGCAGCGCATTGAATATTTCTGCTAATTGGGCATCGGCCGCCCGGAGAAATGCTGCTCGCGCCAGCGGCTTGGAGACAACCCCTCCCACTCCCGAAACGCGCGATAGAATGACGTGGCGTCCTGATAGCCGAGCAAATAGGCCACCTCATCGACAGGGACCGCGGCGTCGGAGAGAAGACGCCGGCCAAGATCCTTGCGTGCCTCGATGAGCAGGTCGCGGAAGTTTGTTCCTTCCTCCGTGATGCGGCGTTGCAACGTCCGCTCGCTCATGCCCAGTTGCTGCGCAACGTCGGACACATCGGGCCGACCAGAGGGGAGGCTTCGCTTAAGAACGACCAGCACCTGCGCGGCAATCGCCGCGTGCGCATCCAGCTCCTGCAGCGCAGCGCCCAGCGCCGGGGTGAGCATCTCCAGCAGTTCCGGATTATGGCCGGGAAATGGCCGATCCAGATCGGCGCAGTCGAGGATCAGTGCGTTGCGTGGAGCACCATAGCGCACCGGCGAACCGAAATAGGTTTCGTAGAGCCGCGCCTTCGGCCCATGCCGGGCGTATTCGACGCCGCGTGGGCGAACCAACTGGCCAGTCGAGCGCCGCCCCAACTCGATCAACGTGGCAAAGGTGACGTCAACGCTGATCGCGGGTTCACTTTCGGTGGCATACACCCAGTCCGCGGTGATCGTACAGACGCCGTCGGCCTCGCTCACGTTCAGCAGTTGGGGCGTGCAAAGCCGCTTGAACCGCGCCAGCCGCTCCAGCCCGTCACGATAGTCGCGGGCGTAGAAAGCGGCGAGGCTCGAGGGTGGGTGCACCGATGTATCGGCCCGTTCCATAAGCTCGATGCCGATCCCCGGCTTGCGCGAAAGCGCCTCCAGCGCGTGCATCAAGGAAAAATACTGTGCCGTGCTTACGAATTGGCCCGTGAGATGCAAGCCGGCGGGAAGTCGGGCCTGGCGCAGTAAGGCTGACGGTGGAATGCCAATGCCCTCCACCAATTGCCAAAAACTGTGCGGCAGCTTGCACTTGTCGGCTGGAGACGCGCTCATCGAAATCCCTCCTTCACCGCAGCTGGCTGAGCAGAATTCGGTCGAATATACGGTCACCCAGCCAAGCCCGCATCGCGATCAGCGTGTGGGCCAACTTGCCTTTGACATAGCGAGTGCGCGGCCTGCGTGAGGCGACCGCGTCGCCCACGACATCAGCGATGACGCTGGGCGGTGTGGTCCGGCCATGGCCATAGGTGTCGCGCGTGCCCTGCGCGACGCTTTTCGTCATTTTGGCATAAGGCCCGATCCCCGAGCGCTTGAGCAACCCGTCCGACACGACGTCGCCGAAGCCGGTCTCAATCAGCCCTGGCTCGACGACAACCACATCGATGCCGAACGGTGCGAGTTCGATCCGCAAACAATCCGACCAGCCCTCCAGCGCATGCTTGGTCGCATGATACCAACTTCCGAGCGGAGTATAGATCTTGCCGCCCATCGAGGTAATGTTGACGATCTTGCCCGTCTTTTTCGCGCGCATCGCCGGCAGCAGCAGTTGGGTAAGACGCGCAGGCCCGAAGACGTTGACCTCGAACTGGTATCGCGCCTCGTCCATGCCGATCTCCTCCATCGGGCCATACAGGCCGAAACCGGCACTGTTGATCAACACGTCGACGCCGCCAGTTTGAGCAAGGATGATGTCGACGGCTGCAACGATGTCGGCCTCAAGCGAGATGTCCATGCGCAACGACTGCGCGCCAAGATCCCGCAGATCCTCCATCTTGTCGATCTGCCGGGCCGCAACATAGACTTGGCAACCGTCGCGGATCAGCCGCTTTGCGATCTCCTTTCCGATCCCCGATGATGCACCCGTCACGAAGGCTGTTTTCTTGCTGTTGACGAACATATGTCACCTTCCTTTCTGATGACTGGAGGATGGACCTAGCAGTCCGCCATTGCAGTGGCGAAAACCGCCAATCTGTATGCAAACGGCGCCAAAATCTCGGCGGTGCGCGCCAGCCCACCGCGAAAGCCTTCCCCAGATGGTCGCGGAGAGCGCCCGACCTCACCCATTCGCCGGGCACTTCAAGACTGATCCCTGCGGGGTATTCTGCCCTCCATCCCAAGAGGATGTCGCGGAGTCGCGAGCAGTTGAAGGGGCGGGCGCAACCCACGCAGATCTTGGTCGGCAGATCAGCCTTGCGGCGGGCCCGGGCCATGCGATCACCAGGGCACGGGCTGCGCGCGCCAGTCGAAGAACCCGCCGCTGTCGTCCGCCGCGAGCCCATCGACGACGGCGAGCAGATGGCGGGCCGCCACCGCGGGACGATGAACGTCCAATCCGATCGCCGCGAAGGGCGCGGACAGCGAGGTCGCGACAGTGCCGGGGTGGAGCGCGATGCAAAGCGCATCAGGAGATCGACGCGCCAATTCGACGGCGGCGGTCCGCACCAGTTGATTGAGCGCCGCCTTGGAGGCCCGGTAACCATACCAGCCGCCCAACCTGTTATCACCGATGCTTCCAACCCTGGCGGAGAGCGAGGCGAAGACCGCCTTGCCCGACCGCGGCAATCGCGGCAGCACATGCTTCATGATCAGCGCGGGCCCAATCGCGTTCAGCGCGAAGGACCGCGCCAGACCGTCCGCATCGAGCTGTCGCCAGCTCTTCTCCGGCTCCTGGCGGTCATCGTGAAGAAATCCGGTCGCATTGATGACGAGACGGAGCTCACCCCTGTCGGCGGCGAACGCGGCGGCACGTGCGAGACTGGCCTCGTCCAGCAGGTCGATCGATGGCGACGAGTTGCGACTGAACGCAACAACATGCGCGAACCTGTCCGCCTCCCGGATCGCTTCGACCAATGCCGCTCCGATCCCGCCGGTGGCCCCGAACACGACCGCCACGCCGCCTCTCGCAAACGACGCGAGCTCAAGCCTGCCTGCCGTTGCCCCCTGAGGGTCAAACGGCCCGGTCACCCGCGCTTCGCTCCACCGACGCCAGCCTTGAATCGCAGAACGCGTCCAACGAGGCGGGAGATGAACGGCCGCACGGGGAGAAACAGCCGGTAGCCCAGTTCCAGGACAGCCAATGCGCCCGGCAGTGACGCCGCGCGCGCCGCCCAGCGCCATTTGGGTAGCCGCGTCCAGACCTCGACGAAGGCCGCAGCTCCCGAGAGCACGCGTCCATCGCTTGCACGGACATGGAACCGTGCCATCGCCCGCTGTTGGGTCATTCCCTCGGGAGTCGCGGCGCCAGTCTTGGAGACGTCGACGAAACAAAGTGCACCGGCCTGGTCTTGGCGGCGATAATATCCGATCTCCGCCTGACACAGCCGACAGGATCCATCAAAATAAACGGTGGATTTCGAAAGCTCTGGCTCCACGCGGATCTCCTCAATGTCGGGCGGGTCAGTTGACCAGCACGGGCGCTTGACGAATGTAAGTGTGATCCTCGATCTGGCGAACGAGGAATGCGGCGACATCAGACCGCGAGATGAATCCGTTCCGCCACTGCGAGGGCTCGGATAAGATTTGATAGCGTCCCGTCCGCGGTCCGCCCGTCAAAACACCGGGCCGCGCGATCGTCCAGTCTAGCCCGCTTTCCTTGATCAAACGTTCCTGCAGGCTCTTGTCCTCATAGGCGCGGCCAAAGACGATCTCGAACGGCACGCGCTGCAGGCAGCTGATCCGCGCGCGGCTGTCGCCGGCTCCAAAACCGGTCACGCAGATCAGACGCTTGACGCTCTTGGCCCTCATCGCCGCGATCACCACCCGGGTTGCGTCGGAAAACAGGGATACCGGTCGGAGCATATCGCCCAGTCCAACGCCGAGAGTCTGGATCACGACGTCCACCCCGATCAGGGCGGCCTCCACGTCATCGGTGTTCAACGCATCGCCGCGAACCTTCTCCAGATTCGGATTCGACAGCGCCATTGCAGTGGCAGATCGCGCCAGGGCACGCACGTGATGACCGGCATGGAGGGCCTGGCGCGTCGTCTCCAGCCCGATCCCCTTGCTGGCGCCGATGATCAGGATCCGCATCATGAAACCCTTCTTGCCGCAAAGCTGCGGAACAACCGGCCGATCACAATCCATCTGCATATAGGTTATCTATATACGTTCCCTCGCGCCGTTTGGATCTGCGTCATGCAGGGACTCGTGACCTCGGGGCCAGGCCGCCGTCAGAAGGCGCTATTTTGGCGGCAGAAACAGGTCCGCGACCGCCTCCTGCTCCGACACCTCCGGGAACAAGCTCAGCCGGTGGCAATAGATCGGAAGTCGCGGGCGTCCTCGCCGCCGTCATCGTTCCTCCTCCGTGGCAGCTTCAGTTAGTCGCTGACGGCCATGATTTGCGCGCGGTTTGCCAGGGGCTCATGGACCGACCATGATCGGATCAAAAGAGTTGCGCACCTCAAAACATGAGGGCATTGTTTCAACCAAAAAGACAACCTTGGGAGGACTGCTGATGGGGCTGCTCAGGACGCTGGGACTCGCCGCTGCCGGATTTCTGCTTGGCCTCAATGCTGTGACAGCCGAGACCACGGTGAAATGGCTGCACCTCGAGGTCAATCCGGCCCAGGTGAAGATCTGGGAGGACGTAGCCCGCGCCTACGAGGCCTCCCATCCCGGCGTCAAGATCGAGATGCAGTTCCTCGAGAACGAGGCCTACAAGGCCAAGCTGCCGACGATCCTGCAATCCAAGGACCGGCCCAACATCATCTACAGCTGGGCGGGCGGCGTGCTGAAGGCCCAGATCGAGGCCGGCGTGCTCGATGACATCACCGATCGGGTGAAAGGCTACAGCGACAGCCTCACGCCGGCCGCGCTGGCCGCGTTCACCAGCGATGGCCGGGTCTACGGCCTGCCGATGGCGGTGTCGCAGGTCGGCTTCCTCTGCAATAAGGAGCTAATGGCAAAAGCGAAGGTCGACCCGGCTGCCATCAAGAGCTGGGACGATCTGCTCGCTGCGGTGAAGTCGCTGAAGGCCGCCGGCGTGACGCCGATCGTGGTCGGCGGCGCCGACAAATGGCCGCTGCATTTCTACTGGACTCATCTGGCCGTGCGCATCGGCGGCAAGACGGCGTTCGACGCCGCCTTGCGCGGCGAAAACGGCGGCTTCAACAGCGACACCTTCCAGAAATCCGGCGAGCTGTTCAAGCAGCTGGTTGATCTGCAGCCGTTCCAGAGCGGTTTCCTCGGCTTCAAGAATCCACAGGCGGTCGGCTATTTCGGCGACGGCAAGGCAGCGATGACCCTCGCCATCAGCACCGTCTATCATCTGCAGCGCGCGCTCGCCGCCGACAAGGTCGGTCTCAGCGAAGACAAGATCTGCTGGTTCGATTTTCCGGTCGTAACCGGCGGCAAAGGTGACCCCACCGATACGCTCGGCGGCATCAACGGCTGGCTCATCACCAAGGGTTCACCGCCAGAGGCGGTCGATTTCCTGAAATACTTCATCTCGAAGGACGTGCAGACGCGGCTTGCGGGCGGCAACTACCTTGTTCCCGTGGTGAACGGGGCAGATTCCGGCCTCAACAATTCCTTCATGAAGCTGATCGCGGCCAATCTGGCCAATTCGAAATATCATCAGAATTTCTATGACCAGAGCCTTGGTCCATCGGTTGGCCGCGTCGTCAATGACGTCACGGCCGAGATCGCCGGCGGCAGCATGAGCCCGCAGGACGCCAGCAAGGCGATCGAGGCGGCGTGGAAACAGGGCAATTGACGGTGGCGCAAAGGATCGCAAGCGCAACGGCGATCCGGCGAGCGGGCTCCGCATTGGCGCCGACGACCGTCCGCGGTCCGCACTGGGACAGTCGCTTCACGGTCGTGATCCTGTTCCTGCCGCCGGCGCTGCTGCTGTTCACACTGTTCGTGGTGCTGCCGATCGGCGAGGCCGCCTGGTACTCGGCCTTCAACTGGAACGGGTTCGGCAGGCCGACCAACTGGATCGGGCTCGACAATTACCGCTTCGTCCTGGAGACGCGCGCCTTCTGGCTCGCACTGCGCAATAACGGCCTGATCATCGTGGCGTCCCTGCTCGTCCAGCTGCCGCTGGCGCTGGCGCTGGCCTTGATGCTGGCCGACCGTTTCAGCGGCGCAGTGGCGCTGCGCATGCTGTTCTTCATGCCCTATATCCTGGCTGAAATCGCGACCGGGCTGATCTTCAGCTTCGTCTATGACGGCGACTACGGCCTCGTCGCCTCGATCTGGCGCGCCTTCGGTGCGGAGGCTCCGCATCTGCTGGCCTCGACCGCCACGGCGATGCCGGCGGTGCTGATCGTGATCGTCTGGAAGTATTTCGGCTTCCACATGATGCTGTTCATCGCCGCCCTGCAGGGCCTCGACAAGACCCTGATCGAGGCCGCCAGGATTGACGGAGCAACGCGGTCGCAGACGCTGCGCCATGTCGTGATTCCCTTGTTGTATCCGACCATAAGGCTGTCGGTGTTCTTCGCCATCGTCGGCTCGCTGCAATTGTTCGACCTCGTGATGCCGCTGACGCGTGGTGGCCCCGCGGACTCCTCGAACACACTGGTGAGCTTTCTCTACAACAACGGCATCTCACGCATGCGCGTCGGCTACGGCAGCGCCATCGGCGTCATCCTGTTCGCGATCTGCGTTACCTTTGCCTTCACCTACAAGCGATGGTTCATGCGCGATGAGTGATGTCGAGACGACCCGCGCGCCGTTTGATCCGGCTGTGCTCACCAAAGGCCTTTTCCTCGCAGGCATCGCCGTCTTCGTCCTGGTGCCACTGCTCGCGACCGTGCTCGGCGGCTTCAAGTCGCTGGGCGAACTGCGCGTCAACCCGTTCGGCCTGCCGCAGCATTGGGAATGGCAGAATTATGCCGATATCCTGTTCTCGGAGCGCTACTGGCAGCTGCTGCGCAATTCCTTCATCATCTCGACGCTTACGGTGACGCTGACCCTGATCGTCGCGTCGATGGCGGCGTTCACCTTCGCCCATGTCCGGTTCTACGGCAGTTCGATGCTGCTCGACTACCTGACCCTTGGACTGCTGTTCCCCGCAGCCACTGCCGTGCTGCCGCTGTTCATCAAGGTCCGTGATCTCGGGCTGCTCGACACCTATCTCGGCGTCGCTCTCCCGCAGGTCGCGTTCAGCCTGGCCATGAGCATCCTTTTGCTGCGGCGCTTCTTCAAGGATATCCCCTATGAGCTGCTCGAGGCCGCGCTGGTCTACGGTTGCAGTTACATCAAGTTCTTCCGCTATGTGACGCTGCCGCTGGCCCGGCCGATCCTGGCAACCGTCGGGACCATCACCTTCGTGAACAGCTGGAATGCCTATCTGTTGCCGCTGATCATGCTCAACACCGACGCGCTCTATCCCTGGCCGCTCGGCATCATGGTCTACCAGGGCGAGTATTCGTCCGAATGGCATCTGATCCTCGCCTTCATCACGCTGACGATCCTGCCTACCATCATTCTGTTCGTTTTGGCGCAGAAACACATCGTCGC